>Ga0310786_10010737_pt1 | contig 11482 bp, 12 predicted proteins | sample AusTroGonzalo_MG_FD_203881 | JGI IMG/M metagenome (GOLD analysis project Ga0310786, IMG submission 203881) | Bovine rumen microbial communities from tropical cattle in Woodstock, Queensland, Australia - Gonzalo_03 (v2) (version 2) | ecosystem: Host-associated > Mammals > Digestive system >... | reverse complement strand
ACCGGCTTCATGACATGCTTGCCGGCATAGGTCTTTTCACGGAATAAAGGACAGCGCCCCCGCCCATGCCCGACCGAACATACATAGCCATAGACCTCAAGTCCTTCTACGCCTCGGTGGAGTGCGCGGACAGGCGGCTTGACCCTCTGGCAACCAACCTGGTGGTGGCGGACGAATCACGGACGGAGAAGACCATCTGCCTGGCGGTCTCGCCGTCACTGAAGGCCTGCGGCATCCCCGGACGGCCGCGGCTCTTCGAGGTCGTGCAGAAGGTGCGTGAGGCAAACGCCATGCGGCTGCGCAACGCGCCTTACCGCCGCTTCACGGGCAAGTCATGCAATGCCCCGGAACTGGCCGCAAACCCCGCGCTGGAACTCGGCTACATCGTCGCGCTGCCGCGGATGGCGAGGTACATGGAGGTCAGCCAGAACATATTCTCCATCTACATGCGGCACGTCTCGCCCGACGACATCCACGTCTATTCCATCGACGAGGTGTTCATCGACGCCACGCAGTATCTGCGGATGTACGGCTTGACGGCCCACGAGTTCACGATGAGGCTCATCCAGAGCGTCCTCAAGGAGACTGGCATTACGGCCACGGCGGGCATCGGCACAAACCTCTATCTCGCCAAGGTGGCGATGGACATCGTGGCGAAGCACATACCCGCCGACAGGGACGGCGTGCGCATCGCGGAACTGGACGAGCAGTCCTACCGCCGCAGCCTCTGGACGCACCGCCCGCTCACGGACTTCTGGCGCGTCGGCCACGGCTACGCCGACAAGCTGGAAGAGCATGGTATGCGGACGATGGGCGACGTGGCGCGGCGGTCGCTGACAGACGAGGACACGCTATACCGCCTGTTCGGAGTCAACGCGGAGCTGCTCATCGACCACGCCTGGGGCTGGGAGCCCTGCACAATCGCCGAAATCAAGGCGTACAGACCTGCAAGCAACAGCATCAGCGTCGGGCAGGTTCTCCAGGACCCGTATCCCTTCGACAAGGGGCGGCTGGTGGTCAAGGAGATGGCCGATTCCCTCTCGCTCAACCTCGTGGAGAAGCGGCTAGTGACCGACCAGATGGTGCTGACCGTCGGCTACGATGTGGAGAACCTCAAAGACGGTCGCGCCTACGATGGTCCCGTGGAAAACGATCGCTATGGGCGGAGCATACCCAAGGAGGCGCACGGCTCAATCAACCTAGAACATCAGACGTCTTCATCGAAGACGATTGTCGAAGCCGTTGCGCGGCTCTACGACCGCATCGTGAACCCGAAACTGCTGGTGCGCAGGATGTACGTGGTGGCCAACCGCGTCGTGGACGAGACCACGGCACAGTCGCAGACAAAGCCGGAGCAGCTTGACCTCTTCACGGACTACAAGGCGCTGGAGGAACAGCGGGCGAAGGAACAGGCGGACGCCGAGCGCGAGCGCAAGGCGCAGGAGGCCCTGCTCGCCATACGGCAGAAGCTCGGCAAGAACGCCATCCTCAAGGGGATGAACCTTGAGGATGGTGCGACCGCGCGGGACCGCAACCGCCAGATTGGAGGGCACAAGGCATGAACGGCAGCCAATTCCCATACGAGGACATCGTGAATCTGCCGCACCATGTCTCGCGGAACCGCCCGCAGATGCCCCTGCGCGACAGGGCGGCGCAGTTCGCGCCGTTCGCCGCGCTGACGGGCTACGGGGAGGCCATCGACGAGACGGCGCGGTGGACGGAGGAACGGCGCGAAATGGACGAGAACGAGCGCGCCGTCCTGGACAGCCGCCTCCGCTTTCTCTCCACTCGGATTGAAGAGCAGCCGCAGGTGGAGATAGAACACTTCGTGCCGGACAGCCGCAAGACAGGCGGCGCATATGTTCGCATAGATGGACGACTTGCGGCAATTTCTCCAACCGCTCGGACTTTGACGCTTGCAGACGGCACGGTCATCAATCTGGATGACATTACCGCAATCGAAAGCCCCTTGTTCAACACAGTGGATGATTTATGACGGCCAAGGGCTTGAAAGTCAATGAAATACCCTGACACCATAAGCGGCTGATAGCGCCATCGGCGCTGTAAGCAAAGACATGATTGTGGTTACGCCACCATCCCCCCCGTAATGGGATTAACAATAATTGTCAATACTGTCTGGACCAGTCCATTTTTCGCCCGCCGCCTCTGTCATTCTTTGCATAGCACCGTTTTCTTCAAAACAAGTATGCAAAAACTCATGAACAATCTCACCGTCAGCGCAATAAATTCTATAGGCCGCAAATGGCTTTATGTCACTTGGCATAGTCACGGCAACACCAATTGAGGATTTATCTTTAGCCAACATTGCCTTGATAACATTACTATACCCCCAACGTGTTTTTGAAAAAGGCACACCTGGAGTTAATTTGGCAAAGTATGCTTCAAGATCGATGAGATCCTCCGGTGAGTGTAGCAGATACTCCACAAATGGTTCATTTCGGTCCTCACCATGATTCATAGGTTCATCATCGTCACGATTGTTCTTCGTTCTATCAAGCTTTTTTTCTAATTCTTCCGATTTTGCATTCAAATTTCTTTGTTGATTATATTTATTCTTCTTGAACATCCATTCCCTATCTCTTTCCTGCATATCAATATTACCGGGGGAAGGTGCTGTCTGAGCCCAGCGCATTAGATTCTCCATTGCTGTTTTTGCCTCCTGGGAAGACACCGTCCGCATCCATGACAAATCCTGTGCTTTAGGATTATCAGTTCTCAAGCAAGAGGGGTCATCGATGAATTTCTGGATGTCTCCCCCGCAAAGCATTTCAATCCGTTTTCGCGTTATTGGGTTATTCAGAGCATTCTCAAGGCGCGTAAACCAACGTAGATTCTCTACACGGTTGTTGCAGCGATTCGTGTCTATATGATCAACGACATAAATCTTGGAATCATGTTCTCCAAGGAAGGCATCGGCGACAATGATGTGGATTCGGTGAGTTCCCAGCATCATATAGGCAGTCTTGCTGTCCCGCGTGCCAAATGTCCAGACATTATCCTTGGGTCGGGGCTTCCCATTCTTTGGGGGATGCCGCATGACTGCTCCATTATCCCTTACGGAATAGTGTTCGCCCTTGTAATCGCATTCTCGAATCTCTGAAAAGCTTTCAAGTAAATTATCCATAATTATTTAAGCGGGTATTCCCGCATTTGAGAACAAGTCTTGCGTTTGTGTGTCGAAAACTTTAGGCAATCTATTTGCTGACAGTTGAAGGGTCAAGCGTCATCCTCTTCAGCAATTCTTTGTATACTGTAGCCGCATCCAGCGCATCATCAAGGGCGCGGTGCTCCTGCGAATCCTCGACGCCAAGCGCCTTGCGTAGGTCGGAGAGGCCGAGCTTTTCGAAGGCGGGCTTGCCAGTCTTGAGGCGCACAAGGTCGTTGTAGGCGCAGGCGAGACGTTGGGAATCGCGGATGAAGCGATGCCCCAGCGTCCGCCCGAGTTCGGGGATGTTCGCCTCGATGAAGGAGCGGTCAAAATCTGCGTTCTGGCCGAGCATCTGAATCTTCCCAATGCGGTACTCCTCCAGCCAGGCGAGGAGGCGGGCCAGGAACTCGTGGTACTCGTCACCATCATTCAGGTCGAGTCCGTTGACCTCCATCGCCTTCGCGCTGGCGTTTTGCGGCCTTCTCGCCTTGATCCTCGCCACGAAGGGCGGGATGTCCGCCAAAGGCTCGAAAGAGCCGTCCAGCGGCTGGATCGCGATCTCGATGATGTCGTGGAAATGCGGGTCGAGCCCCGTGGTCTCCAAATCGATTGCGGCGATGATTTCGTTTTCCATCATGGTGTCCCTCCGTGTGTTCAGTTGTCGATTGGGAAGAAGCGGATGCCGGTCGGCAGTCGCTCGTGGCCGACACCAAGCTCCTTCTTGAGTCTAGTGAGGAGGTTCTTCAGCACGGCCTCGCCCGGCTTCTCGTCCGTCCTGAAATACTCATAGTCCTTCCAGCCGCAGTCGTTGGCGATCGTCTCGTGGTCGATAAAATCGCTGACGCGGTAGTGCGTGAAAATGCAGTCCAGCAGGAGGTTCGCCTTGCGCCGGTTCCCTGTGGTCAGCCGCCTCGGCGTCCCCGCAGGGGTGGTGACGCGCCATGTGGTCGTCGTGGCCTGGAGTTCGCGCCGCAGCCAGACCTCGCCCTGCTGCGGCTGCGCGGCGACCGTGCGCCCCGTCTGTCCGATGCAGGCGCGGATGGCCTCCTCAAGCGTGTGTTCGCCCTCCAGGGCGGGCTTGACGAGAAAGTCATTGGCGAGGGTGAACATCAGTCCTGTCGCCTTGCTGACGTCGCGCTTGTACATCTCCACGCCCGTGACGATAATCACGGGCAGCTCGTCCCTCGTGTACCTCTTCCTGATTTCGCGCAGGCAGAGCTCCCCCGCGTTGTCGATGGCGACGCCGTCCGGGCACATCGGCATCTGCATGTCCATCAGAATGTAGTGGTAGTGCCCCGCCGCCAGGAGATCGTAGACCTCCTTCGCCGAGCCTGCGCCGTCGTAGTCGTGGCCGAGCGCGCGGATGCGCTCGCCCTCCACCTCGCGGATGCCGATGTCATCCTCCGCAATAAGTGCCTTGATTCCATTCATCGTTCTTCTCCCTTGTCCGGCAGGAACACGGTTACGGTTGTTCCCTCGTTAAGCCTGGACTTAATTGACATGTTTCCGTTGTGGTCGCGCACCTTCGCGCATGCTATGGCCATTCCAAGACCCGTTCCGTGCTGTTTCTTCGATATTCCGCACGGACGGAACTGCCTGACGACCGTAAGCTCCTCCTCGGACATCCCGCGCCCCGTGTCGCGGAAGTCTATCTCCAGGGCGGACGGCAGCCGCCTCGCGCTGATCACCACCTCTCCCTTCCTGGCGAATCTGCCGGACTGCATGAAAGCCTCGTATGCGTTCTTTATGAGGTTCTGGAACACCCTGACCATCGCCTCTCTGGCTACTCGGCACTGCATGTCCTGCGGAACGTCGAGCGTGAACACGATCCCCGCCGGTGTCTGGCCGACGCTGGCGAAGAAGTCCATCACGAGCGAATGCGCCTGGCGCAGCATGTCGGCAAGCAGTTCGACCTCCCTTGCGGCGGGCGTCGGCTTGCTCCACATGCGGATGTCGTCGGCGATGGCCTCCATCATCTTCGACCTCTCCAGTATGCCGCCGACAAGCCGCGCGAGCTCCCGCTGGTCGGCGTCCACGAGCGGCTGCTCAAGTATGCGGGCCGCGCGCTCACCGTTGGAGACGATGGGCAGGAGGATGTTCCTGATGTCGTGGCCGACGGCGGAGAGCATGACGGCGAGCTGTCGCCTGTATATGCGGTCGATTTCGTCCACCACCTTCGCCCCCGTCTTCCCGCTCTCCCTGATACGGTCCAGCTTCTGGAACAGGTCGAGGTTCATCTTCTGCCTCCGCCCCGACTCCTCGGCGAACGCCCCCGCGCGCCGCATGGCGCTGGCGGCCGCGGCGCGAACAAAGCGACTCTGGTCGTCCAAAAGAGGCATGAAGCGGAACTGCCTGTCGGGAGGGACGTAGAGCAATGCGTCCGCCACGGCCTTGCGTATCTCCCACTTCGCGTCGTTCGCGTATGGCGCGAGCTGGGCGACCAGCTCGTCGTCGAACTGCATGGAGAGCCGCTCGGCCAGCTCCGCGACCTTCGCGCGCCTTTCGCGCCATTCAGAAATTGAACAGTCCGCCATCCTCGGCCTCCTTTTTCTTCTCTATCCTCGCATAGCATTCCTTGCGCTTCTCGAAGGCCTCCTTGCCACCCTCAAGAAGATTCACGATGTCGTCCTTGCAGTGCTCGATGGAGCCGCTGTTGCGCAGCCGCCCCTCCGTGCCGTTGGACTCCAGCACAAGCATCTGCTCGGCCTCGCCAAGGACGGGGATGTTGGGATTGTGCGTAACGAACAGTAGCTGCCGCCTGCGCTTGACGGCGGCCACGCTCCTCACCACGGTGCTGTGGATGAAGGCGTTGTCGAGGTTGTCCTCGGGCTGGTCGATGATGAGCGGACGGTCGCTGTCCAGCAGCAGGATGGGCAGGATGGCGTTGCACTTCTGGCCTGTGGAAAGATCCTTCGTCGCCTTGTAGGCCGATCCGTCCAGCAGCTCAATCGTGGTCAGGTCGGGCAGATCCACCATCTCGATCTCCAGCCGCGCCTCCTCGGCCTTGAACACGTTCATCACGATGTCCGCCTGCCGCAGGTTGATCCCCGTCGCGCGGATGAGCTCGTCGCGCCCCGCGTTCCCGCGCCCCAGCATTCCCGCAAGCTCGGCGGGCGTCACATGCTCGGTTATCTTGTCCACCACCGCGGAGTACTGCATCTGGCTTCCGCGAAGCGCGTTCACCAGCGCATCGCGGTACAGCGAGGAATTGGAACTCGGCTCAAGGGTGACGCGGACACTCGGTCCGACCGCCGCATTGATGCGGTCGACGATGTTCTTCCTGGCCGTGAAGCGCTGCTCCCGCTTCTCCGAAAGGCCATCGGTAAGGTCGTCCCTCTCCTCCTGGCACTGGCGGAGAAGGCTTCTCTTCTCCTCAAGGAGCGCGTTCTTCTTGCGCAGCTCGTCCCGCTCCCGCTCCAGGCGGCGGCGCTCCACGATGGCGGCGCGGTCGGCGTTGGACTGCTCAAGCAGATTGTTGTACTCCAATTCCTGTGCCTGGTGCGCCTCGGTGAGGCGTCCCTGGATGTTCTCGAACTCCGGCCATGCCTCCCTCATGTACTGCACGATGGCGGCTATCTTGCCGGATATCTCGTCACGGCAGGCCGCGCTGTGGCTTCCCAGCTCATCGAAGAGCGCCGTGTTCGGGGACGTGTCGAACTCCTCCAGCCTGTAGAACGCCAGGCTGTTCTCCATGTCGCGGCAGAGCTGCTTCATCCCCCTGACTGTCTTCGTGAACACCTCCTGCATGCCGGGGATAACCGCCGCCTCCCGCTCCCTCATGGCCCGCTCTGAATTCGCCTTCACCATTTTCTTCGAGTCCTGGCCGCTGATGTTCGTGAACCCCTTGAGCTGCTCCTCCTTCGCGGCCAGCCCGCTCACGGCGTCCTCAAGCTCCGCTATCTCCCGCTTGAGGGGGACCATCTTTCTGGCGTTCTCGCGCAGCTCGGCCTCCTTGTCCGCGATGGCCCTGTCCATGTCGCGGAGATTCGCCTGGTCGAAGGAGTCGATGAGGCGCAACTGGGAGCCGATGTCGTCCGCGATGCGCTCGACCTCGTTCTGGCTGAAGATGTCGATGCCGAACAACGAGGCTAGGTACGCCTTGCCAGTGGGCCGCCCCTCGCCATCGAGGAGCATGGGCGGCTCGCCCTGGGTGCGGCTCACGGTGCAGTCCGTGCCGTTGCATGTGGTGAGGCTTAGCTCGATGCGCCCGCCGGCAAGGTTGCCCTCCACAATGCCCATGATGCGGCGACGTTCCGGCTCGCTGGACGGCATCAGGTCCAGCGCGTACCTTATGAATTCTATGAGCGATGTCTTGCCCGTGCCGCGCGCCCCGATGACGCAGTTGAGGTGTTCCGAAAGGGGCGTGTCGAGCCCTCCGAGGAAGCCGTGGGTGATCTTGATGCCCCTGATTACGCTTGATTTCCTGTCAGCCATTTCCGTTTTCTCCATTGTGATGTATCCGCCGTCCGCCATGCGGCGATGTCGGCTTTCCTCTCTCAAAGTCTCGTCCGGTTGCAGCGTTCATCCACTTTTTTCATCTTTCTGTGGATTTTTCGCCGCATCCGGCTGTATTTTCTGTCAACACGCATTACTTTATCACGAGCGAGGGTCAAAAAGCGACCCTTGCGAATTTTTCCGCGTTTTTTTTGATTTTTCTTCGATTCAAGCATAAAAAAGGAATTTTCTCATGGAAGGCAAGGCTTCGCTGTCAAGAAAACAGCTCCACAGGATGTCGAGGATAGTCGCCGCCCTCAAGCAGAGCGACAACGTCACGCAGAGGAAGCTCCTCGACCTCTTCGCGGAGACGGAGATGGACGCGCACGGGCCGTTGCTGACATGCGGCGAGAAGACGCTCCAGCGCGACCTTCGCATACTGCGCGAGGAGTTCGGCTGCCCCTTCGAGTACGACCGCTCGATGCGCGTCTATACGCTGTCCGACAGGCAGTGGTCCTTCCCCGTGCCAGCCGTCCTGAACGACGACGAGCTGTTCGCCATCGTGCTTGGCGGCAAGATGGCGAAGGACATGCTCCCGCCCATGCTGGCCGCGAGGATATCGCGCGCCGTGGACGAGGTGGTCAGCTGCAACAGCACCGAGCGGGCGGCTCCGGGGCTCGTGGATTCGCTGAAGATACTGACGGGGACCGCCTCCGACCTGCAGGAGGAAATATTCCTGGCCGTGTTCGACGCCTGGACGCGCAGGCGCGTAATACATATTGTATATGAGGACGAGAAGGGGAAAAGGACGGAGCGCGACATGGAGCCGCAGACGCTGATATTCCACGACATGCAGTGGAGCGTGAAGGGGCGATGCCACCTTCGGAACGAGGACAGAACGTTCAACCTCCTGCGTATGGTGTCCGCCGAGGCGACGGACAGGCCGTTCAAGAGGGACCGCGCCCTCGCGGAGTCCATCACCATCGACACCTTCCCCTACACGGAGCGCACGGAGGACGTCGTGATAAGGCTGACGAGGAAGGGGCGGCAGTTCGCGCGCACGTGCATTCTGCACACTCGGCAGTGCTTCGAGGAGCAGCCCGACGGCACGTTCCTGATGCGCGTCCCGACGGTGGCGCGGCAGGTGCTCGTGCCGTGGGTGCTTCGCCAGGCAGGCGAGGCTGCGGTGGTCTCGCCGCCTGAAATGGCCGATGAGGTCAGGAACGGCGTGAGGCGTCTCATGGAATCCTGCGGAATGGCATAGGCGAAACAGGGATCGCATTTCCCAAGGCCGCCCCCGCATCGTGAAAACGGTGTCGGGGGCGGCTTTTTTTGTGCCATGACGGTGGCTGGACGCTCTCGAAATTCAAGCACGAATCCCAGTTCCACGCATAAAACAGGGAACGGTTTCCCTGTAGGAAATCCCTGTTCCGCGCATGGAACAGGGATTTCACAGGGAACAACAGGGAAAAATTCCCTGAAAACAGGGATTTGCATTTTTTTCGAAAAAAAGTTCCACGCATAGGCCATGCTTGAAAAAGGCGTTCCCTGTTCCTCCCTGCAAATACCTGCTAACTGGGAATGGATTTTTATGCGAATTTAATTCACGTGCCCAACGAAATGCACACAGACAAAAACTCGAAGCACGGAGAACCCAAAATGCAGTACAAGTCCCTTTCCAAATCCAACCAGAGCATCCTGAACATCTGCCGCGAACTTCGCTACGGCTCGGTCACCTCGCTGAAGGTGAAGGACGGCGAAATCCACGCGACCGAGAGCACGCGCAAGTGCCAGTCGCTGCTGTTCGCCAAGCCATCCGAGGCGGTGAAAGGCGGAGCTGAGGGCGACTTCACCCTGAGCGCGAACCAGGAGAACCTGATCCTCGCCGCACGTCGGCTCGGAGAGGCGTTCATCATCAAGCTGGAAGTCCAGAACGGACAGCCCGTCCAGGCGAACATCGAGGAGGCGATCCCTGCGTTCTAGCAAAACACATCACAATCGAACCACACGGTATTAACTGACAGACTTACCTGAAAAACAGGAGGCGTCGGGAATGCCGCCAGACACAAGACTGGCGTATCCCGACTGCCTCCTTTTCTGTGCCCGGCGGCTTCCCGGCTTCCTCCGCAACCCGAGAGGAAACCACGATGGAAGACACCATCCAGAAGAACGCCGCGGATGCGGCAAAGGCACAGAAGAACGAAATCAAGCGCAAGGGGACGCGCCGCACGGGCGACAACTTCCTCGACGCCATCTACAAGTTCGAGACGAGCTATCCCGGCGGCATAACCGCCGACACGCTCTTCGACGAGAGGACGGAGCACATCGTCGTCGGCCATGCGGACAAGCTCGTCGGCACGGGGCTGTTCCCCCAGCACGAGCGCGACGACATCCAGCAGATCATGCGCCTGGCGCTGATGCACGAGATGTCCAACTACGACCCGTCCCTCGACCGCTACACCTTCGCGGCCAACGTGTGCGCGAACTACGGCAAGAACCTCATCGTCAAGCGGGCGGCGGAGCGCGACCGCACCAACGGCGCGGTCATGTCACTGGACGTGGACGCGGGGGACGGCGAGACGTTCGCGGAACTTATCATGGGCGAAGGACCTTCTCCGCTTGAGGCGGCGGTGTACTCGGACTTCACGGAACGGCTGATGGCCGCGCTGCCGGAGACTGACCGCGAAATCTGCAAACTGCTCATGCAGGGCTATACCCTCCGCGAGATCAGCGACGAGATGAAGCTCTGCCTTTCGGTCGTCCACAAGCACGTCTCGGGTCGCATCCGCAGGGAGGCCGTCCGCATGGGGGCGAAGGAGGCTGCGCTATGATGGACAAGGAGAAGGAATGCCCGCAGTTCCGCAGGCTGCCGTCTCGCATGAGGCAGGCCGTGGAGGTCGCCGCCGCGATTGTCAGGAGAATGTCGGCCAGGCGACTGGATATCCAGGAAAACAATGGTTTAATTAGCGAAACACCAGATAGCAATGAGGTGAAACATGGCAATGGACAGAAATGAATTCCTCAAGCGCCAGCTGAAGGCTCTTGAGGCGATGGACGCACCGGCCCTCCAGGCGAAGTTCCTGGAGCTGTACGGCTTCGAGACGAAGAGCTTCCGGCTGGAGACGCTGAGGCGGCGCATATCATACCGCCTGCAGGAGTTCCACCTCGGCGGGCTCTCCGCCGAGGACGAGGCGTTCCTCGACAGCCTCGCGGACAGCGACGACCTGGCGCGGTTGGTGAATGTGCCCGCCGCGAAGCCAAGGAAGAGCGCGGGGACGCGCTATGTCCGCGAGTGGCACGGCAGGGTGTACGAGGTAGTCCTTCGCGAGAAGGGGAAGTACGAGCTGGACGGCGTGTTCTACACGTCGCTCTCGGCGGCGGCTTTCGCCATCACAGGGACGCACTGGAACGGGAAACTCTTCTTCGGAGTGAAAAAAATATGAAAAAGACAGACACAAGGGACACGCCGCCCGTGAAGCGGTGCGCAATCTACACGAGAAAGAGTGTCGAGGAGGGGCTGGACATGGAGTTCAATTCCCTAGACGCGCAGCGCGAGGCGGGCGAGAACTACATCCTCAGCCAGAAGAGCAAGGGCTGGGTGTGCCTTCCGAACCGCTACGATGACGGGGGCTTCTCCGGCGGGAACCTCAACCGCCCAGCGCTGGCGCGGCTTCTCGCCGACTGCGAGGCGGGGCTTGTGGACGTGGTCGTGGTCTATAAAATCGACCGGCTGTCCAGAAGCATCTGCGACTTCGCGGACCTGACGAAGAAGTTCGACAGCTGGAACGTGTCGTTCTGCTCGGTCACGCAGGACATAAACACGGCGACGAGCTCGGGCAGGATGATGCTGAACATACTGGTGACCTTCGCCCAGTACGA
>Ga0310786_10010736_pt1 | contig 11483 bp, 5 predicted proteins | sample AusTroGonzalo_MG_FD_203881 | JGI IMG/M metagenome (GOLD analysis project Ga0310786, IMG submission 203881) | Bovine rumen microbial communities from tropical cattle in Woodstock, Queensland, Australia - Gonzalo_03 (v2) (version 2) | ecosystem: Host-associated > Mammals > Digestive system >... | reverse complement strand
TAGCTCTCACCAGGCTGTCCTGAGTTCATCACAATGTTCATACCGGCAGCCTGACTCTGCAGGGCACCGAAAGCATCCACGGCATTCACCTCAGCAATCTTGTCGGACGTTACATGAACGGTAGAACCGGTTACCAGTTTCTTGCGCTGGGTACCATAACCCACTACCACCACGTCGTTCAGAACCTCGGAGTCCTCCTCCATAACCACCTGAACGGTCTTTCCTGCTGTAGGCTTGACCGTCACGGTCTTATAGCCGACATAAGAGATTTTCAGACTTGCACCTCTGGCAATGGAAATGGTGAACGAGCCGTCGGGGCCTGTCAGCGTACCATTACTTTGTGTGCCTGTTTCAATGACGCTTGCCCCGATGATCGGCTGGTCGCTGGTGTCGAGGACTACGCCTTTTACCTGTACAGAAGACTTTGCTTGGGCAACAGCCTCAGCTGCCTGGGCCGGAACCACAGACATAGATGCTCCCAATAAAAAGATTCCCGCACAGATAGCAGAAAGGAATTTAGAATAGTTGTACATAAATTATTAATTAATTAGAATAGTAATAATAGCCTATGTGATTGTTCTTAATGTTCTAGGCAAATGTTCCGTTTAGGGTTGATTAATTTTCCGGTTAGGGTTGATTAATTTAGCTTCCTTTTTTTCGATTACGTGGCAAATATACAATTATTTTAATAAACATGCAACCCCTATTCATTTTTTAATACTCCAAAGGCCCCATCATGTAGACAGAACACCCGAGTTTAACTAATTTTAAATAAATAACAGCCGAAAGTTACCACTTTCAGCTGTTATCACTACCATTACACCTTATTATATATAATATAAGGCAATTTTTAATTGGGGGACAGGAAACCCTATTTTTACTCCCACTCAATGGTTGCAGGTGGTTTAGAGGAGATATCATAGCAAACGCGATTGACACCACGCACCTTGTTGATGATCTCATTCGACACCTTGGCCATAAATTCGTAAGGCAGATGAGCCCAGTCGGCAGTCATAGCATCGGTAGAAGTGACAGCACGGAGGGCAACAGGATGCTCATAGGTGCGTTCATCGCCCATCACACCGACGCTGCGGACGGTACTTAGGAGGATGGCACCTGCCTGCCAGATCTGGTCGTAGAGCGAAACCTCAATCTCGCCATCCTGCATCTCAGCAGGTACACCGGCAGCCAGCACCTTACGGGCTTCCTCGCCAGAGAGTTTCACCTTATAGTCGCGCAGGCCACGGATATAAATATCGTCGGCATCCTGCAGGATACGGACCTTTTCGGGGGTGATATCGCCCAGGATACGAACGGCGAGGCCAGGACCCGGGAAGGGGTGACGGGTGATAAGATGCTCAGGCATACCCAGCTGACGGCCCACACGGCGCACCTCGTCCTTGAACAGCCACTTCAGCGGCTCGCAGAGCTGCAGATGCATTTCCTTAGGCAGACCACCCACGTTGTGATGGCTCTTGATGACCTTACCAGTGATGTTCAGCGACTCAATACGGTCGGGATAAATAGTGCCCTGAGCCAGCCACTTGGCATCGGTAATCTTCTTGGCCTCGGCATTGAACACCTCGACAAAGTCGCGACCGATAATCTTACGCTTCTGCTCAGGATCGGTAATACCAGCCAGGTCGGCAAAAAACTTCTCAGAGGCATCAACACCAATCACATTCAGGCCCAACACCTTGTAGTCGTCCATCACCTGACGGAACTCGTTCTTGCGGAGCATACCGTGGTCGACGAAGATACACGTCAGATTCTTGCCTATGGCACGATTCAGCAACACGGCTGCCACTGAGGAATCGACACCACCAGAGAGGCCGAGGATGACACGGTCCTGACCCAGTTGTGCTTTGAGTTCTGCCACCGTGGAATCCACAAACGAGGCTGCGCTCCACTCCTGGCGCGAGCCGCAGATATCAACTACGAAGTTTTGGAGCAACTGCTTGCCCTGGAGGGTATGGAACACCTCGGGGTGGAACTGCACGGCCCAAACAGGCTGCGTGGTGCTGGCGAAGGCGGCATTGGTCACATCGGCCGTAGAACCAATTACCTTGAAATCAGAGGGGATGGCGGTGATAGTGTCACCGTGGCTCATCCATACCTGCGAGTGTTGTTCAAAGCCCTTAAAGAGGGGGTTCGTCGTGTCCACCGTCTGGAGATTAGCACGGCCATACTCACGGCTGTCGGCCTTCTCAACCTTTCCGCCGAGGGTGTGCGAGATGAACTGTGCGCCATAGCAGATACCCAGTACTGGGATACGGCCCACAAACTGCTCCAGATCAACCTTGAACGCCTCAGGGTCGTGGACCGAGTAAGGCGAGCCGCTCAGGATGACACCAATCACGCTGGGATCGTCCTTCGGAAACTTGTTATAGGGCAGAATCTCGCAGAAGGTATCCAGTTCACGGACACGACGGCCTATCAGCTGCGTAGTCTGTGAACCGAAATCTAGAATAATAATCTTCTGTGTCATACTTATTTGATTAATTGAACATTGACCTATGAACATGATATGCCTTCAATGAAGGCTTCGGCATCATGGAGGGTGTCGAGCTTACCGACATCCATCAGCCTGAGATCCTTCACTTCTACACCCTTAATGACATGGCTGGCGCATGACTTCAGATAGAAGTCCATAATCGGGAACCGCTCCGGCCAGTCAGCCAACAACGGGGCTAACGAGGGATGGAAAACATGAATGCCGCTGAAGGCAAGCGGATGCCCCTCACGGCCTTTTACCTCACCGGTCTCGATGTTCTTCCAGCCCACAAGGCGCATGGAGTCATCGAACTGCAGATAGCGCTTCGTCGGGCGGTTGCTAACCACCAACAGCGGCGTATCGACAGGAAAAGAAGAAAGATCGAGATTGCTCAGGATATCCACATTATGAATCAATATAGGACTCTCCGGATCGAAAAGCGGCAGGGCTTTCTTGATGCCACCGCCCGTTTCCAACAACCCACCGGTCTCGTCGGATATGCGGATGTCAAGGCCAAAATTACCATTGGCCTGAAGATAATCGATAATCTGCTGGGCGAAATGATGAACATTGACTACGATACGCTCATAACCGGCTGCCTTCAGTTTCATGACAACATGCCAAAGCAATGGCTGCCCACTTACCCTCACGAGTGCTTTAGGCATCGTGTCTGTCAGGGGTTTCAGTCTCGTACCGAGCCCTGCGGCAAATATCATCGCCTGTTTCATCATTTTTCGGAGAGATGTGTCGACAGTTGGATTCGGACCAACGACCCCCACCATGTCAAGGTGATACTCTAACCAGCTGAGCTATGCCGACTAATTCGTGTGCAAAGGTACAGTTTTTTTTTCATCCCTGCAAACAAATCTCCAATTATTTTCGACAATCATAGAAAAAGAACTATAAACTCAATTGGGTAGGTTGGAGATATATTCATTCAGCCATCCCAATCGCACCAAATAATTATGTTTCATCTTCTGGACACATTCCTCATAGGTGTCGTAAGGATACATATTCTCCTCCGTCCACTTAGGCCACATTTGCTCATTTCGTTTGGCAGAGCGGCATATCTGGGACATCCGATGGTCGATGTGTTCCGGAATACGTCCCCACCACAAAGAGAGATAAGTGTTCCATTTCTCCTTCAAACGGCTAACGAAAACCGGGTCTTTCAAGAGTTGTTGATAGTAAAGTGACCACGACGAGCAGAAAGAGGCATCAAGGCCGGCATGTCCGAAAGACCATGCGTCGAAATCCCATGGCGGGCCCATCAGAAATTTTCCGCCTCTATCTTTATAGAGTGTCACGTTCTTGGTCCGACAGGCTTCTTCGTTAGCCGCAGCCTCCTCTACCAAATACCAGTTGATGGCAGTCTCGATATCAAAATAGTCACGATACACGCCAGAGAGCAGTTTGTCATCATCATAGATAAGCGCCTCCATTTGATTCATTGCTGACACAATATAATCAAATTGCTCCCGGGGAATGATATATCCGCTATCCGGATCCTTGATTTCCCATGCCAGCCAGTTTTCCCCATTATAGCCTGTCCTGTTAAAAAAGCTGGTCTGAAAAGGATAACCATCAAAAGGATAGTTGCCATAATCAACATAACTTTCAAGCAAATATCCTCCTGTTAATGCCTCACCGGAAATATCCTCGGCAGTCATTTCCGTAATTTCAATCTTTCCCTTCTCTACGCGAACTTTCTCACAGAGATAATATAGGCCTTGATGTCGACCATTAAAAAACAGTTCCACAAATCGGCCTTCCTGTACCCAAGGATAGTCTGTCATCCTGGCCATTTCAAAAGCCACGTCATTATGGAGTTGAGTACGGTCATAATAACAATTGGCTAATAGGATCCAGTGTTTACTATTATCCATCCCCAGGATCTCACACTTCTGGTCAAGTTTGATATTATAGGGCTTTTTATCTTGTGCCCAAGAGGTTTGTCCTCGTCCTCGGATGCCAGCTGTTCCAAGATCCTCCATAGTGCCGTCGGTATTCAACAACTGCATCACACATCCTTCTGTCCTGACTTCTTTTGACGTGATTGGTTGACCGTCGGGGGTGGTTATCATCAAAACCGGCAAATCATAGAGAATTAACTTCCACTCCTGCTCACCTTTCTTACGATGGACGACACGGAAAGATAATGGGGATGTGAAGTCGGACAAGTCATAGGTGCCATCGGACTGCTGCTCTTTAGCAATGATGACAGTCGACCCACTCAAAGCGATATCAGGAACGACAGCTGACAAATCGGAACCGGTAGGGACCACGATATGTAGCTGATTATTCTCTGCCATAAAGACTGTTGAAGGAATCTCCTCACCACTTCCCGTCGTTAATTGGACAGATATTTCAATACCATCAGAATCCTCATCATTCTCGTTGCAAGAACAAATGAGAATAAATGAGAAAAGAGTTAAGAGAAACCGAGTCATATCATTTTCTTTTTCTTACGTCTTGGCCTCGAGGGTCTGGGTGATGTTCTGCTCACGGTGACAGATGCGGACCTCAATGCCAAATTTCTCATGAATGTGTTCGGCGAGGTGCTGGGCAGAATAGACGCTGCGGTGCTGACCGCCGGTACAACCAAAGGAGAACATCAGCGAGGTGAAACCACGCTGGATATATCGGCGTACATGGGAATCAGCCAACTTATACACAGAGTCGAGGAACGTGAGGATCTCACCATCGTCCTCAAGGAAACGGATGACGGGTTCGTCAAGTCCGGTCAGTTTTTTGTATGGTTCATAACGACCAGGGTTGTGGGTGGAACGGCAGTCAAAGACATAGCCACCGCCATTACCACTCTCGTCGTCAGGAATACCTTCGCGATAAGAGAAACTATAGACCTTCACCACCAGCGGACCCTGAGCATCATACTTCGAGAAGGTGGCCGGACCGTCTTGGGGGTGAGCCTTATAGGGGTTCAGTTCTGTAATCTTATAACCATCGGCACGGCTGGCAGTAGCCTCTATCTGAGCAAACTGAGGCAGTTCGGTTAGCTGTCGCAGGATCTCCATCAGATAGGGATAATGGAAGGGCGACGAGGTGGCTAGCAGTTCACGAAGGTTCTGAATGGCAGGGGGGATGCTCTCAATGAAGTGCTTCTTCTGCTCGAAATAGCCCCTGAAACCATAGGCTCCAAGAACCTGCAGGGTACGGAAGAGCACGAAGAGAGACAATCTGTTGACAAAATGGCGCACTGGTGGCACTTCGGTATAGTTCTTCAGAGAGTTATAATATTCATAAACCAGTTCCCTGCGCAGCTTGTGGGGGTAACGGGCCGAGGCCTGCCACAGAAACGAAGCCAAGTCATAATAGAAGGGGCCCTTACGACCTCCCTGATAGTCGATAAACCAAGGATTGCCATCGTGGTCGAGCATCACATTACGGGCTTGGAAATCGCGATAGAGAAAACACTCGCCGATGGTATAGGTATCATTCGTCAGATCCTTTGCAAAAAGACGGAAATCGGCCTCCAGTTTCAGTTCATGGAAATCGAGTTCGGTAGCCTTCAGGAAACAGTATTTGAAATAGTTCAGGTCAAACAGCACACTGTCTACATTAAACTCCGCCTGCGGATAGCAGTTGGAGAAGTCGAGTTCCTGTGCTCCCCGAATCTGGATATTGGGCAGTTCACGGATAGTGCGCTTCAGGAGGTTCTGCTCTTTCAATGTATAGCGCCCGCCAGCCTCACGTCCACCGCGGATGGCATCGAAGAGTGACATGCTGCCAAGGTCGGTCTGCAGATAACGTAATTGATCCTCGCTGGCAGCCAGCACCGTCGGAACTGGTAGTTTTCGACGGTTAAAATGTTCCGTCAGATAGATAAAGGCATGATCCTCATCACGACTGGTGCCGATGACTCCGACCACCGTCTGGCCATCAGTATCGGTCAGGCGGAAATAGGTGCGATTACTTCCTCCTCCGGGAATTTGCTGAACATTGGCCGGTTCAGCTCCCTTCCATTCTCTATAGAGATCTATAAGTTTCTGCATAACGACGGCAAAATTACAAATAAGTGAGCAAATAACCAAATAATTAACAATTATTGCAACGTAACGCCCATCAATCCTATGACCACATCATTGGAAAGGACACGCAAGGTGAGAGATTTCAGTTTTTTCTTCGGGTTGAGGGGCATGCGCAGCATCTGGGCGGCGCCACCAGGAATCTCACGACCATAAACACCCTGAAGATGCAGGGTCTCGTCAAGGTTACGACTGACATCTCCCGTTCCTAGACAAACGCGGTATGGACGGAGCGTTGCCGTCTGGAAGGCCTTGCCGTCAATATAGTAATCTTGTTCGATAGGACACCAGTTATCAGGATTCCGCAAGGCAAGGGTATCACTGGTATTGTCTGTATAGGCAACAATCACCTGTCCGTTGTCAATACGACTTTGCATGTGGTTTGTCGAACCGGCCATCAAAAGATAGGCCGACTCTGCCCTACCCTTTAGCGGCATGGTCACACTATCCGGATAGTTATCCCAGAGGGAAGTGTAAATAATGTTGTTTCCCTTAGCAGGTGTAAGGAATGGAACACCGGCCACCTTGAACTCACCATCCCTAATGAGAGTTCGGAATACGGAATCGTTGATCTCGGCCGTCAGCTGCGGATGACACCATTCGCCGATGCCCTGCATGGGAATCTGCAGAGTGGTGGTTTGAGGACGGGGCGAGAGGTATTGGTTCTTAAAGATATCATCGACTTTAGCATTGAAGCGACCATCTATCTTTTGCAAATAGAAAGCTTTCGACAGATCAGGCTCTTCAAGTCCGAAGTCTTCTCCTACTGAATTCTTGCCCTTGTTCTTGGACGAAACAAGTGGCAAAGCTGAGTGAGGAGAGGGAACTGATAATATTTGATGTACTTCGCAAGTACCCTCAATATCACGATACTTACCATTGCCAAGGTTCTGACGGAGGACGATTTTCTGGGGGCGGGTGAAGTGCTGGGTAATCTCAAAAACATCACAACCATCCTTGCGGTTGAATTTATATGAAAGGTAGGGTGTCTTAATGCTGGCACGCTCCCATTCCGACGGGAAGCCGGGTTGGATGATGCATTGTCCGTCGAGAGCCTGCGGGATGATGCCGAAAAGGCCCTGCAACAAAGTGCGGCTACTTATACCGATACAATCGCCAAAATCACGGTAGCACTCACCACGGGCGGCATCGTAATAACTGATCTGTCCAAAATTTCCGGGGCTGGTACCATAATACATCTGATCCAAAATATTACCTTTCATCAGACGAAAACCTTCTTCATGCCGTCCAGCCTTGAAATAGGCCAAAGCGGTATGCATCACCTCGGCAGCAGCCACGTTGTTGATGCTCCAGGAGTAAGGCAGCCAGTCGCTGGTTGCGATGGTCTGGAAACCTGTCTTCTCCACGTCGATGTGGGGGATATGCTCATCGACATAACAAGTAGCCTCAAAAGCCTGCTTCGGCGTACAGGCTCCACAGTCAATAGGCGTATAGATACTCCACACGGCGGGGTGGTCATGAGTTCGTCGGAGTCCCATCACATCCTGATACTCAGCCCAGACGCCCTTCTCAGGCAGCCATAACCATTCGTTCATCGCCCTGAGGATGGCCTCAGCTTCTTGGCGATAAGGCTCTGGATCCTCACCGATGATTTCAGCTATCCGCGAGGCCAATTTGTTACCCCGATAGTTATAAGCAGAGGAGTGGGTCACCGCCCCACCATTATAATACAAAGCATCACTCGCCCAGATACAACAATAGGCGTCGTAAAGATGGTCACCATCGGGGTCATAGTTACGCTTCTCCCAAGCCAGATGGCTCTTGATCACCGGCCACATCTTCCGCATATAGGTGGTGTCGGCATCATACTGGAAATGCCAGAGCAGTTCATCGATATAGTTCAGGTTCATATCGTAATGATGCATCTGGTCATTGCGCTCAGGATTACGACAAATATACCCGTTTGAGTACATCTGTGTGCCCCATTTCTTCTCGGCACGGGCAAGGCTGAGCACGGAATCCTGCGAGGGATGGGGTATCGTGGGTTCCACATCAGTCACCTGACTCTTGGCATAGGCATCAAAATGACTGACAGCCCTGTCGTTCCAGCCCAACACATCTCCCAGATAGCCAGCCCGCCAACCAGCCAACGGCATGCGCCATCCCACACAGCCATGCAGCCATGTCTGTCCGTCCCAGTCGCCATCAGCAGCCAGAGCCAAGGCCCCGCTGAGGGTATTGATATAAGAATCGGGGGTGTCAAATCGAATGCGGTCAGACAATTGCCTGGTGTATTCCACCGACTTCTTGAAGTCTGCCTTTCCCTCTTCCGCACTCATCTCCTTAACATGATCAAGAATAACTACCAAATAGTTTTCTGCTCCTAATAACACGTCAACAGTCTGAATAGGATCTCCCGCAGCCTCCAACACACCAGGGGCATCGGCTCCTATGTCACCATTACGATGCAGTTGGGGTTGAAAGATGCCACAAACCAGCACGCGCATCTTCATCGGGGATGTTGTCACGATTCTCCATACAGCCTTTTCACTATCGGGCAGGGCGACCGCCTCTATCGTCAGCTCCGCATCCTGCCACCTCTTGTCTTTTAGGAGATAGCTGCGTAAACCATCCTTATACTCTGCCCTACAGTAGTCTGTAGAGTCAAGGGGTACGCCATTTACCACAAAACGAATATTGCGATGATGACCTTTCTTCACCACAGCAAAGACTGGACGGTCGCTTGTCTCCAGTCGCCAGTCTGTGTAACCGCCATACAACGCTCTGGTAAAACGGTTATCACCATTCTCACAGACAAAGCCACCATCCTCAGGGAAATACTGTTGATGCCGTTCCACACCAATCTTATCGAGGTTGTACGATGTAGACTCGATAAAGTCGCCGATCTTCTGCTTTTGGCCATAAGCCAATGAGCCCAAAAGCACGGCACATAGTAGAATTAGTTTTCTCATCAGGTTGCAAAGTTACATAAAAAAGTTGATATGGACAAACAATCCTTGCTAAATCCTCAATAAAAAACCGATTGTCTCACGACAACCGGTTTCAAAAACAAACTACTTAAAAACTAATCTACTAAAACAAATCAAAAAAATATCTTTTTACTTAAAAGTATCCAATATCATCTTGCAAAAGAGACCAATTCCCTTTCACGGCTGCAAAGGTACTATGTTTCATCTTCCCCACCAAAGATTTCCTCACAAAAATAGTTATATATACCTATAAAATACTCAAAAAGAGGGATGGACTTTGACATCCACCCCTCTATTTGTTAAGTTCGCTTAGCAAAATTATACCATTTCACCTCACGATACTTGTAATCAGATAATTACATCATGCCACCCATGCCCGGGGCACCGCCCATCGGCATAGCAGGCTCCTTCTCAGGCTTGTCTACAATCAGGCACTCAGTGGTCAGGAACATGCCGGCGATAGAAGCAGCGTTCTCCAAAGCCACACGGGCTACCTTGGCAGGATCGATGACACCAGCCTCACGCAGGTCCTCATAGACATCAGTGCGGGCATTGAATCCAAAGTCGCCCTTACCCTCACGGACCTTCTGAACAACAACTGCACCCTCAGCACCGCCATTGACTGCAATCTGACGCAGCGGCTCCTCGATAGCGCGGCAGATGATGTTGATACCTGTCTGCTCGTCGGCATTGTCACCCTTCAGGCTAGCCAGAGCCTCCTGAGCACGGATATAGGTAGTACCACCACCGGCAACCACACCTTCCTCGATGGCAGCACGGGTAGCGCAGAGAGCATCGTCAACACGATCCTTCTTCTCCTTCATCTCCACCTCAGAGTTAGCACCAACGTAGAGTACTGCCACGCCACCGGCCAACTTAGCCAGACGCTCCTGCAGTTTCTCCTTATCGTAAGATGAAGTGGTTACCTCAATCTCCTTCTTGATCTGAGCAATACGATCCTGGATGGCCTGCTTGTCACCGGCACCGTTCACGATGGTGGTGTTGTCCTTAGAGACAGTTACCTTGTCACAGGTACCCAACATCTCAAGGGTAGCCTGCTCCAGCTTCAGACCCTTTTCCTCGCTGATCACCACACCACCAGTCAGGGTAGCGATATCCTCGAGCATGGCCTTACGACGATCGCCGAAGCCAGGAGCTTTCACTGCACAGATCTTCAGACCACCACGCAGACGGTTGACAACGAGTGTGGTCAGAGCCTCTGAGTCAACATCCTCGGCAATTACCAGCAAGGGGCGTCCGCTCTCAGCAGCAGGCTGCAGGATGGGCAGGAAGTCCTTGATGTTAGAGATTTTCTTGTCGTAGATGAGGATATAGGGGTTCTCCATTACACACTCCATTTTCTCAGAGTCGGTGATGAAGTAAGCTGACAGATAACCACGGTCGAACTGCATACCCTCTACCACACCGATGTGGGTATCGCGGCTCTTGCTCTCCTCGATGGTGATCACACCATCCTTAGAAACCTTGCGCATAGCCTCAGCCAGCAGCTCACCAATCTCCTTATCGTTGTTGGCAGAAACGGTAGCTACCTGCTCGATCTTGTCGTAGTTGTCACCTACCTGCTCAGCGCTCTTGGCAATGTGCTCAGTCACAGCCTTCACAGCCTTGTCGATTCCACGCTTCAGATCCATGGGGTTAGCACCAGCGGTCACGTTCTTCAGACCCTCGGCCACTATAGCCTGTGCGAGGATGGTTGCAGTAGTCGTACCGTCACCAGCATCGTCACCAGTCTTAGAAGCTACACTCTTAACGAGCTGTGCGCCAGTATTCTCAAACTTGTCCTCGAGCTCAATCTCCTTAGCAACGGTCACACCGTCCTTCGTAATCTGGGGAGCACCGAACTTCTTCTCGATAACCACGTTACGACCCTTCGGACCAAGGGTTACCTTCACAGCATTTGCCAACTGATCAACGCCCTGCTTCATCGCATCGCGGGCGTCAATATTGAATTTAATATCTTTTGCCATAACT
>Ga0310786_10010734_pt1 | contig 11485 bp, 9 predicted proteins | sample AusTroGonzalo_MG_FD_203881 | JGI IMG/M metagenome (GOLD analysis project Ga0310786, IMG submission 203881) | Bovine rumen microbial communities from tropical cattle in Woodstock, Queensland, Australia - Gonzalo_03 (v2) (version 2) | ecosystem: Host-associated > Mammals > Digestive system >... | reverse complement strand
GCTGAAAGAGATCCTGTCCGACATGGAAGGGCTGCACCAGTCCTTCAGCCGGGACAGCGACAAGGCCCACCGGCTGGAGCTGGGGCGCGCCCGGACGGACGGGGACCTGAAGACCCTGCGGGACAGGATCTGGAACATGTACGAGGTTACCTACGCCGGCGCGGAGGAATTCCGCCGGCCGGAGGGCATCAACGTGACGGAGGCGGACCGGGAGGCCGCGCAGCTGTCCGCGGAAATCCGGGCCCTGGGCCCCGTGAACGTGCACGCGGTGGAGGAATACGCCAAAACCAAGGCGCGGTACGACGAGATGTACGTGCAGCGGGAGGACCTGGAAAAGGCGGAGAAGGACCTGCGGGTCCTGATTGCCCGATTGCTGGAACAGATGCGGGAGACCTTCGTGGAGCAGTTCGGAAAGCTGCAGGGATATTTCACGGAGACCTTCAGCCGCCTCTTCGGCGGCGGGCACGCGGAACTGCAGCTGACGGATCCGGACGATCCGCTGAACTGCGGCATTGAGATCAACGCGCAGCCCCCGGGCAAGAAGCTGCAGCTGCTGTCCCTGCTTTCCGGCGGGGAAAAGACGCTGACGGCCATCGCGATCCTCTTCGCGACGCTGAAGCTCAAACCCACGCCCTTCTGCATCCTGGATGAAATCGAAGCGGCGCTGGACGACGCGAACATCGGATATTTTGCCGACTATCTGTCGGAATACTCCAAGTCCACCCAGTTCGTGGTAATTACCCACCGGAAGGGAACCATGGAGCGGGCCAACGGGCTCTACGGCGTGGCGATGGAGGAACAGGGCGTGAGCCGGATGGTTTCCGTCTCGCTGCAGGACTACAGAGAATAGGAGGAACGGAACATGAAGAAGCTGGTCGCATTGCTCTTGGCGCTGATCCTGCTGATGACCGCCGCGGCGGCGCAGGGGTCATCCACCCCGGATCTCTACGATATCTACGACCGGACCGGCGGCGGGCTGAAATGGACCGGGAACGCGGTTCCGTTCATGGAAGGCGTAGCCTTCGCGTCCCCTTCCGTTGTGCCGGATGATTCCACGGAGCTGGCGATCTGGGACGGAAAAGCGTACCGGGACGTGTCCCTGGGGCTGCTGACCGCCGGCGGAACGTTGCTGGTGGTCCTGTTCGAAACGGACGGGGATACCCCCGGCATTCCGGAATACAGCCTGGTGGACGCGGGCAGCACGATGAGGGCGGAAAGCATGCTGGTCCGGTCCGGCGACTGGATGCAGTCCCGGATCAACCGGGCTGTGCTGGACGCGGCCGCCCTGGCGTGGCAGGGCCTGGACTGCCTCCTGCTGACGCTGTCCGGGGATACGGAGCCGGGCTCACCGCTGATCACGGCGGAAGGCAGGCTGGCCGGGATCGTGATCGCGGAATACGCGGAGGGCGAGCACCGGTATATCGCCCTGTCGGCCCAGGGCCTGAGCGAATGCGTGATGGAAGCGGCCGCGATGCTGGCCCTGACGAACGAGGATTCAAGGCCGGAAGGATATACCGTGACCATCACGGACGGCAACCTGGCGACCTTCGACTGGTCCAAGGTGGCCCTGCCCCAGGCGGGAGAAGGCGAAACGCTGTACCATGTGGTGCAGGATGTGGATAACGACTTCCTGACCTATGTGCAGGTGACAGAGAATTATGACGGGATGGCCATGATCCTGACGCCGGGGCGGACCTATGTATCCGGGCTGGGCCTGTTCAAGGGCACGCCGGACCGGGTTCCGGATAACACCGCGGTGACGGTGATGGCGCCGGCGGAGCCCATGACGGATTACGGCTTCAGGTCCAACGTTTTCACCATCGCGGAAACGCAGATCGGCAAGATGCCGGAGCCGGTGACCGAGGTGACGGAAGAGCTGCTGCGCAGCGGAAAGGCGTGCATCCTTTCCTCTTCCACCTATACCTTCCCGGAGGACGGGGAGAAGGACGCGACGCTGCTGATCACCCTGGAGGAGCCGCGCGGAAACAGCTATTCCTACGAGAGCGGCTGGTACTACGAGCCGCAGATGCAGGACGCGGACGAATGGTATGTGACCCTGAAGGATTCGGGGCTGACGGCTATGCTGGATGAACTCGGATATTATCCGGCAGGCACTTACACCCTTACGATGTACATCGGCGGAAAGCTGGCGGACAGCTTTACATTTACACTGACCAAATAACGGAGGCGGACAATATGCCGAATTTTTCCCTGAACGACGATGTTTTCTTCAAGGCCGCGGAACAGTTTCCGACGCCTTTCCACCTGTATGACGAACAGGCGATCCGCAACCGGGCCAGGGCGCTGAACAAGGCTTTTTCCTGGTGCGCGGATTTCCGGGAGTACTTCGCCGTCAAGGCGCTGCCCAACCCGGCGATCCTGCGGATTCTGAAGGAGGAAGGGTGCGGGCTGGACTGCTCTTCCGCCACGGAGCTGACGCTGGCGAAGGCCTGCGGCTTTTCCGGGGAGGAAATCATCCTGTCCGCCAACGCCATGCCGCCGGAGGAGTTTGCCCAGGCGCGGGCGCTGGACGCCTTCATCAACCTGGACGATATTTCGGACATTGAGCTGCTGCGGACCCACGGCGGGATTCCGGAGACCCTCTGCCTGCGCTACAATCCCGGCGGACAGTTTTCCATCGGCAATACGATCATGGGCAATCCCGGGGAGGCCAAGTACGGCTTTACCCTGCCCCAGCTGCAGGAAGGCCTGCGGCGGCTGAAGGACCTGGGGGTGCGCCGGTTCGGGCTGCACGCGTTCCTGTCCTCCAACACGACGGACAACGCCTACTATCCCGGGCTGGCCCGGACGCTGCTGACCCTGGGGAAGGAGCTGGCGGCGGAATCGGGCATTCCCTTCGCCTTTGCGGACCTTTCCGGCGGCATCGGCATTCCCTACCGGCCGGAGGAAGAGGCGCCGGACGTGCAGGCCATCGGAGAGGGCGTGCGCAAGGCATACGAGGAGATTTTCCCGGAAGGCGGCGTCGCCGTGAAGACGGAGCTGGGCCGCTGGATGACGGGCCCGGCGGGCTGGCTGGTGACCCACGCGACCCACGAAAAAAAGACCTACCGGGACTACATCGGCGTGGATGCCTCGGCGGTCAATCTGATGCGCCCGGCCATGTACGGGGCGTACCATCATATTACGGTGTGCGGAAAGCGGGATCTGCCGGCGGACCATGTGTACGACGTGACCGGCAGCCTGTGCGAGAACAACGACAAGTTCGCGATCCAGCGGAAGCTGCCGGAGATCGCCATCGGGGACCTGCTGGTGATCCACGATACCGGCGCCCACGGGTATGCTATGGGCTACAACTATAACGGCCGGACCCGGAGCGCGGAAATCCTGTATACCGCGGAGGGCGGATACCGGATGATCCGCCGGGCGGAAACCGCGGCGGACTACTTCGCCACGCTGGATATCGATCCCGCGGCGGAAGCCCTGGGCGTCCGCCGGGGATAACCGGTTTTTTACAGCACGATATCGCCCGGACGGAAACCGGGCGGAAGCGGCTCTTCCTCCGTAAAGGCAAAGTCCGGATCCTCCAGGACCGGAAGGAAGGCTTCATAGGGGATGCGTTCGAACTCGCAGCCGTAGCTGCTCTGGCCGAACCATCCCCCTTCCTTTGCCCGGAGATTCAGGTCCCGGGCAAATTTCGTATGGTTCGAACAGTCGTGTACCGCGATGGGCCAGCCTTCTTCCGCGGCTTCCTTCAGCAGGGAAAGGGTCAGGTCCCGGCTGATGATGGGGCTCAGGTAGCCCAGGCGGCAGAAGTACATATTTTCTCCCAGGTAGTTGGGCAGGTTGTTGCTGTTCAGGTGCAGCTCCGCGCAGTTCATGAAGTCGATGCCGGAGGAGAGGATCTGTTCCTTTTTCTGATGGAAGATCTCATAAAACTCCCGGGTCATGGGCGTTTCCACCCCGACCTGGGGAATATACTTCTTCGCAATCCCCATGGCCCGGATCACCGCGTCCGAGCAGGAAGAGGCGCCGAGGTTGAAGCGGAGCTCGTCCAGCCCGGCTTCTCCCAGGGATTTCAGCTGCTCCTCCGTGGCGCCGATGCCGTTGGTGTACATATGCTGGTGGATGCCGGCGTCATGGAAGCGGCGGATGATGCCGTAATATTTCTCAATCTCCATGAAGGGTTCCAGATAGACGTAGGCGATGCCGGTGGGCTTGCGCTGCAGGGAAAAGACCAGGGGCAGGTCCTCCTCCCGGAAACGGGTTCCGCCGATTTCCCACATGCCTTCCCCGATGGGCGGGATGCTTTTCAGCTGGCCGTAATCGTAGCAGAAGGGGCAGGCGGCGTTGCAGCGGTTTGTTTTCCGGACCGCGGACAGGCCGCTGCCCAGCAGGCAGCTGCGGCAGCCGGCGGGGAAACGGCTTTCGGGCCCCACGTACAGGGTGCAGGCGGGCAGGTCCGGGGCGTAGGGGGCGCCCTGCGGGCAGGCGGGCGTTACCGCTTTCAGGCCGGGAATCGCCCGGAGCATTTCCGCGCGGCGGGCCTCCACCGCTGTCTCAATCTGGGCGAAGGCGGCGAGGGCGATTTCCTGCTGCCGGCAGCCGGGAGTTTCCTCCTCCGGCAGGGAAGCGAAAAAACGGAACCAGTTCAGGGCATCCTGTTTGGAAATCTTCATGGCGTCGGTATCCTTTCCTCCGTAAGCTTCCGGGAAGGGGACGCTGCCCGGAAACAATATATTGCGTAATTATTACAAAACAGTTGACAGATTTAGTGCAAATATGGGAAAATGAGGAGAACGGGTTTTTCCCGTACCAAGGAAGCAGGAGGCAGCGAAATGATTAAACGGAAGGTATGTTTTCTCATTGCAGCTGTGCTGCTGTTCATGGCTTCGGCGGTCTGCGAGGGGGCATCCCTGACCTGGGCCCAGGTCTGCAAACTGAAGACTTCCAGGGCAACGACGCTTTACGTGCTGATTGACGGGGAACTGACCCAATCCAGCACGCTTCCCGCCGGTACCTATATCCGGACAACGGGACAGAAAGAAGGCAATCTGACCGGCATTTCCTACAGCGCCAACAACATAGATCCGCTGTACGGGTTTATTGACGGATCGGTGATCGTCTCCGCGACGACGACCGTGACCCTGCCCAGCGGCGCAGTTGTAACCGTGGGCGAGGCGCTGGTGAGGAGCTCCGCGGCGCTGAACCTCTACCTCCGGATGGAATACCAGGAGGACATGGGGAGCAGTAAGACCTATACCGACGCGGAAGGCAACGTGCACGAAATCGGCAATGAATCCGCGCTGGAGGACCTGACGAAGCTCAACGGCGACATGGCGTATTACGTGGGACTGGGCCAGGCCATGATGGCCAACGGATCCTATACCAGGACCGTCTACCGGGATGACGACGGAAACGAAACCGAAGTGGACGTCCGCTACATGGGGCTGGCACGGTCCATGATCATGATGAACGGCGAGGAACAGCTGGTGGAAACCTGGCGGCTGACCTGGGACACCAAGGCTCCGGACGGCCAGGTGCTGGCGATCGTATCCCCGCCCAAGGGCAGCGGGACGGTACGGCTGTACGCCAAGAGCTCGAAGAACTCGCTGCTGCTCTTCCGGGTGCCGAGCAACCGGGTGGTCCGGGTGATCAGCACCGGGAAAAACTGGTCCCTGGTGGACATCGACGATGACGAATGCCCCCGGGGGTATATCCAGACTGAATTCCTCGATTTCTTCCCGAACGTTCCGATGAAATACGAGTCCGCGCAGATCAGCGTGAACGGGAACACCAGGGGAAGCGACCCGGTTTGGATCCGCTCCGCGGACAACACCAACAGCGGGCACATCACCGAGTTCGACCTGGGTACGCCGCTGAGCGTCTACGCGGATAACGGCACCTGGTCCGAAGTCGACGTAGGCGGATACCACGCCTTCATCCTGAGCAAATTCGTTACGAAGGACTCGGCGGTTACCGCTTCGAAGTGAGGAAACCTATTCCGTAAAGCATATTACGTCCGCCACACGCTGCTTGCTGGGAACAAGCGTGTTCAGGCGGGCGTTTTTTTGCTGCTTCCGGATCATGAGGGCGGTGGAATACCCGCCGTCCAGGTTATAGACCCACTCTGTTTCAAAATGATCGAAGAAGAACGTGTTGATCCGGTACAGGGTCAGCCCGCTGGCCCCTTCGTCCTTGCCCGTTACATGCAGCATCAGGTAATTGTTGCGGTTGACCCGGGCCAGGATCGTGCGGGGGTGCCTTTCCCGGGCGATATCCCAGGTTCCTTCCGGCGGAAGGAGGTCCTCGCCGTTCACCTGCATGGCGCAGGGCTCAAAGAACGCCCAGGTCTGGGTGGGCTGGGTGGCCAGCACGGCCCGGTTGTCCGTGCCCCGGTAGAGGGTGATGCCGTAGGAGGACAGGGCCAGGCCGTAGAAGGGGACGCCTTCCAGGTCCCGGAGCACCTCCCCGTCGGTAATCACCAGGGAGCCCAGGGTGGTATTGAAATAATCCTCGCTTTTTCCGGGATAGTTGTCCGGAATGTCCGGGTATTTCTTCGTGATATATCCGCTGGCGTTGGTAGCCAGGACGGTTTCCGGAATCTTCCGCGCCAGGTTCAGGGGCGTATCCAGGGACTCGCCCCAGGGGGCGTTGACCTTCCGGATCTGGCGTTCCGGATCCTGCACCCAGATTTTCGTGAGCAGGCAGGTGACGCCGCCGATGGTGAAGCGCTCGACGGTATAGATCAGCGTATCCGACTCATAATGAGCGGTTTGCTTTTTGGAAAAGGAATATTCCGCCGGGGGAAAATCCTCGGTTTCATCCGTGACAAAAAAGCCGGTTTCGCTGTCCTCCACCGTGAAGACGGCGGTCTCGTCCCCGGCGCGGGCCGCGCCGAAGCAGCACAGAAGTGCCAGCAGCAGGCAGAAAAAACGCCGCGGCACAGGCTTATTCCTCCCGCTTTTTCTCCGCGTTTCTGCGGGAAAGCATCCACGCGGCGCCCACCAGCGCCAGCCCGATCAGGAACGCGATATTGCCGATGACGGCGACCAGTTTCCCGGTGTCCCCCTGTATATTCATGCCGACGATGCTGCCGGCCAGCCCGAGAATCCACAGGATTCCACCCCAAAGCATGAGACGCCTTTCCATGGTACCCTCCGGTATGCTGTTGATTTCAAAGTTATTGTACCCGTTTCATCCGGCGCCGTCAATGCGGCGGCACCCCGGCGCTTGTCAGCGCCGGGTGAAAAGTGTATAATGGAAGGAACAACCGGGGGAGTTTCCGCGGGAGGTGGAATTATTGGGTAAAGAGCGGATGCTCGTGACCGGCGGTCACGCGCTGGAAGGTCAGGTCCGTGTCAGCGGCGGCAAGAATACGGCCGTCGCGGTTATTCCTGCTACCCTGCTTTGCGATGAGCCCTGCACCATTGAAAACCTCCCGGACATTGAGGACGTACACGCCCTGGCGGACATTCTGCGCGAGCTGGGAGCCAAGGTGGATTACGAGCCCGGAAAAGTTATGCGGGTGGATCCCCGCTGCGCGGAAGGAACCTCCATTTCTTACCACAACGCGCAGCGCCTTCGCGCCAGCTACTACCTGCTGGGCGCGCTGCTGGGCCGCTGCGGCAAAGCCAAGGTGCCCACCCCCGGCGGCTGTGAAATCGGGACCCGTCCGGTGGACCAGCACCTGAAGGGCTTCCAGGCCATCGGCGCGGAAGCCGGGGAAATCGGCGGCGTGCTGACCGCGGAATGCGATACGCTCACCGGCGGAGACGTATTCTTCGACATGGTGACCGTGGGCGCCACGGTGAACGTGATGCTGGCCGCCTCCAAGGCCCGGGGAAGCACCGTGATTTACAACGCGGCCAAGGAGCCCCACATCGTCGACCTGGCCAACTTCCTGAACAGCATGGGCGCCCGGATCAAGGGCGCCGGTACGGATATTATCCGGATCAAGGGCGTGCAGTATATGCACGGCAGCACCTACGCCGTGATTCCGGACCAGATTGAGACCGGTACCCTGATGATCGCCGCAGCCGCCACCGGCGGGGACGTGATCATCAGCGGATGCATTCCCACGCATATGGACGCGCTGAGCGCGAAGCTGCTGGAGATGGGCGTTAAGGTGACCGACCAGGACGACGCCATCCGCGTGCATGTAGTAGGCCCGCGCCGCGCCATCAACGTCAAGACCCAGGTATATCCCGGATTCCCCACGGACCTGCAGCAGCCCATGAGCGCGCTGCTGACCACCGCCAAGGGAACCAGCATTGTGACCGAGACCATTTTTGAGCAGCGTTTCCGCCATCTCGACGAGATCCGCCGGATGGGCGCCCACGTACGGGTGATGGGACGCTCCGCCATCATCGAGGGCGTGCCGGAACTGTACAGCGCGCCCATGACCGCGACGGACCTGCGGGCCGGCGCCGCGCTGATCATCGCCAGCCTGATGGCCAGAGGAACATCCGAAATTTACGAACCCGGTTATATCGACCGCGGATATGAGCATATTGAGGACAAGCTCCGTTCCCTCGGGGCGGAGATCCGGCGGGAGCCGGTGCTGTAACCGGGAAGGAGAAGCTCATGAACAATCCTTTCGAGGTGCTGGGCCTGACGGGATGGGCGGATCAGGATGAAATCCGCTCCGCGTACCGCACCCTCGTGAAGCAGTGCCACCCGGATATGATCCGGGATCCGCTGCAGAAGGAAGAAGCCCAGGAGCGCATGGTCCGGCTGAACCTGGCCTACGAAGAAGCGCTCCGCCTGGCATCCCCCAGGCCCCAGGCGCCCGCCGGCCAGACCACGACCGTGGCGGAGGCCATCCTGATGGCGGAACGTTCCCTGGCAAGGGATAACCCCCAGGCCGCGCTGCGGCAGCTGCTCAAAAGCGACCAGCGGGACGGGGAATGGTATTACACCCAGGGCAAGGTGCTCATGGCCATGGAGCAGTACGAAAGCGCCCACCAGTCCTTCCGGGAGGCGGTGCGCAGGAGCCCGGACAACAACGTTTACCGCAGCGGCGCCCTGGCCGCGGTGGTGGCCCAGCGGGAAGCGGCCACCATTCAGGGAAAAGTCAAAAAGGTACTGAGAACTTTTAAGAAAAAATAAGCCGCCCCGAAGAAGGGACGGCTTTCATTAGTGTGCCGGGAAGGCAGGGCCGGAGGGCTCAGACTTCGTGGTTTCCGTTTGCCGCGGGCTGCTTGTCCGAAAGCTTCAGGAAGATGAAACCCAGGGCGAAGAAGACGGCCAGCGAAGCCACGGCGATATTGATGGTGCCGCCGGCCAGCTTGACCCAGGCGATCACCGCGGAGCCCAGGAAGGAAGCGCCTTTGGCAAAAATATCGTAGATGCCGAAGTATTCCCCGGAGTTTTCCGGCGGAATAATCTTGGAATAATAGGACCGGGACAGGGACTGGATGGACCCCTGGAAGCAGCCGACGCCGAAGGCCAGGATGCCGAAATGCCAGATGTTGCTCAAGGTCAGCGCGTAGAGGCAGACGCAGAAGTAGCCGACGATGCACGCCAGGATCAGCGGAACCGTCCTGTGCTTTTTGGACAGGCTCGCAAAGACCAGGGAGCCGATCCACGCGACGATCTGGGTCGCCAGCAGGAAGATCACCTGTCCGACCGTGTCCAGCCCCAGGTCCGTACCGATGTTGATACAGTTGTCGATGATGGTGCCGACACCGTCGATATAGAGGAAGAAGGCCAGCAGGAAGAGGAGCACTTTCCGGTCCCCGGTGGCAATCGTCTTCAGCGTCTTTCCGATCTTCCGGAAGGCGGCGCCGACAGAGCCTTTCGTTTCCGCCACATAGTTGACCTGCTTATAGTTTCTGATCAGCGGAACGGTGACCAGGAACCACCAGATGCCGGTGACGGCAAAGCCGATGATCTTGGACAGGCTGCCGGGCAGGATGCCCATTTTGACACCCGCATCGTTGACCGGGCCCAGCATGTGCGCGTCCGGGCCCAGCACGTAGGCGACGAGGGCGATAGTGAAGGGAATGCAGGAACCGATATAGCCCCAGGCGTAACCGTAGGAGGAAACCCGGTCCATCCGCTCGTCGGTGGTTACGTCGTTGAGCATGGAGTCGTAGAAGGTGAGGGACGCGGAGTAAAAGATTTTGGAGAGCACGTAGATGACGATAAAGGCGACCCATCCGGCCGCAAAGCCGTTGACAATGCAACCGGTGACGCCCAGCGCGACGGTGGTGGTGAAGAAAATCTTCTTCATGTCCTTATGGTCCGCGATGGCGCCGAGCACAGGCCCCAGCAGCGCGACCACGACGGTGACGACGGCAATGGCGATGGAATAATAGGCGGTGGCCTGATCACCGGTGATCTGCCCCGGCCCGTCCCCGATGGCCAGGGATTTGAACCAGATGGGAATCAGCGAGCAGGCCAGCATCGTGAAGGCTGAATTTCCCACGTCATAGAGCACCCATGACTTTTCCGCCTTGGTCAGGTTTTTGAACATACGGATCCCTCCGAACGAATTGTTCTTCACAACCATCTTACTATAGAATCCGGAAAACGAAAAGGGGAAAAATCTTCCGCGGGAACGCAGATATTTCGGCGGCAGGGGCGGGCTGAAAACGGTGGGGAGCGGACGGCGCAATCAGATGGAATATGATAAAAAGTGGGAAATACAGAACTGAATACAGGTAAAAACGCCGTAAAAGTGGAAAATGGGAACAAAATCACGGAGAAAATGCCGCGCAAAATGGCGCTGAGTGGAAAACGGCCGGCAGGCCGCGGACCGGCCGTGATGTACAGTTTGCCCGGACGGCGGTATAATCAAAACAAAAACAGGCGGAATGAAGGGAACTTTTCGCCTGCGGACCGCGTCTTACCCGGTGAAAGGGGAGAAATGAAAATGAAAAAACGAATTGCGATGATCCTGGCCCTGATCATGCTGGCGGCCTGGGCCGCGGCGGCGGCGGGAACCGGGGAAATCCCGGCGGTCGGGGAAGATCCCCGGGGCGCGGTATATTCGGAAGGCGACTGCATCACGATCAACGACCGGGAAACCCTCCGCATTCTGCGGGACGCGGTGAACGCCCTGGAAATCGGCGAAAAAACCGAGGCCCCGGCGGAGGGAGTATCCGCGAAGCTGGGTTTCTGGTTCAGCGACCAGTCCACGGCCGACCTTTTCTTTGAAGGGCATACCCTGAAAACGGCGGAGGGGGAAACCTATACGCTGCGGAACGGGGAAGCGCTGTGGAAAGCGCTGGACGAGGTGACGGACAGGAGCCGGCTGACGGTGAATGTGGACGGTTATCCCTTCATCCTGGGGGAAAGCACGCCTCAGAACATGATCGACACCCTGCGGTGCGACTGTGAGCCGGAAGGGGACAATACCTTCGGCATCAGCTGCGATCACGGAGCCACCTGGATCTATATCCGGACGGAACACGGGCAGATGGATGAGCCGATCCTGACCGTCAACGCCATGTGGACAGACGCGTATATCGAGTACTGCGGATTTGACGGTATGTTCAGCATCGGGCAGCTGGATGATCCC
>Ga0310786_10010733_pt1 | contig 11486 bp, 7 predicted proteins | sample AusTroGonzalo_MG_FD_203881 | JGI IMG/M metagenome (GOLD analysis project Ga0310786, IMG submission 203881) | Bovine rumen microbial communities from tropical cattle in Woodstock, Queensland, Australia - Gonzalo_03 (v2) (version 2) | ecosystem: Host-associated > Mammals > Digestive system >... | reverse complement strand
ATAGTGGAAACGGGTAAGTGATTCATTATAGAACTTAATGAAGTTATCCATTGTAAAGTTCTTGGTGAACTCAACTTCAGCAAGCTGTTTGAAGTTCGATTTCCACAAATCACCATAAAGGTTGCTCTCAAAACTATAAAGATACCTGTTATGATGGCAATAAAGGTCAATAAATTCGGCCAAAGTACGGCAACATTCCTTATCATCAAGGATATTTGTACGGAAATATCCAACCGTTTCAAATATTGGTTGGCGATCCTCTCCGATACCTATTAATTTATTAATCTGTACATTGGTGTAGTCCTCCTGAACGCCGGTGGCGATATCCGTGGTGAATACGATGTAATCTTTCCGCATATCCATCGGGTCATAATCCGGATGCCAGTAAAAACAATCTGCATGGGATACACCGAGTATCTCCTTGTTAACGAAGTGTTTAACCTTCATTTGTTTCTTCGTAAGGAAACGTTGTGGGATAAGGGCATTTGTGGCTACTGCGAACTCACATCCGTATTGCTCATTAAATGCCTCTTCCGAGCCAAGGTTGGCCACCTTACGTCTACGCCATTCCTCATCACGTTTCTCCCAACACTTCTTTTCGGAGTTCCAGTTCGGTACCTCATCCCAGTTGGTTGTGAATGGGGCGAAGTCATTTTCACCATTTTCAGCGGCCACAAACAAGCGACAGAATAACTCCGGGCCATTTTGTGTCGAGGTAATCATCAACTTTGCGTTAGCGGCATCGATGGTTGGGAAGATATTGGAATAGAAGGTCTCCTGAATATTAGGGGCGATATGGGCGAACTCGTCAAGTAATACACAGTGGAGTGTAAAACCGATAGCCGGTTCGGCAACCGTGGTTTCCGTAAGAATACGGCACCCATTATCAAACACCACCTCATTTTCATTCCACTTTTCAACACCCGGCTTGAGGAAATATGGCACTTCAAGGAATACCTGTTTCACCTTGGATAGAATTTCCTTTGCGGTCTTACCTTTGTTACCAAGAACGATGGCGTTCTTATCGGTATTGAATAGGATATACCACAAAAGGAACATAGCGGAGGATGTTGTTTTTGCGGACTGACGGGCGGCTCGGTATATTGTAAGCTGATTGTCGAGAAGGAGTTGGAGGTATCTTTTTTGATACTCACGAAGGGTGATGTTACGGATACCCAACGGGGTCATGGTTTTTGCATAAGTCTCAATGAAATAGAATATATCATTGGCACAACGCTCCCATTCTGCAACCTCCCATGCGGTACGGACAAACACAAGATCCGGTTTGAGAAGTTTGACATTATTTTCATAGAACGGGTTGGCCACAAGACGCTTACCCTTACCAAGACCTTTAACTGCAACATCCAAGATCGCAGAAGTCCACTGAATGGCCTGCGAACGCTGATCGCCTTTAACCTCCTTGATGGGGTTAAATGTAGTTTTCAGTGTTGACTTGTTCTTTAACTGACCAGCTGACTGTATTGGATCATCGGATATTGGCATGTTGACATTGAATTATTTACGGCGTCTTCCATGAAACTCCGGGTCGGATTTATCATGGAAATTGTCATTATATAATACCCGGAGACTTCTCAATTTTCCATCCCCTTCTTGAAGTTCTTGGCAAATACCCTTTAACCAATCGCGAATCGGATTCATACCCACGTATGGGGAGTAAACTGTTGGCTCCGGCGCATATATAATGGGTGCAGCATCTGTACCAATATAACCAGTACGTTGGAGTTTATATGGTTTAATAAGGACACGACCGTATGGTTGATTGATGTTGGTATCATTCTTATCAATAACATACACAACGAGAGTGCCGTATTTGATATCGTTTTCAACATATTCCTTATTTATACCATTAAAGATATTCATGCAGGATGTCCAATTTCTATTGGTGGACATACCGGCAATATCGTAGGCGTGATTTGAAATTACCAACCAAAGATCCCCTCCACTAATGGCAGACCTGATGCTCTTACCCATTCTAATCGGGTCATTCGAGAATATATCCAATGCGGACACATTTCCCCGGGCGGTAGGTATAGTATCTTTTGAAATAATTCTACCGATTTTTTGACCCTGGCGTACTTTGACGTTACCTTGTTGGTCTTTAAAGGCAACATCCACAGTACCTGCTATATAATCCCACTTATCAATCCACTGGCCTTTTTCTTCCAAGGCAAGGGATACAAGGTTTTTGATACACTCCCTATTGGTTGTCCATTCCGATGCGCTACCGGCGGAAGCACTATCATCGGCGGCAACGTCAATTGATGGCCCCTTGTATGGAAGGTAAATACGGTATTTGTTGCGTGAGTATTTTCCACCATGCTCCATGGCATACTTACCAAGTTCATCGAAAAACGCCATCATATACCCTTCAGCCTTTTTATCACGTTTAATGTTGACGTATTCCTTGGCCGTATTGTACGGGAGGGCTTCCATTATATAGCTAAATAGATCTTTCATATTGTGTTTTTCTTTTTAAGCTGAATACTTCATTAAGAACGTATTTATTATATAATAAACACCAATAACGAAACACTTTTGGGTAATCGTTAAAAACTTAAATTTACGTAAAAACATGAGATATCAACTCCTTAAAACATCTCCATACCTTGGTGGTCAAATCCGTTGGGATATACCCATGTATTATCACTATGATAATGGTGTGCATGTGATGGATACTCCGGAGTTACATATAGTACCTCTTGATGACAATATAGTGTTTAATGAAGGAAACTCCCGAGAGACCTTCAATTACACCCATCTCGAAAACATCAAACACCTATTCGGTGAGATAGGTAATGCATTCTATTCGGCAGAAGGTGAATGGAATGGTGACCATTGGTTGTATAATAATGGTGATATTGTTGATCCATACTCACATATTTTCAACATGGGCGCCCGTAGAACGCGTTTTTCCCGTTATGACAAACAGTTCTCGTATCTCTGCCCATTATGGATATCCGAAGAAACCGACCCAAGCCGCCTTGAATTTGAATTTTCGATAAAGGTATCCGGTGAGGAACGCGACCATATCGTTCGCCGGGTACTCGTATTATCGGACAATATCTGTAAATACATGGCGGAATATCTTAATAAAAGTGCCCGATACAGTTCTCCTGATCCATCCGCCCCGAATCCGGGATACCAAGGAGTCAACGATGATTTATTGAGCATCAAGTTCAATCCGGATTATGCATTTATCACTGGTGTTCAGGCGGATAAAGGCCGTTATGCAACACGTGACATCTCATATGTGATCCGTGATTTGGTTCACCGTGAGATCCCTATGATGGAGTTCGATAATATGCTATTATCCAAGTTCCGTGAATCAAACATGGTGGCCCAACAGCTCATCAATCTCAATTTCCTTTTTAATATGGAGGATATCTCCTACGTGTTGAAGGAATCACTCAACGGAAAACATATCACCGTGGCACTACGGGTGAAATATGACGGGGAATACCTCCCTCTCAAGGATCTTTATACCAATTATTCAAAAATCCCGGTATATCGCGTGGATAGATCCGTTATGAGCAATTCAAAAAATGTATGTGATTATATTGGTGATAATAAAATCATAGATTACATATACACCAACAAATTCACACAACCCATATTCCACTGGGCTATGGTTGAAAACCCAACCTACATATATAACTTCTATGATGGTTTTGCACCGGTATTCAAGGATAATAACGAATTTTACCGAGTGGAAGGCCGTTACTATGATCAAGCGGAAATCACACAGGAGAACCACAATGTATACAACAGTGCCGCGAGCTGGTGCAAGGTGATTGACTGCAAGGGTTTTACGGGTACTATGACTATAGAATATAACCTTCTAATTAATAGAGACCCGGATCATCAGGCCTCAAGGTTGTTTATGAATTTCGATACTGGCGTTGCCTATCTAAATAACAACATGTACGACCTAACCAAATTGAATTTGGAATTGTATGGTGTAAAAAAATTACCACCAATATACATATATTCGATGATAAAGGATGCCGGGCAGATATCCTGTTCCGATGTACAGGTGGATAATACCCTCAACGCAAGTATGATAATCAGTAAAACAGACGATAGAATCCTCATACGTTTTGAGAATGATGATATTGTATACTCCACATACATGAGATATGCGGCTCTTATGCAATCCATTGTCAGTTCCGATTCACTGGGATCACCGGTATCCACAAACGAGGATCAGGTACATAGAAAATTCGGCATTTACATGGCGGACGGTACCTCTCCAAATGTAGGTGAAGACTATCAGATCATCAAATTCCTTACAGATCTGTTCAACACGTGGATTCCACCATACCGTATCAATTTTACCCGTGGTACCATCACTGATACCGTTGAATCATTTGGAAAATACCACCCGGAAGAACGCAGGATGTACAAGAATAACACCCATAGTGGTTATGTACTTCGCTATACGGGCCGTTTATGCCCATTCTTTGTGGATCCAACGGATGAAAATTATAGGAATATATCATATCGTTATAAGCAATGGAGCGATATAACCTCAAAGAATGTTCAAAAATATAACGATTTTCTCAAGACCGGTATGTTACCGGAATACCCAAGTGTTGGATATTATAGTTTTGAGGAGGAGGATGATGCACTTACCCGACCATCTTGGTATGAGGAAAACAAGTGGCCATGGGATATTGTGTGGAAAAATGATGGATGTGTTTACATACTTCCGGAACAGTACGTTGCGTCCACAGATCCAATGCCCACGCTCTCATTTGATGAAAAAAATGAGGAATTAGAGATGTGGGAACTATTATATAAACATATCAATGAAATTGGCATACCGGTTGATTCATTATGGATGAAACATAAGCTAAAGGAGTTATACAACATCTCATATAATTTTGAGTACGCCAGCGAAACTGATGTGGAACATATAATATATCACGTAAGGTTCAGATTACGTTAAAACGAAAATACATGGATAATTATGAATAATATTTTTACGGAAATGAGAATCCCCCAACTCGGGGATCCGGGATTTCAAGAGGATTTCGCCGCATTTTGTAATGCGATGAAACAGAATATCGAGCGATTGATATCTGTACAGTATACAAAAGGCGAACCCGGCAACAGTGTATATACAAGATCGGTTCACGTTGGCTATACCTCACATAAACTTACGAAGTTGAGTGCAGGTATATTAAGCACAATATTTAACACGACCTTTACTACCGCGATGGGGCCACAAGCAGTCAATGATATGATTGCCGGTAGTGGTGTTGGTATGATGGTTGATGACGATTACTTCACTAATGGCGGTGTAGCACCTTCCGTGGTTGTTGATGGTGTTGAATATAAGGCAATCCCATCCCTCATGGTTGGATCGAATCCTGCGGGGTTCGATATCGAAATCAATGTCGATGACATTACCGGGGAAGCATATCTTGCAAGCCCATATATTTTCATCGACAACCGTATTGCCGGTCTTAACCGCATGGTTCGTAGACATGCCCATGACGATGAGATTTATAAAACATTCCATGATTTCTCGGTCGCCATTTACGGTAAAGGTACATATGTGGCATCCAACCCTCAACATAACATAAACAATCCAGCTACATGGAATTGGGATTTTGAGGCAGTACAGATCGTACCGAAACTTTACTTTGACGATGCCGTCAAGGAATTTTGTTGGAATGTTAACGGCCAACAAACCGGTATCACTGCCCAAGGTATCAAGGGTGACGATGGTTTATCCCCAAGCGTAATCATTGCAGTTGGTGCAAAATCCGGCGCAATCATCACTTTCAACAAAATTCAGGCGATTGATGATGAAGGCCGAATCGTATGGGCAACGAGGAATAGCGAAGGCATTTGGGGTTACCAATACGGTGGTGAATATGTGGAAATTGAACAGCCAAAGACAAACGACCTTGCCTTGGTGTTTTTCCCTGCAGAAAACCACGCTGGAGGCCCAAATAGCGTATACGAATATGCCTATTTAGGAAAGGTATACGTTGGTACCGTTAGTGCGTATACATATATAGGCTATGACGATGATGCTCGTTGTGATGTTTTTGAAAGCATCAAGCTCCACGATTATTGGACACTTATGTTGAATATCAATTCAAACACCATTGGTGCACCGCGTGGATACATTCTCCCGGCAAACCCTGATCAATCCCCTGTGGATCCGAATACAAAGCCAACAAAAGTCCACATGACTTATTCCGAAAAGAATCGCACCGACAGTGCTGGCTTTTCGAAGTTACATTCCGCCCCGATTGATCGTAGTGGACAAAACGACCCAACGAGGATGAGCCAAACCGATAACCCTCAAGCAGATCATATTGGTGATTGGCAAATTGATTACAATGTAGGCGTACAAGGTAACACCTCCGTTCAAGGATCCATGTTTGTACAGGGTGATTCGGTCTTTAATAACAATATCAATGTCCAGGGTAACGCTACAATCCAAGGCAACACTACAATCCAAGGCAGTGTGGTTGTTCAGGGTACTATAATTGGTGGACAAGGTTTCACTATCACAGGTAAACCGTTTGGAACTGTTATCAATACACCAAAAGTCGCATGTATGTCACGATTCAAGGATGTGGCTTATTCGCTCAAGAGATCGATAGATTCCGTAAACAAAACATTCGGATATACGGTTGCCATCACAGGAACACTTGAGTTGAACATCGGCGTGTTGTCATGGTTCAATAATTCCGAAAGTTACTCCGCACCTCACCGCGCAATATCCGGTTACGGGCCTAACTGGCAAGATTATAAACCATACGAAGGGGCTCGTAGTACGGACACTGCTGCAACCAATGCATTTGAGGGCACTGATTGTAAACAACGTTCAAAACTCTATAATGTTGTCAAATATGAGATTCCTTTTGACATCACCAAAGAAGTGACAACGCCCGGCTCCCTACACAACTCAACAGGATATAAACCCAATATTTTTGGATTCGGATATTATGCAAATAACACAGCATGGAAGGACGTTCCACGAACCATATATAAGGAGAAGAACACTCAAGGTCAAATATCATTGAGATCCATCATCGAAGGATTTAACAGGAAAAAGATCAAAGCGAATGGTAGTTACGATGTATGGGGAAGCGAAATTTTGAGGACAACCGATATTGATGGTGTACCATACCTCGATATAACAGATGATTTGTTGTATGACATATCAAACTGCAGTATTGAGAAAATAATGCAATATCCTGCAAGTCAAACCCACCATGCAGCCGATTCTTCACTCGGTATAGTGTCGAGTCTCGCACAACGTGCCGATGGACAGAGAAATATCACCAAGAATAATGCCCAAAAGAAATATGCAGTCTACGGCAAACTTCGTTATGCACCTTATATGATGGAGTTTGAATATTACTTCGATTTATTCCCAAGGATATTCGAAGTTGATTACACCACGTGGAAAACAAAACGCAGTGGTAGTGGAGTGGATTATTTCTATTGCAGCGATATGGACTACAACATATTCCTCGATATTGTGCCGTTTGGTTTCATAAGGTGTAAGAAAAACTCAACGGAGTTCCACGCACCTATATGGAATGCAATCAACGTGAATAATGAGCGTTCAAATTCGATACGTGCCAGTATTTCGGAGTTGAACATCAGTCTTCCAAATATCACCGTATATGATCTTGAACAAGAGGAGGCACAGGTAGATCCGCAACCGGCATCATATAGCACCGGACCAAATTCCGGTGGCGGTTCCGGTGGTGGATCGAATGGTGGTTCCAGTGGCTCCGATTCGAATTCAAGCTCCACAATAGGTGGTTCATCCAGCGGAAAGGATGATGATGAAACATCCACCGATAATGGTAATTCGGATTCCAACCCATCAAGCAGTGATGCATCCGGCGGAAATGATGAGGATACCAATTCGGATACCACAACTCGTGGTGGTGCCAAGGCAGCTTCCGGATCCCAACCTCAACCGGAAGACCCATCATCAGTCACATACGTACCGTATTATACGTTGGCCAACGCACTTATATCTAATTTATATACGGAGACATTCTCACAAGATAAAAACTCAAATGTTATCAATGGCCCTCAATCGGTGATATTATCCGGCGAGGATATCGAATCCCAATATATAATTGGATTGTTTGATAGCCCGCTTGCTAAACCAACCGATAAGGTATCCGTTGAGGTTCTTACTGTTGATAATTTAAGTGCGAACTACTTTGATATTACGCCATCCTTGAGAGTTGTTGAAAATAATGTCAAGATATGCCCAAATAACTCGTATAGAGGAACATGGACGTGGAACGTTGATGAAACAGAAATTCAGTGGGAATCCGCCGAACCTATACCATACGTAATCATTCCTTACGAGGGATATGTTGGAGGTAGTTTCAATGCAGGATCGAAGCCCGGCTATTTGAAAATAGGATGTGGTAATTTCAAGTCGGATGAAAATGCCAATGGATCACCGATTACACTCAATGGTGTTTTAACATATCCATTTACACCATGTGCGATCATGATGACTCCATCAATTACGACGACACATGCATCCGGTGTATCCGGTGCATCCGGCAAAGAGGATGGTAAGGATAATGATTCGGATACTCCTAACAGTGGTGTGAGTGTCGCCGGATCCGGTGGTAAAAAAGGTGAAACGAGAGGTTCCGGTACTGGTAGCAGCATAATTCAATATGTTATTGACAACCTTCCGGATGCCCAAAATGACGCATCGGCTGGTGGTGACCACTTGATATCCAACGGTCGTATGCTTGTTACTGATGGACAAGTATCCGGTATAATAACGAGACCAAGCCCACGTCCGAAGATATCTTTGAATCAATGGTACCACACCGAAAGCTCCGTTGTTTTACAGCAAGCTGAACAACAGGTAGCTGTAAAGTAAATAAGTATCATGTGTTTCGCGGAGTGATTATTATATAGAAGTACACGGGGAAACCCGATAAGAAAAAAAGCTTAATAATAGTATGAACATGTACAAGGTTTTGGCCGGACTCGATTTTTCCGGTAAGTTGTTTGAAGCCAAGGCACAAACTGCTATTGGTAATGAATTGATCAATAAATATCGTACTTATTTGGTGGCCAACCCTGCTACCTGTGGTACTGTTAACTCATTCCTCCGTGAAGCCCGTGGTCTTTCCTACGATACCGGTATCCAAGCCGTTGTCGAGGCTATTGCAGAAACGATCAATGCCAACAAGTTCGGATGGGCACTCGCAAGCGTATGTGAGTCCATCGAAAACGGCGGTAATGGTCATAGCAATTACCTCCAAATGCGTGCTGTTGAGCAGGTTCGTCCAATGCTCGAAATGGAAGAGAAGGAAATTGTTTCCTATATCAAATCCGGTGCCCTCAAGGATGTCATGTATGTTGAATCCTTCCGTGCCATTGCAAAGGCCATTTATCGTGAACAACCTATAGTCGAGTATTCCGACCAATATACGGCCGTTCATCCGGTGGCTCTTTGTGAAAAGGGTGAAACTGGTTTCTATTTCCACGCTGGTGGTCATCTCTTCCGCGTCAATGAATCCGGCATCTATGAGGCATCTCGAAAGGATGTTTCCAATGAGTTCCTCATTGTCGCCAACATGATCGAATCCGGTACCGTTAAGTTTAAGGACGGCGCCCTTGTAATGGAGGCTTTCAACCGTACTTACAAGGTCGAAGAGAAGGACGAGCAGGTTCAATGCACAATCACGAATGAAGGTGTTGTCGGTGAATACACCGTTGATCAACTCCGCGAGAATAACAACTATCTTGTCAATGCTGCCCCGGTCAACCAAAAAGCACAACGTGCAAGTATGCTTGAGGGATTTGCCAAGGTTGTTGAAAACTTCAGCAAGATCGCCATCCTCAATAACGTTTCCATCATCAGCAACAGCAATGACCAGTTCATTGTTATTGAAAATGAAGGTAACGCATATGCAAAACTCCTTCGCACGAACCGTAGCCAACCATGGGAAGTCAAAGGTGACATCGCACAGATCGTTGAGGCCGTCAAGAAGTACACCCATATCGATCTCACCAAGCTCTATGAGCATTCGATTGAGGGTGCCGTTACTGCCGCCAAGGAGAAAGAGGGCCAACAGATGAAGGAAAACCTCGAAAAAGAGGCAATCGAAAAACGTAAGGCCAAGATCGCCGAGCTTACTGAAAAGTACAAGGGTGATCCAACCCGCCTCGCAATGCTTTCACAGATTGCTTCCGAGCTCGCAAGCCTCGAATAATTCATCCAAGTTGGTGAATATAAGAAAAGAACCTCTCCGGGGGTTCTTTTTTTATACCCAAAAATCGCATATAAAAGGAGATCCCATTTACCCTTCATAGTTTATCAGGGCAAATGGGATCTCTTGTTATATCGCAAATAAATGCGGTTAAAATCGATTTTTAGTGGCTATCGTCACCATCAAATGCAAAGACATCGATGCTGCTGAATTGGATCTTCACAAAGTGATCCAAAATATCGATTTCCACGGAGATTCCACCGGTAGCGCAGAAGCCATGTGCAGAGCCGTTGTTAAAGCAACTCTCGTAGCAGTACCTGATGGTATCGATAAATTCCTTACAATTGGGTGTTGATGGCTTACGGTTATCGGTAAGGCCATGTGCCCAAGTCCAACCAACGGACTTCATCATTTGGATTGTACGTTCGATCTCGTCCTTGTCGAAATCGTTGTCCTTGTACAGGGCATCGTGAAGGGCATTTTCGAAGTTCTTATCGAACAAGCGATAGTCCTCGGCCGTCAATTGGTCGGAAATGTTTTCGGATTCCTCGTATTCCGCGCATTTACGGCGTGCGGCGAGGTACTCGGCCAACGATAGGAATACCGGATGATGCTTATTGTCAAATTCCGCGGATTCCGGGGCCGGTTGGTTTAATGATTTGAGGTATTCTTTTCGATCCATAACTACAGTTTTGTGTTAATTCAATATTTGTTCGTTGAACGGAGCTGCTCCATGGTGGGCGCCTTGTAGGGAGTGATGAATGATCCTTCCAAAAGGAATTGCAGATAGTTGATTAACTTCACGAAAAATTGCTTGACGTTTTCCTTCATAATATTAGGGGTTTAATGTTAATTTATTGATTACCAACGGCTTTCGCCGATTCGTTGATTCCACTTATCCATGGCACGTTGAGCCACTTCAACTGTACTCCATCTTCGCCCACTGGTTTCCATCCTCACATTACAATGTGGGCATTTGATTACCACGGTTCTTGATGGAGTTACATCGTTTCCTTTCAAAAACCACTCCGGAGTGCATCCGCAAAACGGGCAATTCTTTAGGTTTTCGTTTGTGGTGTCGAAATTATAGATCCTAATATCTGCCATATGTCATTGATTTAGAACCACTTATCGAAGAATTTATCGTCCCAATCAAAACTCCACACTTGGTATGTATTAGGTGCAGACTTGAGGACCACCACGACCTTGACCGGCTCTTCGATTTCCACA
>Ga0310786_10010732_pt1 | contig 11486 bp, 9 predicted proteins | sample AusTroGonzalo_MG_FD_203881 | JGI IMG/M metagenome (GOLD analysis project Ga0310786, IMG submission 203881) | Bovine rumen microbial communities from tropical cattle in Woodstock, Queensland, Australia - Gonzalo_03 (v2) (version 2) | ecosystem: Host-associated > Mammals > Digestive system >... | reverse complement strand
GTCACGTCCACGGAGGTCACCGGCTTGCCATCGCTCCACTTGGCGGCGGGGTTCAGGTCCACAACGATAGAGTCGTTATTGGAGAGTTCCTCGACCAAGGTACCCAGAAGGGGTTCAATCTGACCATTCAGGGAGTTGTACGTGATGAGCGGTTCGTACATCAGGTTGAAACGTCCGCCCACCGGCCAGGAAGCCATCCAGCTTTCGGCTAGCGGGTTAAAAGAACCCGGAGCGTCGTTCTGCTGGCCCGACAAGTATAGCGTCTGTTGACGGGGAAGCGCACCACCCAGATCACCTTCCGAAGAAGCGTCGCCGCAACCCGAAAGGAGTGCACCGGATGCCGAGAGCGCAAGCGCCGTCCTGGCAATCGATTTAAGTCCAATCATGTGTGTCCTCTTTTATGAGCTGTAATAAGCTTTATGTGAAAAAATTCTCTCGTAATATAGATTTAAAAGAAATGTTTGTTCCTGCGATTTTCAAAAATAGTGTTTACAATCGCGCATTTACGCATTGCGGGCAGCCCTTACTGCCGTAGTTGTTTATAGAAGTTTACACTCATCAGATACAAACCCGTTTTCGGCGTATTTTGTATAAATTAATCATCATTACATACAAAAGAAAAACCGCCCCAGAGGGACGGTTTCTCTTTGCAATTTCGTTAGATTAAGAAATTACTGGCGCTACTTCGTAGCGCAGGCCTTGCGGCTCGGTCATGACGGCAAACTAGTTTGCCGTCGCGACTCTCGCCTGATTAGGCCTTCTTGCAGGACTTCTTGCAGCCGCACTTCTTGGCCGGAGCGGCCTTGCAAGCCTTGCGCGGATCACCGGCGTAGACAGCAGCCTTGCCGAGTTCTTCTTCGATGCGGAGGAGGCGGTTGTACTTGCAAACGCGGTCCGTACGAGAGAGAGAACCAGTCTTGATCTGGCCAGCGGCGGTACCGACGGCGAGGTCAGCAATGAAGGTGTCTTCGGTTTCGCCAGAGCGGTGAGAAACGATCGGAGCATAGCCTTCGTTCTGAGCGCGCTTGATAGCAGCGAGAGTTTCAGACACAGAACCCACCTGGTTCACCTTGATGAGGATAGCGTTGGCGATGCCAGCCTTGATGCCTTCGTCGAAGATGGTCGGGTTGGTAACGAACAGGTCGTCACCCACGAGGTTGATCTTGGAACCGAGCTTGTCGGTCATGACCTTCCAACCAGCCCAGTCAGCTTCATCGAGACCGTCTTCAATGGAGAAGATGGAGTACTTGTCGATGAGCTTTTCATAGAGCTTCACCATGTCGGCAGACTTGACAGTCTTCTTGGTGCTCTTCTTGAAGGTGTAGGTTTCCGGCTTGCCAGCCTTGGTGTTCTTGTCGCAGAATTCAGAAGAAGCAACGTCAAGAGCGATCTTGATGTCAGTGCCGAACTTGTAACCGGCATTGGTGGTTGCAGCCTTCAAAGCGTCGAGAGCCTTTTCGAGGGTCATCACGCCAGTGATTTCGTAACCGAACTTGTTCTTAGCCGGCTTGATAGAAACGCCAGGAGCGAAGCCACCTTCGTCACCAACGGTGGTGTCGAAGCCGGCCTTCTTCAGCACAGCCTTGAGGGCGTGGAAGATTTCGGTGACCATCTGGAGGCCCTTGGAGAAAGTCTTAGCGCCAACCGGAGCGATCATGAATTCCTGGAAGTCAATCGGAGCGGAGGAGTGAGCACCGCCGTTGATCACGTTGCACATCGGGCACGGGAGCGTGAGCTTCTTGGTGCCATGGAGCTTGGCGATGTACTGGTAAAGCGGAAGGCCAGCGTCCTTAGCGGCAGCAACGCAAACAGCCATGGAAACGCCGAGGATAGCGTTTGCACCGAGCTTGTTCTTGAGCATGCGGTTGCCGTCGAGAGCGATCATAGCGTCGTCAACTTCAGTCTGCTTGGACGGATCCATGCCGATGATCTTCTTGGCAATCTTGGTGTTCACGTTCTTCACGGCAGTCTGAGTGCCCTTACCGCAGTAAGTCTTCTTGTCACCGTCGCGGAGTTCGCAAGCTTCGCGTTCGCCGGTGGAAGCGCCGCTCGGAACAGCAGCGTGACCAACGATACCGTTGTCAAGAGTAACATCGACTTCGAGAGACGGATTGCCACGGGAATCCAGGATCTGACGAGCCCAAACTTTAGCGATTTTAGCCATTTTATTAACCTTCTGTTAAAGTGAAAAAATTTTTGTGCCTTAAATATAAAAAAGTAGGAAGTAGGAAGTAGACAGTCGGAAGAAAAAATGTGAAGATTTAGTGATTAATGGTTGGCAGAAAAAACCGTCATTTTTCCACCACATGCCCCGAAAGCTCCCTAAAATCGTCTTTTTTATACAAAGTAACACCAGGGGATACCAGGTGGAATACGGATTGCTCGGCAAGGGCATCGAGGCTGAACTCAAAGGAATCCAGGCGGTTGCGATAGCTGTCGTTGGAATTGTCGAAAGACACCATGTAAGGCGGGCGTTTGAGCTTACCCTGCTCCACAAGCGACAAAAGTTCCACCCCTACCCTGTCGTTAGACACGACCCACGCATCTACAGGCGGAATCTCTTTCACCAGCTTAAGCAAAATACGGCTAAAATGTTCATGCGCCCCCTTCTCCTGCATAAAATCAAAATGGCTCGCATGGCTCGCATCGGTCGCCTCGATTACATCGAGCCCCACCTTCTTGAGTCCTTTCAGGCGGTCCCTCGACCACATGCTCATGTGGTAAGGCGAAATAAAGGCGACGCGTTCCATTCCCCTTTCTTTCAAGAAATACCCCACCGCGCGCCCCGGGAAATCGCCAAAGGCCAAATTGAAGAACGCGTAGCGCTTTTCTTTTTTTAACGCGCGAGGAATGTCATACAGCGGGTGTTCCCACCACACCGAAATCGGGAACCGCGTGCAGGCAAGCAGGGCAAAGAGTTTGCTTATATTGAACACCAGCATGGTCGAAATGACGGCACCGAAGTATTCGCCGCAGTCCTCCAGCCTGACCCGGTTTCCGGCGGCATCTAGAAAAAGCCCCTCTTTTTCATAATACCCGAGCGCCTTGACTTTAAGTTTGTTGCGGCGCGCCTCGGCGTACACCTTCTGCATGAACGTCAGTTCACGTTCGCCAAGCCCGTTAAAATCCCCATTCGGATTGCAACGCATAATCAAGAGGATTTCCTTCAAGTTGGCCGCAGACGACCTTGTATTCTTGAAGTAGTAACGCCCGCGGCCCTTGCGGTCGAGCACTCCCCTTTCACGCAGCATTTCAAGGGTACGGCTCATGGAGCCCGACGTGGTCCTGTAAACTAAGCACAAGTCCTTGATCGACGGCAGCGTACTGTCTACCGAAATCTTGCCGGATTTCCAGTCTTCTAAAAGCAGGCGCTCCAAGCGTTCAGTTTCGTGTTCGCTTGCGTCTACCACGATTTCGGGCTTTTGGCCCCAAAAGTAACCATTACCGTGCTCTCCGTAGATTTTCCCTTGTTCTACCAAGCGCTTGTACGCCTGGAAGATCGTAAAGGTCGAGGCATGCAATGATGCAGCCACCTTGCGCACAGATGGAAGCCTTGCGCCGTCCTTGAATCCGGACGATTCTATCCACTTACAAAATTCATCGACAGTCATGGAGCCTCCGTTATAACACTAGATACACTTTAATATAAATATAAACAATTAAATCGTCTTTCACAAAATCCCGAACATATCTTTAAAACGTAAAACAACATCACCGGCATTTAACGCCAATCGGGGTTTATATGAACAAGAAACTATTCTTCTCTATGTGTGTCGCACCTGTCGCGGCCATGGCATTCCAGGTCGGCGCATGGGTCGGTGGCCCGGGTCAGTATCCGCAGCCCACGCAGCAGAACGTGCAGGCGTTCCAGGATTTGCAGGGCACGCATCTCGACCTTATCAGCTACTTTGCACTTTTCGACATCAACGACTGGAACGCAACCGAAGAATACGCCAACGTCGCCAAGGAAAACGGCTCCACACTGGTGGTCACTTGGATGGCTAACGGCTACAACGCGCAGGAACTGGTGAACGGCAAGGCTGACGAATACATCCGCGACTACGCCAAGGGCGTCAAGAATTACGGCGAAGAAATCTGGCTCAGGCCTCTCCACGAAGCGAACGGCGACTGGTACGACTGGGGTGTGGGTAAAGAAGGCGCCGGCAACACCGATGCAAACGTGGCCGAGGCATTCCGCCACATCGTGAAAATTTTCCGCGAAGAAAATGTCGAGAACGTAAAATGGGTATGGACCACCAACGCCTCGAACGCAGGAAAGGGTTCCACGCTTACCGGCAACTACCCCGGCGACGAATACGTCGACTACATCTCTATCGACGGATACAACTGGGGCCAATGCCAGAGCTGGTCCAGCTGGCAGACGTTCACGCAGGTATTCAAGAAGGCGTACAACGCGCTCGCGAATATCGACAAGCCACTCTTCATCGCCGAAATTTCGAGCTCCGAACTCGGCGGGAACAAGGCCGAATGGATTACCGACATGTTCGAGCATTTTACCACGGACTTCTCCCGCGTTTTCGCGGTGATGTGGTTCAGCCAGAGCAAAGAAGCCAACGAAGGCGACTGGGCGCTCAACACCTCGCAGGCCGCCGTTGACGCCTGGAAGGCCGGCATCGCCAAAATGAAGGCTTTGGAGAGTAACACGGCTATCAAGCCTACCGGGAGGGCCGCCGGCAACTCCTTTCGCCTGCAAGACGGCAAACTCTACATGCAAACCGACAAAGCATTAAAGGCAAGCGTCGTGCAGTTCGACTACCAGGGCCGTATTTTGTGGCAGAGCGCCGTGCAGCACTTCACCCCGGGCGTACACGCTATCGACGCACCCGAGGCAAATACACGGAGCATTTACAAACTTTCTATTAAACAATAATCATCACTCCAACCCAAACAACCAAAAAATCCCGGAAGGTTTTCCTTTCGGGACTTTTTCTTGATGGCTGCATCGTATTTAGAATCATTAATTATTTCTCACAAGGACCATTCACTCGAATTTTAAAATCGTAATGGTCTTTGCGATGAGTACTATCACTTTGAATTTCGGCATTTATTCTTACAGGCAAAACCTTTCCATAAAGAGACTTTTCTTTTTTTATGTTTTGCGGTAACCTAACATTTTCATAAAACATATAATCTTCGCAGCTTCTATACAACATCTCTTCAATAGGCGTAAAGTTGCCACTTCCGTAATCAATACCAGTAGTAATCGTTTCCTTGTATTTATTGTTGCAAAAATGACATTCACTTGCAGAAGCGAAAATATAGCGGGGAATGTAATCCAATTCCTTTTCTAAAACAAGACGACGAAATTCATCAACGCAATATTCCGCAACTATTCTTTTTTTTGAACAAGGACCGACGATCACCGCTTTGAATGCTTTTTCGTAATTGTACGATGTTCCCGCAAGTTGAGCTTTCCAACGGCCAGCAAATTTTTTCCCATAATGTGACTTCAATGTTTCTTTTGCACTATATTTGTGGATATGCAAAACATCGCGATTAACCGGATCAAGGTTCACCTTGGTTATTTTGGGATTCAAACAAAGAGTGTCGCTTGAAGGTGAATCTGCTAAAGCAACGCATCCTCCCAAAAAATCCGAAGAATCTAAATCATAAGGAGCATCAAGGCTATATTCTGTATTCCAAATAGGTCCTTCCGTATTAATTGAGCAAACCAAAGAATCAGGGAACACCCAATTTGAATCAGGGGTGTAATTCAAATTTTTGATTAAATGTAGACTATATTCATTTGAATCTTTACTGAATTCTGCACAAAATTCTGCAATACCTTCTTTTGACGGCAATATTTGCGCCCTGCTAACGGCCAAAGTATTTGCTGGACAAAACAATATCAAAAAGACAATGAATATTTTAACAGTCATTCATTCTTCTTTTTTCTTTCTCTTATCGCTTTCAGTTGTTCTTCGGTGCAGAAACCGGAAATGTAGATGGTATTGTCACCAGAAAATTCTTGTTTCTGTTTTCCCATATTAAGAAGATACCTCCATTTCAGTCGATTCGTTGTTCCAAAAAGAGATTTAACATATAAAGAATCTTTTTGGAGAATGTAAAAATCGATTAAGTCGTAAGGGGCAACACGACGATTTCCCGCACATTTTGCACCGGGATATTTTCTCACACCACCATCTTTTATACAAATTGTTCCCCGTACCATACAACTCCCTCCTTCGACACCTCGCATAAGATCTGTCTGTATTTTTTCTTGGTCAAGCTCCAGAAGATGAGCCCCGAATATAGATGAATTTGTTGTACTCTTGTAATCGACAGAAATCGTAAGTTCATTTTGCATTTCATAATAGGACAAAGCATAGACACTATCTTGCTTAATCCAAGAAACAACATCCTTGTAAAAGCAAAAATAGGCAAAGATAGGGTCATCATCCGATTTTTCATCTGGATAATCGGCGGCATTGCAAAATGCGAACGCACATGCGATAATGATGCAAATTTTATAAATCACTCGGACAGACATAATTATCCTCGGGATATTTAAACGAATCGTATTTTTGATGATATCGATCCGTCGCTCTTTTAAAACGTTTATCATACTCTTTTTTCATTTCATCCAAATATGGCTGTACACTTTCTGTTATAGCCGCATTCAAAGCATCCTTCTCGTTACAAGCCTCCACTTCAACTTCAACATACCTAGTGTCCTCCGAAAATTTATTCGCAATACATTCAAAATCCTTAACATGACCTTTTTCATGTTTCTTTACCGCTTCACGGTCTTCCGTTGTCGTTACATATCCATTAGGAAAAACAAAACCTGTTTCCACAACATAGTCCTTTATACTAATAAGCGTCATCTGTAACGTTGTTCCGACTTTCACCCAGACCTTCTTATATTTGCATCCATTTATCACGCATGTTTCCTCCAGAAACTTATTATCTAGTACACTGGGTGTACTAAAGTTCGGCTCAGCAACAAGACACGTGATTCCCCCAACTTTTTGACCATTTTCAATTATTCCATAATCACCACCAAGGTGCCCGCAATCTCTTCGTTTAAATAGTCCCCTTTTGTTATATCCTTGGTTTATTCTTTCAAAAATATTCTCGATAGTCTGCTGCAGTTGGTCCGCCGATTTTTTATAAAAATTATCATTACTTTTTCTATAAAGAACCTGTTTGCCAGAGTTTGCCCTTGATGTTTTTCGTCCTAAAACATCATAATATTTCACGTTATTTATGAAATCAATATCATATCCACTAACACTTGCATTTTCCGCATCGCCATAATCAGCGACTCGTTTCATTAAAACATTTCCATCTGGACATTGATTGTCATGCTTTTCAAACGGGTCATCGCAATCGACCTGCTTGTAGAAGCCTCTTGAAACAAGACCCAGATCAAAACTATATTTCCAAAGCCAATCCGCAGAACAATCTACAAAGCTATTCGAAGGATTGCACCTGTAACATTTGCCATTGTACGCTATGCACGCACGTTCTGGTTTACTCGGCACATTGTCTAGCGGGAAACCGGGACACGCGCCAATCCTATTCCTGTCGACCTTGTCGCCCGTTTCACAGTCTACCTCACGCCACCACCATGAATCTTGCGCATTGTAACTAATATTCCAACCATTAACAGTTCCTCTTTCTGGATTCAGTGAATAGCACAGACCATCTTCCATATTCTGAAGACCTTCTTTGAATATTTGGTCTGGAGTATAAGTTTGATTACCATCCGAAACGAATGTTTCTGCACCAACACTTGAAGAACTACTTTCTTCGATAAAACTTGAACTTGATTCTGGAGTTTCATCTGAACTTGAGGAAAGGAGTTTTCCACTGGAACTGGATAACTCAGTGGCAGAAGATGAGGATTCTGCACTGGAACAGGAACTCTGAACTTGAGTTGATGAACTAGATCTATGCTCCCTTTCATATTGATTTATAATATAATCACAGAACCATACTGCACTCGCCAAATTTCGGGGATTCAAGTTGTCGATAAAACCAGTGCCTATTTTGTTCCCATTATAGTGTACTATCATTGAACGTTCCCTGCGAACAATCTCATCACCCATTGCAATAATTTGATCTCGAGTAACATTAGACGGAATCCAACTAGCCGTCCGTTCCGCTATTTGGAGATTTTTATCAACAAAAACTCCTAAGCCATATTGTGTTTTCTCACATCCATTTTCATCCATTGGGCTAAGATAGCATTCATAAAAAGGGGGGGGGAGCATCGGAATCGGAGGAGCATTCCTTGGTGGCAAATTTCCACAATTATTTTCATCATAATAACATGAACGAAGGTCTACAAGGCGTTCATCAATAAGCCAAGGGTTACCAATATGTGCAAAATAACCTACATAGATTTGATTATCAGTGTATTCACAAAAAATTATATCGCTTTCAGACAACGAAGGTTCTCCATGCATGGGAGGCCTCTCTTTGCTGACATAATGAGAAAACTTACAACCACCATTTTCATCAGGCTCATAACATGCAATTACATTTGCGTTGGCTGAAGAAGACATGCTTTCCCCAGAACTAGAGCTTCCGGATTCGGAACAAATTCCATCATCATCAAAACATGGACCATCTTCATCAGTACATGGACAAAGAACTTCAGAGCTGGAACTTTCCTCACTTGCGGAGGAACAGCCATAAGGATCATCTTCGCCACAATCGCCTTCGCTACTAGATGAGAAATCTAAATCTTCCGAACTGGACGACTCTTCTAAAGAATTGCTATTTTCATTCGATGAACTACTTTGTTCTTCAGAAGACGAGGACTCCATTATCTGGGAAGAACTTGACTCTGCGCACCCAGATAGAGATGTATTTTTTAGAGGACTACAAGATGGATGCTGGTCAACATTGTAATACCCACCCCAATCATTAAAAATACCATCATACACGCAAGCATTCATCGTAGTCTTGCATTGCTTGGTGCAGGCAATGGTATCTTGCTTTAAACGTTCTTGGACGTCTTTTGAAGAACATGTGTTGCATCCATATCTAAGAACATACGCATTTTCCATGTATATACCATCACAAGTATTTGACGGTGTCGAAAGTGTAATTTTTCCTATATACACTCCACCACCACCTAACAAATGCTCACATTATTCTTTTAATTCTGCATTGGCTTCATTTATATCGTCAATGGAGCCTACACCACAATCAGCGAACGAATTTAGCACTAGGACAATTACGCAAAACGCAATTTTTATATTCAACAGAATTTTTAGGTATATCATCACATCCCCTCTGGCATAAGATTTTTTTATGAGGTTTTACGTTAAATGATTTTTCTTTATCTTCAAGAACTTCTACTTCACCATCTACACACTCAATTCTAACATTAGGGCAATTACGCATAACACAACGAACTTTTTCATCACACGGCAAGCCCCCACACCCCCGTAAGCAACCCTTTGTCTGATATTTCGGTTCTCTTGGCATCGGTTCAACAACATTGCTACTATCCTCCAAAATTTTTTCCTTTATTTCACTTTGCTTATTTAAATCGTTTGGTGCTTCTTTCTTTTCTGAACATCCGGCAAAGAACACGGCTAACGCCATCAAAAAAAACAAATGTTTATTTTTCATACAAAATCCTCACAATCAAAATAGAAACAATTTGTTCGAAACCAAAGTAAAAATTCTATTACACGTAAATTACGGCACATTTGCAAATTTCTCACCTAAAATAATCCTCATCAATCAAAATATTACTATCCTTTATAACAAGATGAAATACATCGCCATTCTAATCATGGCCCTGTTACTGACCGCATGTAACAACGAGAAAAAGCCCATAACGTTTTCAGAAGGCGAAAACGTTATGGACGTTACCCCCGAATTCTATTCCGTAAACGGGGCAAGAATAGGCCGCACCTACGACGACCTCATCAAAAGCGACAAGGATTCCGTAAAAACCATTATAGATGTGTTCGAATCAAAAATAGATTTCAAAAGAATGTGTTACAACGACAAATTAAAAGAGCCCACCCCAAGAGAAACTGTTCGCATACATTTTGACGAAAATCTCCCTTACAAAGCATTCCACAGAATTTTAAAAGCAATCGCTATAGCAGGCATATCAGAAATTGAATACGTTATCGGAGACGATTACAAGAACCCATTTAAAGTTCCCTATTTCACAGTAAAAGAATCTCCTATAACAGCAAGCCTTTTCGCCAGCATTATTCGTTTAAAATTGAAAGGCACAAATGATGACGACCCCAACTTACGCATATTGGACGAATCGCACAGAAAAATGTCTCGCTATGATTTTGACAAATGCAGCGGGCCCAAAGTTTCTATCCACGTCAATAAAAAGAATGATTCGTTAATTTATTACACATACATTCACAATAACATTTTTCCTCGCAAGGGCGATCCTCAAAAATTCCTTAGCGAGAGAGAATTATGGAACTACATTGACAGTACAGAAATAAAAAGGCTTCTAGAAAACAAGGCCTGTGACAAGCACATCGGTTTCTATCCGGATTCAAACCTTCCCTTAAAGGAACTCGTTCCAACAATGCGAAAAATAGAAGAGTTCCGAAAGTAAATTAGAGTGCCATTCCCCAAAAGAATGGAATCATACCGTTTAATCTAAAATCTATGCTTTTTCGGCACATCGTTTTTATCTTCACGAAGCATATCCATATAGCGCTCATCCTCTTCGTCAAGCTCACACCCCTCAAAGCAGTTACTATACCGTTGGCAAGAAAGCCTCATTTTCTCTTCTAGGCCATATACTTGACGATTTCCTTCTTCTTCGGGGCACTCCCCCACCACCTTTATGCTGAAGGGTAAAACCCTCTTGACCTTCTCAGAACCACAGGACAGTTCAGCAATCCACCTAGCGTTTATCTTTTTTCCAATAGAAAAATTCTTCACGGAATCCAAAGCAATTGCCCGCGGGATAGAAACACGAACCTCATTATGTATGGGAACATCTCCCTTGCAAGAAAGTTCCTCCACAAAGGGTCCCTTTGAAATCTGGCCATATTCACCTAAATCCAGTTCGAGTTTCTTTTCGCTCCTGAAACCGCCCTGGCAGGCTCTCCCTTCATTAAAAAAAGATTGCGGTTCAATATAATCCACAATGTCCATCAATCGTAGTTCCAAGGAATCACCACGAAGCACACAGTATTCGGCAACAGGCGGAAGTTCATCGCAGAAACCCACAATCTTAGCCTTGAACGTGGCATTCAATTTTGGCCCTTCATTCCGCAAGTTAGCCCGCCACTTGCTAGAAAATTATCCAAAAAGGATTATCCTTTTTGGATAATCCTAAAAAGATAATGCAGGTTTTCGCAAAAAAAAACGAGAAACAGAAAAGGCTCGCTTTTAAGCGGAGCCTTCCTCTAGGATAATTCTGTGCTAATGCAAGAATTAGAAACGGAAGTGGGCGAAAGCCTTGTTGGCTTCGGCCATCTTGTGCGTGTCGTTCTTCTTGCGGACAGCGTTGC
>Ga0310786_10010731_pt1 | contig 11486 bp, 7 predicted proteins | sample AusTroGonzalo_MG_FD_203881 | JGI IMG/M metagenome (GOLD analysis project Ga0310786, IMG submission 203881) | Bovine rumen microbial communities from tropical cattle in Woodstock, Queensland, Australia - Gonzalo_03 (v2) (version 2) | ecosystem: Host-associated > Mammals > Digestive system >... | reverse complement strand
TTTTTGACCAATGCTCTTTTCTACAAGAGGTAGGTAGTGTTGGTTGTGTTTCAACAACAAAATTTTGCTTTGGGTAATCGGCTGTTCTTCTTGTCGCGCGTCGAAGCGTAGATTGTCGCCCGCGCGTCGCACGTTGCCTGTCGCTCGTCGCACCGGCCACCACATCGCGCGTCGAAGCGTCGATTGTCGCGCATCGCCAGTTTGTCAAAACCGCTTTACGGACCAATTACCTACCCTCATGGGGAATACAGCGTTGACCAAAGCTGCATTCCTTCTCGCCGGCATTCAGCGCGATTTCTCGATGGCGCGACAGACTGCCTATTTGAATAGTTTCTTTTTGCGAATATCTGCGTGTGTCTAGTGGGAATTTTGCGGTGGATGTGTTATCTTATGACATGACAGAGAGTTTCCGCTACAATCACCATAACCTGGAGTTGACGATGTCGAAGAAAATGATAGGCTTGAGTTTTGATGATGCATGCAATACCCAGCGTCATTTTGCTGTGCCATTGATACAGAAACTGGGATTTGGCGCTACATTTTTCGTTTGCGAGTTCTGGGATGCCTTCCACACAAATCACCAGCAGTACATGACCTGGCAGGAAATCAAGGAAATCCAGGACATGGGATTGGAAATCGGCAATCATACCCTGACCCATTCCCAGACGGTCAAGGACATGACAGAGGAAGAATTTCTGGTTGAACTGCGAGCCTTGAACAAGGTCGCAAAACTCCACGGCGTCACGGGCATGACTGGCTTCGGCTATCCCGGCGGCCCTGCGGTCGCCAGTTTCGACGTCAAGGGGTGTCTCCGCCGCGAGGGCTTCCGCTATGCGCGGGCCGTCGGGCCGAAGCCTTACGTGCCCGGCGAAAGCGATATCTACGAGTTGCCGTGTTTCCCCGTGAACGCTCCGGATTTGGCCCCTCTGCAGCAAGCCGTGGCAACCGCTGGCGACAATTCCTTCCCCATCTTGGTCTATCACGGCGTGCCAGACTTGCTCCATCCCTGGGCGGGAACCCCTGAGGATGTCTTCAAGGCGGGGATGGAATGGCTGGCCCAGCAGGATTGCCAGGTCGTCGCCCTGCGGGATTTGCCAGGACTGGGCTGAACATTGCGGTTTGAACTTCCTGCCGCAACAATTACATTATACAACATAGACATTTTGTCCTGAACATTCTCATCTGTCAAACGGTTCGATAATCATGTCCCAACTATCTTTGCTGGTCTTGGCCGCCGGTCTCGGCAGCCGCTATGGCGGAATCAAGCAGATGGACCCCGTAGGCCCCGATGGCGAATTTGTCATAGACTATTCTGTCTACGACGCCTGGCGGGCTGGTTTCCGCAAGGTCGTCTTCATCATCCGCGAAGAACTCGAAGCCCCGCTGAAAGAGCATTTCGCCGCGAATCTGGCCGGACGGATGGACATGGAGTTCGTCTGCCAGCGCTTGACTGATTTGCCGGACGGACTCCAATGCCCCGCCACGCGCCAGAAGCCCTGGGGAACCGGCCACGCCATCTGGTGCGCCAGAGACGTCCTGCATGGGCAATTCGCGTGTATCAATGCAGATGATTTCTACGGGGCGGAATCGTTCCGTGTGCTGGCGGAGTTCCTGCAATCTGGCGCGGCACAGCGTGGCGATTTTGCCCTGGTGGCTTACCAGCTGGCCAAGACGCTCTCGGATTTCGGGACTGTTTCTCGCGGCATCTGCCGCGTCGAAGGCGGCAAAATGCAGGATGTGGTTGAACGCACCAGCATCCGGCGCAATGCCGCAGGACAGGTGGAGTTCGAGGAAAACGGCCAGAAATTCCCGCTGACAGGCGAAGAGCCGACTTCGCTGAATCTCTGGGGATTCTCCGAGACGCTGTTCCCGCATCTTGATAGGCTGTTCAAGGAATTTCTGAAAACCAATCTCCAAGAGCCTAAGAAGGAGTTTTTCATTCCCACGGTGGTCGATACTCTGGTCAAGGGCGGAATCGTGCAGGTTCACGCTCTGCCGACCCCGGAACGCTGGTTCGGCATGACCTATCCTGAAGACCGGCAACTAGTCGTGGAGAATATCGCGAAACTGACGGCACAAGGACTCTATCCTGCCCGTCTCTGGGAGCGTCAGCGAGGGTAAAATATGCCTGCGACATTTGCCGAATTGTCAAGTATTGCCGCCCAATTCCAGTTCCGGGGCACATTGCTGGAGGCGAAACCATACGGGTCAGGACATATCAATGACACGTACAGAATCGTCATCGGGCAAGGGGGCTTTCAGATTCCGTATATCCTGCAACGTCTGAATCACAGGATTTTCGCCGATGTTCCTGCCTTGATGGACAACATCACGCGGGTGACGCAGCACGTCCGTCGCAAATTGTCTGCCCGGGGGGATTCCGACTGGAGCCGCAAAGTCCTGCAACTGGTGCCGACACTCGACGGCGCCCAATACTACCAGACGCCGGACGGGAATTTCTGGCGCGCCTACGTCTTCATCGGCGGCGCTCGCACCTACGATTTCGTGGAAACGACTGACCAGGCGCGGGAGGCGGGCCGGGCGTTCGGCGAGTTCCAGAAGCAGTTGAGCGATCTGCCAGAGCCGCCACTTCGGGAAATCCTCCCTGATTTTCACAACACGCCAGTGCGCATGCGGAATTTCCTGCGTGCCCTGGAGGCGGATGTCTGCAATCGTGCCGGACTGGCCAGGCCGGAAATTGAGTTTGCTCTGGCCCACCAGCCGATGGTTTCCCGCGTGGTGGATCTGCTGGCTGACGGCTTCCTGCCGCTGCGCGTCACCCATAACGACACGAAAATCAACAATGTCCTGCTGAACGACGAAGATGGGCGCGGGCTTTGCGTCATCGACCTCGACACCGTCATGCCCGGCTCCGTACTCTACGATTTCGGCGACCAGATACGCACGACTACGGCGACCTCCGCCGAAGACGAGGAAGATTTAGGCAAGGTCAAGTTCAGGATGGACTTGTTCGCCAATCTCCTGCATGGATATCTGTCAGCGGCGGACGAGTTCCTGCTGCCTTCCGAAAAAACGCTGCTGCCGTTTTCCGGGCAGTTAATCACGTTGGAAATCGGACTGCGCTTTCTGACGGATTTCCTGGAAGGAGACGTTTATTTCAAGACCAGCAAGCCCAACCACAACCTTTTCCGCTGCCGCACGCAGTTTGAATTGGTCAGGCAAATGGAGAGGCAGGAGCAGGCCATGCAAGCCCTGCTGAAATGACCGGCTCCGCAGCTTTTTTCGCCAACTTCGACCATCAATCGTAACCGTTCAGCACTGCCAACGAACACCAATGGCCATCTTTTTTTAACGCAGAGACGCAGAGGCACAGAGAGTTTTCACAGATTTGCCAGCATGACAAAGATTGCCGTATGGTTTATGGAGGTGCTTTTTGTTTTGTAAGTCTTCTTAATAGTTACAATCCATCACAACCACTGGAACAACCAATGCGCACACAGTTCAAGCTGATTGCCCCAAAGACAGTACCCGTCCTGGATCCGGATTTTCGTCCGCCCGTACTGGCCAACCGCAATTTCCAGGCGGAGGTCAAGGCATCCGGTGCCGCCGTGCCTTTCCTGATTGCCATTGAACGCGACAGAAACCGCGTCTCTCGCTTCGATACCTATGTCTTTGACATGAAGCATCCCCAGGCACCAGCCAATTATTTCTATGTGGAACGTGTCCTGAAATTCCTGCTCTGGCAGTTCGGTGGCTGGAAGGTCACTATTCACGGTCCCTTGGAACTTGTCACCTACTTGCAGGCCTGCTATTCGGATACAGGCCTCCGCGCCTTCGATGCCGAGTTCTGGGGCGACCAGACATACGAGCGGGAAATGACTATTGTCCATGCCGCCAGACCGGAAGACGTTCCCTGCGCCGACGATGGTGAGAGCGCTGCCGTCAAACTCGACTGGAAGGGCTGGCGCATCGGCTTTGACCTCGGCGCCAGCGATCGCAAGGTCGCCGTGGTCAAGGACGGACAACTTGCCCTTGACGCCGACGGAAACCCTCTGCTCAGTGAGGAATATGTCTGGGATCCCAAGCCGCAGACCGACATCAATTTCCATTTCGAGAATATCGACTGGATTCTGCGTCAGGCGGAACAGGCCATCAAGAAGGCCGACCCTGCGGCGCAGGTCCAGGGCATCGGCGGCAGTTCCGCCGGAGTCTATGTCGATGGACGCGTGCGCGTGGCCTCCCTGTTCCGGGGGATAACGCCTCGTTCCCGCTTCGAGGCTGAGGCGGCTCCCCTCTTCAAGCGCCTCGCCGCCAAATGGGGGATTCCTTTCCGCCTGGAAAACGATGGCGATGTCACGGCGCTGGCCGGGGCGATTTCCCTGCATGACGGTGCCGTCCTGGGGCTGGCGATGGGGTCGTCGCTGGCTGGCGGCTACGTCGATGACCAGATGGCCATCAAAGGCTGGATGAACGAACTCGCCTTCGCACCTGTTGACTACAATCCGCGCGCGGCAGTTGATGAGTGGTCACGCGATTTCGGCGTCGGAGCCAACTATTTCTCGCAGCAAGCCGTGGGACGCCTGATTCCCGCCGCCGGCATTGAGATGCCGGACCTCCCCTGCGGCGATTTTCCCCGGCGTCTGAAACGTCTGCAAGAACTGATGGCCGCCGGCGACGAGCGGGCGGCCAGGGTCTATGAGACCATCGGTGCCTATTTCGGCTATACCGTCGCCCACTACTGCGATTTCTACCCGCAGGTGCGCCATATCGAGGTTCTCGGGCGTGTGGTCAGCGGGCAGGGCGGCGAAATCATCCTGCAAAAGGCTCGAACCATTCTCCAGGATGAATTTCCCGAATACGCCAACATGCACTTCTACGAGCCGGACGAACGCGAAAAACGTCATGGCCAGGCCGCGGCGGCGGCCAGTCTGCCGAATTGCTGAAAACTTCCAGCGGACATTGCCTGCCTTACTACTAACCCCTACAGAGGTGACGATATGGAACAGATTTCAAATCAACAACGCGATAAGTTCATCATGGACAGCCTGAATCAAGGCATGTCTCTGTCGGATGTCCAGAAGGCCTTGGCCAGCGATTATGGCTTGCGGATGACTTATCTGGAACTACGGATGCTGGCTCTCCAACTGCAAGTCGATTGGCACAAGCAGGACAAGAAGAAGCCGGAACCACCGGCACCGCCTGCGGAAACGCAGGATATGCCCGCCGCAGACGAGACTTCGTCGGCAGGCGAGCAGGATGCCGTTCCCGCCGAGGAAGACGATTATGCCGATGATGAGGCTCCCATGGGCGGGCAGGGGCCTGACTTGAGCAGGACGCAGGTGACGGTCAGCAAACTGGTGCGTCCAGGCACGAGCCTCAGCGGCGACGTGGTCTTTGATTCTGGAGCCAAGGGCGAATGGTACATCGATCAGCTGGGGCGTCTGGGGCTGGATTTGGCGGAGGGTTCTTCCCAGCCGAATCAGAATGACATCATGCTGTTCCAATTGGCCTTGAGAAAGCAGCTCCAAGGCTACTGAAAGGCCTTGCGGGAAACTCGCATGAAAATGTGCTGAAATTGGCGAAAAAACAGTTTTTACAAAAAAAAGCAACTTTTTTTGAAAAAAAAACACTTTTTTTCGCAAAACGACTTGAAAAGTATGGGTAGTATGTTGTAAATTACTGATAGTTTCCAAATTTAAATGTTTTAGCGGCAGGTGCTGGGTGGCATTTGCCAGTGTTTCCAACAATCAACAAAGAAGGATTGTCAAATGAAAGCAAAGTTCTATGATGTGAAGGCCAAAAAGTCCGTCGAGACCGAAGTGACCGAAGCCGTTGCTTACCCCAACAATCGTTTCGCCTTCAAGGGCCTCACCAAGGACAAACGCCCCCTGACCACCTTCGTGAGCGCTGCCGCCTACGCCGCTTTCACCGGCAAGAAGACCGCCCCGAAGGCCGCCGCCAAGAAGGCTGCCCCGAAGGCCGCCGCCAAGAAGTGCTGCAAATAATCACTTCTTCCTTCGCATCACGGTCTGAACACCTCGACTAGGTGCCGGACCGGAAGCAACGAGAGCCACCTTTCCCCATGGAAGGGTGGCTTTCTTGGTTTTGGTGCCTGGTTGCTCGCCTGGCATAAGGCGGCAGAACACGAGTTCGAACATCCCTCATTCCACGGCAAATCGGACGGTGGCAGTCGTGGAACCATCGGCGGTGACGGCGTTCAGAACATGGCGACCGCGCGGTATTGTTTGTTGGTGCTCAGCGGAGAGGATGCCGAGGTATTCGCCGTCCAGGAACCAGGATACACCTTTATTTGTATTGGCGCGAATTGACAGGCTGACGGAACTCTCTCCATGGCGGCATTGGTAGTTGGTTGGCCGGGGGGACAGGATTTGCAGTGGCTGCCGTTGCTGGCCTGACTGGCATTGGCGGCAGATGGCCAAAGGAATTCCGCGCACGGCAAAGCCGTCCTTCTGCTCGGGACAGGCGGGGGATGCGCGCAGGCCGCTTTGCTGGCAGATTGTCGTTTCCTGCAAATATTCGTCGCGGGACGGCCAGGCGGTCGGTCTTCTGTCGCGGTAGATTGCTTCGAAGACGGCGGCGGCGCAGGGGGCTGCCGCCTCGCTGCCGATGAGGACGGCGGCGGCCTGGCCTGTCTTGTTGCCGAACCAGACGCCGAGCGTGTAGTCAGGCGTGTACGCGAAGCACCAGGCGTCGTGGTTGCCGTTGGAGGTGCCGGTTTTCCAGGCCAGCGGCAGGGAGGTCCCACGTAGTTTGTGTGTCCTGAGCATCTGGGACACGAGGGCGGCGGTTTCAGGGAGGAAGACTTGTCTGGAGTTGTCGCCTTGTATTCGTTGCGTTAGAAAAGACGGAGACCGGAAATGGCCGTGGCTGGCCAAGGCAGCGTAGGCGGCGGTCAGGGAGAGCAGAGTATGTCCGGAGGTTCCCAGGGCCAGGGACAACCCGTCTTGCTCGCTGTAGCCGATGCCTGGAGCCAGGAGGGACAGGTCCTGGAGCGTCTCAGCCATCCGGTCCACTCCTAGCGTGGCCAGCAGGCGGATGGCGGGGAGGTTCAGGGAGAGCGACAGAGCCTCGTCGGCGGGCACGGGGCCGCGAAAGTTGCGGTCGTAGTTTTCCGGCAGGTAGTTGCCGTAGCGGACGGGCGTATCCAGGAGCATGGTTTCGGCGGTCAGCAGGCCGCCGTTGATGGCCTCGGCGTAGATGAACGGCTTGAGGGTGGATCCGGCGACACGGGAGGCTCGGGTAGCATCGACCTGGCCCGCGCGGGGCGAGTGCCAGTTCAGAGTGCCGACCAGGGCCAGCACCTGCGCAGTCTGGTTGTCTATCAGGACGGCGGCACCGTCGGCAACGCCTGGCAGGTCAAGGAGTTTGCGTCGCAGACAGCGGAGCAGGATTTGCTGGTATTCCTGCTGGAGGGAAGTGTTTATTCGCAGGTGTGTCCCTGCCTCCCGCTGGGCGCTGGCCAGGAACATCCTGGTGTCATGTGGCGAGGCGAAGCGGGAGAATGGCGACGGACCGGGAAAATAGGCGAGGCATTGTAGTGCCTCATGGGCGCATTTCGGCATGTCCGCCTCGGAGAGCAGACCGTGGCGGATGAGCAGGTACAGGACGACATACAGGCGGTGGGAGGCGGCGACGGGATGGCGGTCGGGACGATAGGCATTTGGCTTTTGGGGCAGACCGCAGAGCATGGCCGCTTCGCCTTGCGTCAAGTTCGCGGACGATTTGCGGAAATAGAAGCGGGCGGCGGCTTCGATGCCGTAGATTTTCCCGCCGAAAGGGATGCGGTTGAGATATTCCTGGAGTATCGTATCCTTGGAATAGAGGCGTTCCAGTTTGCGGGCGCGGAAGACCTGGCGGATTTTCTGGGGAAGGGAACGGCGACCAGAACTGTCGCCGAGCCCCGCCAGCTGCATGGTGATGGTGGAGCCGCCGGAAATGATTCTCCCGTTTCTCAGCAACTGCCAGGCGGCGCGGGAGAATGAGTGCCAGTCAAGGCCACCGTGCTCGTAGAAACGCCGGTCCTCTGTGGCCAGCATGGTTTGGACGGTGACTGGGGAAATCGCCTCCAGGGGTACGTCAAACCGCCATTGGCCGTCGTATGTGCGTTCGAGGAACAGCAGTTCGCCATTGGCGTCGTAGTATTCCCGCACTGGTGTCTGGAGGGCGCGGAGGTAGGCGATGTTGTCGCGGCAGAAGCAGGGAATCAGCCACCAGACCGCGCCTGCCAAAACCACCGTAATGGCCAGGCAGGCCAGCACACTGCGGCTCAAGCGCCTCAGATGCCCCAGGCGTCCCAAATTCCCCAGCCACTTTCGGAGGCCGGGGACATGGTTTTTTGCAGAACTGGCAGTCGTCATTCTACCGTCAGCGTCTGTTCAGTGGCGAAGAGGCCGTGGTCTTCGGGGGAGTACATGGCTTCCGCGAGGAATGGCGGGACTGTGAAGGTGCCCCTGCTGACGGCGCGGGTCAGATAGGTGAACACGCCGTCCTTGGTGGCGGTGGTCAGGTTGCCGAACAGCAGGAAGCGGTCGTCACGCTTTTCGATGGCCACGGGTGCCAGGGCGCCGGTTTCCTGCATGGCATTTTGGGGGAGGATTGCCGTCCTGGTCGCAAGTCGGGCGTCTTCGATTTCCAGACCGCCGGGCAGGAGGTCGCAGAGGAGGATATTGTCGCAGGTGGAGGCGGCGGAAATCAGCAGGCGCACTTGTACAAGGTCGCCTTGCTTGACGGTGGTTACGGGTTTTCCGTCAAGGTCGAGATAGGCACGCCTGATTTGCCAGTTGCCGGTTGACTTGACCTGCTGGGGGATTCCGTGCGAGACGACGCTGTAGAACAGGTTGCTCTGGCCGTCATTGGTCAAAACAGCAGGCTTGTCAAGCTTGAACTCGCGGGCGGCGGCCAGATTGTCCAACTTCAGTGCGGGGACATCGCCGCTGGCCAGGGTTGCGGAGGTCCCCGTGAGGTTCTGGGCGGCGGCGTAACTGGCGAGGCCGAGGGTGGCCCAGGCGTTGGCCTGGGTAGTTCCCCAGGCGGAGCCGTTGCGCTTCAGCAACTTGAGCAGGGAGGTCGCCAGACGGTGACTGGCCTCGCAGTCAGGGACGAGTTCGGAGAGCATGGCCAGGCACATGCCTTGGCGGGAGGCGAGGTCGGACATGTCCAGGGGTGCCCCCGTTTCCAGCCAGACGTCTTTCTCGAGGATTTCCGGCAGCCGCGCCATGCCTGCGGCGGCCTGCCCACCCTTGATGAGGGCGAGGCAGGCGAAGAAGGCTCCCAGGTCGCGGGCCGTTTCGTTTTCCCGGAGGAATTTGCGGGCCAGGCGGGAAGCATGGTACTGGTCGCCGTAGGCGAGTACCAGCAGGCAGTAGGCGCGGGTGGCGCGCGGCGTGTCGTCCGCATAGTCGTACATGGTGCGCAGATTGGACACGAGGGTGCTCCGCTGGTCACGGTCTAGTTCAATCAGGTTGAGGCTTTCTGCCCAGAGCAGGAAATGCGTGGCGTAGACGGTGGCATCAAGCCACGGTTGCTTATCTCCTGGCCACATGGAAAACATGCCGTTCGGGAGTTGCATGGTCATCAGCCTTTCGGCAGCGATTTGGCAACGCTCGGCGACCGTGGCGGCTTCGTCAGGCGGGAGCACACCGAGTTTGGCGAGCAGGGGAGCCGCGAGGAAGGGGAAGGCGCGGGAAGTCGTCTGTTCCAGGCAGCCGTAGGGATAGTCGTTCAGCCAGTTCAGGGAAGTGAACAAGGCCTGGGTGGGGGACGGCGAGACGCACAATGTCTGCTGGAGCGTGCCTGGCTGCCATTTTGCGTTGCCGTCCTGCTGGCCCAGGGTGATTGATTCACCTGGCTTGAGGATGGCGTATTCGGCATCAGTCATCGGTGGATTGGCATAGCGGATGTACAGGGGAATTTTGCCCTGGACAGTCTCCAGGCCGAGAGAGAGGCTGTAGGCGATTTCCTGTCGCCCGATGTCGAGGGCGCGCAACTTCAGGGAGACGGTCGTCGTCTTGCCCTGGGGGAGTTCTCCTTGCCAGGCTCCGGAATTGTCGAGTTCCTGGATGGTCTGGGGCAGGGCGGCCTTGAAGGCTGCCTGACCGGTCGGCAGGTCGTGGTTGTAGAGATTGAAGGTGACGGTGAACTCGTCTTGGGGGGCGACGGCGCGGGGCGCGTTGGCGGAGATGGTCATGGGACGGCGGAGGATGACGGAGTTTTGGCCGCTGCCGCAGCGGTTTTCCGCTACGGCAACCGCCATGAGGCGAAGTGCCCCCTGGTGTTCAGGCAAGGTGACTGTGGCTTGCAGGACGCCGGAAGCGGGGACTTCCAGCCGACCAAGATTAAAGCAGGCGGGCGGCTCCAGCTGGAACTCCGCCAGTTTGTCCGCGGCGGCCCCCAGGTCGGCGCAACCGTCACCGCCAAAGCGTCCGTCGCGGCCCAGGGTCAGGTGCGGGTAAATCTCGCTGTAGAGGTCGTTGAAGGTGAAGGGGCAGCTGCGCGGCCCGTGGAAGCCATGGAAGATGTCTGGCGTCTTGAAGTTTGTGAGGGACAGGATGCCTTCGTCCACGGCGAAGACATGGACAGCCCCACCAACTGGCTGCTGCGAATCTGCGGCGGTCAGCCGCACGGTCAGTGGCAACTGGTGCCCAGGCGCGGACAGTTCCTGATTGTCGATGGCGACTTGCAGACGTCGCTGGTCAAGCCTGACCTTCAGGCAGACAAGGCCGAAACAGCGGCGAACCTGCGCCTTGGGGCAGACGAGGGTCAGGCCGACATTGTATTTTTCTGTGTTGATTTTCGTGGGAATGGCGACGGTCAGGTCGTTCTGGCCTGGCTTGACTGGCACGGTGAGAATGTCATGGAGCGTGTCTTCGCCGGTGACGAGGGCGGCAAAGCCGGCGGCAGGGCTGTCAATGGTCAGGGTCGCAGTGTCACCAGGATTGTAGGTTTCCTGGTCAGTGAGCACGGAGATGACCGTAGGATTGGCGGAACGGGCACCGCCTTCCCCCGCCGAGTGCCAGAAATTGTAGCGTGTGCGTACCTTGTCACCGCATGAGAGGACGATTTCATACCGTCCGCTGGGGAGCGAGTCAAGGGAAAGGCTGCCATCTGCCGAATTGAGGGTCATTTCCTTGAGAAAATCTACCGCTTCGGTGGTTTCTTGCCAGTCGTAGCGGTAGTTGCCGGAATGGCGCGTGAGGACATAATGCCATTCGTGGCGGAGCAGGGCAACCTTGAGCGTCAAGGGAAGGTCAGGGAGTTTGTCGTCCTTGTGCTGGCCGAGGATGCGGAGGAGGAGCTTACCGTCGTCGTACTTGGCGCCGAGGTAGAAAGGCGAGGGATGGCAAAGGACGGTGGTTAGGGCGGTTACGGGGCGTCCGCCTTCTTCGTTGGCCTGGGCCTGGGCCTGGAGCGTGAGGGGGGCGAAAATCGGCATTGCAGGATCAAGGCCGGAGTAGGAGTAGGTAAATTCGCCGTTTACCAGTTTGCCTTTTTCGAGGATGCGGGAA
>Ga0310786_10010730_pt1 | contig 11486 bp, 11 predicted proteins | sample AusTroGonzalo_MG_FD_203881 | JGI IMG/M metagenome (GOLD analysis project Ga0310786, IMG submission 203881) | Bovine rumen microbial communities from tropical cattle in Woodstock, Queensland, Australia - Gonzalo_03 (v2) (version 2) | ecosystem: Host-associated > Mammals > Digestive system >... | reverse complement strand
CCCATTATAGAGTTTTTCTTGACCGTTTGTGGAGTGGCTCTGTTCGACCGGAACGGTGGCTCCGCATTTTCCGGAAGGGTGGCTCTCTAGCACCGGACTCGTGGCTCAAAGTACGCCGGAATAATCAGGTAAAATATGACTGATCTTGAAAGAAAAGCTTTCTTTGTTTCTTGGTGTATTGAAGAATATGCTGCTTTATGCGAGCTGAAAGCTTCGGTTGTTGCAAATACTTTTGCACAAAAGAATATTATTGCCTTTCTGGAAAAACATTAAGAAGTCTTGTGTACTCAGGGAAAAGATTACTTTCTTGGAACGGTTGAATACATAACGGAAATGGTTGAAAATCTTTGAGCTGATATATGAATTCCGTTTTTTGTGCTGAATTTTTTACCTATTCCCTATCTCAGAAAACAAATCTCGTATGGCTCGGACTGTATCTTCAAATGAAATGTCTTTGGCGTATTTAAATTTTGTCTGGTATTTTTTCCATTGCATTTGGAGTTCTGCACTGGATTCTATCACGGCAAGGCGATTCTGCGATTCGTTTTCGATGATTTCGCGTGTGTGGCGGTGTTCGGCTGTGGCTAGCAGGGCTTGTTTTAATGTGGCTTTGTCAAAGGGAACTGTTTTCGTCAAAATGTACACATCATAAAAATCACGGGGTCGCGAATTGAGCACGCTTCGTGTAATAATTGTTTCAAGTTTTTCGGCAAGGATTGTCTCAATGGGGTAAGACAATATTTCTATAGGAATATTATCGAAACATCTTGTGAATTTAGTTGAAATTTCGGCTGGATAAATGCTATCACCGGTGGTTATATCCAATGTAAGTGTTCCCCGCATTATGCCGTAATTGGCAAAAAGGTATGCTCGAAATCCGTGATATTCATCATCTTCACGGATTGGCTCTATTTTATCAAAGACGAATGTAAAATCATCATTGGCGGGGATTGAACAAATCTTTTCAATTGCGTGTGAAATTGTTTCTTCATCCATTTTTAATCGTTTTATTGTTGTATCAATATCCATTGTGGAACGGGAACTTAATCCAACAAGATTAGATATCAAAAATCCACCTTTAATGATAAATTGTGATGCAAAATTAGAACGCGAGAGCCTGTCTATAAAACATTCCATGTGGTATCTTTGCAACATGAGTTGCGGTGATATTCCAATTTCCATGGCCTTACTTTTTATAAAAGCTTTTAGTTGCATTTCGTTTTTTGTTTTCATAGAAGAGCCTCCAAATACGGTCTAATTTTCTTTTCGACGTTTAGCATTTGGGCATATTCAATAATTTTTCCGACATCGCGGTTTTTGGAAATGTATTTTTGAATAGCTGGGATAAAGCGTTCTTTGGAAAATTCGGTTCTGCTGTGAATCAAGTCGCATAAGGTTCTTTCGATGCAATATACGCGAATAGGATTGCCGCAATACGAGCTTATTTGAACTACTCCTCGTTCAAAAATTTCTATAGGAGTTTGACGTACTCGAAATTCTTGCCATAGAGCTTTTGAATGTACTCCATAAGGAACCATGATTGTGTTTTGTTCGGGGATCAAGTCGCTGTATCCTGTTAGGTATAATGCGGTGTCGTGCGAGTAAATAAGCTTATTCGTTAGCTGCGGAATAAAAAATTCGTCATCTATAGTATTGGGGAATGCATAAACGCCATGCCGAATTTTTCGGATTAGTCCTTTTTTTTCCAATGATGCTATGTCATATCGCGAAACGCCATGTTCCGCACATGTTTTTAAGGAAAAGAACCCGTGGTTTGCAATTTTTTCTATAATATTCATTTTTTCCATACCCTTAATATACATTTTATACATTGAAAATCAATGTTTAATGTATGAAATGTAAATAATCTGCTGTTGAATAGTGTTTTTATTCTCCTTACAAATGGAAAAACTCCAAATTGAGTGTGTTCTGATAGTGAATTTACCCTCTTTGGAAAAAACGTGCAATAGCTCCTTGTGCTGGGGCTGACGTATAGTCTCGTTTAAAACAATTTTCAATCACGTCTATATTTGTCGCAGTGAATATTTATTTTTTGAACGTTGAGAAAATAAAAAAGAGATTCCTGGTGGATTCTATGGTTCGGCGGACTAGCCAACTATCGCGTTGCTCCAGGATGACAATGTAAAAGGAGTATTCACATGGCAGAACATTATTTTGCAAATGTCCTCAAGGATTTGGACAAAAATTCGTTATCGAAGCGTGCAAAGCTTGATTTTATCACGCTCAAGGGCTACGAATACTGGATTCGCACGCTGCGTTGCTTGAATGCAAGGCCTGATGTTGACGATTGCTTGGGGATTCTCCCTAGAGCGAACGCGAAACATGTTTTGAAAAGCATGTCCGAGCATTTTGAGTATAAGAACCGGCTCGAAGATGAAAAGGTGAAAAAAACGCAGGTCAAACAGAAAAAAGATGGTGCTCCGTGGGCGATGACTTACGATAATGATGACGATGATTACGACGAAGAGCTTGAAGGAAAATCGGTTCTGTACATACGCCGTCGTAAAGCGGTGCAGTCCTTCAACAAGTTTATCAGGAACTCTGGAGCGAGCGATGATGTGAATCGGGTTGTCCGCAATTGTCTTAATGATGAACCTATCTTTGATGCCAGTGCTCAAAAGGTGTTTTTCGAAAGTTTTGAGCGGGAACTTTATTTGCTCATCGAGGAAAATTCGGATGTTTCAAAGGATTCTTATTGGAAACGGTTGAAGCTTTTGCAAAAAACGCTGAATTTGAACGAAACTGAATTGGAGCTTGTTGCGTTTTCTTGGATTTTCAAGAACAAGAGTGTTAGTGAAAATATTAGCAGTATGAATGGATATCGAAAATTTGAGGATGGTAATTTGTCTAAAATTTTCTCGATTCTTTATCCTAAATTGAACATCGAAAAAGCTATTGCAAACGAAGGAACTTTAAAACGCATGAACATTCTCGATGACGATCTTGATATTTCGTGCCGCATTGGTAATTTTTTGGATGGTCGTTCGGGCAACGATTTGGACAGCCTGTATTGCCATACATACAAGGGAAAGTGTGTTCCTTATCGCGAATTGAGCAAGGGCAAGCGTAACGTGGAACTGGTGTTCGAAATGTTGAAGAACAATCCTATCGGCAATGGCCTGAACGTGTTCTTTTACGGCGTGGAAGGCACTGGCAAAACGGAACTTGCAAAGGCGATTGCTCATGAACTCAAGTGTCCGCTCGTCATGACTAATGTCAGCACCAACGGTGTGCACAAAGATTCCATCAAGGGTTCTCCGATTGCAGAAAGAATGGGGAGCATTCTCTTTGCAGCGAACAAGTACAAGAATCAAAAGGCGATTTTGCTTGTCGATGAGGCTGACCTTATTTTGAATTTCTGCGAAAAGGGTGCACTCAACTTTTTCTTGGAACAGATTAAGGTTCCCGTTATCTGGATTTCAAATAACATTGGTCTTATCGAGCCGAGTTCTTTGCGGCGTTTTGATTATTCGCTCCGTTTTGAACGGTTGGAATCGGAAAAGCGGATTGATATGTGGCGTTCTGTGATTAAGGAACAGCATGCGGCTAAGCTGCTTACGCCCGAAACTGTGCAGAACTTGGCGGATACTTATCCGATTACGGCAGGCGGGATAACGCAGGCGATTGCGGGGGCGAAGATGCTCAAGAAGAGCGGCTGCAAAATAGACGTGGCCGAGATTGTGCGTGAAATTGCCTCCGCCCAAACAAAGCTTTTGGATTTGTCGATGGAATATGCCTCTCGCGACAAGGAATCTCATGCGCCGAGTTATGTGCTGGATGTGCTGAACCTCGATTGCGAAATGAGCTATGTGCAGCATGTGATGAAATCTTTTGATGAAAAGTGGAAAAAGATGCAACCTGCCGACAAGCCTGATTCGCTCAATGTTCTGTTTTACGGGCCTCCGGGAACGGGCAAGACGGAGCTTGCAAAGTTTATCGCTCGTGATTTGAACCGCAAGTTGATGATCCGCAAGGCGAGCGACCTTTTGAATTGCTTTGTCGGCGAAACGGAACAGAATATCCGCAAGATGTTCCGCGAGGCCGAAGAAAAGAAGGCGATACTCTTCTTGGACGAGGCCGACAGCATGATTCAAGATCGTGCCGGGGCTAGTCACAATTGGGAAGTGACGCAGGTGAACGAGCTTTTGACGCAGATGGAAAACTTCAAGGGAATCTTCATCGCTGCGACAAACTTCAACGACAATTTGGATTCGGCATCGCGCCGCCGCTTTGCGATGAAGGTCAAGTTCGGGTATTTGCAGCCCGACGGAGCCGAGGTTATGTGGAATGCTTTCTTCCCTGAATTTGCATGCCCTGCTGCTGTCCGCGAATTGCGTCAGCTTGCTCCCGGCGATTTCAATGCCGTCTATGGGACGCTCCGGTTCTTCGACAAGTCGGAACTTTCTGCCGAGAAAATCCTGGACGCGTTAAAGCGAGAAATCGCCTGCAAGGACTCCCGCGAGGGCCGCCGCATGGGGCTGTAAGTTGCAGTTAAAAAATTCCCCGGCTTTAAGGCCGGGGTGACAACGGGCAATCAATAACTAACAGCTACTTTCTCAAAATTTGGACGAGTTCTGCGGCGTTCTTTTCGATGAGGACGAACGCTTCGAACATGCGGGCTTCGCGCCACTTGGTCATGTACTTCGTCTGCCAATCCATTGCAATGGATTGCGGATCCTTCGGGCCGTTTTCGTTCTGATACCAGACTTCCTTTGTGATTTCGCGAATCATGGCGCCCATTTCGGCAGCGGGCTGGAGCGAACCTTTGCAGAGAAGCAATGCTCGCAGATTGTCGAGCAGAATTTCATCGGAGGGCTGTTCCGCATCTTCGCGGGCGCATTCCCAAATTTCATCACGATGACGTTCCGTCCAGTCAATCAAGTGCTTTTTTGTCTTTTCGAGCTCGCCCTTGGCCAACTTTTCATCAACCGCTTCACGCGGGTAGTAGATGCTGTTCGGATAGAATTCAATCATGATGTTCCACCTTCACGATGTTGAAGCTTCGTAAAAAAACAATGCCCGGGGCGGGACTTGAACCCGCACGGAGTTGCCCCCAAGGGATTTTAAGTCCCCAGTGTCTACCATTCCACCACCTGGGCAGGTTGTGCACGCAGAATATAGAAAATTTTGAGGCCATTAAATCAAATAAAATTCAAAACCTTTATGGTTTTTATCACATTTTTCATTAAAAGTTATTTTCTGTTTGCAAATATTTACTTTTGGGTTCCATTAATATATATTATGGAGTGGTTTGGACATGAATTTAATTTTTATTGCTAACTTTTGATTTGGCTTTGATTTAGGAGATTTGTTGCGTGGAGATTTTGCTATGATGAATGTCGATTCAAAGAAGAACGGCTTTACGCTGGTTGAAGTCCTTGTCGTTGTTGTAATTATGGGAATTTTGTCTTCGATGGGCGTTGTGAGTATCACAGGTGCCGTCGCTAATGCCCGTATTAGGGACTATGCTCAGAATTCTGCAGCCTTTTTGGAGCGGATCGCTAATGATGCAAATAGGATGTCCAAAACTCTTTGTGCCAATGTGCAGCAAAAATCAATAGATGTTTATGCGACTAGTGACTGTTCTGGTTCGTTATATGCTCAATATAGTTTGGATCTCCAAAATCCTGTTAAGTTTGGTTGTAATATTGGTGATATTGCGTTTGGGGATGCGGATTATAATGATTGGAGTGAAGGTGAACACGTTATTCTTTTTGAACCGCGTATAGGGCTTTCTGCGGTACCTAAAGGTTATGTTTGCATACAGTATGGAAATTCTACCATCTACACTGATAATGCCTATGGGATGGCCGTTAAATACAGCGATAAGAATATGGTTAAGGCCAAATGGACTCGCAGTGGATCGAATGATATCAACAATTGGCTGGACTTGTAGAGGTTTGTTATGAAGAAGATTTTGAAGAATAAGAAGGGTTTTGGTATTGTTGAAATCTTGGTCGCGGCGGCAGTCCTCGGTTTTATGTATATGGCTGTGTTGAATATGCATGGTGGAAATCACGATGCTTTGTTGCGTATCCGCGGTCGTGATGGCGCTATTGATGTGGCGCAGCAGGTTCTTGATTCCCTTAAGGCAATCGGTATTGCGTCTATTCCGTCTAAAATGGATGCCGATACAACTTTTAATGTGGATCCTATAGAACGTTCGTGGGAACGAAGCACAAATTGGGGTGGTGGTTCGGCAAAGGTGACTTATACACCGGTGGTGACGGTCGAATCCACGGCGAATTACATGACGGAATCGTCATCGGAGTTCGAAACTATCCAACGTGTCTATGCAAAACAAGTGAAGGTTCGGGTATCTTGGATTTTTAAAGGCACGACGCAGTCCATTGAAGTATCGAGCGTGATTCGGTAGTGAGCGATGGGCTATGAGCTATGAGTATATGCTAGGCGGCATAGCCGCGATACTAGAAATCTCATTGCTCAAAGCGAAGCGACCTCAAACCTCATTTCCCTAAAAGATGCATTATCACGGGGCGGTTCTTGCCGTTCTCGGTTTTGTGTATGGTGAGCTTGCCTGTGCTGTCGTAGCTGAACTGCTCGCCTACGCGTTCGCCGTTGACGTACGTGAGGCTGTCTTTCAATATGCCGCTCCTGTACCAGTTGCGCCAGATGCCGTGGCGTTTGGCTTCGCCATCTTGGTTCGATTGCCAGAAACCTTCATTTGCCATTTTGCCGCCTAGACTGTCGGGGTAGAAACTGCGACTTTCCATAATTTGTCCATTATCCCAGACTTCTTCGTATCGCAGAACGTGACCTTTCTTGTAATGCCAGAGCGTCCCGGTAATGAGGTCGTCATCCGCAATACGGACAAATGTAGATTCTGCACAAACTTTGAACGTTGTCTTGTCTCCATTGCTTGTGCCGCAAATGCCGAAGTCCGTTCGCAGGCCGTCTTGCAAAACTGATTGCGTAATGATGTTGCCTTCGTTATCGAAATAAAACCATGTGGAATCACGAAGCCCGCCTTTCCAGAATTCTTTCTTCATGATCTTGTTGTCCCCGTAACGGAATGTGCGAGGACCGTCAAGTTTCCCGTGCTTCCAGGATTCTTCGATTTGCGCCGTCTTGCCATTCGGGTAATAAAAAACGCTATTTCCGTCCTTGATACCTTGTTTGCAATCATGTTGAAATTCCAAGGCTCCGTCAGGTGCGTATTGCTTGAAAACTCCTACATCTGTTGTTCCAAAACAGGAATTTTCTATAGCGGGTTTTCCATTGCTATGCCATTTTTTCCAGATGCCGATGGAATCGCCTTTGTCGTTGTAGTGTTCTTCGAAGGATTTTACTTTTTCGTCGTGGGTGCTTGCGGTATGGTGCCAGCCTTCCCAGTCGCCTACGGGATGGTCGTCCTTGTAATAGCGGATGGCTTCGACTTTCTTGTTCTGGTAGTAGCTCGTCCACTTGCCGTCGCGGAGGCCGTCTTTGTACGATCCTACCATCGCGACATCGCCAAAGCCTGTCCAACGTTTGAATTCTCCGTTGGGCATGTTGTTCTTGTACGGTATTTCGAGTTCCTTGATGCCGTCGTTGTACCACTCGTTGCGTTTGAGGATTGTGCCGTCCGGATAGACCCAGATGGAGGTCTTTTTTACGCCGTTGACGTGCCTAGCGACAATTTGTTCTTCGGCACGTTCGACGGTACAGCCGGCGAAACTGCATAAAAGGGCAAAAAAAGCGAGTAAAACAGAAAACTTCATTGTTCGTAAAGTAGAAAAAAAGTAATTTCTAGATGTGAATGAACAAGTAAAAAAAACTATTGCAAAAACTTTGCAGCAAAAAATTCAGACCCCGTGGGTTTGGCTTGTCTTTGTTCTCACAATTTGTTTGACGGCTCTGTTTTATGTTTCGCAAAAACCGCAAGTTGCCGTTTATTCGCAGTACGTCAAGTCGCTTAGCGATTACCAGTATGCCGAAGTGAGCCTGATGCGCTCCATGGAGCGGGTGAGGAACGGCTTCGAGGTGGATTCTTCGTTTGTCATTTCGCAGATGATGACGCTTCGCGAGGTGGCGCTTTCGTTTGAAAAGGGAATTCAGAAGTTGGAGCAGGCTGGTTTTTCGTCGCCGCCCAAGGCTACTGTTTCGCAGTTCGAGTCGAACGTTGTCGCTAAAGTCGCGTGCTTGCGCCGTTACCTTTCGGAGCGATTGGCGTGGTTTAACGAGCTGGAGTACTTCTATATTGCGATGGAATTGAATTCTGCGGAAGTCGATTTACTGCTCATGCGAAAGCTTGATTCTGCCAAGGCGGGGTATGCTGTCAAACCGGATTCGGTAGATTTGCCCATGCCGCTTGCCCGGAGCGTGGAACTCTTGCTTCAAAAGAATCTGGAACTTCGCAATGCATGGAACCAGTTCGATAACGACAAGACTCTTAGCGTAAGCGATGAACTGCTCCATTTTTTCCAGATGGAAAACTTGAAGGAAATTTCTTTGTCGGAAAACGTTCCGCTAGTGTTTTACTTTTTGTCGCTGGTGCTTTTGCTAGCCACGTTTTTCTTTATATTCAAGTCTAAACAGTAAAGGATTGAAATGTCTTTTTTCCGTGTCCGTAAAGTTGCTTTTATTAATTTCGGTCTGCTTTTTATGTTCCTTGCATGTTGGCTGTTCTGGTACATTTACCCGGTTGCAAGGAGTATTACCAAGGAATTTTCTTTTGAATATGGCTTTGCCGCCGCCGAATGGTCGGACCATGTTTTTTACGGTAAAGTGAGTTATGCGGCGATTCCTAGCTTGTTCGGCGGGTCGAACATTCCGTTTTTCGACAAGACGTTTTTCCAAATCAACGGGGACACGGGCGCTACGTTTGTCCTTTATGCTGACGACGAAATTCTCGACCGCATGGCGGAGTGGTTCGATTTTTCTGCTTCGAATGCGAGCGAAGTGCCGCTTGAAATTTACGCCGTGAAAGTCGGGGACAAGTATATCGTAAAGTCGATGGCTTCGACGGACGGGGAACTCAGCTGGGAAGAGTTGTCGGTGGAGTATCACTTTTACTGGTGCTTCGTAGGCTTGAGCCTTGTCTCATTGATGTTTGTCGGTGGTTTGGTGCTTGTGCTAATTGGCATATTCCATAAGCCGCGTCGGAGACAATTAGAGGAAGAATGAAGCGGTTCTGTTTTGTAATGGCGCTGTTGCTTGCAAATGCGCTTGCGTTTGCAGCTATGGATTCGCTTTCTGTTCCGGTAGGAGCGTCGGGGATTCAAAGTCCGACGGGAATCTGGTGGCCGCAGGAGTCGCAGCTTTCGGTAAAATCGACAAAAGCGCAAAAATCACAGAACGCTAAAAAGGCGAAAAAAGAGCAAACGAAATCGGTGACTTCGGATGCAGCCAAGTCGTCCGTAGTTGTATGGTTCCATGGTGGCATGGGGAGTTCGAATTGCGCGAAGGGTCTTGATGCAGGGGCCGGTTTTGCGGATTTTTATCCGGAAAAAATCGTGGTGAGTGTTTCCGCTTGCCGCGAGAACCATTGGGTCACGAAGGGGATGATCGATGCTGTTGATGCGGCATTGGATTCCGTTGCCGCCCGTCGAAAATCGCCTGTAGAAAAGGTTTCGCTGGTGGGTATTTCGGATGGTTCCCTTGGCGTGCTCACTTATTCGCTGGAAGGCCGTCGGGCAGTGGAAAACCGCTTGCTCATGAGCTCGTTCGGGGGCTTTTTAGGTGAACCTCAGGCGATTGCGTCACAGAAGAAAATGCAGTCGGGGAGGTTTCGCTTTTTGCAAGGCGGCAAGGACCGGCTCTACCCGTCGGACAAAACGGTGCCTTGGATAACGGAATTCTGCAAGGCGGTTCAGGTGGACTGCGAACTCCGGTTCGACCCCGAAGGCGAGCACGACTGGTCGTACTGGTGGAACAAACACTTGGACTGGATTAAAGATGCGGTTCGCGAAAAATAACGCAAACTCAAAGTATCCCCTTGACAAATCATCGAATTTTTTCAAAATTTGATGCACCACGCGGATGTGGTGGAACTGGTAGACACGCTAGATTCAGGTTCTAGTGCCTGCAAGGGCATGAAGGTTCAAGTCCTTTCATCCGCACTGAAAAACCCGATAGTTCGCTATCGGGTCTTTCGTTTTTTAGGGGAGTACGCTTCTTTTACTGTGTTGTTTTACACGAAATGCCGCTAAACCGTCATCTTGAACGCAGAAATGTGAAGAATTCAGATATGTATTCAAATTTTCAACACTTAGCTTGATTCACTCATTATAAAAAAAGTCTTTTGGTTTTGGTAAACAAGTGAATATTTTGTGAATTTATAATATATTTACATATGATTTTTTTGCTAATTTAACTAAAATAGGAGAATTTTAAGAATGAAGTTTCTTAAATTAATTTGTATTCTAGGCACTATGGTCTCTGTAGTGTCTGCTAATACTAATGTAATTCCTTTAACAGCTGAAATCAGAAATGAACAGCCATACTCGCTAGATAACAATGCGATAAGAATAAGGGTATTCAACCATGGTCTTGATACGCTTAAAGAAATGTCATTTTGTTACAGATTCCAAGCGGATAAGGAATTTGTTTTCGAACATAACTGGTACCTACCAGATTTGAATTATAAAATAGATACATTGTCGGATACGACTTACCAGATTCATTTTTGGTTGAAACAAGGTGCTTTTGTTGCTCCGAATAGTTTTTTCCCAAATACATCAGGTATTGTATTTGGTTTGCATTATAAATATTGGTTTCCATGGAATTATCAACAAGATTACTCGTATTCTTCAAGTCCAACATTTGAAAGCACAGATAAGTTGTTCTTGTCTATGACAAGTGAATGTTATGATGATGCCGTGGTGATTGATACGGCTCGAATAAAGATTCTTGGGTATGATCGAAATGGGAACGGTGTTAGGGATGATTTAGATTCCTTGATTGATGTTAAGTTCCCTGATAGTCCTGAGAAAAGAGCTGCCTATCGCTATTTAGCTCAGGCGATACAAAATCAATGGACTGCTTTTTACGAAAATCCGCAAATGACATATGAAGAGTTGTTGCCTTATCAATCGTTGATTTCGTTAGGAATTGCTCTTATTGGTGACGTTGGAGCAAAACAGATTCTTGACTTTAATCAATTTGAAGCAGATTTGTTAAATACATTAGATCGTATTATGTTTGATGACAAGATTGATGAGGTTTTTGTTGGAAAAATATTACCTGTGATAATAAAAAAGGGTTTGAATTATCCGGACAAGGTTGCTAATGGTGTTGATGCTTATAATGCTATTTTAGAAATAGAGAGGGTGAAATAATGAAGAAAATTATAATTATTTTTGTTGCCTTACTTTCAATCTCTTTCTCATGGAGTGCCGAAAAAATTGCCATATAGTTGATATGAAAGGAACTGTGGTTTATTATGGACGTTGTAGTTTTACAGAACATATCGTAAATACGATAGAAGAGATTCCTTTAAATGGCGTTTATATTTTAAAAGACTT
>Ga0310786_10010728_pt1 | contig 11487 bp, 9 predicted proteins | sample AusTroGonzalo_MG_FD_203881 | JGI IMG/M metagenome (GOLD analysis project Ga0310786, IMG submission 203881) | Bovine rumen microbial communities from tropical cattle in Woodstock, Queensland, Australia - Gonzalo_03 (v2) (version 2) | ecosystem: Host-associated > Mammals > Digestive system >... | reverse complement strand
GCCAGGCATTGGGATGAAGCCCGTAGAACATGGAGAACATGCCGGCGCGCGTGCCGTTGCCGCCGCTGAAGTGGTTGGGGAAGCGGATGCCGTGCTCGCTGGCGAAGCGCCAGGTGTTGGGCATGCGTTCCGGGGAAAGCAAGTCGGAGCGCAGGGATTCGGCGCAGAGCCAGATGATGTCGGGGGGATTTGAGGGCGTTGTGCGCGTGATTTCCGCCCACGGATAGTTCAGGCGCATGGTCTTGTTCTGCTCGAAGCGGCGGGCGGTCCGGGGCGGGGCCTGGCAACCGAGGCTCTTGAGGAATTTCCGCATCCGCACCTGCATGGGGATGGGGTAGGTGTCCGTGGCGCTGGTGATGAGGCTGTTCTGGTAGAACTCGGCGATGCCGAAGGTGAAGACGGCGGATAGGAGAGCCAGCGCGGGAATGACCCACCAGCAACGCCGGGGGAGATTGCGCGAGGCGGCCAGACGTCGTAGCCAGGTGGCGCGGGGCATGGTCAGGGCCAGGGTCAGATGCAGGGCGAGGACGAGGAGGAAGGCAATGGCGGCGGGGGCCAGAGTGCGGTAGTCAAGCCCCATCGATTCGAAACCGCCCGGCGTGGTCAGCAGATTCAGCACCAGGCCGTTGAAATGGAAGCCGAACTGGCGGTGGATGCCGATGTCAATCAAGAGCAGGATGGTTGCCAGGCCTGCGAGAAGCCCGGCGAGCCCCCAGCAGATCCAGCGCCAGACGCGCCGTCCTGGCTCGCCACCGAGCGCGGCGAACAGCCAGGCCGGGAGCAGGGGAACCGCGCTCAGACCCAGCCACGCGCAAATCTGGTAGAACAGATGGCTGCCCTGGAACGGCACGTCACGGAGTCCCTGCACGGCAAAGTAGGCCATGACGGGCAGGATGAGAAGATACGTCAGGATGGCGTAGGTAGTCCGCAGGGACGGCTGGTTGTCGGCGGAGGGACGCGAAAAACGGCCAATTATGGTGTGGAGAAAACGGTTCATCTGCAGGGTTTACGGTGGAAAGTGATGGTATTTGGGGGAGGGGCGCGGGTTACAGGAATTTGCCTTTGGCGAATTTCAGGATGTCGTTCCAATTCTCCTCGTTGCAGTCATGGCCGCCGGGGCGGAGGAAATAGCGCACGCCCCTGTTGCCGATGGCCTGTCCAGGCTTTGGGAATTCGGCATCCGGAGGCAGGCCTTTTTGGCCCCAGGCCACCGAGGCCACTTTGGTCGCCAGGAACTCGCCGTACGGGTCGGCGTACGGGTCGTCCTCGGCGCTGGCCACATACAGGATTCGCGGGGCGATCAAGGCCATCAGTTGCTGTTGGTCGAGGGGGATTTGCGTATCGTGGCCGATGAATTGCGGGAAGAAAGGGACAAACCAGTATTTGTGCCAGTTGTCAAGCCATTCGATGTTTTCACCGAAATAGCGACGGGTCATCTTGGCGCCCATGGTGCCGGAACAGCAGGAGATGAGCATGGCGGGACGAGGGTCGTTGGCTCCAAGCCAGAGCGTAGTCTTACCGCGGCGCGACAGCCCGTGGACGATGAGCCGATGCGAATCGATTTCCGGGATGCTCTCCAGGGCGTCGAGACAGCGCTGGAGCCCCCAGACCCAGGCGCTTAGGCAGGCGGTTTGGCGTTGCGGAGAGAGAAGTTCCTCCCGGGAGTAGAAGAGCGAGAGGATTCCGTCGTGCAGACTGTCCGGATAGTCTGCGCAGACATCCCATTGGCAGACGGTGGCTGAAGCGAAGCCGGCGGCGAGAACCTTCTCGAATTGCCAGCGATGCTCGTAAAGTCCGCGCTGGCCTTCGCCGACGCGTCCGTCGTCGAGCCAAGGCGAGGGGTCGGCGTAGCGGTGGAAGGGGACGAAAGTGACCCCTGGGTCCTTGGTGGTACTGAGGTTGCCGCAGCCGTTCAGTCCCAGAAAGCACGGGACTTTCCCCTGCCGTCGCCGGGGAAGGTAGAGCAGCATTCGCAAGGTACGGGAATGTCCGTGGTTTTCGCAGACGATGTCGATTTCGCGTCGTTCCGCCAGGCCGTCGCAGGCCTGGCCGGAGGAGGTCAGGCGGAAACTCAGTTTCTCGCAACGAGGGGGAATTTCTCCGTAGATTGTTCTGGTGAAGCCTTCCCGTATTTTCGTGGATTTTCTGATGATTTCCGACAAGGGAGTTTTGCTGTCGAAGGGCGGAGGCAGTGGCTCGTATGGCGGCACGAGGTTTTCCTCCAGGTTCATCCTGTCGGCTTTTTCCTGCATTTCCGGTGGCAGGTTGCACCCTGGGAAGGCTTTTTCTTTCATATTCGGAGTATCGATTGTGGAAACGGAAAATGATACTTATCTAATGTAATTTCTACTGGTAAATATGCAAGTCATGGAAAATTATAGAAAATGTTGCCTCAATAATGGCAAGCCCCCGCCAAACTATTGTTAGGCTATAGTATATGACATTGCGCTGGGCAGAGTCTGCGCAGAAAGAGAGCGTGGCTCAAAGACATGGAGATGCGCGAGCTCCGTCTCGCGCAAAAAGAGAGGAGAAAGAGAGATGAGTGAGATACATTACTACCGCAGGTTCAAGGGGTATGATTATGGCCAAGGCGCCTCGTTGTTCATAAGCATATCAACCGCACCCCGCGAAAACTGTTTCGGCGCGGTTAAAGAGGCCAGCGTTCACTTGTCTCCCCTCGGGGAGGAAGTGCTGGCCTCAATCCAGGCAATCCCAAGGTTCAATCCCGGGGTTTACCTGTTTGGACATGTCGTCATGCCAAACCATACGCATTTTCGCTTGTATCTGCCCCCGAACCTTACCAATCCCCTGGCCATTCTCGGACGTAGCATCCGCAGATTCAAGAGTTACACGACCAATCTCGCGCGCAAGATGCTGGGGAAGGATCATCTCTGGCAACAGGGCTATCATGACAGGCTGTGCCTCAACAGCAGATTTATCGAGGCCGTGGAAAGGTATATCGTCTATAATCCGCTGAAATACGAGTTGTTTCAGAACCAGGCCCGTTGCTTTCACATCGAAGAGCCGCTGAACTCCCCGCGCTTCGACCCGTCTGACTACTGGAAGGGAATCGGCAATCCTGCGCTCCTTGAGGTGAACACGCCCATTGCCGCCTTGAGAGTCTCTCGTTCGATTACTGATTTTAGGCCTGTCCTCAAAGACATTTCTTCCTTTATACGGCAGGGCTATGTGATACTTTCTGGGTTTATAAGCCCCGGGGAAATGGCCGTGCGCGATATGCTCCTTGGCTTCCCTCACGCTAAAATCATCCTCGTCCTCGCCGATATCATGCCTTGCGATTATAAGCCCGATTCGCGATACTTGATCCCTTTGCAGGAAGGACGGTTTCTGGTGATTGCCCGCGGAAATGCCCCAGATGAATTTTCCCGCCAAGGATGCCTGCAACTGAACGAGGAAATTATCGAAATCGCCAAGGCCGGCCAGGGAACTTGCCTGTACTACCAATAACATTTTGCGCGGGACAGAGCCCGCGCATCTCCACGAGCTAGGCAAAACTCTGGCCAAAGCACACGCAAAAAAAAGAGCGTGGCTAGAGGACATGGAGATGCGCGAGCACCGTCTCACGTGGAATAGAGCGTGGCTCAAGGACATGGAGATGCGCAGGCTCCGCCCTGCGCAGAAAGAGCGCGAGCTCTGCCTCGCGCATAAGCAAAAAAAGCCGCTTGAACAGCGGCTTTTTTGCTTATGGCGTATCAGGATGTGCGCGGCGGCAGGCCGCGTCGATTATTGCCTTCAGCTTGGCGTATATTTGCTCGCGGGAATACAAGGCGGTGGCCTCTTGGTGGCCAGCCTCGCCGTATTGGCGGCAGAGAGGAATATCGGTATAGATCGTGCGAATCTTTTGCGCCAAATCGTCTGCGTTTCCTGGGGCGAATTTGTCCCCCGTGCGCCCGGCGTCGATGATGGAACCAGTGGCACCGAGGTCGGCAGTGACGATGGGGCGTTCCAGCATCATGCCCATGACAATCACATTCGGGAAACCCTCGTACCATTTGCTGGGCACGACCACGAGCCGCGAATCCAGATACGCTTGCCTCAAAGCGTCTCCCTTGAGGAACCCCAGCCATTCGACATTGGCGGGCGACTGTTCGCGGATTTCCGGCATGCCGTCGTAGGCCCCGGCCACGCGGAAGGGGATTTCCGGCAGAAGCCTGGCTGCCGCCAAAAACTCGTCGATGCCCTTTTCGGGACTTACGCGACCAATGAAGGTGACAAATCTTCCTGCCTGCCAGTCCTCTGCCGGGGCAATCTGCGGCATGATGCCAGGCAGGATGCCGAGTTGCTCGGAGGGAATCCCTTGTGCGATGAATTTCTGACGCTGGAACTCCGTCTGGACAATAAATATGTCCACATTGTCCACGATGCGGCGCGAGACTCTGGCCGCCCAACCGCGCACGGCATAGCCCAGGCTCTTGAAACGTCCACCAGCACAACGCTTCCAGGCGCAATGCCATTCGTGCCCGCCAAGGCATTTCTCGCAGATTCTCTCTCCGTCGTAGCAGAGTCCGTTGGGGCAGAACAGGCGGTAGTTCGGACACCGCATCACCACCGGCAGGCCGTGCTTCTTGAGCGGCTTGAAGACACTAGGCGACAGGAGGGGATAGACATTCTGCACTATCGCCAAGTCGGGGCGGTACTCGTCGAGTTTCCGCAACAACGCCCGCGCTGCACAGGGATTGGCAATGCCTGTGAAGAACGACTTGAGCCTGCCCCAGGCACTGTCAGCTATCTCCGCCGAGGAGCGACGGAAAAATTCCACCTCGTGCCCATGCTCGCGCAACAGCTCGGCCAACGCGGCCGCCGCATGCTCTTCGCCCGAGGGTTTTGCATAGTCGTTGTGAATGTACAGGATTCGCATGGATTCCGCATCAATGCTTGTTGGCCAAATCGGAAATCACAAATTTGAGTTTGCCTCCGCGTTGCGGAATAGACTCCACCTTCTCCAAGATGACAGGAACTTCCTGGTGAATGTCGCTGGCCAGTTTGGCACGAACTCGCTCCAGAAGCGCGTCTACTTCAGGATAGGCAGGATTAGGGATGACGCGGATGGTGATAGACGCATCTTTCTGCTGGTGGACTTGGAATTGCTTGACAGCCGTGGGCGCGTCGTCAAACAGCGTTGTCAGAAATTCACCGTTCAGCCTTGTCCCTGACGGTAGCAGAAAAGTTTCTGAAACGCGTCCCTTGACCTTGTCCATCAGCGGCAGATTGCAGCCGCACGTGCAGGGTTTCCGCAACCAGCGTCCACGGTCGCCATTGGCATAGCGAATCAGCGGGAAATAGTAGTTTTCCAGATCGGTGACAACGATATCGCCGTATTCGCCTGCTGGTACTTGACAGCGGCTTTCATCGAGAAATTCAAACCTGCGAATATCATAGAATGTGTGCAACCCCTCGCGTTTGGGACATTCCGCAGCCAGCCAGTACATCTCACAACTTCCGTATTGGTCGTAGACAGGTGCGCCGAAAGCCTGCTCGATACGGCTTTGCTGTACTGGTGTAATCGGTGCCGAGGTCAGCCAGATGACCTTGGGGACGGGAACTTGCAGATGATTGTCCAGCATATACCCGGCCAGCACATCTACCGCGCCGACATAGCCGTGCAGGAGTTCGGGCTTGACATGTCGGAACGCATCCAGAAAACGCAACATGTCTTGTTCCGTGAAACTAGTTGCGTTCAGCAAAGGATGTTTGGTCGGCCACCATTGCAAATAATTGATTACGCGAGCCTTCCAACTTGTGCGGACATCCCGATAGACGCTGGCCCAGTTGGCTGCGGGGGAAATTCCCCACCAGTCAAGCATCCTCCAGCCAGTGGCGGCACGAACGACATTCTTCTGGTGGTAGACCCGCGCTGGCGTCCCACTGCTCCCGCCTGTCGTGGATAGGCGTACATCCTTCAAGTTAGCCTCGTCCGAAAGCAGGTCGTCGAAATTATCCATCAGGTCCTGCCTGGTCAGCACGGGTACTTTCTCATAGTCCGATGGTTCCTTGAGGTCTCCGGGCTCCAGTCCAATCTCCTGAAATCGCCGATGGTAGTATTTCGTATGCTGATATGCGTATGCGCATAAGGCCACGGTGCGTTTCCAGTTCAGTTCCTCAAGTTCCCCAGGAGGCAAATACTGTTCCTTCAGCATTTGCCTGTAGTAGGAAACCGCAGTGGGTTTGACTAGCCCATACCGAAAGAAAAACCACTTTTCATTTAGTGTCTTGCCAAACATAGTTCAATCAAGTTAAAGTGCGGAAATCGCTTGTTCGCAGGCCTGGAAAATGGAGGCGGCGGCAGTGGCAGGCGTATGCCGTGAGACAATCTGTTCCGAGCATTTGCCTGTAGTAGGAAAAACGCAGTAGGCTTGAACAGCCCATTCCAGAAGAAAAACCACTATCTCCTTTAGTGTCTTGCCAAACATAGTTGATTGGTGGATGAGAAGGTTGTGGATGTTTTAAAAGATAAAGCAAGGAAACAAGTTAAGGGATTAATATTCAATTCTCACATGTTTCGCTTCATCAAGGTGACGAGAGCAATATTCAATGATTTCATCAGCATAGTCACCGTATGCGTTGCCGACGTCGAATTGATAGAGCCATGTAGACATACTATTTAAATTGTATTCGATTAATCTGGGAGTTCCATGGCTATCTACCATAACATCAATGTTAGCCATTCTCGTATGCCATAAATGAGTTCCTACCATCTTTGAAAACTCAATTATACGGTCAAAATTTGGAATTTGAAATTCACTATTTTGAAAATCAATGCCATTCACCATAGTATAGCGTTGTCCATATTGATCAGTGGCATATTTGCCTAACTTTCCATTCTTATCAATTCCAATGGACACGCCCCCTGCATGACTGTTGTCCACTAATGAACCAGTATGACCTAGTCGCATGATAACTGCAGGGACTACTACTTCTTCATTTTTGAAAGAACGATATACAAACAGCCGTATAGTATTTATCGAGGTGGGGCATAACTTACGAAAAAAGTCAGCTTGCTCTAAATATTCCTGAACGATAAAATCATTGCCAAAATATCTTTTTGCTGTAACCAATGTCAATAACATACCTTTCTGTGGGCCATTCATGGCATAATATTTATCAATCTGTTTCTCAAAAATCGTGACTTTACTTCCAGAAGAAGAATCAACGGTTGGTTTTATGACTATGCGGCTGGCATTTCCTAGCAAATTGTCCAAATTAATATTTTCTTCTGATATAGGAGTATAATCCGCTTTACGAAAAACTCCTTGCATCCTCCGTAAATATGTTACTGGCATGATTCCTGCTGGCATCATTACGTCAAACGCATTCTTGTCTGAATAAAAAGCTCGATACTGAATAGGATTTAGAATAGCCTCGACAATATTATGAGAAACAGATTCAGGAACAGTATTGGAATCGACATTCGTGTATGCAGAAAATAAACGATAGTCTTCACAAGCTACTAATGGTGAAAGTTTCTTCCATTTCGCCAAGTACAGATCTTCTCCCGGGGAAAGTTTGTTGTTAATCTTATTTATAGATAACATCTTGCGGTAATGTGAAACACATCCCCAATGTACTTTTTTCTTAACAAAGTAATCCAAAAGGCTACGGAGTTTTTCTGTGAGACCTGCGACAAATCCAATTTTAGCCCTTGTCACATTTTCTTGGCATGTCATAAAAATGCTAGATGCTATTTCAAGCGGCGAAAAAAGCTTGACTAGCTTACACGATTTTTCCCCCATCTGCTTATAGTAATCGCGACTATTATAGGCTTTGTCTAAAACAGATACGATATTCTGTTCATCAAGAGGATTGATAATCCAGCCATTCTCATTTTCATGTACCAATTCTGGCCAACAGCCATTATAACAAGAGCAGATTATAGGTTTGCCACAAGACATCGCCTCAGGAACTACAAGGCTCCAGTTGTCTTCAAGAGTTGGAATGATAAACACATCTGACATGGCCAGAAATTTTGGAATATCTTCATAGCTACTTCGCCCAGCAAAAATTACATTGTCTAGGTTTTCCTGTTTGCACAATGTTTTCAGCTCAGATTCCTGTGGCCCATCACCGACTAATAACAATGTCGCTTGGACATTGGGATTCTTTTGAATCCATGTTTTCCACCCCAGAATGGTTTCGCGTAGTCCTTTGCGAGGTATCAGCTGCCCAATGAATAGAAAAACTGTTTCTATGGAAGATATCCCATATTTTAGCTTTAACGCTTGACATTCTTCTTTGCTGACAGATGCACATTGAGCGGAAAGTTTCTCTACATCTACCGTCATATTGCCAGGTTTTAATTTGTCTTCTGGATAACCTAGCTGTCGCAGAAAATCGTGACAGAGAATACCATTGTAATGGACTGCATCTATCCATCGGCCAACAAATTTAATGAATTTGCGCTTCAACCAAGATGCATTGCGCTCAGTGTATGCCGTACGTTCATAGCAAACTATGTGTTTGAAGGAATGTTTTCTACGTAAATTTAGGACAGGCAAGGTCCAATGATTGAAGGCATCAGTGATAACAACGTCTGGTCTGGTCGCCATAATCTTTTCTGATAGTCCAGGTTGCCAGAAGACGCGTCGGGCGCTATTGCTGCGCTGCTCAGGAGAATATGGTTTGCCAAAACATTTTTCACCTACAAGGAACTGTACTTTCCCGCCTAATGCCTCTCGTGCTTTTTCTCTGACACTATCGGGCGTATGCTCGGTAGAGGACAAAAGAGTAAATTCAACATCTGGCATATCTGCCAATTTCTTATACAGAATAATTCGGTAATCCAAGAACGAGCGTGTAACCCAGGTGATGCGCATGTGTTTAAAGTTCCTTGGAAAGCTCAGTTAATTTCTCACCTACTGCCCTGGTCACGACCTGTTGTCCCTTGGGGTTCAGGTGGATGGGGTCGCCGAATAATTCGTATCGATGTGAGAATTCGGGATTGAAGTCGAGAAAGTGGACATTGGGGAATTTTGCCGTCTGCTGACGCAGAAACTCCCAGACCTGGGCGTATAGTTCTGGTTCGGCGGTGTTCAGCAAATCGACGCATGGCAGGGCCAGCAGGATGACGCCGATGTTTTCTTTTTCCAGGTATTCTAAGGTTTCGACAAATTTAGCCATATTCTGCTTGTCCAAGGAAATGTGCCAGAACTCTCCCAGGGACAATTTCAGGCGGAAATTATCGGCGTCGAATTGCTTGAGGGTGCGGTTCTTCCAGTCACCGCGCCAGCCACGCACAACCGCCCCCAACCGCGTGTCATCGTAGCGGCAGAGTGGGAACAACTTCTTTCGCCAGTATTCCTGCGCTGGTGCGTTTTCTTTTACATAGCGGTTTGCCGTCGGCGATTCCTCCATGAACGGATAAAACAAGGCAAAGGAGTTGTTGGCCAGTCCATACGAAAACGAGCGTCCACTGACATCGTACAAGACAAACTTCGGCTTATGCTTTGTCGCCTCAAGGTAATGCTGGATCATCACCAGACGGTCCGCCGTCCCCGCGCCGTTCATGCAGTATTTGGAAACTGTCATGCCCAGGGTTTCTGCCAGCAGATTGCGGTCGATGCCCATTTCGCTCATCGAATGGCCAATGACCAGAACCTCGCTCGGCTCAAGACAGTAATATTTGCGCAGGCCCGCCTTGAACCACGGCGCAATCAGCCAGTTCAAGCCCAGAAAAAGAAAAATACAAATGAAAATAAATATGGCCAGTCGATGTTTGGTCATGGTTATGGAGAAAAGAGTCCTTGTCCTCCGTAGCCTTGGCAAAGGAGGATGCTCGTCCATCGTTACCAATGTGAATCGTGCTCCCGTCCGATAGGGCGGACAAATCCAGCCGCCGTTATCTTGCATGATTATGTCAACGGAATCTTGGCAAAGTCATTATGCGGTTTTGACAAATGAGCAAGGTTCGACAAGCGACGGTTCGACGTGCGACGAGGGTGGTAGTGCGGCGTGCGACGCGCGACATGCGACATGCGGGCGACTATCGCCGATTCGACGTGCGGACGAGAAAACAGCCAGTTAACGGCAGCAATTATTTGCTAGAACAGAACCAAGCTCGTTGCTTTTTTGATTACAGATGTTATCTTATAAGCAACAACCAAGGAGTTACCATGCTAAAACAACTGTTAGGTTCCCAGGCCCGTGCGGAAATCCTGAAAAATCTGTTTACCTCTGAACGAAAGCACGTGCATCTGCGTGAATTATCTCGTTTGTCGAATTTGACAGCCCCTGTTTTGCAAAGAGAATTGCGTCAGTTGGCGCAATTGGGGATTGTCACTGCACAGAGAGACGGGAATCGCCTGAACTTTTCAGCCAACGCAGAAAGTCCGCTTTACCATTTGCTATGCGAACTGGTTGCCAAGACAGAGGGAGAGGAAGGGATTCTACGGGCGGCCTTTGCAGATATTCCTGCGGATTATGTTTTCATTTTTGGCTCGACTGCGAAAGGGACGGCCAAGGCCGACAGTGACATAGACCTGTTTGTAGTCGGTGACTGCGGTCTGCGTGAGGTCACACGCCTCATCCACGCAGTCGCCGATAGAATCAGGCAGGAAATAAATCCATACGTAATCACCCGTGCAGAATTTCTTTCAAGAAAACAGCATCAGGACCATTTTCTTGCGGAAATCTGCTCATCACAGAAAATTTTCCTGAAAGGAGCTGCCGATGAATTTGCAAGACTGGCAGAATAATGGCTGGTTGCGCCCGCATCAAACAGACAGCAAGGAAATCTCAAACCTGCTGGCCATTGTCGAACGAGACATGGCAGATGCCACATCCATGGATATTTCTGACGATTGGAAGTTTGGCATAGCGTATAATGCAGCCCTGAAACTATGCACCATCATGTTGTACGCACATGGTTTCCGTCCTGAAAACAATCAGGCTCATTATCGCACCTTGATGTCCATTGAATTAACCATCGGCCAACATAGAAAAGAGGATGCCGTATATTTGAACGCCTGCCGTGCCAAAAGAAACACCGTAGAATATGATAACATTGGCGGAGCATCAAGAAATGAGGCTATTGAATCGATCGAATTTACCAAAGACCTGAAAAAGGAGGTTCTCAAATTACTTCATGAGCAATATCCAGAGTTATTAACAGAATCACTCGACAGTTGCGAGTGATTTTGGCTGTAAACCCTCACATTACCCGCCTGAGCCCCCATCCTTAAAATTGCAGATAAATAAAACTCTCCGAGGTCATTCCCAACAGCGCGATTATCACCAGCAAGCCAGAATATCCCGCGGCCTGCAACCAGATATTGTTTGTCGTCTTTTTTCGGAACATATTCCATTCGATTACGGCAAACAGCAGTGTCGCCACAGCGTCCAACAGGAAGGTCAACTGCGACGGTCCAAAACTAAGCCTTCCGTGCCAGTTGACAATTCCCGTGATAATCTGCCAGGCGACCGTGAATGACGGAGCGCGGAAAAAAATCCATGCCAAAGTCACCAAGGCCATCG
>Ga0310786_10010726_pt1 | contig 11488 bp, 7 predicted proteins | sample AusTroGonzalo_MG_FD_203881 | JGI IMG/M metagenome (GOLD analysis project Ga0310786, IMG submission 203881) | Bovine rumen microbial communities from tropical cattle in Woodstock, Queensland, Australia - Gonzalo_03 (v2) (version 2) | ecosystem: Host-associated > Mammals > Digestive system >... | reverse complement strand
GTCCGCCACCACCTCTTCGAATGGTATTATGGCAAATAATTCTGACGGGTCCATCCTCGGATTTTGTCTTAAAAACAAACAGTCAATACGCAAACCTGACATATAATTATGCCGGATGATTTTCTCCTTATGGGCAAGAATATAGAAGTTCTTGTCTTCAAAACGGATGAAATTTTTGCGCTTGCATAAAAACGGGCGGTCAAACTGCATGGTGTCTAGTTTTACAATTTCCGTTTGTAGATGATGACGGCGGGCATGGTTCCGTATGTTGTATTGGTATAGTTTGTCTTTCCCATTCCGTATGGAGTCCGCGAATAGAATCGTGTGCCCATGATAGTTGAATTCCAAGGCACTGCTTTTGCGAATATGGTAGGCAAAAAAAGTCTTCTCCTGACAAAGCTGCCATTTTTTGATTGGAAATGAAATACAAAACAATGTAAAACAGACAGTTGTGCCCCAAAAGAATTTCCGTTGTTCCTGATGTAGCCAAAGACAGAACAAAAAAATCACTCCATACAGTAGCAATACTTGCGCCAATTGATAGTCTAAGTTTCCCGTTACGGCACCAGGCAACTGTTCAATGAAAGTGATGATTTTGTTCATCAATTTGATTTCCATCATTAGCAGTGCGGACAGATATTGCGCGATGAGTGGAAATAGGGAAGTAGGCAGCAAGGCTACCCCGGTGACGATCACTACAAAAGAGAGAGTTATCACGCTCAGGTTCGAGAGCATGAAATAATTGGGGAATTGCGCGAAATAGTATATGGAGATGGGTGAAGTGCCGAGTTGTGCCGCCACAGAAACGGTCAGCAACTCCCAGAAATATTTTCCGATGTGTGTTCTGCAACGATAAATTGTTGCCAGTTTCGGTTGGAAAAGCACGATACCCGCTACAGCGAGATAACTCAATTGAAAGCCCACTTCAAACAATAGCAATGGTTTGATTACCAGTAGGATGAATATTGAAGCAAAAAGACTGTGGAAGACATTGGTATTCCTTCGCATCAGTTGCCCGATGGTTACAAAGGTAAACATGGTGGCCGATCGGGTTACCGAGGGCGCCAGTCCTGTGATGTGCGCATAGAACCAGATTGCGGACATCACCAGCATACTCTTTATGATTTTAGAAGATGGGAATAAATCCAATGGCTTCAACAAGAAGTTGATAATCATAAAGATAACGCCTACATGCATACCAGAAACACATAAAATATGACTTACGCCTGCTGAGGAATAAGCGGCTTTCAGTTCAGGATCCAAGGTGTCGTCATCGCCCAACAGGATGGCCTTCAGGATGTCGAGCTCGTCGCCGCTCATTCCACTGGTTCTATAGGTGTCGGTCAATCGGTTGCGTGCTCTTTGCGCTAAATATTTCAGTCGGTTCGCGGGCGCATGTCCAAAACATTTCCAAGCATTGTCTCGTACAAAGCCTGCGTAGTAGATGCCACGCCGTCGCATATAGAGCTGGTTGTCAAAAGCATCCGGATTGTTTGGTGCCTCGATTCGTGACAGATTGGTGTGCACGAGTAGCAAGTCTCCATAGTGCAGTTCTTGAGCTTTTTCGGAAGTTTGAAGATAGAGTAGGATAGTGGATGTAAGATTTTGATTGTCACAGCTTTGCAGTATATTTGCGGCTACTTTCACACTCCGTTCCCGTAAGGTAGGCTCTTCCGCTATCTGCACCACCCAATCCGTAGTTTTCTCTACCAAACTGTTTGGTAAGGAAGGATGGAAATGCATGTTAGTCATTAGGATGCCTGCAAAAACAAAAGTCGTGCCCATGGTTGCAGTAGGAACGGCTCTCCATTTATAAGCTTTGACAAATGAACATAATAGCGTGATGGCAAACAGAATCAGGGCCAAAACGTTCAAGGTATGGCAGATATCACCCGAAAAGTCTCCGAAATAGGCGATCATAATGCCGAAAACATACGGCAAAAGCAGTTTTAGAATGGGGTAGTTCTCGAGTTTCATATGGTCTAAAGTCTATCCAAGTTAATCATTAGTTTTCATGACAAAGATACAACAAGGAAGGACCTTTGTCAAGGTTTTTGCGAAATTTTTTCAGGCCTGATATACAAATAGATATAAAATTATCTTAACTATTCGGTCTTTAATAGTTAAAAATCAATGGCGATTTTCGCAGATAATGGATATGAAAACTGCAGAAACGTTTCAGAAAACATTTCTGCAGAGAAAAAATCGACTTGTCGATGTATGCTAAAAAAGAGAGATTCTATTAATCCAATATCACCACCACCGCGTTTTTTGCATTTTGACGCACTTCTTTCGGCAACGTGACGATGTATTCGTCACCCTTCTTTGAGATAGTGGCCTTTTTGGAAGAACCTATGATAGTGACATTGCCGGTTTTGACCGGTTTCTCTAGATTTTTGAAAGTGAATTTGGCAGGAACAGGTTCATTCTCAGGAAGCAATAACAATGCATAGCGTTGACCTTCTTTATTTTGTGTAAAGCGCACTTGGTTGTAACAATAGGGCAGACAAGGGCGCGTATTGTATATTGCTCTTCCATTGATACTAAGCCATTTCCCCATTTCTTTTAGACGTTCTACCGCGGTGGGCGGCAGGGTGCCATCGGGCGAGGGACCGACATTCAGCAGGAAGTTGCCACCTTTGGCCACTATGTCTATCAACAAGTGTATCAATCGGTTAGTGGACTTGTAGTTATCAGTGGGTACGTAGGACCACGAATCACCCATCGACATGCAGGTTTCCCAAGGGTAGGGGAGCAATGTGTCAGGGACTTGCTGTTCGGGGGTGCGGTAGTTTTCGTATCTGCCGTGCACGCTGCGATCCACGATGATAAGGTCAGGATTGTTGGCGCGTACGTCCTTCGCTACGCGTGGCATGTCGATGTCTTGGATCCAACCTTGGCAACCAAGCCAGTCACGGCACTCGTCATCCACACTCCATTCAGGGCGAACCCAGCCGCCATCAAGCCACAGAATGTCGATGTCGCCATAGTTATTGGCCAGTTCGTGTAGTTGTTTGCGTGTGAAATCGCAATATTTTTCCCACCTCTTTGGGTTTTTCGCAGGGTCGTAGTTTACGTTACGGTCGGGCGTGGCCCACTCGGGCGCCCAATAGTCGGGACAATGCCAGTCGGGTTTGGAAAAGTAGAGGCCCGTCCAAAGTCCTTCGCTGCGGAAGGCTTTCACCAAAGCGCCCGTAATGTCGGAATTGGGATTCTTGGAAAACGGGCAGTCTTTGCCTGTGATGGAATAGTCGGTCAGCTTGGTGTCATACATGCAGAATCCATCGTGATGTTTGGTGGTGAAGACGAAATACTTCATTCCACAGTCGCTGGCTAACCTTGCCCATCCTTCAGGATTGAACTGAGTGGGATTAAAAGTCTTGTTAAGTGCTTGATAACGTGCTTTATAATCAGTATAAGGCTCGCCGTTCCTGTCAATCCATGGTTCGTTGCAAATCGACCAAGATTCCACCACACCCCATTGTGAATAGATGCCCCAATGCATCATCAACCCGAATTTGAGATCCTGCCATTGTTCAATACGATTCAAAATAATAGGATCGGTTTCAAACTCTTGCTCATTTTGAGCGTATATGTTTGTAAATGAAAATAATACGAGTAACATCAGCAAGGTTTGGCCCAGGATGGATTTCTTGATAGTCATAACGATTGTTTATAATTATTCTACTAATATGTCAGCTTTATACGGTTCTGCCATCAAAACAGTTCTCCTTGTCCGGATACGTATCTGGATTTTCCTAAGTGTGTGAAGGCCAGGTCAGTAGCTTCGCGTCCGCGGGGTGTACGCATAAGGTATCCCTCTTGGATTAAGAATGGCTCATAGACTTCTTCGATAGTGCCGGCATCCTCGCCTACCGCGGTGGCGATGGTGCTCAATCCCACCGGGCCTCCTTTGAATTTTTCAATGATGGTACTCAGAATACGGTTGTCCATTTCATCCAAACCATGTCGATCCACATTCAATGCGGTCAAAGCGACTTGTGTGATGGGCAGGGTGATGGTGCCGTCGCCTTTGATCTGGGCGAAATCCCGTACACGGCGCAACAACAGGTTGGCGATACGCGGTGTGCCACGGCTGCGACTTGCTATCTCATAGGCGGCATCCTCGTCAATGGGGATGTCCAAAATAGAAGCTGACCGTTTGATGATATTTGCAAGTGTCTGGGCATCATAATATTGCAAGCGCAAGTTAATGCCGAAACGTGAACGTAACGGTGCCGTCAACAATCCAGAACGTGTGGTGGCTCCCACCAAAGTGAACGGGTTGATGGAAATCTGCACGCTTCGGGCACTTGGGCCGCTATCGATCATGATGTCAATCTTATAATCCTCCATTGCTGAGTAGAGATACTCTTCCACAACAGGCGAAAGTCGGTGGATTTCATCAATGAACAACACATCGTGAGGTTCAAGATTGGTGAGCAGTCCAGCCAAATCACCGGGTTTGTCAATGACAGGTCCGGAGGTGACGCGCACGTTTACTCCCATTTCGTTGCCGATAATGTGGGAAAGAGTGGTCTTGCCCAAGCCTGGAGGTCCGTGCAGCAACACATGGTCCAATGCCTCACCGCGTCCTTTGGCGGCGTGCACAAAGACCATCAGATTTTCCAAAACTTGTTGTTGTCCTTGGAAATCAGTGAATTGCGCGGGACGTATTGCACGTTCAAATTCTTTGTCCGATGCCGACAAATGTTGTTGAGTGGGATCCAGATTTTCGTTCATACGCGCTTAATGTTGAAGTTTGTCCAAACGGTTCAGTCCCAAAATGGCAGGTTCGAAATTAGTGGAGAGTTTCAGTGTCTCTTCATAATCTTTACGCGCTGCCGGATAGTTCCCTAAGTATTCGTATGCCACACCGCGGTTACAGAGTGCATAGACGAATTTAGGATTGAGCTGTAACACTTGTGTGAAAAGTTGCACAGCCTCGTCGTATTTCTTTATATTTTCGTCTAAATATAAGTAACCCAGATTATTAAGTGACGGAATATGGGTGGAGTCAATGGCAATGGCCGTCTTATATTCTTGTTCAGCTTCCTCTATTTTGTCCATATCCTGGAACATCTTACCAAGATTATAGTGTAGTTCCACATTGTTGGGATCCGCCTTCAGGCCATTTTGATAATAGGAGATAGCAATTGGGTCGTTCTTCTGCTGATAGAAATAACCAAGTTCCAAAAAGGCTTTTGTCTCTCGCGGATCCTGGTCGATAACCAATTGCAACATACGCAGATAACCGACCGTATCTTGTATATCTTTCAGCATAAAAGCTTTGATGAGGTAGGCTTTCGGATTGTGCGGCTGCCGTTGCACTGCCTCGTCAATCGTTTTTTCACAATCCTCATACTGCCTTGTATGGAATTGAAGCTCAGCCAGCTTCAGTCGGGCTTCATTGTAATTCTCGTCCTTTTCAATGGCTTTCAGCAACATCTCTTCCGTAAGGTCGGTCTCATGCTGTGCAAAATAGAGGTCAGAGAGCATCACGTAATACTTGCTGCTGTCAGGAGCCAGTTTGATGGCCGTCTGCATATCGGCAATACCCTTGTCAATATCCTCGTGAAGGTAATAATATTGTGCCCGTTTGTAATAGTTTTCGGACTTTTTCGGATGCTTGTCGATATTGATACATAACTGTGCCAATTCCTCCGGCAGGTCGGCGTATTGGTTTTTGTTATGGCAGCCGTAACCGAAGACTAACAACAATGCCAATAGGCATACGATAATTTTTTTCATTCTGTTATTATCTTGTTACGTAGAGACGTTGCGCGCAACGTCTCTACAACAATCAATTATTTCATATTTTCTTTAATCGCTTCGCGGATCTTTGCCTCCAGTTCATCGGAAAGTTCTGGGTTGTCGTTGAGCAGTTGCTTCACACTGTCGCGACCTTGCGCCAGTTTGGAATCGCCGTATGAGAACCAAGAACCGGACTTCTTGATGATGTTGTATTCCACGCCCAAGTCCACGATTTCACCTGCCTTGGAGATACCTTCTCCGTACATGATGTCGAATTCTGCTGTGCGGAATGGAGGCGCTACTTTATTCTTCACCACCTTGACTTTCACGTGATTACCGATGGCTGTGTCGCCATCTTTGATTTGGGTTTGACGACGGATGTCCAAACGCACAGAGGCGTAGAATTTCAGTGCATTACCGCCAGTGGTTGTCTCGGGGTTGCCGAACAGAATACCTATTTTTTCGCGCAATTGGTTGATAAAGATGCAGCAACAACCTGTTTTGTTGATAGTTGCAGTCAGTTTGCGTAAAGCTTGTGACATCAGACGTGCTTGCAGACCCACTTTGGAATCGCCCATATCACCTTCGATTTCACTCTTCGGGGTGAGGGCCGCAACGGAGTCGATGACAATGATGTCGATGGCACCTGAGCGGATGAGGTTGTCGGCGATTTCGAGGGCTTGCTCACCATTGTCGGGTTGTGAAATGAGCAGCTCGGCTGTATTCACGCCCAATTTCTCGGCATAAAAGCGATCGAAGGCGTGTTCCGCATCGATAAATGCGGCGATACCGCCCTGTTTTTGTGCTTCCGCGATGGCATGGATGGCTAATGTGGTTTTACCGGAAGATTCAGGTCCGTAGATTTCCACGATTCTGCCTTTCGGGAATCCGCCTACGCCCAAAGCCGTGTCCAAACCGATGGAACCGGTGGAAATAACATCCATCTCCTCTATATGGGTCTCTCCCATACGCATGATGGAGCCTTTTCCGAACGTTTTTTCGAGTTTCTCAAGAGTTGAATTGAGTACTTTCAGCTTTTCAGCATTCACATTGTTTTTAATTTCTTCTTTTTCCATTTCTTACATGATTAATTAAACAGGTGGCAAAGGTACGCTTTTTTTTCACTCAATAAAAGCATAATTGTAGAAAATATTTCCTTGAAAACTAATAGTTTAAAGAAATATTTACTAATAATTGTAATAATAATATCGCCGATTTCGCAGGTTTTATTCAAATAGAGATATGCCCGTTATTTCGGGGTCATCTTCAACATCACGATGGTGATTGCCAGGTAGATGAGATTCGGGAGCCACGTGCCAAGAACCGGCGGCAAACCACCGGACACGGAAAAGACCGTGGAGATCTGCTGCAGGAAGATGAAGGAGAAGGCTAACCCCATACCAATGAAGATGTGGACTCCGACTCCGCGCGTGCTCTTTCTGCACGACACGCTCAAACCTAACAATGTCATAATCAGGATGCCCATTGGATTCGCCAGACGTTTGTGCTGCTCAATTTGGTAGTTGGCTAAAAGTGATGAACCACGCATTTTTTCTTCTTTGATAAACTGTCTTAGTTCTGTGTAAGACATTGTTTCACTGACAGATACATCCTGATAGAGATTCATGGGCTGGAGATTGAACATAGTGTCCTTCTCCTCGCCGGTCACAATGAACTCTTCCCCGTCTTTTGTTATTTCGCGGCAAATATAATTATGCAAATGCCATATTTTCTGCTCTTCATCGTAATCTATCGTCTGAGCTGAAATTTTCTTTTTAATGGCGTTATTCTCAAATTCTTCGTAAGTGAAATTATATCCAACATCTTCCAATTTGTCCCATCGCTCCACAAAAACATAGCTATTCTTGGAATTCTTTACATGTTGATAAGTGGTTGATATATAGCGTCTTCCAAAATATTGGTATTTGAATTCGTTCAGTTTTCGGTTGGTGTTGGGCACAATGAAGTTGGCTAATATTAAGGAAAGTACCATGATGATGACCGCCCCCGTGACGTAGGGTACCAACATCCGGTTGAAACTGATTCCGTTGTCGAAAATGGAGATGATTTCGTTGCGGGAAGAGAGTTTCGAGGTGAACCAAATCACACTGATAAAAGTGAAAAGGGGAATGAAAAGGTTGATGAAATAGGGGATGAAATTGAAATAATAACCCAAAATAACCTCTTTTGCTGGCACATTATGGCTGATGAATCGTTGTATGTTCTCCGATACGTCGAATACGATCACGATGACCATCAGCAAAGAAATGGAAAAGAACACCGAACCCAACATCTTCTTGAGCAGATAGCTGTCCAGAATTTTCCAGCCAATCTTCTCCCGAAAACGCTCGTTATATTCCTTTATGCGATTTTTCAGGTTCATTTGTGTGGTTTAAGGTTTAGGGTTTAAGGTTTAGAGTTTAAGGTTTAGGGTTTAAGAGGTAAAGAGTCTGTGTCTAAGTCAACGGTCAGCCGCTACTTCAGCCATTGGTCGAGCCAACGGAAGAATTCCCGTTGCCACAACATGGAGTTTTGCGGTTTTGACACGAAGTGGCATTCCTCTGGGAAGTAGAGGAAGCGGCTTGGTATGCCTTGCATCTGTGCGGCGTCGAAAGCCTGCATGCCCTCGGTGTAAGGAATGCGGAAATCCTTGCCGCCGTGGATGACCAGAATCGGGGTGTCCCAAAGACCCACGAATTTATGCGGTGAAAAGTTATAGGTGCTCGGCATCGGTTTCTTCCAATAGGGACCTTCGATGTCGTGGTTAGCGAAGAAGAGTTCCTCGGTGGTGCCGTACCAACTCTCTAGGTTGAACATGCCGCAGTGCGCGATGAACGCCTTGAAGCGCTTTTCGTGGTGACCAGCGAGCCAATAGACGCTGAATCCACCGTAACTGGCTCCTACACAGCCCAATCGGTTCTCATCCACGTATGGCTCTTTCGCCACATCATCGATGGCAGAGAGGTAGTCCTTCATGTTCTGACCAGCATAATCGCCACTGATTTGGTCGTTCCACTCGCTGCCGAAGCCGGGTACGCCTCTGCGGTTCGGAGCCACGATGATGTAGTCGTGCGCCGCCATCATCTGGAAGTTCCAACGGTAGGAGAAAAACTGGCTCACGGAGGATTGCGGACCGCCTTGACAGTAGAGCAACGCAGGATATTTCTTGGTGGAATCGAAGTTCGGGGGTAGGATCACCCACACGAGCATATGCTTGCCGTCAGTGGTCTTCACCCAGCGCTTCACCGTCTTGGCCGGTGTAATCTTGTCCAAAACTTCCTTATTGATGAAGCTGAGCTGATTCACCGACTTGTTGTTGAGTTGTACCGCGTAGATTTCAGACGGTTCAGCGTGCGTAGTTCGCGTCACAATCAGCTGATTGCCATCTACTTGCACGGTATTATAGTCATAATCACCATTGGTGATTTGTTCGATGATGCGTGATTCCACATCCATCTTATAGACATGATGCGTGGCCTCAATGCAGCTGATGAAAAAGACCGATTTACTGTCTTCGCTCCAGGCAAAACCAGTTGCATCTTGGTCAAAATCAGTGCTATAATCCTCTGCGGTGCCCGTTTGGAAGTCGTAAATCATCAAACTATGCTTTTCCGATTCAAAACCATCGGTCTTCATGTTCCACCACACCATCTTCTTGCCGTCAGGCGAAATCACAGGATCCATGTCGTAACCCTTGTTGGTTTCCGTCAGGTTTTGAGTGGTCTTGGTATTGAGGTTGTATAGGTAGATGTCGGTGTTGGTGCTCTCCGCAAACTCCTTGCCTGTGAGCTTCTTACAGCAATAGACCAGCTTATTGCCATCGGGATGCCAGGAGACCTCCTCAATGCCGCCAAATGGCGGGTTCGGGCAGTGGAACTTTTGGTCTTCCAGCAAATCCACGGCATTGTCCAGAGAAGGGTAGTCGGCTACGAAGAGGTGGCTGTAGCTGCCGTCGGCCCAATAGTTCCAGTGACGGTACATCAAGTCATCGTAAATCATCGCGTCTGCATCGGGAAGATCGGGGTAACGTTCCGCAATAGTCTGCTCTAATTGCACATTCTGGAAATAGCAAATGTGCTTCATGTCAGGAGCATAGCTAAAACCGTTGATGTCGCCATCCACATTGCTGATGGCCTTGGCGTTCTTTCCGTCGGGATCGGCCTCCCAAATCTGCATGCCCTTGTCGTTGGCGCGCAGATAGGCGATTTTCTTGCCATCGGGACGCCAAATAGGTTGCATCTCGCTCTCTTCGGAGACGGTGATGCGGGTAGGCTCGCCGCCCGTAGCTGGCATGGTGTAAAGTTCGGTGTTTCCTTTGTTTTCGCGATAGTCGTAGTAGGTTACTGAATAGAGTAACGTTTTGCCGTCGGGCGAGACTTGCACGTCGCCCAAGCGCCCGAGATACCAGAGGATTTTCTCATCCATCACGCCCTTCGAAAAGTCGGGCGTCTCGCGACTCTCTTTGCAGATTACATTGTTTTTGTTCTCGTTTTTTGCTTGTTTACAACCACTTACCATTATCATTATCAGGGTTAAACAGAAAAATACTTTCTTCATTTTGCTAGTATATACTTGATTATAGATTCCGACAAACGGAGGGCAAAAATACACTTTTTCCTGTTACAACTGTTAACTACTGACTACTAACTGCTAACTGAAAAATGCTATCTTTGCCGCCCGAAAAATTAAGGAAAAATGATGCTCTTCTACCTCGGTAACTGGTACTTCCAGACAAAGTTTCTGAAACGGCGCAAACCGTTGCAGACTGTGCTGTTTATTACCAACCAGTGCAATCTATCTTGCTCTCACTGTAGCGTTTACGACCACGTACACCCGACCGTCAAAAGCTACGACCAAATCAAAGAAGAACTGCTCTATTCATATAAGTTAGGCTCACGCTTCGTGGATTTCGAGGGTGGAGAACCTACTTTGTGGCGCGATGGCGAGCAGCGTCTTAACGACCTCATTGATCTTGCACACGAAATCGGATTCTTCACCACCACCGTGACTACTAACGCGCAGCAGCCTTTTGCGGGACTCAAAGCCAACTCCATTTGGGTCAGCATGGACGGTATTCATGAATATCACGATGCGGTGCGCGGACAAGGCACTTTCGACAAACTGGTGAAAAATGTGGATACCTGCGGGCATAAAGCATTGAGTGCCAACATGGTCATCGACTCCAACAACTACGTGAACGTGATGGAGACCCTGCAATTCGTGAAAGAGCATCCTACCTTCAAGAGCATCGCCTTCAACTTCTATACACCTGCCTTCTTCAAAGACGAAGATCCACTGATTTTGGATTGGAATATGCGTATTGAGTTGATTGATAAGTTGATAGAGCAGAAAAAGAAACGCATGCCTATCATGAACTCCGTCTCTGGACTGAAGCGAATGAAGGATCTTTCGTTCGAGAAAGCCTGCTGGATGTGCAACTACATCCTACCCGATGGCACGCGTCTGCCTGAATGTGTGGGCAAAAGCGCCGGTGTCTGCAACCAATGCGGCTTCTGCATGGCAGGGGAAATGCGCAGCGTGATGGACTTCCGACCGGATACCCTACTCGCTGGATTAACTCTCCGCGGGTAGAGACGCGATTAATCGCGTCTCTACATTCCCGAACATCGTACATCAAACATCATACGTCATACATCATACGTCTAACGTCAAATTATGGAAAACATTCGTTACATCTTCCTCAACAGCACCTCTCCTTACCACAACCTTGCGG
>Ga0310786_10010724_pt1 | contig 11489 bp, 11 predicted proteins | sample AusTroGonzalo_MG_FD_203881 | JGI IMG/M metagenome (GOLD analysis project Ga0310786, IMG submission 203881) | Bovine rumen microbial communities from tropical cattle in Woodstock, Queensland, Australia - Gonzalo_03 (v2) (version 2) | ecosystem: Host-associated > Mammals > Digestive system >... | reverse complement strand
GCGGTGGTTGTTTTCTGAGCCTTGGTCGTGGTCTGTTTTTTGGAAGTAGTGGTCTTCGATGTAGTCTTCTTCGAGGTCGTGACCTTTGTTGTGGTCTGCTTTGAACTTTTTGTAGTTTCCGGAGCTGTTGTATCCGTGGATATCTCGGTATCTTCGGAAGTAGCGGCTTCAGTGCGTCCGGTGGTCGCTCTTGTGGCTTCCGAGGAAGACTTCTTCGAGCCGCAGGAAACGAATGTGAGCATGGACAGTGCGAGCAGCAGGAAGAAAGCTGCTGCGGAAATGCGTCTTGTGTTTTTCATATCATTGCCTCCTTTGAAGAGTGTTATTTGCTCTAATTATACACTATTTCCGCGGACATTTCAAGGGCTTTGAGCAGATGAGTGCCGGCCTGCTGCATAACACGCACTACCGACGGCAGCTGCGGCAGGAGCTCCGCCGCCTAAGTCTTTCACCAAGGAAGAAGCTCGTACTCTGAATTCTGCGAACGTGAAGAAAAACTCTGCGAAAGCGGATAGTGTTCATAATTCGTCTATTGACAATTCCGGTGAAAGTGGTATAATATCAAGTAGAGGGAGCGGAAAGAATTCAGCTCTTTCAGATAACCATTCCTATGAGAAAATCGGTGAAATTGATTTCAAGGACAAAAAAGCTGTTGCACGTTCTCTTGCCGAATTTGAAAGCAAATATCAATCCAGTGATATTGAACATTGCAGAGTTATTTGCCCTGACGGCAATGTATATGAGGTTCACGGTGATAGATGCAGAGTAAATACTGGTTTGCTTGGTGACAAGATGAGCGGCAGTATCAACGACCACAACCACGTTACCGGCGAAAGCCAGTATTCATTTAGCTGGGAAGATATTTCATCGTCCGCCGAAGACGGTTCTCATATTGTTATGGCTTATGACGAGAAATATCGTTATTCAATGACGTTCCCGGACAAGGCAATTGATGCTAATGTGCTTCGTGAAGCCTATGATATTTCTGAAAATGAGGTTGATCTCAACAACTTCAACTATCAGTATTATTCAATTGGCAGTAGAATTTCCGATGAAGATCATCAGCATGAAATTATTAAACGAACTTGTGAAAGGGTGGGTGTTAAGTATGAAAGGAAGCTCAAGACGTGAGGAATATTTGCAGAAGGGCAAGGCTCTATTTGACGCCTACCGTGCCGAGCATAAAGAATTTATGGAGCGCAGACGCAGCAATAAAGTGCTCGATAATGGTGTTAATGAAGAAAATGAAATCAGAAAGCGCTATAACGATAATGTAAAAGCGTTAGCTGAGGAATACAGAGACGTCTCGTAATAATATCTAAACCGCCCTCACCGGCGGTTTCCTTATACCCATTTGAAGGACATAAATGTCCTTGCCAATAACATCAAACAGCATTTGCGACCGACAACAATGTCGGCGGCAAGTGCCTTTTTTATACCCACAAGGAGGTGCGCTATGCCGCAGCCCAGAGCAAGACCTGATCTGCGACCGGATCACAACGGCGCCATTTTCTTTCTGATAACTAATTGCCAAAAACCATTGACAAAATCAGAGAATTATGGTATAATATCATCATCATAAATGTATTAGCAAATTAGGCATTTGTTAATATTTGTTTTAAACAATGTCTCTTCGGAGAACTTATTTAGGAGGTATTAAAATTGAAGAACCATTCCAAAAGGCTGAGAGGCGCAGCCTGTACTGTGAGCGCTGCTCTTGCGCTCTCCGCAGTACCGTTCTCCGCGCTCCCGGCTGTATCTGCCGCCGATGCTGCTGCATATTATCTTCGCGGCGATGTTATCGACAATGACGGCGTTACCAACAAGGATGCCCTCGCTATCCAAAAGTACAAGCTCAACCTCTCAGAGCTTGACGAGACACAGCTTCTCGCTGCGGACGCAAATGCTGACGATCAGGTCAATATGGCGGACGCTGTTGCAATCATGCAGTGGGTCCTCACAGGCGACCGCACTCACCATGTAGGCGAATACGTCAGGATATCCGACAGCAAGGCCGGTAAGCTCGGTGAAAGTGCTTCGAGCACTGCCACTATCTATGTCACTAATTATACCGCTGAGGCTGACGGCAACTACAAGCTCCGCCTTAACGTGAATAATTCCACCGGTGTTGAATCGCAATGTACGGTAAGGGCGAACGATAATTTGTTCGAGACTCCCTTCGTTATCCCCGAGGGTGAGAGCGAGACTATCGTTATCATTGAGCTGAAAGCCGGTGACAATTTCATCAGGATAGACAGCGACAGAGCTGTTTCCATCAGCCCGCTCTCGGAAGTTTTCCGCACCTCGAACAATCCTGATCCGACAGTGCCTGTGGAGTATATTCCCGAAACTACCACTACTACATCTACCACCGAGACTTCGACTACCACAACAACTACAACTTCCACAACTACTACCACGACTACAACAGCTCCGCCGGTTCAGGAGCGCTACTACGCAATAGAAGCCCAGACTCACAAGGGCTGGGAGGAGAATACCAATGCCGGTTTTGCCGGAACTGCTTACTTCAACTACGACAACGCTATCGGCGGATATGTCGAGTGGACTGTTGATGTTCCCGAGGACGGCAACTATACCGCTGATCTGCGTTATTCAAACGGCTCCAATACGAACCGTCCCGTAAAGCTCATCGTGAACGGCGACCGCGAATACGGTCAGTACCTCGATTTCAACGGCACCGGCTCATGGACATCATGGGACGATGTTACGACTACGGTTGCTCTCCGCAAGGGCAAGAACACCATCAAGGCTTATGCTACGACTTCCGGCGGCGGTCCTAATATGGACTACCTCGAGATATCCAATGCTGATACTGCCGCACCTCATGAGAAGGCTACGAACGGTATCCGTGTGGAGAAGCTCGACCGCGGCGTTTCTGCTGCCTATACCGGAAACGGCGTACTCGTCAGCTGGAGACTTCTCGCAACCGACAACTCCGAGACCACCTTCGATCTTTGGAGGATAAGAAGCGATGACGATCACACCAAGCTCGGTACCTTCACCATGAAGGATGCCTCCAACTATTTCGACGCGCAGGGTCTCGCGACCGACAAGTATACCATTGACGCTTATGTCAACGGTGAGCGCACAGAGTATGCACAGTTCTCGACCAATTATTCCACCAAGAACAGCGGTCAGAGCGGCGCTTACTTCGATATCAATACACAGGTGCCTCCCGGAGGAACTACTCCCGACGGTGTGGCTTATACCTATACCGAAAACGACTGCTCTGTCGGAGATGTTGACGGTGACGGTCAGTACGAGATAATAGTCAAGTGGGATCCTTCCAATTCTCACGACAACGCTGATGCAGGCTATACCGGAAACGTTATCCTCGACTGCTACAAGCTTGACGGAAAGCGCCTCTGGCGTATCGACCTCGGCAGGAATATCCGTGCAGGCGCTCACTATACCCAGTTCATGGTATATGATTTTGACGGCGACGGCAAGGCTGAGATGATATGCAAGACTGCTGACGGCACAAAGGACGGCGCAGGAGTTGTTATCGGAAACGGCAATGCTGATTACCGTGATACCACTCCCATGAAGCTCCGTGACGGCTCATATGCTCCGAGCGGACGCATTATCAGCGGTCCCGAGTATCTCACCCTCTTCGACGGCGAGACCGGAAAAGCTCTCGATACTATCGACTTCCAGACCGCAAGAGGAGATGTTAGCTCATGGGGCGACACGTGGGGCAACCGCTGCGACCGTTTCACCGGCTGTGTTGCTTACCTTGACGGCGTTACTCCTTACGCCTGCTTCGGAAGAGGTTACTATGAGCGTACAACTATGGCTACCTACAAGGTAGAGAACAAGAAGCTCAAGCTCAACTGGAAGTGGGATACCGGCACGAACAAGTCTGTACTCGGTTACGGCGACGGAAACCACCACTGTATGGCTGCTGACGTTGACCAGGACGGCAAGCAGGAAATAGTTATCGGCTCGGCTGTTCTCAATGGGGACGGTACAGTTCTGAATACAACAGGTCTTGCACACGGCGATGCTATACACATCGGCGATTTCGACCCGGCTAATCCCGGCCTGGAGATATTCCAGTGCCTCGAAGACAAGACCCACCCCAACGGCAAGGACGTAGGTTACGGTATCGTTCTCCGCGATGCTGCGAGTGCAAGGATACTTTACAGGGAGACTGCTTCCGGCGATACCGGACGTGCGATATGCGATAACATTGTGTCCGGCAACGGCGGTGCCGAGATGAACGGTTCACACAGCGGAAACGTCTACTCCTGCACAGGCAGCCACGGAGTTGTCTGCGAGTGGAAGGACATCACCAAGTGGGGACAGAACTTCCTCGTTTACTGGTCTGACGTTCTCGAAAGAGCCGTTATGGACCGCGCTATGGTCGACCAGTACGGCAAGGGCAGAGTATTCACCGGCGACGGTGTTGAGTACAACAACTATACCAAGTCCAATCCGTGCCTTACCTGTGACCTCACCGGTGACTGGCGCGAAGAGATTATCATGAGAAAGACCGGCGGCGGTCTGAGAGTGTTCACGACCACATTCGAGAGCAAGTACAATATCTATACGCTCATGCACAATCCGCAGTACCGCGTTCAGATAGCTTCTCAGAACAACGGCTACAACCAGCCTCCGCATACGGATTTCTACCTCGATACAGCTGAATATGTACGTCCAGAAGAACCGGACGTATGGTGCATCGACTGAATAATGTCCCTGTGAAGGGGAGAAGGGCTCTCCGGCTTGAAACTGCCGGGGAGCCTTTTTGATTTATACCGTGTAACTGTGGTATCCGTCTTTCGGCGGATAGATTTAAAACAATACAATAATTCTCGGTTCTCAAATCTCGATTTAGGACCCGCTGAGGTGCATATTATTTATATATAGGTAAATATTTAAAATAACACTGTTTTCTCTTGCATTATTCCGCATTTTGTAGTAAAATTAGTAGTGTATTGGCAGGCGGTCAAGCGCCTGTCGGCACTATATGTGTTTTAGGAGGATTTCAGTGAAGCTCGTTTCAGTTGTTGTGCCGTGCTATAATGAGCAGGAGGTACTTCCGATGTTCTATGACGAGATTACCAAGGTCACTGATCAGATGGCCAAGGATTATCCCGAACTGACATTCGAGTATCTCTTCATAAACGACGGTTCAAAGGACAAGACCCTCGAGATACTGCGCTCTCTCGCCCTCAGGGACGAAAGAGTGAGATATATTTCGTTTTCAAGAAATTTCGGCAAGGAGTCCGGAATGTATGCCGGTCTGGAGAATGCCAAGGGCGACTATGTTGTCGTTATGGATGCAGATCTCCAGCACCCTCCGGCTTTCCTTCCCGAGATGTACAGCTATGTCAAGGACGGCGAGTACGACTGCGCTACAACGCGCCGCGTGAGCCGTAAGGGCGAATCAAAGATACGTTCATGGTTCGCAAGAAAATTCTACAAGATAATGAACAAGATATCCCAGACCGAGATAGTTGACGGCGCTCAGGACTTCCGCTTCATGAGCCGTCAGATGGTGGATGCGATACTCGATATGACAGAGTACAACCGCTTTTCCAAGGGTATTTTCAGCTGGGTAGGTTTTAATACAAGATATATCGAGTATGAGAACGTTGAGAGACCTGCCGGAACTTCCTCGTGGTCTTTCTGGGGACTCTTCAAGTATTCTCTCGAAGGTATCATGGCTTTCTCGACAGCGCCGCTCGTTATATCATCGCTGCTGGGTATACTCAGCTGCTTCACGGCGTTCATACTCATGATAATCACCGTTGTCAAGACGATAGCGTTCGGTGAGGACGTTGCCGGCTATCCTACGATAGTCTGCATAATCTTCCTTCTCAGCGGTCTTCAGCTCCTCTGTACCGGTATCCTCGGACAGTATCTCTCGAAGACCTACCTTGAGACCAAACGCCGTCCGATATATATTTCAAAGGAGACCGCAGAGAGCTACCGCGAGAAGAACGGCAAGCCCTCCGCTGAGAAAGCTCCCGATGAGGCGGAAGAGAACAAATAACCCGGAGGTGCTGCTCCATTGAACAAGCATATGAGACTTGTGGCATCCGTGCTGTTTATCGTGGTGATACTCCTCGCCATAGCGATGACCAAGTTCTACTCGGATACGAGCAAGAATACCTCCCGGAGCTCGGCTCAGACCGATATCGAGCGCAGGCTCGGCTCCGACGCGGCAGGCAACCGCATCTTTGAGGACAGCGCCGGAAACTACGGAGTGATCGACTCCGATGACCGCGTGATAGTACCTGCCGAATGGCTCGACCTGAGCTTCGCAGGTGAGGGAAGATGTATCGCCTCAAAGCGCATCAGCGGAAAGATCATGAAGGGCTGCGTCGATTATGAAGGCAATATCGCAGTACCGTTCATATACCGCAGCATAACCCCGTTCAAGAGCGGCAAGCAGATGCTGTATATAGCCGAATCAGGTATAGACAGCTCGTTCGTGGTCTACGATCAGGATTTTGCTCCTCTTTTCAGGAGAGTGTGGTCTGGATGCGTTACCTCGGGAAGCACCATGACGCTGAAAAGCGACGAGGGTACTTACAGATACGAGGTCCACGGCGATGAACTGCGGCTTGCTGAGGCTGAATTGACTTGCAGGGCGCTTGACTGCGAGTGTACTTTCTCAGTGAAAAGTCCTTTGCTGCTTGAAAGGCTCGATCCGGGAATGCTCCGTGCTATCATTACGGCTTCAGGAAAGTACCTCGAATTCGCCTATACCGGCGACGGAAGCTATATCTCGGACGTCAGGACGGGAGGAAAGCCGGCACTTACCAAGCTTTTCCCGGAAGACAAGCGCATAATCTCAAAGAAACTGCTCGGCATAAAGGAGATATATCTTTACTCATCCGGCTCGGATAACGGCGTACCGCTGTTCTCCGTGTCAGTGTCGGCTGAGACCGAGCTCAGATATACCGCGGAGGGATTTGATGCTCCGCAGACGATGAAGGGCGATTACCGTGCATTCATAAGATTCAGCGGCAGTTCCGAAACAGACCTGACTGCTTATTCCGGAAGCTTTGAGCTCTCAGAACCGGAATATCCACAGCTCACACCGCCGGAAAAGAAAGAAGTTCCCGACGGACAGGACACGCCTGAACCGACAGAGGCTCCCGCAGACAATCCGGGCGATGACGGCGCGGAAACAGAGGAGTGAGTGTCAGATTATTATAATGCGCCCTTTCAGCAGAAGAAATGCTCAGTTTATTATAAGGAGAATGGAAAATGGCAAAGAAAGTTGCAGTTATCATGGGAAGCGACAGTGACTTCCCGGTAGTTAAATCGGCTCTCACAGAGCTGAAAAAGTACGGAGTAGAGTTTGAGTGCAGAGTTATGAGCGCTCACAGAACTCCAGCAGAAGCGGCAGATTTCGCTTCAAACGCTAAGGCTAACGGCTTCGGCGCTATCATATGCGCCGCCGGTATGGCAGCTCACCTCGCAGGTGTGGTTGCCGGTCATACAACACTTCCCGTTATTGGTATCCCCATGAAGTCTAAGGCTCTCGAGGGAGTTGATGCTCTTCTCGCAACAGTCATGATGCCTCCCGGAGTACCGGTAGCAACAGTCGGCATAGACGGCGCAAAGAATGCCGCTGTGCTCGCAGTTCAGATACTTGCTGTATCGGACGAGGCTCTCGCTGAGAAGCTCGCCGCCGAGAAGAAAGCTATGGCTGACGGCGTTATCGCCAAGGACAAGGCACTTCAGGAGCAGATAGCAGTGCTCTGATGAAGGATTACAGATATCTTTTCTTCGACCTCGACGGCACTCTCACTGATTCAAGTGAGGGTATCATAAACTGTCTTGTGTACGCTCTTGAACAGATGGGATATGAAGTCCCGGAGGACAAGAACAAGTTCCTCGGACCTTCGCTGTATCAGTCGTTTTCCGAATTCTGCGGCATGGATGATGAGCAGGTGGAAAAGGCTGTGAAGATATTCCGCGGAAGATATTCCGATACGGGGCTCTTCGAGAACAGGGTGTACGAAGGCATCGAGGATATGCTCGGACGTTTGAAGGAAGCCGGAAAGGAACTCTTCGTCGCAACGAGCAAGCCTCAGACGTTTGCTGTGAGGATACTGGAAAAGTTCGGTCTCGCACATTATTTCCGCTTCATCGGCGGAGCTGATATAAACGGCACACGCAACCGTAAACAGGAGGTCATAGAATATGTTCTCGCTGAGACGGGTATTTCCGGAAGGGAGCAGGTGCTCATGATAGGCGACCGCCGACAGGACGTTATCGGAGCTCACGATACAGGTCTTGACTGTATGGGAGTGCTCTGGGGCTACGGCCCGCTTGACGAACTCACGGAAGCCGGTGCGGACTATATCGCAGAAACACCGCAGAAAGCTGCGGAGTCAATTCTTGGTGAATAGTGCATAGAAAGGGATGCTGTTTTCGGCGTTCCAACAAAAAATTTTATCTGTCAAAAGCTTACAATTTCCGCAGAAGCGGAGTTGCATACACATCATTTTTTATAATTCTCAAGGAGGAATTTCAAAATGGCAAACATTGAAAAGAAGGAACAGCTCTATGAGGGCAAGGCTAAGAAGGTCTTCGCTACAAACGACCCCGACCTCGTTATCGTTGACTACAAGGACGATGCTACCGCTTTCAACGGCGAAAAGAAGGGTACTATCGCAGGCAAGGGCGTTATCAACAACAAGATGACCAACTTCATGTTCAAGATGCTCGAAAAGGAAGGCGTTCCCACTCATCTCGTAGAGGAGATCAGCGACCGTGAGACAATCGTAAAGAAGGTCTCTATCGTTCCCCTTGAGGTTATCATCAGAAACGTTGCAGCAGGCAGCTTCTCAAAGAGAATGGGCGTTGAGGAAGGCAAGCAGCTCCTTTGCCCGATACTTGAATTCAGCTACAAGAATGATGATCTCGGCGATCCCTTCATCAATGATTACTATGCTCTCGCTCTCGGTATCGCTACCAAGGAGGAGATCGACACTATCGCTAAGTATGCTTTCAAGGTAAATGAGTTCATGGTGAAGTTCTTCAAGGGTCTCAACATCGACCTCATCGACTTCAAGATCGAGTTCGGTAAGACTTCTGACGGCACTATCATCCTCGCTGACGAGATCTCTCCCGATACATGCCGCTTCTGGGATTCCACTACACACGAAAAGCTCGACAAGGATCGTTTCCGTCGTGATATGGGCGGCGTTGAAGAGGCTTATCAGGAAATCATGAAGAGACTTATGGGAGAATAATTTATGGGCGGATTTTTCGGTGCAGCTTCAAAAAATGACTGCGTAACTGACGTTTTCTTCGGCACTGACTACCACTCACACCTCGGCACACGCCGCGGCGGTATGACCTCATGGTCGGAGGAATGCGGCTTCCAGAGAAATATCCATAGTATTGAGAACTCCCCGTTCAGGACAAAATTTGAGAACGATGTTGTCAATATGCGCGGCAGGCTCTGTATCGGCTGTATCAGCGATACAGACCCTCAGCCTATACTCGTTCGCTCAAAAATGGGACTCTATGCGGTCTGCTCAGTCGGCATAATCCGCAATGCAGATGCTCTCGTCAATGAGCTCCTCGAGAAGGGCTGTGCTAACTTCGAGGCTATGAGCAGCGGAAATATCAATTCCGGCGACCTTATCGGCGCACTCATCGCTCAGAAGGACAACTTCGTTGAAGGAATAAGATATGCACAGAGCAAGATAGAGGGAACAATGTCCCTTATCATACTCACAAAGGACAGCATCATCGCTGCCCGCGATCAGTTCGGAAGACTTCCGATAATCATCGGCAGACGCAGCGACGGCTTCTGCCTTTCAACAGAATCTTTTGCCTTCCAAAAGCTCGGCTATACTACATACAAGGAGCTCGAGGCAGGCGAGATCGTTCAGATCAATTCTGACGAATGTAAGGTGCTCAGCGAGGGCGACCGCTCGAAGATGAAGATATGCACCTTCCTCTGGACCTACTACGGTTACCCCAATGCGGTCTATGAGGGCGTTAATGTTGAAGTTATGCGTACACGCAACGGTGAGATAATGGCTGAGAACGACATCAAGGCCGGAAAGCTCCCCGATGTTGATTTCGTATGCGGTGTTCCGGATTCCGGTACTCCCCACGCTATCGGTTACGCTAACCGCAGCGGCATCCCTTTCGCAAGACCTTTCATCAAGTACACTCCCACATGGCCGAGAAGCTTCATGCCTACAAACCAGAGTATGAGAAATCAGGTCGCAAAGATGAAGCTCATCCCTGTTCATGAGCTCATTGAGGGAAAGAGGCTCCTCTTCGTTGACGACAGTATCGTCCGCGGCACTCAGATGCGTGAGACAGTCGAATTCCTCTATGAGAACGGCGCTAAGGAAGTACATATGCGTTCTGCCTGTCCGCCTATCATGTACGGCTGCAAGTACCTCAACTTCTCACGCAGCCATTCCGAGCTCGAGCTTATCGCAAGACAGATAATCGACGAATTCGAGGGTGCTGAGGGCGTTAAGTATCTCGCTGAATACAGCGATACGAATACCGAAAGAGGTAAGCGTATGCGCGATGAGATATGCCGCCGCCTGAAGCTCACTTCTTTGGAGTTCCAGTCTCTTCCCGGAAAGGTTCAGGCTGTGGGACTTCCCGAATGTAATCTCTGCACCTATTGCTGGAGCGGAAGAGAATAAACAATTCATAATGCGTAATGCGTAATGCGTAATTGGTGGTATCGTTTTGCGGGCGGATCGGAATATCAGATCTATCCGCGTAAGCGGATACCATAATTACGAATTACGAATTATGAATTACGCATTGATTAAAATGGAGGATAAGATATGAACAACAGTTTTTCCGAAAGCTACAAGAAGGCAGGCGTTGATGTAACTGCCGGCTACAAGTCAGTTGAGCTTATGAAAAAGCATATCGCCCGTACCATGATACCCGGTGCTCTTTCCGGTATCGGCGGCTTCGGCGGTCTCTTCCAGCTCGATATGACCGGTATCAATACGCCCGTTCTCGTTTCCGGAACAGACGGCGTCGGTACTAAGATCAAGATAGCGTTCATTCTCGACAAGCACGACACTGTCGGCATCGACTGTGTGGCAATGTGCGTAAACGACATCATCTGCTGCGGTGCAAAGCCTCAGTTCTTCCTTGATTATATCGCCTGCGGAAAGAATATCCCCGAGAAGATAGCGGAGATAGTTTCAGGCGTTGCAGAGGGCTGTGTACAGGCTCAGTGTGCTCTTATCGGCGGCGAGACTGCCGAGCATCCCGGTCTCATGCCCGAGGACGAATATGACCTTGCAGGTTTCTCAGTAGGCGTTGTTGACAAGGACAAGATCCTCCAGCCCGATACTCAGAAGGCAGGCGACGTTCTTATCGCTATCAAGTCCAGCGGCGTTCACTCAAACGGCTTCTCTCTCGTAAGAAGAGTCTTTGACGTAAACGAGCAGAACCTCAATATGCACTTCGACGATCTCGGAACTACTCTCGGCGAGTGTCTC
>Ga0310786_10010723_pt1 | contig 11490 bp, 5 predicted proteins | sample AusTroGonzalo_MG_FD_203881 | JGI IMG/M metagenome (GOLD analysis project Ga0310786, IMG submission 203881) | Bovine rumen microbial communities from tropical cattle in Woodstock, Queensland, Australia - Gonzalo_03 (v2) (version 2) | ecosystem: Host-associated > Mammals > Digestive system >... | reverse complement strand
AGTGTCATGGAGATATTGCCGAAGTGGTCGAGATTTGCTTTATAGCACGCACCCCATTTTGAGGTGGAACCCGTAGACCATGTACCGTAATTGGACTCTACCCAGTCGCCATGTTCGTTATAGTGGCCTGTTCCGGGCTTCATCGGACTCCAGTCCACCTCTGTGATGATGACAGGTGCAAAGTCCACCACGGGCACCGAGTTATGGAACTCCTTGATCTTTTTCTCCTTACTCTTGTTGATGTCCTTGTCGCGATCCACACTTTCGTCGCTGCAGCCATACCAGCCCGTGTAGTCGTGGACGGCATAGCCGATGTTCTCACCCTCAATGGGATGCGTCTTGTAACTCTTATAGTTCGACTGCCAGCCGGTGCCAGGTGCCCAGACGATGCCTGTGAAACCGTTAGCACGGATATTGTCCACGATGGGCTGGAAGTAGTCGTGCAGGGCCTTTGCATCTTCTTTGTTCTGGGCGTTCTTCAGGTTCACAGGCTCGTTGGCGAGCTCGATGCTGAGCTGTCCTGCATGTGCTTTCACGAAATCTTGTTGTGAGAAGATGTCCCACACGGTCATCAGATACTGTTGGTAGTAGTCACCCACCTTCAGGTTCCCTGGACAGACACCCGGGGGACGTACCACGACGTACATGCCGTGCTTCATCGCCTTTTCAGCGAGATTCAAGTAGAGGGTGTCTAAAAAGTGTGTCAGGCGCTCGGGATTGAATTTGCTGATGTCTGCCTCGCCACTGGCGTCTGCAGCCTGACCTGCGGAACCTTGATACACATAGCTGTTATCGGGATCGTTCGTCCAGGCAGGGTCGAGGTGCAGACGGAAGACCGTACACTTCGCCTTCTCCAGTCCCGTGAAGATCTTCTCGAAATAGTCCAGGCATTTCTTCGCACCGGCATCGTCGTAGTTGGTGTTATTAGTCCAGGGCGAACCCCACCGCCAGCCGTTGAAGTACATGTTCGGCGTGTCCATCACACCGTGGAGCACAACCTGATTCCCTTGTGGATCCACCAGCCACTTCCCCTCCACATGGAGCGAGGGCAATATTTCCGGTTCTGGTACCGGCTCCGGGTCCGGCAACTCTGGATCGGGGTCGATGATGATACCATTGTCAACAACATCTGTTGTACACGAAGTCATTATTCCGATGAGGAAAATGAAGAAAAATAATAGTCGTTTCATAATCTCTCTAAATTTTGGGTACAAAGTTACGAATAATTTTGCAGAGTCCGACCATCGCGGCCTTGTCATTTTATAACAGAAACTTTACGAAATGTTACATTCGCTCCCTCAAGGGGCATTTTTATTTGGAAGATCAGCGAAAAAGGCTTATATTTGCAGTTCAAAAACTTAAATTCTTAAATGTAACTTCATGATAAGATGAAAAAGAACTTAATTTCATTACTCTTGGGTGTGCCACTTCTTTTGTCGGCACAGAACCCCGTCATCCGTGACCAGTTCTCGGCTGACCCCACTGCGCGTGTGTTTAATAATAAGGTGTACCTCTACCCCTCGCACGACATCATGCCCCCCGAGGGCACTCGTCAGGACTGGTTCAGTATGGAGGACTACCATGTGTTCTCATCCGAGAATCTCACCGACTGGACAGACCACGGTGTGATTGTCACCCAGAACAAAGTGCCTTGGGTGCGTCCCAACTCCTATTCGATGTGGGCTCCCGACTGCGTCGAGCGTAACGGCAAGTACTATTTCTACTTCCCCTCCACGCCGTCTAATGGCTTCGGCTTCGGTGTCGGTGTGGCCATCGCTGACAGTCCCGAGGGACCGTTCATTCCTGAGCCGGAACCCATCAAGGGCATCAACGGCATCGACCCCTGCGTGCTCCTGGCATCCGACGGCAACGCCTACATTTTCTGGGGTAACGGCCGTTGCGCCAAACTCAAGGACAACATGAAGGAGCTGGCCGACGACACGCCGAAGGAGACCGTCAAGTGGCGTGACCGTGAGATGGAGATGATGGGTGTGCACTGTCTGAAAGATCTGCCCAACCGTCAGGCTGAGGGTCCGTTCGCCTTCGAGTACAACGGTAACTATTATCTGACCTATCCGTATGTGCGTGAGAATACCGAAGTCCTCGGCTATGCTATGAGTAAGAATCCGATGGGTCCCTACGAGTATAAGGGGCTGATCATGGCTGAGCACGACAATGGCTGCTGGACTAACCATCACAGCATCGTCAATTACAAGGGCCAGTGGTATCTCTTTTACCACCGCAACTGGTTCTCTCCGCGTGACGACAAGCGTCGTTCCGTCTGCATTGAGGAGTTGTTCTTTAATCCCGACGGTACTATTCAGGAGGTGAAGCCCACTATGCGTGGCGTAGGTATCAACAAGGCTACTGAGAAGATTGAGATCGACCGTTATAGCGGTGCTAGCAGCGATGTGATCACAGAGCTCATCGATACCGTTAACACCTTCCGTGGCTATGAAGCTATCCTTCCCAACAAGGGCAGCTGGATCTGCTACAGCGACATCGATTTCAACTGTCTCACTGACGCTTATATCCTCGTCAGCGCCAAGGCTGCTGAGAACACGACTTTTTATGTCCGCGAGAAGACTGCCAACGGAAAGATCCTGGCAAAGATCGACATGACCGTCAAGCCTGAGTCACCCGCAGGTGCTCCCGCTATGTTCCGTCGTGACTTCAGCAACCAGTGGCTCACCATGACTGCTCCTCTGGCCTACGTGCCGAAGGGCGTCAGCGACCTGGTGATCACCAGCGAGGGTGAGCCTGGTGTCAGTATCGACTGGGTACAGTTCAAGAACCGTCCCAAGTACTTCTCACCTGTCACCACCGCTTCTGCACAGCCCGACGACGACGGCTTCATCCGTCGCTGGCTCATCCTCGAGCCCCTCGACAAGCCCAACAGCGGCAACACCGTCTTCACCGACAGCTATCTGCGTGAGAACTTCGCCACCGAATACTTCAAAGGTCAGCAGACCATCGTACCGAAGGACGGCCAGAAGGTAAAGGCTGTCTATCAGAAGACAGAAGTGGCTCCCGGTTTCGGACGTGGCTTCGGACAGGAACCCACAGAGCCCAAGGTCACGACCGTCAAGCAGATGCTCACCTGGCACGCCCTCGACAGCGAGAACTACAACGTGAAGCTCTTCCGCTTCGCTGAGAAGTGGGGCCAGCAGGTCTATGGCGTCCTCTTCTGGACCGTCACGATCATCGACTGTGAGGAGGACATCGAGAACGTACGCCTCGCCGTCGGCTCCAATTCCGCCTCTATGTGGTGGCTCAACGGCGAGGAGGCCCTCTTGCTCTCCGGCGACCGCCGTATGGTGAAGGACGATGCCATGTCGCCCCGCCTCACCCTTAAGAAGGGTCGTAACATCCTCCGTGGCGCCATCATCAACGGCCCCGGCATGAGCGACTTCTGTGTCCGCTTCCTCGACGAGAAAGGTAACCCCGTAAAGAACTATTCAATCAAAGCACAATAAAGCATTATGAAAAGACTACATAGCATTCTTGCGGCCCTGACATTGGCCACAGCCGCAAACGCGCAGATTGGCGCACCCTACATCCACGACCCCTCGACACTGGCCGAGTGTGACGGTAAGTATTACACCTTCGGCACCGGCGGCGGAGGCCTGATCTCTGAAGACGGCTGGAGCTGGAACTCTGGCGCAGACCGTCCCGGTGGCGGTGCTGCCCCCGACGTGCTGAAGATTGGCGACCGTTACCTCTGCATCTACGGAGCCACAGGTGGTGGCCTCGGCGGTGGTCACGCTGGTCGTATTCTTACCATGTGGAACAAGACGCTCGACCCGAAATCGCCCGACTTCAAGTGGTCTGAGGCTGTCGAGGTGTGCTACTCCGACGGTATGGAGGATCAGGATGCCATCGACCCGGGGCTGCTGCTCGATCCCACCACAGGTCGTCTGTGGGTGAGCTACGGCACCTACTTTGGCACCATCCGCCTCATTGAGCTCGATCCCAAGACGGGCTTCCGCAAGGCTGGCAATAAGGAAAAGGACATCGCCATCGACTGTGAGGCCTCCGACCTCATGTATCGCGACGGCTGGTACTATCTGCTCGGTACCCACGGCACTTGCTGCGACGGTGTCAACTCCACTTATAATATTGTAGTAGGCCGCTCCAAGAGCGTTGAAGGCCCGTATGTCGACAACGTAGGCCGCGACATGTTCCACGGTGGTGGTAAGATGGTCGTTGCTGCTGAGAAGCGCGCCTGTGGTGCAGGTCACTTCGGACGTTTCATCGTCGATGAGGGCGTCGAAGTGATGTCGTTCCACTGGGAGGCAGATTTTGAACTCAGCGGCCGTTCCACGCTCGTCGTTCGTCCCTTGGTATGGAAGAACGGCTGGCCTGTGGCTGGCGACAATTTCAAGGGTGGCAACTTCGCCATTTTGTCTGAGCGTCGCGGCTATGCTCTCGAACTCACCGTCGACTTTGTCCGCATGCAGCAGCAGCGTCAGGGTTGGTTCAATCGCAACCAGATGCAGGAGCCTGCCAAGCCCATCGCCAACCAGACACTGGATGAGGTTAAAGCTGGCTGGCCTGAGGGTGACATTCCCGCCCGTATCGGTGACTACATGTACCGTCCTCACCAGCGCTGGACTATCACACCCGTCGATGAGGCCGGTGGCTACCTGAGCAACCCTTACTTCAAGATCACTATCGAGGGTACTGATCGCGCACTCGCCGCTACGGCCGACAAAGAGGTGACCACTGTTCCTGCCTACACCGGTGCTGACGAACAGCTCTGGCGCATCGAGCAGCTTACCGACGGCACATACCGCATCATGCCGAAGGCCATCCCTGGCATCGAAGGCACGAACACCAAGTACTGCCTCTATTCTGCTGGAGACTCCACTCCGACGCTCGCTGTCTACGACTTCAACAGCGACAACTCCAAGTGGAACTTCTTTAACCGCTAAATCAAACAAAGATCTATACGTTACAATCCCTCGCCAATCGGCGAGGGATTGTTATTTTGGTATTTGCCTTTTGTTACTTTGTTACTCGTTACTTATAAAAATGAAAATGTCTTACAAGCAAAGAAAGCTGTGAGAAAAGAGAGACTTTAGTCCGTCTAAAATAGGACTTTAGTTAGGGTAAAGTCCCATTTTACTGCCTGAAAAGTCCAGGTTTCCTTAGTCTAAAACTGGCGTTTTTCAACTGTTTGTATATCAGGCAGTTAGAAAGATGTTGAAGAAAGATGCGGTTTTGTGAATTTTGCTGACAGGATGATACAAGAAAGATCCGGACTCTCACGAGTCCGGATCCCACCAAAACAATGTAAAGTTCTAAAAATTGTCCATGACCGATGGACAATGGGTCACGTAAGTTCTACTTACTTAACAATATACTTTTTGCCTTCTTTCACCACGATGCCCTTGTAGGTCTTAGAGACACGCTGGCCAGCGAGGTTGTAGATAGCGGTAGAAGACTTCTTGTTGACTGTTATGCCATTGATGGCAGTCTCCTCGTACTGGTAAGGAGTAGTGCCTGCACTGATCTTCAACCAGAAGTTCTCACCACCAGTCTGATTGATCAGCGATTCTGTGTTGTCAGCAAGCTTCCAGACTACGTTCTTGATGGTGTAGTCGCAAGCCTCCTTGATTTCGGCCATGTTGAAGGCAATGCTCTGCATGCCATCTGCCTCAGCAGGAACGGTGAATGTACCAGAGAAGTGCTGCTCCTCGGTCGTGAAGTTCACGTCACCGATGGCTGCCCAGTGCAGGTATTCGCCAGCACCAGCGTGGCACTGAGTGGTGGTCTTAGCTTCCTTATTGGCCACATAGTCGAACTCAACGATGGTCTCCTCACCAGCGCTCAGCGTGCGGTTGGCCATGATCCAGAACTGGTTGTCCCAAGCAAAGCCTGTACCACCTTCCTGCTCACTTTCTGTGTAGTCTCTCTCTACACCGTTGACAGTAACAGATGTGGGGTTAGGATTGATCTCAATCGGTCCTGTCTCCTCCTCACCTTCGAGCTTCACGAAGTTGATCTGCTTGCCTTCGGTGTCAATAGAGATGGTCCATACACCAGCTGCGGGGAGCTTGATCTTAGCGTTAGAACCCTCTGTGTAGTCGAGCCATGTGTCAGGATCGTTCACAACAGTGCCAGTAGGCTTAATGGTTGCGCCCTTGTATGCCTTATCGTTACCACGAACGGTTGAGATCATCACTTCGTTGACCCATGAATCCTGCTTGCCTTCTGTACCAACGGTGGCTACCATCAGGTCATCGTCCTGAACAAATTCAATAGCATTGTCAAAGTCGTACTCGGTACCAGTCTTGGTGTTAGAAGATGCAACGAAGAGACCCTCGTCAAGCTTCATGACCGAAACAGAGATATCATCGAAATAGAAATCGATAGCGTTCTTGTTCTGCGGGTTCAGGTTGAATGCGATAGACCATGCATCAGTTGCTGCATCGGGAACAGTGAATACTCCGTCAAATTCCTGCCACTCTGTTTTAAAGGTCACGTCGCCGACAGCCTGCCAGTGTACGTAATCAGAGGGGTTCTGATGGTGGAACTGCGTGTTTGTCAGAGCTTCCTCAGAAGCCTTGTAGCGGAAGTGCAGCTTGAACTGGTTGCCCACTTTGAAGACCTTTGCATTGGGAGCCTGAATCCAGAACTGGTTGTCCCAAGCAGAAGGATCTCCCTCAGTGTCAGCAGGCTTACCATGAACGACGAATACATTGCTGCCGTCAACCTCTTCAATGGTTGCGGGGAACGGATCCCAACCGCCGTCATCATTCATGTTCACACCTTTCTCCTTGCCCCAGGCAACAATCTTGTAGTTGTTCTCCTGATCGTTAAATCTTGTTGCCTTCTGCTCGTCTGTCCAAGGAGTCTCGGCATCACCGTTGGTGAGCTGTTCAATCCACTCTACGGGGCGCTCTTCCTTACCCTCGTGGGTAATCTTCACATTTGAGATCCACCACTCACCTACGTAGTCACCACACTGGATGAGCAGCTGGCCGCTGCTGGCAAAGTAGGCAGCAGAAGGATCGTCCTTGCATCCTTCTAATACAACGGTCTGCCAGTCTGTCGTGACAGGAATCTCACCGGGAGTGTTAGATCCCGAGAATGATGCGTGAAGGCTCTGTGCGACAGTACCCTTGATCGTCAGCGTAATGGTGTACGACGCGTCAGAGTCAAAAGACGAAGACGGAACGCCGAAAGCCTGGAACTGGACGTCGTAGAAGGGGTCTACAGCCTCTTCACTGTGGAAATACATGCAGCCGTCCTGGATTGAGACGCGTGCAGCGGCAGACTCGCTTCTCCAGCCGCCATTCCATTCACTGGTAACGGTAGAGTAGTCCATCTCCAGATCGACAATCTCTACAGCCTTTGCTCCCATGAAACATGTCAAGAAAGCAAAAAGAAAAAATAGTTTCTTCATAATAGTTGTTTAATTATTAATATGAAAATAGTAAAAGAATAACATATACTTATTGCTGTCCATTTAGGGCGTCGCAGAAAGCCTTGTAGGTGGCTGTGCGCACCCAGTCCTTGCTCTTGCTGTCGATAGACCAGAGACCTACAGGATCGGCCGTGTCAGCGAGGTTGCCTTTACAGATGCCTGCCTGCTTGTCGTTAGGGATATTGTCCATATATCTCTTGATAGCGTATGCATAGAAGTCGGCAAGCTTCTGACGCTGATCTGCCGTAATCTTGTCAGCGGTTACATTAGCGCCATCTGCATCCTGATACTTGATGTCGAAGTTTGAGAGACGGATGAGCTTGCCTGTGGAAGCAAGATTCGCAAGGAACTTTTCATACGCAGCCTTGTTGGCATCCAGCGTTGCAGCGTTCTCACTAAAGGTGAGGTTCACTTTAGCATTGATACCATCAATCTTTGCACCCTTGGCGTCCCAAATGCCAATCCAGTATTTGAGACTCTCAAATGTCTGTTGGTTTTCAAGACCTGTCTCGCTGATGAAGAACTTCAACTCAGAAGGATTTCCTCCATGCTCTGCAAATTTATCGCTGGCAATCTTTGACACTACAGGCGCATAGTTCTCACTGCCAAGGATATCCTGCCAGAAGATCTTTTCGGTAGAGTGCTTGAGGTCGTATATACCGCTTTCCAGCTCTGATTTAGTATCGATAGCCTCTTCAATGAGGTCAAATGAATTGATACGGCCGGCGTTAATCTTCATCAGACCATCACACCATGTGTTGAGGGCATACATAATCGTATCTTTCAGCTCTTTTTCGGTCTGAGGACGGTGGTTGTCAGGATAGTAACCTACTTCTGCCTTCTGGATATAGATGACGGCAGAACGCGTATTCTCAATCCTTAAGTAGCCTTCTGTCTCGCCTTCTGCACTTTGAGCCTCCACAACGACCTTTGTCCATTTGCCAGGCTTCAATGTCCACTTACCATCAGCACCGCTTCCGTTAACCTTATTGCCCGAGAAAGTGATGTTGTAGGAAGCGTCCTTGTCGACCTTTGCCCAGAATGTGGTAGTATATTTGGCGGCAGGATCAACTTCAAAATTTTCAATGATACGGACATTAGCTGCTGTACCTATCTTAAGCGTGTTCTGACCATCATATTCTACAATCTCGGCCTTTCCCTTCTCTACAGTACCTTCGAATGTATCCATGGTGTTGAAGTCGACAGACTTTCCTTCTACATATTCAACCGGAACCTCAATGGGAGATGTGAGCGTAGCCAGCCAGTCGTCGGCCTGATTGGCATTTGCTACTATCGGGCTGCCGTATACCTCATAGCCGATCTCCTCTACATGGGAAAGAAGGTCACTCATGTCGAGGAAGTTCATCACACCTTTGGCATTGACGATAGCACCCTGCATCAGAGAGGTACCGAAGGTTGCATAATCGCAGTTGGTGACACATGCGGCATGGGCCAGTTCCTGCTTGTTGAAGTCTGACACCTTGAGCAAAGCCCCGAGAGACATGTTGGGATACTGGCTTCTGTCGATGTACCACTTGACAGGGTCCAGATCCTCATAGGGCTTTACGTAGGTAGGATCAGGTTCGGCATAAAACTTGTTTGTCTCATTATAGTCGGCACAGGATGCAAGCAGTGCGACTACAGAGATTACAAATAACTTTTTCATATGTTTAGCCTCCTTTTATTTTACGTATTTTGCTGAGAAGAACTCTTTCTTGTTTGACTCACGGGTCTGAACGACGAGGGTATCGTTGGTAGATACCTGAATGTCACTATTGACAAAGTTGACATCGTACGACAGACGAAGGATGTCACGCTGGACGGGTTGTCCATTGTTACTTCCCCACTGGTAGTCCTTGTATTCTGCCCTCTCTGTTCCCTTGGCGATAAACTCGCCAGAGCCAGAGGCAGTCACGTCTTTGTCTGCAGTGGAAATTGTACACTGATTACCGTTGAACGTGAGGATGAGGTTACACGAGATGGAAGCACCAGAGGTCTTGAACTGCACAGGGAAGATGGCCTGCGTCATGTTCTTGGTCTTGATTTCGCATATCTCATCGTTCTGGTTCACCGGGTTCTCCTTGTAGTGCTCGAGGTCAGAGTTCACCAATGAGAAATCCTTGCGGACCACGGTTGTGGCCTTTCCTTTCTCAGTCACCTGGTCAACACCACGGCGGATATATTTTCCCTGCCAGGGATTCATATACTTCACGCAGTAGAGCACATAGTCCATGGCCAGCACTTCCCAATCCTCCGTATTCGTGCGAGAGGGGGAGAGACCTTCACGGGGTGTGCCCGAGAGAATATGGTCAATGCCCGTGAATTCCTCCGTCATCCTGAGTGGAATGACATAGGTGTTGGCTATGCTTTTCTCATCTTTGAAGAAGTCATCCGTGAACTGTACTTCTACATAACCTCTGGTATCACCATTGTAGGGAATGGTGTTGGATGCCAGACGATAGTAGGCTGTGGGCATTGGGCGAACAGGCTCATCTGGGTTTCCACCTTCGTCAGTGAAATAGAGGTTGTCGCAGAGTTTTTCGTCGACGACAATGTTTACCACGGCGTTACGTCCGCTATAGGCTCCACCCATGGTCGCCCATATCCGGCATTTGTGCTCGTTGTCGAGCGTGTTGTCGTAGATGTCGTTACCAAGTACGAGTGTACGTACCGGGTTCTGATAGGCGAAGTAGGCGGTCGTTCCACCTTCATAGTCTGGGAACTCCTTGTCTGCATTATAGCAGGCTGTATATGTGAGAGATATTGCTCCCAAGACTGCTCCGTATATATATTTCTTGAGTTTCATCATAATTATTTACGATTTACTTTTTCACTTTTCACTTTTACTTTTCCCTTATATTACCAACCCTTGTTCTGCATGAGGTTACTCCATTTGAGCACTTCGCTCTTTGGAACGGGCCCGTACCACTGATAAGGGCTGGTGAACTGGCGGTCCTCCACATTGATGATGGTATATGTGAGCTCACCAGTCTCTTCGTTGCGGTCAATCTGCATGCCTTTCACACTTTCGTTGATCGGCAGCATCCAGCGGCGCAGATCCCAGAAGCGCTTGTTCTCAAAACAAAGTTCCAGACGGCGCTCGTTACGGATCAGCTCTGCCATCTTAGCCTGGTCAGCAGCACACTCCTCAAGATATGTGTCGCCTTCAGGAAGATCACGGCCATATTCGTCTGTTCCGAGTCCAGCACGTACGCGGATGAGGCTGATCACGTCATAGGCAGTTGCACCGATGCCCGTCGGATCGCCCTTGGGACCCCATGCATCGTTGGCCGCTTCAGCAAAAGCCAGGAACATCTCGGTGTAACGGATGCGGGGATAGATGTGCTGCTGCTCGATGAGCGAACTCGACAGCGGGCTGACGTCGTCACGAAGAAGCTTCTTCAGGTAATAGCCTGTACGTGTCGAGGTGCCGATGCTATTCAGGTTATCATCAGTCTCGTTCTTGTCGTTAGGATATGTACCTGTGATGATTAATGATTTTCTGAATGTCTGGCCGTTATAGATGATGTAGTTCTCAAGGCGCGGGTCACGGTTGGCATAGGGATCGTTTGGATTGTAACCTGAATTAGGATCGGTGATAGGCCGTCCGTTGCGCATGGGGAATGCATCGACGAGATTCTGCGACGGGTTGATACGACCGCTACCATACAGTGTAGGCGGGAAGTTCTCCCTTTCCTGTTCTGCATTCTTATGACGGTCTTCGCGCCAAAGGATCTCATCCATCTCTCCGCCTGCGGGCTCAAGCTTGGTCTTATTCTTGTACCAGACATTACCTGTCGGGTCTAATAATCCGTCGATGCGCTTAAGTACGTTTGCGCAAAGCACTGCTGCCTCGGCAGAAGTGACGCCGCTGCGTTCGCGGAAAGCAGGGCTTGCTGCGAGCAGTGCAACCTGAGCCTTGATAGCCTCGGCAATTCTGCCAGACACCAAGTTCCTGGCCTTGTTGCCAAACACGAGGTTGTAATTGGAATAATTTGCACCAAGGGCGAGATACTTGGGAGGAATCTGGGCATTACTGGTAATATCCTCATAATACT
>Ga0310786_10010722_pt1 | contig 11491 bp, 11 predicted proteins | sample AusTroGonzalo_MG_FD_203881 | JGI IMG/M metagenome (GOLD analysis project Ga0310786, IMG submission 203881) | Bovine rumen microbial communities from tropical cattle in Woodstock, Queensland, Australia - Gonzalo_03 (v2) (version 2) | ecosystem: Host-associated > Mammals > Digestive system >... | reverse complement strand
TGTCTACAGTAATCTCCGAGGTTTCACACCGGAGAGACGGAATGTACAGACCGACCTTAGCCTGCTTTTTACTGCCGTCGTTGGTGGCTGCCGAAATCGTCACTTTACCGGGTGCGACGGCAGTCACCACTCCGGCATTGTCCACCGTCGCAATAGCCGGATCGCTGCTCTCCCAGGTCAGGGACTTGTCCGTGGCATTTTCCGGCTGGATCGTATACTCAATGGCCAGCTTTTCCCCGACGTTGACCGGCGTATTCGTCTTTGTTTCGATTTTAAGGGTCTTGACGGGCTCCACCACACGGACTTTCAGGGAGGCGGAAAGCGTCTGCCCCTCCGGCAGTTCCGTTGTGCAGGTGACTGTGGTCTCCCCGGGGGCAACGCCCTTGACGGATCCGTTCTGCACGGTGGCGATCTGCTCGTCGGCGGAGGCCCAGGTATATTTCAGTTTCTTCGGATTCTCCACGTTTTCCGCGATGGGCGAAAATTTCACCGCTTTCTTCACAGCTACGCTGATCTCATCGCTCTCAAAGCGCAGCGCCGGCTCCCCTTCGGCAAAAGCACAGGCGCACAGAAGCGCAAGCAGCAAAACAGCAGAAACAACAATTCGATTTATATTCCGATTTGACACACAGACCCCTCCCTTTATTCCGCGTCGGATACATACTGAATGAATACCCTTGCGAAGGCTTCATAATCAAAGTCTTCCGGGTAATCCGTCGAGAAGCTGAAGGTATATACGTATCCGCCCGCGGCGCGCGAAAAAATCATCACGCTGGAGTCCGACTTGGTCCCGATCACCCAGGGAACACCGTTGATCTCTTCCGGTGTGACCTGATCGATAAACGCGACATCCGAGAGGCGGTCCTCCGGAGAAGCGTAAGCGTTCGACCGGCTGATAACCAGGCCGACGGCGGGCTTGATAAAATCTTTCGGAAAATACCGGTGCAGATACCGCACCCGATCGGGTTCTTCCTTGATCTCCAGTTCGAATTCAGCCGGGTACAGGTATTTCAGGTCAAAATATACCAGTTCGTCCGTAAAGGAGAATTCCGTCTCCCCGATTGCCGCGGTCGGGATCTCCTGTGTGCTTTCCGCTTCCGCGAATACCGCGAAAGGGATCATCAGTGCTGCCATCAGCATGAACAGAATCAGTTTTTTCATATGCTACATCCTCCCTGATTTAGTATATCTGTGTTTTACTGCCGGGGATCGTTTCCCGTGATTTATTTGGCCTTCTTGAATTTAAATCCGGCCTCTTTGGCGAATGCCGCGGCATAGCTGCCTTCCGGCGCGACGATGGTCAGCTTTTTCACTCCATCCTGAAAAGCGGTGGGGTCGATGAGCTCCACGGTTTCCCCCAGCTTGATCTGCTTCATCTTTTTACAGCCGCTGAAGGCCAGGGGGCCGATTTCCCGCAATCCGGCGGGCAGGGTCACCTTGCTCAGCTTTTTGCAGCCGCTGAAGGCCTCGCTGCGGATGACCGTTACGCTGTCCGGAATCGTGATTTTTTCCAGTTTTTCCTGCCCGAGGCACATTTTTTCCGGAATTTCCGTGATGCCCGCGGGAAGCGTCAGGGATTTCAGTTCCAGATCACGGAAAGCGTTGGGGCAGATCTCCGTCACGCTGTCCGGAATGACCAGGTTCCGGACGCTGCACCGGAGGAAAGCGCTGCCGATGCGCTTCAGGGTGGACGGCAGCACAATCTCCTTGATGTCGTAGGCGTCGACGCTGCATTCTCCGATCTCCTCAATGCCTTCCGGGATCGTCAGGCTCTTCAGTTCCCCGGCATTGATCGCAAAGTCCCCGAGGAGCGTCAGCGTCGACGGGAGGACAATTTCGGTGGCTTGCGGAGCTTGAATACAATGGCCCCAGCCGTACTGGGGTGCCAGCGCGGTCACCGTCAGGCCGTCCACGGATTCCGGCACTTCCACCCTCAAAGCCTCCTGGTCACTGAAGCTGCAGATGGCGGCGGTATCCGGAGAAGTCTTATAGTAGGTAAACGGGCCGCAGGTATAACTTGAGATAAACTTCGGATCGGTGTTGATCAGAATCCGGTTTCCGTTGATCTCAGAGGGGTAGGCATAATAATCCTGAACCAGCTTGTCATAATCTCCGTTCGTCCGGTACAGGAAGGCACTGCCGCTCAGCAGCAGTTCTCCCGGCCTGACCCGGTTATGCGGAATATAAAACCCGTCCAGCTCCTGAATCGCTTCATAATCCAGGTACCAGTAGATACGGATCTCGTGGGCCAGCATTTTTCTGACGCGCAGGAAGCAGCCGTTAGGCATCAGGATTTCATAAACGTCATCCGGAATGCAGTCGGCGCTTACCTGCTCGACCGGATGTCCGTCCATCATTCTGGGCACAAGCCACAGGCCATCCTGATCCGTTGCACCGTTCATGGTCAGGACCGTCGCCCTGTCGTATTGATCCAGTTTGTAACTGGAGTCACCGGACGTAATAACTCCGTTTCCCTCTGCCGGCGCCGCGAAAGGAATCATCAGCGCCGCAATCAACAACAGCAGAAAAAACTTTCTCATTCCGCACCTCGGTCATATGTTATTGATTTATCGGACATCATATCCAAGTAATTTTACTGTTTTCAGACAGAAGCTGTCTATTAGGGGAACCCCTATACCAGCCCTGAAAAGCGCATAAAACAAGGCTCCTCCGTTTTCGAGGGAGCCGCGGCCGAATCATTCGGATTTTTGTGCAATTTTATGATACAGGTCTGTGAGTCCGGCCCGGGTGGTAATCCCGGTCTTACGGTAGAGACGGGTCACATAGGCCTGCAACGTCTTGACCGTGATGTTCAGGTGGTCGCTGATGACCGACTGTTTATCCTCGGTCAGTACCAGTTCGCGCAGCACCTCCGCCTCCCGTGGTGTCAGGCTATACTCCTCCCGGATCCGGTCCAATGCTTCTTCCTCCGAAAGGATATTGGGGGAAGTCTGTGCTGCAGGAGCAGCCGGCAGCGGATCGCTTGTTGTGGTGTCAGGCGTTTCGGCATACGGGTCACTGAATGATTCAGCAGGTTCGGCAAGCTGCCGGACAGGAGGATCATTGAAATTGAAGTTCCCGTCGGCCGCCATCATAAAGATGATCAGGGCAACACCCGCAATGTCAACCCCCAGGATCACCGCCGGCGGAAGGGAAGAAAACTGAATCGCGCCGGCCAGCAGCACCATTCCGCTGTCGATGATCCTGCCGAAAGGCGCCCATAACGCCGGATGTTTTGTGCCCGGCGCCAGGCGCCAGAATGTCAGCAGATAATAGGAAGTAAACGCGGCGATCGAGCAATAGAAAAGGCACATGTTCAGTCCCTGCGCTTCCGGGTTCCCGATCAGGACGACGTTCAGCAGTGCGATCAGCATGATGCATAAGGAGGCAATCGGCACATATCGCCCGTTCTTTCTGTCTCCGATGACGGCAAACAGCAGATATACGGGCACAAGCAACAGGCGCGGCCAGCTGTATACATTGTAAGCGCCGTAGTCAGACTGAATCTGCAGATGATGAATATATTCGTTGTAAAAACAGGCGAACAGCACAAAGACCGTCGTAATCAGAATCGCAAGCACAATCCGTTTCGGCGGAGTAACCTCCGCTTTTTCGGCGGCTTCCGCAACAGCTTCCGGTTCTTTGCCCGGCAAAAGATATCCGAAAAGGAGAAATGCTGCCAGCATAAAAAACGGCAAAAGCGGCGAGATGCCCTGCCGGATCTGGAACAGATACTGCAGCACAACGGCGGCAGCGCTGCCGATTCCCATACTTTTCGCCACAGTTGCGCCCGTTGCGGTCTCCAGACTCATCCGGTAATGTGCCGCACCGCCAACCAGACCGACGCACAAGGCGGCCGCCATGGAGACAATCACATAGAACATGGAGTCGCAGCCTGCAAAAAGCATTATGACCGTGCAGGCAAAAAAGATCCCGAAAACGGCATATGCGATCCCTTTTCGGATTCCGGATGTTTTTTGATTGGCTGTATAATGACGGGCATAAACCGCATGCAGCAGGAACCCGAGAATCACAAAAACCTGAAGGACGTAATAAACAAGCTCCCGCTGCCCGGTGGCAAGATATCCTTCTCCGGCGTGGTTTGCCAGTCCCAGCACAGTAAACTGCAAAAATACAAAGGAACCGAACAGACAGGTCAGACGAATCCTGTCCGACAGCGCACCGGACAAAGAGCGCAAATCAATATGAGCTGCGATGCGCTGTGAAAGCGCCGATTTGTACTGCATGACCGCCGGGTTCCTTTCCGGAGGAAAAGACAGAAATGGTTGTTTGTCTTATGCCTCCTGGTTTTCCCTCCTCAGGACCATCCTGACGCGAAATAAAAGCATTCATCCTGACCCCTCAAAAAAACGCCCGTCATATCCTTTTCCGCTGTCAGAAAAATAACATTGCGCGCACATTGTACCACACAATCCCGAAACAGAAAAGAGCAAGCCGCCTTTCCGGTAAGGAAAAGCGGCTTGAATCCTGTGCCCGGTTATTCGTCGGAATCGTCCGGCTTCACTTCAATGGAGGGCACATCATCCTCTTCGTTTGTCTTCGGTTTCTCCGCAGCATCTTCATCGGACGCGTCATCGGTATCAGGAACTTCGGCGTTTTCCTCTGCGTCTTCCGCCGTGTCTTCTTCCGGGTAATCAGCAGATACCGCTTCCCAGGCTTTGTCCAGTTCATCCTTGATCGTCCTGGTTGTTGAGACCACGGATTCTTTTACGGCGTCAGCGGCTTTCCGTACCGCATTTTCCACATCCACAGCCTCACCGTCTTCGCTTTCCAGATGCACTCTGAACCCCAGAAGAGGCGCGGCAATCAGACCGGTAATGCTCAGCTTTGGCGCCATAAGCAGTCCGGGAAGAGCGAAAATGCTGGACACGTTCACAACATCCTTCCCGTCCTTTTCAACCTTTAAACGATACTGGGTCAATGTTTCAAAAAAACTTTTGTTTGCCATTGTCTTTCTCCTCCTTATCGATAGCTCGGGTGATCGGGGCTTCACGGAATCCATCCCTTGATTCCTGCATCTCCTTCAACCGTTCCGGTCATTCCCTGACCGTGAACGAATCATAACACAGGGAAAAGCGGAAATACAGAGCAAAGCCGGAAAAATATCAGGGGTTATTTCTCTCCGGCGGAGAAGAAAAACGCCATAAACGGATATCATGATATAAAGCGGGCATGATGTGAATCAGCATTTTCCCCCTTGCGTTTGTTCTTTCCATATGGATCACCTGTATGGTATAATTGTTGGCAGGTTTTCCTTTTGGATTTATGAATGATCGACAAATCGGTTTTTCTGAGGAATTCAATCATGTGGAAAGAAAAAGGAACCATGAAAAAGCTTATCGGCGGCACTTTTGCTGCCGGTTATTTCCATGGCGGAGGAGGGTCATTATATGCGCGAAATTTCTGTTACCGAAGTCGGCCCCGTCTGTATCGGACAGACCGAGAATACCGAAGCCGCCACCGGCTGTACGGTATTCATCGTACCGGAGGGCATGCGTGCCGGGCTGGATGTGCGGGGCGGCGGACCGGCCAGCCGGGAGACGCAGCTGCTCAATCCTCTGATGTCTGCCCGGCAGATTCACGCCATTTTGCTGGCCGGCGGCAGTGCCTACGGTTTGGGTGCAGCCAACGGCGTCATGCAGTATCTGGAGGAACATGGAATCGGCTTTGATACAGGCTATGCCCTGGTGCCTTTGGTGGCTCAATCCGATATTTATGACCTGTCCGTGGGCGATTCCTCTGTCCGTCCCGACGCGGCGATGGGCTATGAAGCCGCCCGGCTGGCTATGGAGTCTCCGAATTACCGGGATGGGAATTATGGTGCCGGCTGCGGCGCGACTGTAGGCAAATTTGCCGGAATGGACTTTTGCATGAAGTCCGGCATCGGCAACTATGCGATCCAAATCGGCGAACTGAAAATCGGCGCTATCGTGGTTGTCAATGCCCTTGGAGATATTTATGACTGGCGGACGGGAACACAGATTGCCGGTATGCTGAACGAGGACAAGACCGGTCTGCGCTCCACCCTGGAATATATGCGTGGCAATTATACGGTCATCGAGAACAAGTTTACGGGGAATACGACCATCTGTGTTGTTTTCACGAATTCCCGCTTCGACAAGGCTCAGCTTTGCAAAATTGCCGGAATGGCTCACGACGGATATGCCCGTTCCATCAACCCTGTACACACATCCGCCGACGGTGACAGTATCTATGCCGTATCCATTGGGGATATTGAAGCAGATCAGGACCTTGTCGGGACGCTGGCCGCGGAAGTAGTCAGCGAAGCCATTACCCGGGCCGTAACCAACGCGGACGGCGCATATGGATATCCTGCCATGCGCGATCTTCAGCCATGAAGTGATGCGTCCATCTGACTGCAATGAACATCCGGCTTATTGTTCCGTCATTTGACCGCCGGACCTGAACATGCCGCTAAAGTGACCCGTCCAGCACAGCGTCAATCACTGCCTTGCCTGCCGAAAAGCAATTGTGCATCGCGGTCTCGAAAACATCCACGGATTCCATACTGTCTTCCGATGCAATATGATCTTCGGATGCCGGTCCCCACAGCATTTCAGGCGTAACTTTTTTCGGAAAAACATCCATATTCACGCCTACGCGCAGGATAATCAGCCGGTCAAGCATGCCAAAGCTCTTTACTGCCTGCCCGACGGCGATATCCTCCATCTCCGAAACAGCAAACGGATCGGGACAATGATATGTATCAGCAATCAGCAAAGCGTTCAGATGACCATATTTGCCTTTCCAGTAATTATCACCGGTCACCGATGTACCTCGCAGAACCTGTGGCAGCCGGTCAGCCCACGCTTCATCAGGTTATTCTCCTTGGAGGAATCTCACGGTTTGATCTGTCGTTTGCAGAGATATGTCTTTTACCAGATTGTACACGCGGTCTGTGAGGTCCTGATCAAGCCGGACAACAGCGCTTTCGTCAAAGCTCTCATCATGAAACCACGTCGTTTCGATCCCGACGGGCATTTCCCTCGCATCAACCCGATGCCCGAGATCGAAATCCACAGCGGTGGAAATCACGAAGACATCCCCCAGGATGCCGTAGCCTTCCGCCATCCCGCCGCAGCCTACGGACAGGATATAGGCATCGGAGAAGTCAAATCCGGTATCTGAAAGGATGGCCGCAGTATTCAGGGCTGCAGTGACCTTTCCCTGACCGGCGAGACACAGCGCGATACCATCCTTGTAATACACCTCGATCGTGCCCGGGCACCCGTTTATGGTGTATGTATCTCCTCCCATGAGGTATTCTTCATAGAAATCCTGCGCTTCTCCGGGAAAATCCCCCTGTCATGGCGCCGACTTCAAACTTCGGAAGGATTAAAACCCGGACATGCTTCCTTTGTTCGGTTATCTGTGCGGCATACCCTGTCTGCATACCGGCGATCAACAGAGCCATCGCGAAAGCAGCAATCCGCCTTATTGTTTTTGATATCTTCATCGTAAACCGCCTTCCCGGAATTTGTTGCCGCAACTTCCGATAAAAGCAAGACCTCCTGCCGGCGCCGCCGGCTTTTTTCTGTCACTCCGTCTGCGTATCAATCGAATCAATCATATCCTGCAGCACATTGATCCGACCTTCCCATTCGTCATACGCTTCCTCTTCCTCGTCCGGATCCGGTTCTTCGGTCATCATCTGATCCAGGAGATCCAGGAGCCAGGAACGGGAATCAAATGCTTCTTCAAGATAATGATACATCTGCGCCAGACCGCCGTGGGAAGTTTCCCTGTATTTATCACTCATATCCTTCCCTGTCTGATACATGGTATCAATAATCACATCAAAAGATATTTTGCGGGTTTCATACAGAAACCGGGAAAGATTCACAGCGGAAATGGCACGCATGGCAGCCACTGCATTGCGCTCAATACAGGGAATCTGAACCAGTCCGCCTACCGGGTCACAAGTCAGCCCCAGATGATGCTCCATCGCGATCTCCGCGGCATACTCAATCTGGTCCAGGTTCAGCTGATACAGCGCAGCCAGCCCTGCGGCAGCCATGGAGCACGCACTGCCGATCTCTGCCTGGCATCCGCACTCGGCGCCGGAAATGCTGGCATTCGTCCTGATTACATTCCCGATCATCCCCGCCACAGCCAGAGCATCCAGGATCTCCTCCTCCGGAAACCCGCGATCCTTCTGCATATAATAGAACACCGCCGGAATCACTCCGCAGCTGCCGCAGGTCGGGGCAGTTACGACAATATTCTCACTGGCATTTTCTTCACTGACTGCATAGGCATATGCGGCGATCACCCGGTTCATGGTCACATCAGCGGCTTCGTTATAACAGCGCTTTTCATAAAGAATCTTTGACTTCCGGTCCACATTCAGTCCTCCGGGGAGGATTCCCTCCGCCTGGATTCCGCGTTCAATCGCGGCCTGCATGGCCTGCCAGACCGTGGATAAATATTCCCGGAACCCGTCTCCTTCCCGTTTCCGGATCCAATCCTTGAGTGTCATGTTCTCCCGTCTGCAGGCATCCAGAATCTCCTCAAGGTTTTTTTCGGGGTAAATCTCCCGTTCCTCATCATCCGGCTCATTTTCAAACCGCACTGAACCGCCGCCCACGGAGAAAACACGGACACTTTCAAGCACCTGTCCGTCCTTATAAGCCGTAAACAGCATCGTGTTCGGATGAGGAAGGTCTGTCGTCTCCGTGTCTGTGATAATTTCCGCACCCGGCAGTCCGGACAGAATCGCCTTTCCGGTACCGTGCCCTGCTCCCGTGAAAGCCAGAGAACCGTACAGCGTGACGCAGAACCTGTCCGCATCCGGATGTCTCTGGCCAAAACGCACAGCCGCGTTGTACGGACCAACCGTATGGGAACTGGACGGTCCATGTCCGATCTTATAAACACTGCGAATGCTTTTCATCTGTTACCTCTCCTCTGCTCAGATAAACTCATTCCATCTGCCTGTCAATCGAATCAATCTGTTGTTGCAGCAGTCATAAACTCATCCTTCCGGAAGCATACTCATCCGTTGCAGTGAAAGCACTGCTGTCCGGTCTCAAAATCAGTTTCACTTATATTGCTGCTTCAGTCTGACGAAGATATTATACCAAGGCAGCATGAATCCCGCAACGGAAAAAAGGCCGTGATCCGAAGACCAATGAAATTTTTCAGACGCCCGGCATGTCCCAACCCCTTGAAAAACAACAACTCTCATAGTATGATAAGCACCGCGGGCATGCCGGATCATGATATCCTGCCCAATATTGAAGAAATAAGGAGAATCACCATGCTGAAAAAGAACTATACCGACCTGCAGAAAGCCGAAGTGCTGAAGAAAGCCGCGGAGACTTCCGTTGCGGAAGCTTCCAGAAAGTACGGTGTTGATGAGAAGACCATCAGGAAGTGGAGATCTGCGGCAAATGTGGATGCTGAAAAGATTGAAGTGAAGAAAAACGTCCGCGCCGCCGAACGGAAAGTGAAAGAAAAGGTTTCCACCGCCAAGGAAAAAGCCGCCGTGAAGAAGATCGAAAAGAAGGCTGAAAAGCAGGAAGTCAAAGCAGCTGCCGCGGCCACAGTGAAGGATGACAAGGACGCCGCGAAGATCGAGGCGAAGAAAAAGACAAGGGCCGCCGGCCGGAAGGTCAAGGAAACCGTCGCCCCCGCCGCGGAAGCCGTGAAGAAGACCGCTGCCAAGGCGAAGGCCGCCAAGGTGAATCTCGTATTCGAAAGCGTGCTGGGCGGCGTCATCACGCCGGATCAGATCATCGGCAAACTGCCGAAAGAAGCCACTGACGCCTATGTCAAGATCGAAGAAAACACGATCTACTGGGTCGGCAAAAACGGCGAAATGGGCAGCGTGGATATCTGGTAAAACCAAAGCCTCTTCGGAGGTTTTTTTAATCCCTGATCATAATCGCCAGGTATACTTTAACATGAATCCGTTATATAATGCTTTGCGGATCCTTAACATCCGATCCACCAGGGAGGAAAAAAGATGGAAACAAAAGAACTGCAGGCAGTTGCAAATCCGATATACACAACAGCGAAGAGAACCGTATTGATGCTCAGGGGCGGGGCGATCCGGACGCGGAAAAACTTGCGCCTTATCTTGATTTGTCTGAGATTCTGAACAACAGCCGTTTAACCCCTCCACCGGAAGTCAAGCGATGCTACAGGGTTTCGCAGGAAGCCCGGTACGGAATCAATAATGAGGCAGCCTTGAGGAGTGGAAAGCCCGTGATTGTCGATCTGCCCTGCGGTTATTCGCCCCGGGGTTTTCGCGTCACGGATGCGGGAAAACGGTATTTTGGTTTTGACCTGCCCATCGTCATTGACGAAATGAAGGAAGCTTCAAAAAAGGCCATGACGGAACAGCAATGGGCGGCGTCAACGTTCGCCGCTGTGGACGCTACCAATTATGTTTCAGGAAGCCGGAGAGGAGATCGAGGCAATCTGCGTGGATGTCAGCCGGATGCCTTATGTGTCCTCTGCCGGTTTGCGTGTTCTGCTGATGATGTATAAATCACTGGAGGATAAGGACAAGTTTGAAATGACAGGTGTCAGTGAGGATGTACGGGAGATTCTGGAAACAACAGGGTTTGATCAGTTCTTGCTGAAAGAGTAAAAACAGTTCTCTCCCCTGTCCGGCTTATCCCGGAGAACAGGAAGTGTTTTTTCCGTTTAACGGACTTCTGCCGGCACATCGACACCCAGTTCATTCAGGGTTTGAAGGATTTCAGGTGAATCAGCCCCCAGATCCCGGGCTTTTTTGAAGTACTCCGCAGCCTTGGCAAGGTCCTTTTCAACCCCATAGCCGCAGCGGTATAATTCTCCGATGCCGGCATACCCGTATGCCTCGCCCAGGTCCGCTGCCTTCTGATAGCATTCCATCGCCTTGTCGTAATCCTGTTCCACACCCTGTCCGTTTTGATACATGAACCCTATATTAAACAGCCCCGATACATCGCCCAGGTCCGCCGCCTTCTGATAGTATTCAAGCGCCTTACCGTAGTCCTGTTCCATGCCCAGGCCCATAAGATATAAATAAGCAATCGTCCCCCATGCCTCTTTATGCCCGGCTTCCGCAGCCTGCTGATAATACTCCAGCGCCTTCCCGTAGTCTGCCGCGCCGAAAGCTTCCAGGCCTGCCTGGTAAATCTCCTCCGCGGTCATCTCCGCCGCAGGTTTCTCCGCTGACGTGGCTTCCGTCACCGCGGTTTCGGCAAATGCAGTGCCGACAGCAGTGAAGCTCAGGCAAAGGGCCAGTACGAACAGCATCATCTTCTTCATGGGTTTTCTCTCTTTCAAAACAAAATATGATTCGCAAAAGGGGTCTAAAGCGGAACATGGATCTATATGATAAAAGAAGGAGATTGCAAGCTGCGGTATCAACGCGATTTGCAATCTCCTTTGATTTTCAGTCGGGAAACTTTTAGGCAAAACCCGCGATTCCTGTACAGGACTTCTTGCGGTTCAA
>Ga0310786_10010721_pt1 | contig 11491 bp, 29 predicted proteins | sample AusTroGonzalo_MG_FD_203881 | JGI IMG/M metagenome (GOLD analysis project Ga0310786, IMG submission 203881) | Bovine rumen microbial communities from tropical cattle in Woodstock, Queensland, Australia - Gonzalo_03 (v2) (version 2) | ecosystem: Host-associated > Mammals > Digestive system >... | reverse complement strand
AAATGTGGGATTTATGGCTTATCAAGGGGCGTTTATATCTTTATCGGAAGATCCTCGATAAACAATCCGGAAGCTGATGCAAAGGCTCTTTTGGGTCACCTTGCTGACAGACCTCTTGAATATGGCATATGGCTCGATTATGAGTCTGAGTTCCTTAGAAAAGAGGGAAAGCAAAAGATCCAGTCAATGACAGAGCTTTATGCAAATGCATTCAGATCGGCGGGGGATCATGTCGGGATCTATTGCAATAAAGACTGGTATGATAACGTCATTCCGGATCCTTTAAAGGATGATTTTGACTTCTGGATTGCCAGATATCCAAGGAACGACATCGGAGCATATAATCCAAGATCATCCTTAAAGCCATCATATAAGAGCGCGGTTGCTTGGCAATATTCCAGCAAGGGCATTGTGCCCGGAATAAAAAACAAGGTTGACCTTGATGTTGATTTTGATGGTGTTGTCAATCTCATAGGTGCGACACCATATAAAAAGACCAATGAGGAGATTGCTCAGGAAGTCATTGAGGGTAAGTGGGGCACTCAGAATGATAATCCATCCAGAGAGAAGCTCCTGACGATGGCCGGATATGATTATCAGGCGATCAGAAAATTGGTGAATGCATATTATCGGAATATAAAAAACTAATAAGTATTATGTCGGAACTTTCGTGTCAACTTTCGTGTCAACTTCGTGTCAACTTTCAAAATTTTTATATGATTTTTGAAGTTTAAAAAATAAACTTTATACATCAAAAAATAAATAAAAAAATCAGCAACCAAGCGGGTTTGGAACCACAAAAGACTTGGTTGCTGAAATTATCGAAAAAGCGGAGTTGAGGGGATTTGAACCCGTCTGCATTATTGAATAAATATAGTATTCATGCGGGTTTTGGAAATTCGTGTCAACTTTCGTGTCAACCATCTTGTCAACTTCCGAATAGCTCTTTCCCATATTCATTCATTATTGACTCATTAAATTGATCCTGATAGGCTGTAAGCTTTTCCTTGAAAGGTTTATCGTATACACTTGAGAGGATCGGAGAGCCTGAGCGCCAGCCACCGATTTTTTCGACATATTTGCGGGGCATTGCATCAGATCTCAATGAAGCAGCGAATTTTCTGAGGTCATGGAATCGGCAGCTCACATTGACTATTTTTCTGAGCTGTCCAAATTTCTTTGTGATCATATTTGGGTTAGTTTTTATTAGCAGCTCATCCGGATCAATATCAGGGATCAGTTTCATGATGTCCGAGCCTATTTTAATAAGTCTGACTGAATCTTTTGTCTTTGGAAAATCCTTGAGGATCCATTTCCCATTTTTATCCTTTACCATTCCTCTATGAATGTATATGCATTGCATATCCCTTAATATATCTGCGCCTTTAATTCCGCAAATCTCACTGCGTCTGAGTGTATAAAGACCACTAAGAACAAGAATAAGCTTTTCTTCAGGAGACCGCGCAGCAGATAAAAGCCTGTGAAATTCATTTTGTTCAGGGGGCAGCAGTTCTTTTGGTTTATTTTGAGGAAAACGAAGCGTGTACTTCTTTTCTATCCCGGCAAGGTTTAAAGCTGGAATTAAAAAATAAATTCTGTTTTTTATGGTTTTAGCTGAAACATCCAAAGCCCAGCTATTTATTATAGTTTGCAATGTTCTCGATGAGATATCTTGAATATCCATATCCAAAATATCAGCGAAATATGTATACATTCTATCGTAACCGGCTATTGTGGACGCAGACAATATGTTCGACCTGTCTGCAATATAATCTTGAATGGCCTTTCGTACCGTTGTAACTTCTTGCTCATATTCAACATTATTCATCCAATTTCTGGCTAATAACTCAGACTTATTCTTTGCCATATTATTCTGCGTTTTTTTTGGATTCCCCGGGAATTCATTTGGGCTGACAGTAAAGGATTTTGTAACCTTTTTTCCGTCAATAACTTTTGTTGCTCTTGTCCGCCAAGATCCTGAGTCCAACATTTGTGCACTTGCCATATAATCACATCCTTTCCATTTTATCATCGTCTCCATAACCAAGGAGCCAAGCAGGATCCACATCGGTCAGATCGGTGATCCTTACAACGGTATCAACGTTAGGAATCCGAGTTCCATCAAGGTATCGGCATATTGATGATTCTGAGATTCCCGTCAGCTTTGAAAATTCTTTTTGATTATAGCCGAGATCTGCAAGCAAGATTCTGAGTCTTTTGTCGATTGAACTTTTCCTCATTTTTCTTGTCCTTTCTCCAATTTTTTTTGGTTCTTTCAAAATACCATCAAATTATCATTTTGTCAATCAGAAAAGCAAAAGAAAACCAGAGATTATTTTCTCTGGTTTAATAATTTCGCATAATGCCGAATGCGTTTATCAATTTCAGCTCTTTGTTGGTGGAGCCTAGCAAGCTCGTCCATGATAGCTTTTTTCTCATCAATAAAATTTTCGAGTTCCTCACAGGGCTCCCATCCAAAGATCTGATTGGGCGAGATATCATATAAATTGCATAGTTCTTGGAGCATATCGACATGAGGACTGATGGTTCCTTTTTCCCAATTGGCGATTGTGTTCGGAACACATCCGATTCTTGATGCAACCTCTTTTATACTATAACCTCTTAGAAGCCGCATATTTTTGAGGTTTTCTGATAATGTACTCATATTTTTACCTTTTCAGTCAAAAATTAAAAATGCAATACAAAAATAATTTTGACAAAGAAATTTTATCAGAATAATACTGGGGCCACAAGGAAAACACACGTTATTATGATAAAAACTTGTTGACAGCGCAATTATTTGATGAAACAATATAACTACATCGCGTTTGAAATTTAATTTCGAAAGGGGGTTCAAAAAATTGCAAGTTCAAACCAAAATTGCAGAATATTTAGCCAATAATGGCATTAAAAAGTGCCATGTGGCAAAAAAGGCAGGGATCAAAGACTACAGATTCAGCCTGATCATCCACAATCGCACAGCAATGAGGGCGGATGAATTTGAGGCGATCTGTATGGCCTTGGGAGTAAGTCCTGAATTATTTATGCAATGTAAAGCTGAATAGGAGGAGAGAGCAAAAAATGAGACGGGTTAAAGTCCGATGTCGCTCATGGGGAACATTTAAAAGCTTATGGGAGAGAGCTTTTAAAGATGGGTTAATTCGGCAAACAATTGTATTTTTCTTATGTATGGGGGGTATTTCATCGGCGTTTCTAAGCCAATCAATCAGCATATATGCCATCGAGCAGAGTCAAGTCGCTGAGGATGAAATCCCAAAGGATTTAAAAAAATATTTTGATGATGTTGGCCAAGAGTTTTGTATTTGTCCGGAGCTTCTTGAGGCAATAGCCTGGCACGAGTCGCGTTTCGTTCCGGATGTCAAAAACGGCAATCATTATGGCCTTATGCAGGTCAATGTCAAGATCCACAAGGATCGCATCAAAAAATATGGATGGGCAGCAGATGACATGCTGGATCCATATAAGAATATCGTTGTCGCAGCTGATTATCTTTCCGAGCTCTTTGAAATGTTCGAGGGAGATAATTATATGGTCCTTTTGCACTATTCCGCAGGATGGAAGGCCGTCAGACGATATAAACGATATGGAGTAATAACTGAATATGTTGAGGAAATATTGACCAGGAGTGAGGAATATGAGCAGATACATGGCAAAAAAAGAGACCATGCTGACACATGATCCCTTTTCGACGGAAAAATCTTTACTTTGGCAAGTGCATGATTTTCCGTCCTCATTGTATCAAAAAAGAGGGCAGATTAAAAGTTCTTTTTCAGTCTGTTCAAGACATTCCACTCACAGCATAAATCTGAGCAGTCTGTGAGTGCTTATATTCTCCATTTTCAATTGAATAACTAAGAGGTGTGGAGCATGAGAAAGACAAAGACTAAGACCAAAAAAGGGATCTTATTTGAGTCTGAGATCTCAAAATATATGATCCTTCAGAAGATCACATCAAAGGAAGCACTTAGAGCACATACAACAGTTGGATCCAGCTGCACGATGCTTAAATACTTCAAGGATCCTGAGAGGATCCCTTTGGGAATAATGTCGGAGATATTTGAGGCGTTAAAAGTTCCCAAGGAAGAGCAGATCAAGATCGTCACAATGCTTGTAGTAGAAAAATGAACATAAAAAAATGAGCTGCTGCAACAGCTCATTTTCGGGGGATTGAGTATAATACACAATCGCCATGTATTGGATTGGAAGATAACTTCCGGTGATATTATACCATAATCCCTTTGCCAGTCGCAAATAAAAAGGATCTGAGCGGCCTTTTTAGGAGCGATTAAAATATTAAACTTATTCACATTCTGACAGGTAAATAAAAAATATGACAAGGGAGTCAGGTATAAATGTATCTTAATAAAATTCAGATCGCGGGAGAGTATGCGCTCATTTGCAACTACACTCCCAGATTCTTTGGAGCTCCCGCAAGGAAAAGGAGAGCAAAGTTGAAAGAGACTCCAAAGGCAATGGCTAAGTATAACAACCATAAGAGAGCCGAGAAGCTTCAGCTCCTCATGATCTTAAACTTCGATAAGGGCTATCATATAACGCTTGATTATCCAAAAGACCAAAGGCCCGAGACATATGAGGAAGCGGAAAAGAATCTCATGAGATGCCTTTATAAGATCTCAAGAAGGCTCAAGAGGCAAAATAAAAAATTCAAATACATAGCAATAACGGAGAGAGGCAAGATCAGAGAGGCTTTGCACCATCACATGGTAATTGAGAAGGATCCTTTTCTCCTTGAAGAGCTCACATCCATCTGGGGGAATCATATCAAGATCTCTCAGATGTATGAAGAGGGAGCTTATAAAGACCTTGCGGAATACTTTTGCAAGATAGAGACAAAGGAAGAGCAGACCAAAGGACGGAGCAAATATCACAGATCAAGGAACCTGAAAGAGCCGGAAGTCAAGTCGAGGATCGTTGCGGGTCCATTAAAGGATGAGCCGATTGTTCCGCAAGGCTATGAGCTGATAAGGGATTCTGTTGTAAACGGCTTCAATGAATTTGCCGGGATAAGATTTCAGCGTTACATGATCAGGAGAGCCGAAAGCACCAAAGAGATAAGTGCCAAAAAAGGGCGCAAAAGGTGCAGGTTTTGGGAATCAATAAAAAAACTATTTGGGAAAGGGGAAAAATATGAATGAAAGTCGACATCTACATCCAGGGCAAGACGAAAAATCCCGCCAGACTGGAAAGAGCTCAGGCAAGATGGTTGATCGTCTGTGCATTAAACAATGGAACAGTCGAGAGAAGAGATGGTGCTGTTATGTTAAACAATGCCACAACAAAGAGAGCTGTCCTCACAGCCTTCCTGACAGCCTTGCAAAAGTTCAATAAGGCAGCAGTCATCAAGATATACATATCAGATGATTTTGTAAGGGCCGTACTGATAAACGGATGGCTCTTTCGGTGGAAGGCGAACGACTGGCGAAAGATAAGGCTTAACGAAGAAGTAAGGCATCTCGACCTTTGGCAGCAGATAGCATTGCAGCTCAATAAGCATGCAGTTTCATTTGCAAGGGGCGAGGAGCTGAACAATAAAAATTTAAAAGAGATGGAATGGAGGTTGAACAATGTCGGCTGTTGATTACGACAAAGAAGAGAAGCAGATCGGAAAGTGTGCCTTTTGCGGACAGACAAAATGGATCCAGACGATCGGAGAAGTCAGTCAGGCGGAGCTTGATGCGATGGCGACAGAGCAATGCCTTTGCGCAGAAGCCCAGTCTGAAAAGAGAAGAAAAGCCAGAGAAAAGAAGGTCATGGAATATGTCAAAAAGAAGTTCGTGACCGATAAAATGATCGATTATATCCTTACATCGATCAAGCTCCTTGAAGATGGAAACATCGAAGAGTTTTTCATAAAACTCGATAAAGACAAAGTATGCAAGATCTGGCTCGATTCAGATTATTATCTTCATATCCGGATAAAAAAGACGGAGGATGATGAGCTCAAAGCATAAAAGGACAAAAGCCTGTGAAATAAGCATAAAGACAAAGCGGATCGTTTATGAGAGGGATGGCGGAAGATGTATCTTCTGTAAAGCTCCGGGGCTTCCTGAAGCTCATATCGTGCCAAGATCTCACGGAGGGCTTGGCTGTGAAGAGAACATCGTCACTGTTTGCAGGAAATGCCATGATGAGCTTGATAATTCCATAAAGCGGAAAGATATGCTCAAAGAGGCAGCAGCTTATCTCAAAGGCTTTTATCCTGAATGGAAAAAAGAAAAATTTATTTTTGATAAATGGCATAAAGACAAAGGCGGAGAAGGTATCAAAAATCTAAACAACAGAAACCACGGGGATTCTGATGGCAAGGCAGGGAGAAAATCGCATAAAGACAAAGGAGAGCCACCAGATGGATTTTATTTATTATGAGGGAGTATTGATGAGCGTAGCAAAGATAAAAAGATCTAAAGGTAAAGAGACAGCTCCATACAATCGGGAAATGAAAGCACCTGATTGCGTATTTGATACTATCGTGAAGCGGATGGAAGAGCTCAACAAAGAGATTGACGAATATGAGAGCATTCTTATAAAGCTAAAAGGCGAATACGCAGCTCACGCCAATTTTATCTTAAAGGGTCCTTTCGGGCAAAGGGATTTATCACAGAGCTCAGAAAATAAAGATTGAAAGTCCTCAGCCTTTATGGCTGAGGCAAAGGAGGGATTGTTATGAGTAGGAGGAAGCCCATCTCCAAGATGAGTCATGATTATAATCCGGAATTTGACAGGCTCATGAGAGATGCAGAGCATAACAGATTGAATCCACATCTCTCCGCTGCATATACAAGGCCCATTTATTATGGAACCAGATTGCAAAGGGAGGTGGAGGATGCAAAGAACAAAAAGAAAAGTCAGCGATGCAGAGAAGATCGATGCCCTGAATGCGATCATCGACATAATAATTGATTGCTACAATAAGCCTCTCGAAGATAGATTTGAGACGAGATCCACAAGGATCGGGAAGAACATTCAGACTTCGCTCCTGAGTAGGAAGATCATGGAGCGTTATTCGGATATCGGATGGAAGTCGCAGAGGTATCTTTTGGAAAACGACATCATAAGGACCGGGGGGATCATAAATGAGGAGGAAGAATGAGCAGATTATCAGCGATCATGTACGCGCAGAGATTGAAGGAGCGTGAGGAATGGAAGAGATCAAAGGAAGATAAGAGAGGAGAAGAAAATGAGAAAAGATGAGTTTGCAATTGTACAAGAAATTAAAAAGATGGGCCAGTATGAAATGCTCAAAGAGATAAAAAAAGATATAGAGAATCTTTCAGTTATAAGGGATCCCATTACTGGGGAGCATATGCCCATAACATCATCATATAAAATGAGAACGGCAACATTGAAAGTTATTGACGATAAGATCAAAGCGTTGGAAGCGGAGGCAGAAGATGACGCTTTTCTTAAAGGTGACTCTTGATGAATATGAGCTCCCGATCGCTGTTGCGGAATCAAAAAGGGAGCTCGCGCAGATCCTTGGATTAACAAGGGAGACGGTTTTGTCTTATTACTCAAGAAAACAGAGAGGATTTATAAAAGTAAACGTGGAGGAAGAAGAATGATTGTGGCCGGCATAGGACTTATTATATTTCTTTCAGCTGTTGTCGTGACCGTATATAAACAAGGCTACGCGGACGGGATAAGAGATGGAAGAGCTGAGAATTACAAGATTTATGGAGACCGGAGGAAAAAGCAATGAAGAACGCAATAATTATCCTGGCGATCGTGGACATAATCGCAGCGATCGCGATCATAAAGGAAAAGGATGAGATCATGGAAGTCAGGAGGCAGCAGATCTTAAGTGAGTCAAGGCTGAGGAGATATATTGAAAATGAAGCAAGGAGAGAGGGATAAAACATGAAAGTTCATTGCTTATTTGAGCAGTCTGGAACATTCAAAAATGAATTCAAAAAGCTCGGACATGAAGCATTTGATTATGATTTATTAAATGACTTTGGTGAGACTGATTATCAAATTGACCTTTTCTCAGAAATAGAGACTGGATATGCGGGGGGGCGGTCAATATTTGACGGAATATCAAAAGAAGATCTTATTATTGCCTTTTTTCCATGTACGCGTTTCGAGGCAAGAATTCCTTTAGAATTTCGTGGAGAGGCATTTCAACAAAAGAAATGGGATGATACTCAAAAACTTGAATATGCAATGAAACTCCACAAAGAGCTGCATCGAAACTATGAACTTATTTCTCAACTTGCAGCATTGGCCATAAAGCGCGGGCTCAAAATGGTAATAGAGAACCCATATACAGCGCCTCACTATCTAACCATGTACTGGTGTTTAAAACCAGCGATTATTGATAAAGATAGGCGAAGCAATGGGGATTATTACAAAAAGCCAACTCAATACTGGTTTATAGGATTTAAGCCAAAACAAAACTTAGTTTTTGAGCCGCTTGATTATGTTCCAGGCAAAACAATTGAAAGATGCAAAGCCGAGGACGGAAAAAAGAGAGAAGTTTTAAGATCTATGATACATCCTCAATATGCAAACAGATTTATAAGGCAATTTCTTATTTAACAATAAAGGAGAGAATATGACAAGAGAAGAACGATTGGAATGGTTAAAACAAATAGAAAAAGATATATTTGTTTGTTCTTTAGAATCCACTTTTGCTGATGATGCAAAAAGCTGTGCGATACATTCAATCATTGAGGAATTAGAGCAAGAGCCTTGCAACGATTGTGTAAGCCGTGAGGCGGTGTTTGATTGGTTGTGTGAGGGCTGTGAGAGATACCATTGGAACGGTGATAACGTCTGTTTAACGAAGTGCGAAGATTATCGCACGATTGCAAAGCTACCGTTCGTACAGCCAACATCAAGTTGGATTCCTGTTACTGAGCGATTGCCCGAAAATGAGGGCGCATATTTGGTTACGACAAGAGATTTGTTTGGCGGTAAATTAACCGCTTCAAATGTCTTTGAGTGCATATATATCGCTGATGATTGGATTTATCACGGATGGGAAGATAATAAAGTTCTTGCATGGATGCCAAAACCCGAACCATATAAGGAGAATAAAGAATGAAAGTGATACTTGATATAGATGATAAAGCATGGGAAATCATAGAAAAAGGCGAACTGATAAGCAGTGATAATAGAATCAAAAACGTATGGGCGTCATTTGAGCTTATGGTCGCAATAGATAATAGTATCTCACTTCCCAACAATGCAACAAACGGTGATGTAATAAAGGCAATTACAGGCGAAAAATTCAGCAAGGGCGCAAGTGTTTATAACCATAATTTAATGATAGGTGAAGGAGAACATTATATAGCTTTTAGCGTTGATTGGTGGAACGCACCATCCGCACCATATAAGGAGAATAAAGAATGATCAGATTAATTAAACATCTTGTTAGGTGGAATAGATGGCGAAAAAGGAATTGTAATTCTATATTACATAAAATACGCGTTCTTTTTAATCCTAAAATTTCACCAACATATCATATTATCTGTATGGAATGGGGGATAAAGAATGATAGGAATTAAAGACTTTGAAATGCCCAAGAGTTGCGAACAATGTGATTTATGTGATTGGCATGGAACTTGTATGGTTTTAGATATAAACGTTGAAAACGAGGACTATACAGACGAAGGAAGATTTGAGGATTGCCCATTGGTAGAGATTAAGGGGGTTGAAGAATGACAAAACAAGTATATGAGGATTTGAAAGAGCTTGAAGCGGTTTTCAAGAAATTAACTTGCTCAATTCAGCAAGCGTTTAATATAGCCAAACCCGTGATTTATGCAAGGTGGATAGAACGATTTGAGCGTGACGATTATAACGATGATGAAAGTACATGGTATGAATGTAACAACTGTCATTCAACCGCAGATTCACCATATAATTATTGTCCGAATTGTGGAGCAAGAATGACGCAGAAACTACAAGAAGTTGAAAAGGAGGTAACTTGATGGACAGCGTACAAGAGTTTTCTTTCAAGGTTAAAATTCAATTCTTTAAAGAAATGGGCTTAACAGTATTATGTGAGTCTTATTCAATAAATACAGAAAAGCATGAACTGACGCTTTATGACGCAGGCGGGAATATTATCGGATGGTTTTGCGATGTTGCTTGGTTTTATGCCGAAATACGGGCGGAGGGAGATGAGGAATAACATGATCCATTATATCTTAAAATTTGGCATCCCTTTCACTGTATCAATCTTTACAACTTGGATCTCTTTTTCGATCGGGAAGCGCACCGGATATGATAAGGGATTTGACAAAGGTGTATGCCTCTGCGCAAAGCTCAACATCGATCTTATAAAAGCACAAGAAGAGAAGCGCCAAGAGATCCTTAAACAACTCAATGAACATTATAAGGCCGCGAAAGGCAGCAGCTTAGGAGAAGAAAAATGCACGTCAAAGTAATTCAAGAAGTAACACTGATATTTCCAAACGAGCTCGAATATGATCAAAGCTTCAGGGAAGATCCCGACTGGGTGCTCATAAACGAGGGGAGCATGGCTGCAACGTACCGGAAAACGCTCAAAGATGTATTCGCTGAATATATCGCGATTGAGAAAAAGGGGGATGGATGAATAAACAAGCATATGAATTTCTAAATTCCGCCAGAGTATTACATTGGCAATGGCTCAGAGTCAAAGCAAAGCATGACGAGCTTGAGAGCTGTTTGCTTCCGGGGGCGATCAGATATGATCGGGATAAGGTCCAGACTTCTCCGGATGATATCATGGGAAGGATCTTGGCTGAGGTGAATGAGCTTGAGCAGAGAATGGAGCAGCTTCAGGTTGCGAAATCAAAAAGGATCGAGGAGATCGACAAGATCATAAACTCATTGCAATCTGACGAAGAGAGGACCGTTCTGACGATGAGATTCATCAACAGGATTCCGGTGACGGAGATCGCGGAAGCGATGGGATACGCCGAGCCGACGATTTATAAATTTATGAATCAGGGAAGCGAGGAGATCCTGAAGAGTATAAGAAATATAAATCAGGGCGCAGTATAATATAAATGGGTAAAGATAGGTGGTGATATCACGATATCTCTGCGGTATTCTTACTCCCTCAGCCATCAGGCACTAGCTCTCCCAAGCTGGTGCCTTTTGTGAGTATATATGGACGAAAGAACAAAATCATTTTATAAAACAAAAGAATGGCAGAAATGCCGTGACGGATATATTAAATCAGTGGGAGGATTATGTGAGAGATGTCTGGCAAACGGTCAGATAGTTCCGGGTTATATTGTTCATCACAAGACATATGTAACACCAGACAACATGAATGATCCTTCGATAACACTAAACTGGAACAATTTGGAATACCTTTGCCTTACCTGTCACAATCAAGAACACTTCAAAGCAAAAAAAATCAAAAGATATCAGATTGATGAATTTGGGAAAGTTCTCGCGTTTGACCGAGACTCCCCCCGATTTCAAAAATAACAATCGCTATCTTAAGGAA
>Ga0310786_10010720_pt1 | contig 11492 bp, 11 predicted proteins | sample AusTroGonzalo_MG_FD_203881 | JGI IMG/M metagenome (GOLD analysis project Ga0310786, IMG submission 203881) | Bovine rumen microbial communities from tropical cattle in Woodstock, Queensland, Australia - Gonzalo_03 (v2) (version 2) | ecosystem: Host-associated > Mammals > Digestive system >... | reverse complement strand
AGAAGAGTTATCATAATGTCAAGCCAGATAAGGCGTTCTTTTCTTGCTTTTTTCAGCATGGCTTGCCTTTCCTGAGAGCATCAGCGGCTGCTTTCATATCATCTGACGAAAAAAGATAGCTTCCTGAAACAAGTACATTCGCTCCCGCATTTAGAACAATACCTGCTGTTTTATCATTTATACCGCCGTCCACTTCAATATCTGTTTTAAGCCCAAGATTATTAATCTTCTCTCTTAATGTTCTTATCTTATCAGCTGTCTCAGGAATAAAGCTTTGACCGCCAAATCCTGGCTCAACCGTCATAACAAGAACCATATCAAGATATGCCAGATATTCAAAAACATCTTCTGCCGGAGTAACAGGCTTAAGAGCAATCGCAGTTTTAATACCGCAATCCTTGATAGCTTTTATAGTATCAAGAGTATTGCTCCTGCTTTCTATATGAAAGGATATTATATCCGCACCGAAATCAGCGAATTTTTTTATATATTTTAACGGATCTTCTATCATAAGATGAACATCAAGTGTCATATCAGTCGATTTTCTGACCTGCTGAAGAACAGGAAGCCCGAAAGTAATATTATTAACAAACATACCGTCCATTACATCAAAATGAAGCATATCGATTTCATTTTTTTCAAGCTTTCTGATCTCATTTCTAAAATCAAGCATATCTGCACTAAGAACAGATGCTGAAACATAGTTTTTCAATTTATCACTTCTTCCGCATAATAACTGCCTTTTTACAAGGCTATGACAAATCTTTCTAAATCCATACACTATTATTATATAATATTTATCGCAGAACGTCAATACACTTATATTGTTTTTTATTTTAATTTTTCTTCTCGCTATAATGAACAAGCTTATGAGCATAGTATTCTCTATAACAAATTGGAGGTATTTTATATGCTCATAAGTCTGTTGCGAAATTTATTCTTTTTTGCCCTGCATCTTGATAATACGTCTGTATTTCCCAAGCCCCTCTCTAAAAGCGAAGAAAAAGAATGTTTTTATAAAATGGCAAACGATGATACAACAGCTCGTATAAAGCTAATAGAACATAATCTGCGCCTTGTAGCTCACATTGTAAAAAAATATGCTTCAACATCTGATGAACAAGATGATCTTATCTCTGTAGGAACTGTCGGACTTATCAAAGCAGTATCATCATTTGATCATACTAAAGGTGCAAAATTCGCGACCTACGCCAGTCGCTGCATAGAAAATGAGATACTGATGCAATTCAGAGCCACAAAGAAATACGCAGGAGATATTTATATAAACGAACCTGTTGAAACCGATAAAGATGGTAATTCGCTGACTCTTATGGATCTGCTTGACGATGGGAGCGATATTCACGAACAAGTAGACATCATTATACGTTCCCGACAATTATACAGTTTTCTGAAAGAATGTCTCGATTCACGTGAATTTGAAATAATAGTCTACCGTTACGGATTATATGGAACCACACCTCATACTCAGAACGAAACCGCAGAAAAGCTTGGAATATCACGTTCATATGTATCAAGGCTTGAAAAGAAATCTATTCTTAAATTAAAAAGAATGTTTGATAATAATACTTTATAATTACTCTTTTATCTATTGTATAACAAATTAATGTGTGATATAATTTATATAAACGAAGAATTTGGAGGAACAGAATGGATATTCTTGTTACAGGCGGCACTGTTTTCGCAAGCAGATTTACTGCCGAATATTTTTCAAAACTCGGTCACAATGTATATGTGCTTAATCGAGGAAGCAGACCTCAATCACAAAATGTTATCCCTATTATTGCAGACCGTCATTCTCTAGGAAATGTATTAAAGAAATATCATTTTAATACAATTATTGATGTTACAGCATATAGCAGTGAAGATGTAAATCTGCTTCTTGACAGTTTAGAAAGCTTTGACAAGTATTTCCTTATAAGCTCAAGTGCAGTTTATCCTGAAACTTTACAACAGCCTTTCAGCGAAACAATGGAAATTGGCCCAAACTCCATATGGGGTAAATACGGCACGGATAAAATTGCTGCCGAAAGAGCACTTTTAAAACGTGTCCCCGATGCATATATAATCAGGCCGCCTTATCTATGTGGTCCTATGAATAACCTGTATCGCGAGGCATTTGTCTTTGAGTGTGCGAAATCGAACCGTCCATTTTATCTCCCTATAGATGGAAGCATGAAACTTCAGTTCTGTCATATAGGAGATGTATGCAGACTGATTGAAAAACTTCTCATTATCAAATCTACGTATCATATATTTAACACCGGGTATCCTGTACCCGTAAGCATAATAGAATGGGTAACTCTTTGTTACGGAATAATGGGTAAAACGCCTGATTTTAAGCACGTAAATCAAGAAATACCTCAAAGAAACTATTTTCCGTTCTATAAATATGAATATTTACTTGATGTTGACAGAATGATAAACATTATAGGCGAGCCAACTTCTTTAAAAAAGTCCCTGAAGGAATCCTATGATTGGTATAAAAATAATCAATCTCTTATAATAAAAAAACCTCTCATACAATTTATAGAAAATAATCTATAAATGCAAACACAAAATTTTGTAAAATTGCACTATTTGCCTGTGATTTGATTGTATAATTTGTACAGTGACAACTTTCTCGAAATATGTTATAATGTTTTTTACAGTGTTTTTGGAGGTGTATTCGTTGGAATATAAAGTCAACTGCGGTATATGGGGAACTATGTTCGGTGTTCCCAGCATTGTTGCCGATAATTTTCTAAAACTCGCTACAGGTGAACAGATAAAAGTCCTGCTCTACCTTCTTAGATATTCCGGAAAAATATGTACCAGCGAAGAAATAGCAGCGAATACAGGAGTTACTATTCAGGTTGCTGAAGATGCCATGATTTTCTGGCAGCAAGCAAATGTTATATCTCCACAGGGAGCAATTTCACAGATAAACACAAATCAAGTCATGCCCCTCCCCTCTTCAAGCGAAAAAGCTGATATACAGAATGCTACCGCTACTAACGCTCAGCCTACAGTCTTGAAAACACCTGATCATAAAACAAATTTAAGCGGCGGAGAAATTGCTGAAATAATGAAAGGCTCTCAGGATATCAGAGATCTTTTCAAAATTACAGAAACAATTATAGGCACTTTAAAAAACAGTCAAATGAATTCCATTATATGGATGTATGATCATCTGGGATTAAAAAAAGAAGTAATAATTATACTCCTTACTTACTGTGCTTCAATAAAAAAGACAAATACGGCTTATGTTGAAAAAATCGCATCTGCATGGGCAGAAAATGATATCAATAGTATGGAAGCGGCACAGGATGAAATTCAAAAGCTTAATGCTTCAAATGATTTTATACAATGTATAATGAAAAAATTTGAAATGAAGTGCCGTCCTACCACTAAACAATCCGAAGTGATCAATCAATGGAGAAAAAACGCTTATGATCTTGAGCTTATCTACTATGCATACGAGAAAACCGTTGAACAAATAAACAAATTAAGCTTTGAATATATAAACAAAATACTTCTTTCATGGCGTGACAGCGGATTTTTTACTGTCCAGGACGTAAAGAATTCCGAAAACAAATTAAAAAAGAATAAAAAAACAACTTCTTCAAAAAAAGAGATAAAAGACGCCGATATGGAAGAATATGAATCAATTATAAATCAGTTCTTATACTGAGGAGGTAGAAAATGGACAGCTCTATTTTGGATAAAGCTCAGTCTATATTAACAAACAGACGCATGAAAGCTGTCAGCGAGAACGAGCAGCGAATTAGTGAGGTAAATCAAAAAATACCTCAGATACGCGAGATCAATGAAGCACTTTTCAATACAGGAAAAGAGCTAATTTCAATTATTACGAGCGGAAAAAGTGAAGATGTCACTAATAAAATTGAACAGTTAAAACAACACAACCTCGGAGCACAGGCAATGTCACGAAAAATACTTGCAGAACACGGATATCCTGAGGATTACCTTGATATGCATTATATCTGCCCTAAATGTTGTGATACAGGTTATAACGGAAATAAATTCTGCGACTGTCTGCGCAGTCTTTGCGGTAGACTTGCTGCTGATGAGCTTAACAAAAGTTCTCAGTTAAAGCTTTCAAATTTTTCAAGTTTTTCCCTTTCTTATTATTCAGGTGAAAACTATCATGCTATGAAAAAAATACTTGAATATACAATGCAGTACGCTTCAACATTTTCGACAAATTCCAAAAGCATTCTTATGTTTGGACAAACAGGTCTCGGAAAGACTCATCTTTCCCTTGCAATCGCCAATAAAGTTCTCGAAAAGGGATACAGCGTTATATATGACTCGACTATAAACATTCTGAGGAACATAGAGAAAGAGCATTTCAGTTACCAACATTCATCTGAAATGATAGACCTAGTAATGAACACAGATTTGCTTATTCTTGATGATATGGGAACAGAATACGAATCCCAGTTTTATAACGCAACAATATACAATATCATCAATACCCGCCTGAACTGCGGAAAGCCATCAATTATAAGCACAAATCTTGATCTTGCCGGTATAGCCCGAAGATACGACAAAAGAGTTGTCTCACGTATTGTATCAATGTACTCATGTCTTGAATTTAAAGGTGAGGATGTAAGACTTCAGATCAGGAAAAACAATTCATAAAAAGTCAATCTTGCAAATATACATATAAAGAAGTTTTGCCCCTAAACGTTTTAAAACGTTTAGGGGTATTGCATTTTTCACGTTAGCGGTATGTTCATAATTTTGCTACATATTTGTAAATGAAAATGCCATGGCATTTCTGAACATATATCAGTAACGTCATGGCAAAAAGTAATACATCGTACAACAAACATTTTACATATCTTCAAGATCAAGTTTGAAAGGAGAATATCTGCTGTATGCAGTATTATTTCTCTTAACAGTTAATCCATCTGCTATTCCCTTCATCATATCCTGGAAATCCTTGTAATAACGCTCACTGAGAAGAGACTCAATAGAATCACTACTCCAGAGGTCGTCATCTGTCATACGTTCCTTGATATCAGCCTTTATAACTACATAGATCGTATCATCATCGTACTGATACTTTTCAGCCTTATAATCGCTGAGCTTGTTAAAAAGATAATCGTTATAATCTTGCTGTGCTTTCTTAGCAGCTTCCTGCTCTGCAGACACTGTAGTTGTTGTTGCGTTTGCATCATCATTATCTTCAGCAACTGTAGTAGTATACTTTGTTACAAGAATCTCGTTTGCAAACGGGTCAGCTGTAGTGGTCGTTGTAGTTCCACTCGGAGCAGTAGTAGTTGTTGTAGTAGTTGTAGTTACTGTCTCTCCTGCTTCCTTAGCAGCCTTTTCAGCAGCTTCAGCTGTACGCTTTTCAACGTAATCGTTGTATTCTTCCTCACATTCATCTATCTTCTTAAGCTTTTTCTCGTTAGAGCTCTGAGCATTGATATCTTTAACATATTCATCAGCCATCTTATTCAATGTACGCTTTTCATCGGCATCAAGCTGCTCACCGGCATCATCAACAAGTTTAATTGTAAAATACTTGACTCTTGTTGTCTTATCCTGATAATACTTTTTAAGCTCATCTTCCGAACATCCCTTTTCTGCACCAAGTCCATAATAATGCTCAAAAATCGCTTCTGATTTATAGGAATTCTCGATTATCTTCCTCAATGAAGCTTCTCCGACACCGTTGGCAGAAAACGAAGCACTTGAACTGTTAGAAGCCAGAATATCCTTCACCTCTGCAAGATCCTCTGAAGTAAGCTCGCCGCCGATCTTTTCAAATTCCTTCTCTGCTGCAACGAAATCCTTACAAGCATTTGTAGCCTGATCCTGGATCCATTCAACAGCTCCCTTTGATTCAAAAGTCGCATTCTTAACATCGTCCACAGAAGGCATCTGACCATTCTTTGAATACAGCTCATACCTCGCAGAATTATATGCATATATCTCGTTATAAATAAATACGCCTGCAGGAACTTCATATCCATCAACAGTAAGAGCTGTCTGTGAGTTCTTTCCGAATGTAATTGCCTCAGGTGCGCCGCAGCTTGTAGAAGCAGCAGCCAATGCGAATGCCGCAGCAGCTGCAGCAAACTTATTAAACTTATTCATCTGTAAATTCCTCCGATATAATTGTAGATTCCAGATACTGTTTTATTATACTACACTTTTTTTAATTTGTCCATAGTAAAATGAAAATTTTCTCATTTTTATCACGAATCTGCTTTGTTAAATAACTTATCTTAAATATTTTTATATTATTTCCTTGACTTAACAACAAATAAATGATACAATAATTGTATATGCTTTATTATTAATAAGGAAGGTGTCATTTTTTGAAGGTAAAACTCCTGTCACATACTCCCGAGCCGGAAAAACTTGTTGCAACAGCTGCAAAACTCTGCTATTCCAGCAGTGATATCGAAACACTCAGGGACGGTCTGACCGATGATAAGATAGAAAGCTTCATAGATATGCTCACCTCTATCGGACATGAAAGTGTCATGGAACACGTTTCATTCACCTTTGGTATTGAAGGAGTCTCAAGAGCTTGTACTCACCAGCTTGTAAGACATCGTATAGCCTCATATTCGCAAAAAAGTCAGCGATATGTCAACGAAAACGGTTTCGAGTTCATTACTCCGCCTTCTATAGAAGAGCTTCCCGAAGCAAAATTGGAGTACGATAGAGTAATCGCCGAAATAACAGACAGTTACGCCAAGATAGCTGAACTCCTTACCGAAAAGCATACAAAAAAGCTTATCGAACAAGGTATTGATGAAAAAACAGCACATTCAAAGGCATCAAAGCTTGCAAACGAAGATGCTCGTTTTTTACTCCCGAACGCTTGTGAAACAAAGATAGTTGTTACCATGAATGTCCGCTCTCTATTTAATTTCTTTCGTCATCGCTGCTGTAATCGTGCACAGTGGGAGATAAGAGCAGTTGCAAACGAAATGCTCAGACAATGCCTCGAAATTGCTCCTCATATCTTCTCTCATGCCGGTCCCTCATGCGTTGCTGAAGGAAAATGTCCGGAGGGTAAGATGACCTGTGGAAAAATAAACGAAGTAAAAAAGTGTTTTTCGGCCATGAAAGCAAAATGATCTGACGGAGGAATAATGCTTGATTTCAGAGATATTGACATCAGAGATAAGGAAAGGATAACGACTGCGCTCAGAAAGTCACAGTATATGGGATGTGAATACAGCTTCTCAAATAATATGGCGTGGAAAAAACTTGGCGACTCTAAAATATCTTTTTATAAAGATTTTTACATCTGCTGTTCATTCAGGTCAGATGACGGTGTCCCCCATTTCTTTTTTCCTTCGGGTGAAGGCAATTACCATGAAGTTATTACAGAAATGAAAAGATATTCCGAAGCACTGGGAAAGCCGCTCAGAATTGCCGGCATAACCGAAGATACACTTCAAATGCTCAATATGTCCTTTCCTGATATGTTCACCATATCGACCGATGACGGAGAATGGGATTATATATATAATACAGCTGATCTCATAACACTTTCAGGCAGAAAATATCATAGCAAACGCAATCATCTCGCTCATTTCAACAAGCTTGATGCCAAATTCAGCATTATGACAGATAACGATTTCAATGACTGTATAACATTCAGTACAATTGAATACAATAATAAGCATGATGAACGCGATCACTCATATATTGCCGAACAATATGCTATTAATACATTTTTCAACTATTTTCACGAACTTGGACTCAAAGGCGGCGTTATACGGATAGGCGGTGAAGTTGCTGCTTATACAATAGGAGATCAACTTAACGATATGACTTTCTCTATTCATATAGAAAAAGCTGATACTAAATATGATGGTATCTACACAGGCATTAACAATTATTTTGCCAAAGAAGCTGCCGCTGAATATAAATACATCAATCGTGAGGAAGATCTCGGGATAGAAGGACTTCGCAAGGCAAAGCAGTCATATCATCCTGTTTTTCTTCTAAAAAAATACATTGTTACTTTTAAATGAAAGGATAAAGAAAATGATATATGTCTTTCTTGCAAACGGATTTGAAGAGACGGAAGCTATCGCGCCTATCGACCTGCTAAGACGTGCAGGAAAACAGGTCATAACCGTAGGTGTGAGCGATAATATTATAACAGGTTCACATGGTATACCTGTTGTTACTGACACAATAGCCCAGGAAGCCGCTCTTACTGACGAACTGGAAATGATTGTTCTTCCGGGTGGTATGCCAGGAACACTTAATCTTGAAAAATCTGAATATGTTCAAGCTGCAATAGATTTCTGTGTTGCAAATAATATGTATATTGGTGCCATATGCGCTGCACCTTCAATACTCGGACATAAAGGGCTTCTCAAAGGTAAGACAGCAGTGTGTTATGAAGGTTTTGAAACTCAGCTCACTGGTGCAAATATAGGAAACAGCGGTGTTGCCGAGGACGGCATCTTTATTACTGCAAGGGGTGCAGGCGTTGCTGTAGATTTTGGCCTAAAACTCGTAGAAAAGGTTCATTCAAAAGCAGAAAGTCTTAGACAGCGAAACGCTATTTTATGTGACTGATATGGATAATAAAAAAGAACTAAGAAAAGAATTTTCTCATGTTCGAGCGAAGATACGTGATAAAGTTTCAAAAGATCTTGATATCACGGAAAGACTGCTTGCAGAAGAAAAAATAGAAGAAGCTGATAATGTCCTCCTCTATGCCTCATTTGGTTCAGAGGTGGATACATATCTGCTTATAGATAAGCTTATAGAAATGGGCAAAAATGTCGCACTTCCCAAATGTGGTTCAGAACGTTCAATGACCTTTCATCTTATTGAATCTGTTGCTGATCTCCATGAGGGTATGTATCGTATACCTGAACCTGACAGTGCGCTTCCTAAGCCTGTTATAACCGATAAAACAGTCTGCATCATACCCGGACTCGCTTTTACAGAAGAAGGCGGAAGACTTGGATACGGCGGAGGTTATTATGACGAGTTTATTTCTGAAAATCCTGATATTTTCACAATAGCTCTCTCTTATGAAGAACTTATCGTTCAGCAACTTCCACTTATGCAGCATGATCTTGTCGTAAATCTTATTGTAACTGAAGAAAGGACGGTGCTCTGCAATGGCTGATAACAACAATAACGATGTTATCAATGATATACTCAATCAGCTGGATCAAGCCAAAAAGGCTAATGAAGCAGAAGCAGCAAAAAAAGAAAAAGAATCTGAAATAAAAGAAAAGTTTGTAGAAACACAGCCGGAAACACCTGTCAGAAAAACAGTATCTCATGCAAAAGAACCTGATATGACAGTACGAAATGCGTCGTTTCAGAGCAGACAGGAAACAGAACAGCCAAGAAATTTACGTCCTGTTCCGCCTCCTGTACAGCAGGAACCTGTTCCTCAAAGAAACTCTGCTGCTATTAAACGAAATAACGCTCATCATAAGAGAAAGAAGAAGAAAAGAAGCCGTTTGCCAGGCGTTCTTATCCTTACAGTATTCATATTTGCTGTTTCAATCTGCCTTTCACTTGTTATAATCGCTTTTGGCAGAGATATGTTCGGTATTGGTAAAAGCGACACTACAAAGCTTATCGTTATCCCTGAAAACGCCACTACTGAAGAGATATCAGAGCTTCTTTATGACGAAGGAATAATCAATTCGCCAAAATGCTTCCAGCTTTTCACAAAATTCAGAAAATCTGCAGATGTTTATCTTGCAGGTGAACATTTTGTAAGCCCAAGCATGGCTTATGAAACTATTATAAAAAGGCTCACAAGCGTTGAGGCGGAGGCTCAGAAAGAATCTGTTTCTGTTACCTTTGTTGAGGGTGTTACCCTTTATGATGCTGCTGATATGCTTGAAGAAGAAGGCGTATGCAAGGCAGATGATTTCCTCTTCTATTTCAATGCCGGAAACTATGGATTCGAATTTGAAAATTATCTTCCAAAGGATCCCAACCCCCTGAAATTCTCTGAAACACGTATGGAAGGCTATCTCTTCCCAGATACCTATACATTCACAAAGGATATGGATCCTGAGCAGGTATGCCAGAAGATATACTACAACTTTAATGAGAAAATGACAACTGAAAAAATAGAGAAAATGTCTAAACTCAATCTTTCTCTTGATCAGCTTATTACATTTGCTTCCATTGTTCAGAAGGAAACGTATAACCAGGATGACATGAATCACGTTGCGGGCGTATTCTGGAACAGACTTGAAAAGCCTGAGGAAACAGCAGGAAAACTCCAATCCGATCCAACTACTAACTACTCCGAACTTATCCGTTCTCATATGGAAGCTATTAATAAAGATATAGTCAAAGCATATGACACATATCAGAGTGAAGGACTACCGCCTGGAGCTATATGCAATCCTGGAATTGAAGCGATTGATGCTGTACTTGAAAAGATGAAAACTGATGACTTCTACTTCATCGCCAACATCTACACAAAGGAGACTTTCTTCTCTGTAACTTACGATGAGCATCTCCAGAAGCAAGCTCAGGTACAGGCTGATCAGGAAGCTGAAAAGGAACGTCTTGAAGCAGAAGCCGCTGCCGCTGCTGCTGCGGAGGAAAACTATGAATGAGCTTGAAGTTCTTGCACCTGCGGGTGACGAAGAAAGATTTACAGCTGCGCTGAACTATGGGGCAGATGCTGTGTATCTCGGAAGAAAACAGTTTGGTATGCGTGCATCGCCGCTCAACTTTGATTTTGAGCAGCTTTGCAAGGCTGTTGAAGCTGCACATTCTAAAGGTGTAAAAGTTTATCTTACCTGCAACACTCTTCCAAGAAACGCAGAGATTCCTTTCTTTGAAAAATTTGTTAAAGAAGCTGTAGAAGCCAAAGTTGATGCACTTATAGTTGCTGATATAGGCTTGCTTATGCTTATAAAAAAATACGCCCCTGATATGGAGATTCACATTTCCACTCAGACAGGCATTGTCAACTACGTTACTGCACAAGAGCTTTATAATATGGGTGCAAAAAGAGTTGTTCTTGCAAGAGAACTTTCACTTGATGAAATAGCTGAAATACGTGCCAAAACATCTCCTGATCTTGATATTGAGACCTTTGTGCATGGCGCAATGTGCGTTTCTTTCTCAGGCAGATGTCTGCTTTCACAGTATCTTGTAAACCGCGATGCAAACCGAGGCGAATGTGCTCAGCCTTGCCGCTGGGGATATCACCTTATGGAAGAAAAGCGTCCGGGAGAGTTCTTCCCTGTTTATGAAGATGAAAAAGGCACATATATACTCAATTCAAAGGATATGTGCATGATAGAGCATATAGATAAGCTTGCTCAGGTAGGCGTTAAAAGTCTGAAAATAGAAGGGCGCGCAAAATCTGCTTATTACGTTGCCGTTGTAACAAACGCCTACAGAATGGCTGTGGATCATTATTACAATAATCCTGATAATTTTGTGCTTCCGGACTGGATAAAAGATGAAGTTTATAAGGTAAG
>Ga0310786_10010719_pt1 | contig 11492 bp, 11 predicted proteins | sample AusTroGonzalo_MG_FD_203881 | JGI IMG/M metagenome (GOLD analysis project Ga0310786, IMG submission 203881) | Bovine rumen microbial communities from tropical cattle in Woodstock, Queensland, Australia - Gonzalo_03 (v2) (version 2) | ecosystem: Host-associated > Mammals > Digestive system >... | reverse complement strand
TTAATTCTTCATCGATTGCCTCATTTCATCATAAAATTAGATGAATCTCATTACATAATTCTGAGCATTTATTTCATCGAGATTGTAATAACTTTCTTCATCTTTCTCAATCTTTTTCTGCATCGATATGAAATTTATCGCTAAATAATTTAAAAATCTCTTCTTGGTACGGCAAAATCTTTTCATTACAAAGTTTATCCCAATTTCTTCCATATCATTCAATGAAATTCTTATGTAGAGCCATTAATCGATAATTTCATCTAAAGCTTCGAAAAATTTTTCGATATCTTTTTCTGTATTGTATAAATATGTACTAACTCTAGCACTTCATCCAATGTTTAATGACTTATGTAATGGATATGCGCAGTGTCATCCTGTACGAATGTATATATTCTTATTTGAAAATAAGTCTCATAATTGATTAAAGTTTTTATTATCGTTTGGTATGAATGAGAATGTTCATATACGATGGTCAGGATTTAGACTTCAGATTAATGCTATTTTGTCCTTTCTTTTCTTAAATCATTCACATAATTTCTTAATCAAGATTTTTTCGTGATCTCGAATTTTTTCTAATCATCAAATGCTTTCTATAGTTTCTAATGCCTTTAAAAGGCTGACGGCTCCTATGATGTTTGGAGTTCAGGCTTCTCGTTTATCAGCGTTATTTTGTAATGAAAAATCTTCAATGCTGACATCTTTTACAGTTCATCATCATAGAATTAATGGATCTAGAGCTTTGATATAATCATGTTTGAGATATAACATTCCTAGTCATGTGTAAGCCATCATTTTATGTCATGTCATAATTAGTGCATCGCATTGAATATTTTCGATATCTACAGGTATATGTGGTACTGATTGCGATCCATCAACTATAAAAAATACTTTTTGTCAGATTTTTTTTCTAACTTTTTCAACTTCCATTATTTCTCATGTGACATTTGATACATGGGATAATGAGACAACTTTTACATGTTTATCTAGTTTCTTTTCGAAATCTTTCCAATCGATTTGGAAGTCTTTCGTCTCATTGACGAATTCTATTTTGAATCAGAATATTTTAGATAGGGTTTTTCGTGGAAGAATATTGGAATGATGCTCCCATATTCATAGTAATACTTTATCTCATTTTCAGAGTTTTCAGCTATTTACTAGAGCTTGAGCTAGTAGATTTAAGCAGTATGTAGAATTATATGAATATATAATTTCATTTGGTTTACAGTTAATCAATGATGCAAGTGCACATTTTGATTGATAGTATAGTTCTTCAGATTTGTCTGATAATGGATATAATCAGCGATGTATATTTGCATAACCATCTTTCAAAAAATCTGATACTCAGTCGATTACAGCTTTGGGTTTCTGCGTAGAAGCTGCGTTATCGAGATATACAATTTCAGGATGCTCACTAAAAATAGGGAATAGTTTTTTCCATTTATTATTTTCCTTTCATATTATTTTTATCATGTTTTATCTTTGGGTTAAGTTATAGTATGTAGTTGTGTTTGAATCTTTTGTTAGATAATAAGAGTTTTGACTTATACGAACAGATCCTTCTACTAAAGCACCGTTCGTTAATATAAATGATACGCTTCCAATAGCGTCTCAGCTTTCAATACTGTAAAGAGTTCCATATCGTACGAAACTATTTGCTCATACATTGTAAGAATCTGTATTGGCTTTTTTGATTCTGTATCTTTCTCAGATAATTTCTACATAACCATCACTAAATGCTGAATTATTTAATGCAAGTAAGTCTACATAAACTTTTGCAGAGATCTTTCATTCTTCGTTAGTTGTTTGAGTTTCATCTAATGTTTTAACTATTTCATCAGAAAGCTGACTAGAATTAAGATTATTGTACATAGTTAACCTGACTTTTAATCTGTATAGATAAGTTGCAACTTCGTATCTAGCGATATCAGCTGTGAATGTTACCGTATCCTGAGCTCCAATTAATCAGATTTCTATTGCTCTTTTGTAGTAAGATGTCCATCGTGGACTCAAAGTTTCATCCAATGTTTTACCATCAAATAATCTGATTAGCATAGCAACAAATTCAGCTTTGCTTACGGTTTTATCTGGAGAAAATTTATCTTTTGCTCATGCCATGATTCCGTATTGGCAAACTCTAGTGATTGCGTCTTTGTATTCAGAAGATTGAGACACATCGCTGAATTCACAGTTTCAGAAATTTTTAATTTCTGTCATATTTGTAGCTATAGCAAATTTATCCAACATTTTAGCAACTTGTGCACGAGTGATAGTTTGATATGGCATAAATGCTTCAGTTGTGTTGTATGAAGTCATTCACATATCATACATCCAGTTGATGGCTTCAATAAATTCAGGAGAATCAGTTAAAGTTTCGTTTCATGCAATTATGTCTAAGCTAACAGAATTTCATGTTTGAGTGGTGCTTCAAGTGGCGACAGTTATTCAGTTAGAATCAGGATTAGTTGTGTCTGTAGGTGTAGCTGCAGTGCTTTGAGAATTTTTATCTCATCACCATTGAGCTTTCAGTTGTTCTATTTGTTCTAGATATGCTTCATTATCTCCAGCTAGAGCTTCTAGACGAGCTAGGTATAGTTTATATTCAGTTTCATCAATTACCATATTTTTGAATCTGAATATTAATAGTGACGCTTCTCGTCTGGAAACTGGTTGATCAAATTTTGATAAATTCTTTTCGTTAGTTAGTCATAAACTCATAGCTTTTACGTAGTATTCAATCCATCGAGGTTGTCCAGATTCATTAGACATTTTTCATTCAAATATTCTTAGGAGTACAGCTAAAAGCTGACCTTTAGTCAAATTGTCGTGAGGCATATATTGCTGAGTTTTATCATTTCATCTAAATATTCATCGTCTACATACATTGTAAATGTGTTCAGCAAGTGTAGGATCGAACATATTTGTATCTACGAAACTACAGTTGAATCATTTATCTTCTTTAGAAAATCATAAAACACTGTATAATTGACCAATCATTTTTGCAGATTCTTCTCTAGTTAAGTTGTCATATGGACGGAAGTCTTCAGAATTATCATATTTAGTTAATCAGTTCATATACATTCGATATAAAGCTTTATCAAATTCATCTCATGAAAGGATTTCTGCTTCTACATTGTCTCAAAGTATGCGAGATGCTGGAGTATCAGAAGTTGTTCATGTCGAAGTGTCTGTTTCGGGTTCTACAGTATCTCATGTAGAAGCTTCGGCTCATGTTAATTCAGTAGCTCAGGTACTGTCTTCAGTACTACCAGAATTGGTTAATCATAAATTTAAATCTGCATCTAATCCTGTGATGTAATCGTTTACATTATCTAATGTAATTTGAGTATCTCACGACATCAGATAAATTTCATTATTATTTTCATCTATTTGTAAATCATAGTTTGCATTAATAGCTCATCCTAATAGGAAGATAGAAGCTAATGTAATAATGGATATTGATAGGTATTTTTTCATGAATATCATAAAAATGAAGATAAAACCAAAATCTGCACATAATAGTAGGAATATTGTGTATTTTTTCAAAAGATTTTGGTGGTATATATTATACATTTTGTGTATATAAATAAAAAATTATTGACTAAACTTAATAACGTATTGATTTTGTAGTGTAAAGTTGTATAAGTTATTATGAAAAACATAAATTAAAATAAAAAATGAAAAGGAATAATCATTTCTTAACTGGTGTAATAACGATATTGCCGATAGTGCTATTCGTTGTTATAATTATTTGGCTGTTTGGGTTGGTTTTAAGCTGGGTTGGTCGAATAACATCCTTGTTTCCTCAGTCTATGTGGGATGCTTTAGGGCTTCCAACTGTTGTTGTCAATTTGCTGGGATTCTTTATTCTGTGTGCGTTCATATGGATTTTAGGATTCATTATGAATCAGAAGAGAATCGGAGAAAAAATAAAAAGTTTTTTTAGTCCGATTTTTGCAAAGGTTCCACTTCTAAATTCTTTGTCTAGGATAATCAATAGAGTAACTAGAACATTGAAAGATACAAATTCTTTTAAAGAGGTTGTGCTTGTAAGGTTTCCGACGGATAGATCGTGGTCTGTTGGGTTCATAACAGGAGAAGGAGATGATGCATTTGATACGGTGGTAGGAGAAAAATTAGTATCGGTGTTTATTCCAACAACACCTAATCCAACGAATGGATTCTTAGTCCTTATGAAGGCTGAGGATTTGAAAAAAACAGATGTTCCTGTTGCTACGGCTATTTCCTTTATTATTTCTATGGGAACTGCTGGAGCGACTAATGAGGTATTAAAAAAGTCCCACCCGTCTTCGGAGTGAGACTTTTTTTGAAATTTAATGATATTTATTATGAATGTTTTGATTTACCAAAAGCTAAGATTCAGATAAAGATTGGATTTAAGAACCACAATCCAAGTCCAAATGTCCAATGTCTTCCGAATTTTTTTGCTACTTTGAAGAATGAAACGATAAATGCTATTAGGAATACAGGTGGAAGTAATAATGATAGAACCCACCATCCAGACATTCCTGCCATTTTAAATCGCAAGTAGATGTTGTAGAAAGGAATGATAGCTCCCCATCCTGGAAGACCTGCTTTTTTAAACATTTTTCGTCGACATATAATTGTCCACACTGCTATTAGGCTGGATGTAACTTGAGAGCTTGTTGACATAGAGCCAAAGTTTGCTAGCTCTTCGTAGCTAAGTCACATAGAAGTTGAACCTGGATTTGCTAAATCCATAATAGAGTCTAAATTCATTTTTTAGTTTTTGTAAAAAATAAAAAATCTATATAGTAAAGGCTACAAATAATTTTGTGTATTTCAAGAGAAATTTATTAAAATTTTCTTGTTAAAATCTAGAAAAAACGTATCAATAAATCAGATTTTTAAATTTTGATGTGATATATATGTTGATAGTTGTGGATAAGCCTAGTTGAATAAGTAGTTTTGATGTTATTCGTGTTTTAAAAAGAGAACTATGAGAGAAAAAAATCTGACATAGTTGAACATTGGATCCTTTAGCAACAGGCTTAATGTTAATATGAACATGAGAGGATACCAAAAGATTAAATGATTTAATTTGATTGGATAAAACTTACGAAACTATAATTGATTTTTCCAAAAAATCGGATACGTGGGATATGTGATATTGGGATTACTATGAAGAGATCAATGTTGAATGAAAAGAAATTTCATTAGAAAATATTAAATCAAAATTGGATTCAATCATCCCAGAATATGAATTACCTCTCACACCTTTTAGTGCAAAGAAAAAAGACTGAAAGAAACTCTACGATTTAGCTAGACACTGAGAGCAGATACTTGAGAATAGGTTGATGAAAACATATGGATATGAAGTTTTGGATTATAGTTTTCCAGAGTTGAAACTAAGATTAGATGTTGGCTCATGAACCTATATTAGATCAATTTGACATTGGCTGTGAGAGCAATTTTGAGTTGGATGAATACTGATAATGCTTAGAAGAATTAGAGTAGGAGAGTATGAATTATCAAAAATCAATTTAGATAAAGAATGAACTTTTTTCAGAAAAGAATGAGGTGATATAAGCTTTAAATATTGAATTATTTGATAAAAAATGCTATTCCAGATTAAATCTAAATCGGAAGATTTCATTGTAGAAGAGATTTTATGAGAATGAATTCCATCGTGAAAATGAGATTTCTTATATGTTTTTTTTGAAAAAGAAAATCTAACTACGATGGATATCGTGGATGATTTGACTAAGAATTTTCACCTACAGCGTGATGAAATAGGAATAGCGTGACTAAAAGATAAAGCGTGAATTACTAGACAATGGATTTCTATTTCTCAGCGTTCATTATCCAAAATATGATGAGAAGAATCTTTCATCCAAATACTTTGAAAAAAAGTTATAATCTTAGAAAAAACTTATAATGAATCTTGACTAAAAGTAGCTAGTAATCAGTGAAATAAATTTGAAATTCGTTTACGTGCAAGACAAGATATTTCAAAAGAAATAAAAAGTCAGATTGAAAATAATGTACAAAAAATAATTGAGAAATGATTTCCAAATTGTTTTTGAATGCAAAGATTTGGGAAGTGAAAGAAAAATTTTTATGAAGCAAAAGACCGTTTGGAACAGTTAGTCCAAGAATATAATGAAAAATGAAAATTAGAAGAATCAGATTTACCTTATCATTTAAGATTCCTTCTGCAGGCATATCCTAGTATGTATTTTAATGAATATGTGTTAAACCGCTGGGAGAAGTGATTGTTTTTGTTGCAGTGAGATGTCTTAGTGGATAGATTTAATTCAAATTGAGTAGAAACTGCAGTCTATGATTCTCAGAAAGTTTATCCATTTGATTATCAAAAATTAAAAAAAGAAAAATCTGATTTGAATTTTTTTGAACCTAATATTTTGTTGTCGTCATTCTGAACGCAGTGAAGAATCTTAGATGACGTAGAAGATTCTTCGTCGCAAGCTCCTCAGAATGACAAATTTGATTCGAATAAACGATTCCCAACATGACCAATGCTTTGATGGAATTTATTATTACCAACAGAGTGAACTAAAGCTCGTGTTCGCGATAATCAATTACTTCAGTTAGCAGAGTTTGATGAATGAATGCAACAAGTTTGTAAAATTTATAATTTACGATGAGTAAGGAGAGTGCTGTTTATAAAAGTCCCTGATTTAAAATTTGAATGGAATAAGGATGATATAAAATTGCAGTTCTTTTTACCTACTGGAAGTTATGCTACAACATTAGTATCATTCATTTTACAGTGAATAGATCATTTAACCTTGAAAGATAATTCTCTTTTAATCCCTAGAATCTCTAATAAATAAAAATTTTAATTTTTATTTATGACTTAACAACATGAAATTTCCAATTCCTAATTTATATACATATAGTAAAGTAACTAATCCTAAATGATTGATTATTTTTGTTCATTGATTAACGAGTAGTCAAGATGAAGAAATGTTTGTGGAATGAGAAAAATTTTTCAATGAAAGTTGATTTTCTACACTCAGATTTAATCTTTATGGAGATTTACCAGAAGAGAGAAAATTAAATGAAGTTTGATTACAAGATAATATTGATGATGTAAATTTAGTATTAGAATTTTGTAGTGAACTATGATATAAATCAATATTTTTGGTATGACATAGCTATGGATGAATAGCTAATTTATATGCAAATCTTTCAAATTTAACATGATTATTAATGTGGGATTCATCAATATGATGAAAACAATTATTATCTGATGTTTACGAGAATTGAAATGAGTGACATTATATTAATCGGTGAGACTGATATAAACATCACATAAGCGAGAAATTATACAAAGATTTTCTAATTCCATCAGCGAAATTTTTAGAAAAAATATCTGAAATACAAATCCCAGTAAAGATAATTTGAGCTGAGCATTGACTCGCCGAAATAGCCAAAAAATATTATGAATATGCAAATGAGCCAAAAGAATTAAATATTATTTCATGAGCTGACCATCGTTTTTTAGATTGATGAATGGAAGAATTATTATCAATCAGTTTAAAACGGATGAATAAATTTTCTTAAAAGAAAAAACGGAAGGCAAACCTCCCGTTCATGACCAACCCGAAAGGCGATCCATTATATGGATCGATATCTCTATCCTATATTTCTACAGGACGGAGGTATTGATCCTTATAAAAGTCCATCCGGGTTGGTCGAAGCTCATCCCAGTCTAATGGGTAGTATACCGAGATGAAAGTAGGATGAATACATCCTTGACGATAAGCAACCTAGTATAAGGGATTACTGTGTGGGTAGAACCTTACGGTAAGTAACTTATGTCATATGTATTATATTCCAAAATGGAAAATTTTGCAAATTTTTGGGGGGATTTATCGTATAAATCGGTTGACATTTTTTATAAAATATATCTAATCTATATTATTGTATACGTAATTACAAAAATTGATATAAAAAAGTTTTCTTTTTTTTGCTTTTAGATTATATTTGGATATAATAAGAGTATCAATTATTATGTTTTTTAACGTAATTGTAATATGACAGAAACAAAAAATAACAGTTATACACCAAAAACATTAGACTTTTCTCCATCGAAATTATATTTTCAGCATCAAAAACAAATATTACAAAAATTTGAATTTATATCTACGATGAGTATCGATATTCACTTTAAGTATACATTTCAGGAGGTTCAATCAGATTATTTTATAGAATGAGGGGAATTTGAATGATTGAATGTGGATCACGAAGTGATGGAGCAGTGAATAATATATAAGATTGGATTCTTGAATCCAAAATTCAAAGATATTGAACATTTATTATTAGATTTAAAAAAGAATCCATTAGATAATCCTTCACTATGGCCATTGTTTTTATGATTATTCTGATGGCTTGTAATTTTCTTTGTTTTACTGTGGTTGTCTAAATATACAGTCTGAAGAGTATTATTTTGGCTCAACTTGATTTGAGCATTGATATTGTTGGTTTTCTATTGATTGAAAAAAGGTAAAGCACTATACAAAAGAATGACGGAAACAAAGAATGCAGATTATGGAGGTTTTGTGGCTAGTTATACGAAACAATCAGACACAGAAATGTTATCTACAGATGTTATCTGATTATTAAAGAATTTGTCAGATCAATATTGGATTACCAAATTCTGTTATACTGGTAATTGCATATACTTATTACAAGATATTCATGATAAAGAGTGAAAGAGATTAGATCAATCTGCAAAAATATATTCAGAGCAAGAAAAAGCAGCACTTCAACAGAGGACATTGGATTACTTGCATCAAGAAGAATTTTTATCTAAATTTATGTAATGATACAATGCTAAAACCATTAATAAGACAAAAAGAAAATGATTATACAGGTCAGATTGCTTCTAGTGCTATGGCACAGAAAATGGCTGAATGATTTACCAAAATTTTGTGAAAGAAAAAATTTCAAAAATCTGAGATACAGGAACATGATGACCAAATTGTAACAGTAGTGCAGGAAGTTTATTTACCTCCTGAGGAGCGTAAAGCAGAAGTTTGAGATTGGATTCTCGATAAGGATACAAGTTTTTTGGTGCATGCTGCATATAAACATCGTAAGGATGATATAGTATTGATATGCTATAGATGAACTGATTTTAAAGATATGAAAGATTTATTTAGTGATATTCAGATTGTATTGTGAGTAAATTCAATAGATGGTCGTGTGCAGGATTCTCTGGATTTTTTTGATGATATTCAGATGAAATATCCGACTGCTAAGAAATGGATATGTGGACATTCTTTGTGATGAACTATATCATATATTGTTACTAAACATAGAAGTCCTGAACGTTGTGTGGTATTTAATCCATGAGCCAGTCCAACTAAAAGTTTTGTGGGGATGATGCAAGATACTTTATTCAAAAAGAGTTGGACAAAATCTATTACAACGTATAAGATTTGGTGAGATGCAATCTCTACATTAGGGTTTGTAGGGAATGTGAAAAGTTTTACGTTAAAATCAGCTAGTCCGTTGAAATTACATTCAATTGATAGCTTTCCAGCTTTGTTTGAACAAGAAAAAAAGAATATAGCATAAAACGAAATCAGATTAGATTTTTAAATTTATTTTTCTGTTTCGTTTTTTTTGATTAGCTTAATCATACGAAGGATGTCAGAATCTTCATTATTGCGTATGAAAATATTATGATAACTATTCAGAGAATTGTATTTATGAGAGGCTGTTTTCATGTTTTTCCCTTGAATACATTTGTCATATATTTGTACCCAGCATACATGATAAATATAAGTCAGACAGCCATACCTAATTGGCTTAAAAATTGAACGATAAAAACAAGGTAATTCATGATTGTATCTCGGTTCATAATTCAGGAAGCAACTTGTTGAGATGTAGTGAAAGTTGGAGCAACGTCATTATATTTCTCCCATACATGTCATCCATTCTGCCCAATGGATTCGACTTCTTTATTAACATCTTCGATTTCTTTATCCTCTAGCTTAGGCATTATATTAAAATCTGTAATAGATTCGGTGTCATCAGCATATATGTGGTTTGGAATAACAGCGAAACTACAAATTCCAATAACGATAGATAGTCAGATTTTTTTAAGTAATTTTTTGTTGGGCATCGTAATAGTATAATTAATTAAAATGCTGTAAACAAGGTACGGCTCTTACAATAGCAAACCGGTCATTTACAATTTTTAACCATAATGCTGTAAAACTTTCTTGCCTTTCGTGATTATAGGATAGATATCATTCTACGTAATTAGATAGACCTAAATTTGATGATTTTTGTGTCACGAGTTGTACATATGCAGTTTCTCATTCAATTTGTTTGTTTATTTTTTCATGACATGGGGCATCAGACGATGTTAGTTTGTGGATAGTAGTTCTTTTATTGTCAGATACGATTCACATATCAAGGAGTGAATAGAAATATTCACTTAAAGCACATGAATTCTTATATCTGTCATAGAGAGTCCATTCTTCGTATTTTCTTAGAGCTTCGGCTATAGATTCAGATTCCTGAGATTGTCATTGTCCACTAACATATCTGAGAAAAACTTGATCACCTTCTATTCATCGATATGTAAATAATGTATAAATTTTTTTGGAAATATTGTATCAGAGATTAGCAGGACTTTGACTCCAATATTCTTTGAATTTGTTGATAATAACTTGAGGAGTAGATCATGAAGGAGATTTCGCTTGTTCACTAATTCGTTCCCTTCGTTCTTGTCACTTTTTATCTAGAGTCATATGGGTATTTGTATAAATGTTTTTTTCTCAATCTAATCAGTTTAATCTCCTGATAATAACATCAAATAGGTGATCAAATAAATATGGGCTTTCTAATGCATTAGGATTAAAGTAAGAAGAATCTTTTTTGCAGGTTTCCATAGAGCTGGATAATCCTCATAATTTTTTTTCGCAACAATATTTTTTTAGATTCATAATAGCGGTATTTAAATCGTCTTTGCGTATGATAGCTTGTTGCTGAGAAATTGTTAAAAATTTTGTAAATTCGTTAGAATTATTTTCTCGGATATTGTCTACTATTGGGAATGATCAATTTTCGCTATATAGCATTGATCAAAAAACTCAACAATCAGAATTGTCGGCAAAAACTAAGCTTATTAATGAAAAACTCAATATAATAGGAATAATTAATATTTTGTTTAATCTATTCATAATATGAGGCTATATAAATCTGATATGCCTAATTATAATATATTTTGGTTTATTTTGCAACTTTTTTTGAAGAAAAAGATTTTAACAAAGAATTAATTCTAAATTTCATTTTAAATCTTCTACTACGGCAGCATAGTTTTTTAGCCAATCTCAGGTATTGAAGTAGTCTAGTCAGCTGATATCATAATGTCTAGCAATGTGGAAATGTCATATGATGATTCAGTCACAATTCAGATTTTTAGTAAATTTTATAATTTTTCTGTTGATTTTTTGGTCAGGCATTCTTCG
>Ga0310786_10010718_pt1 | contig 11493 bp, 14 predicted proteins | sample AusTroGonzalo_MG_FD_203881 | JGI IMG/M metagenome (GOLD analysis project Ga0310786, IMG submission 203881) | Bovine rumen microbial communities from tropical cattle in Woodstock, Queensland, Australia - Gonzalo_03 (v2) (version 2) | ecosystem: Host-associated > Mammals > Digestive system >... | reverse complement strand
AGCAACACCCATTACCGAAGTAATGTCTCTATAAACTTCTTCCACCTTATACAACATTGAAGTCTCGTCGAGGGTCAACTCAAGCGAGACTATAGAGTGTTGTGGAAGTCCGACCGCATTCACCATATTAGCAGTGTGCTGAATACTGCATTTTGTTACGTAGTATTCGAGTGGTACACTACCCACACCCCAATAATACAAGACTTTCGGATTGTTCGCCCATTGATTCTTGCGTTTCAGCCCGAGGAAGCCCCTAGACTTGTTGCGGAGCAGTTCAAACTGCTTAATCAAGGCAATATTACCCTCAAGTCCACGATTGATGATCGGAATCTGCATAGAGATCTTGCGATTTCCGTTAGCCCCTGCACTCACAGGAGCAAAATTATTACCAAGTATCGGTGTCTCTGTGAAGATCACATTTTTATCGTCACCAATCTCGCCCTGCGGAATGGTGTTAGAAGTGATGAGTTGCTTGTTAGTCAAGTCAAATATAAACCAAGGAAGATTCATTACCAACCCCCTGCCATCTGTTGCTCTTTCAGACGGTCAACGAAAGATTTGTGGATAGAGTAGCCAAGTTGCTGACCCACTGCCTGTGCGTTACCCTCTGTCACGGTTACGTTGAATACCATATTCATAGGAGCAGTAATTCCGCCCATCGGTGTGCCTTTGAATGCATAGATGTTGTCCTGTGGATTGAGTTGGATCACCTTACCATCTTTGGTGACTATACCATCATCGATACCGATACTAGCCTTTTCAGCCGACCAAATTCTTTTGCCTGCTGAAGCAGTTCTGTCACCATACTCTTTCCAAATGTCCTTTACTGCATCCCAATCATTCTTGAGAGCACCCCAATCTCCTGTGAAGAGATCTTTAATAAGATTACCACCCTGTGCAAGTGTCTGAATTCCTGCAACTACTGTGTCGATAGCGATTGCCAAAGATTCAAATGCGATAACCAATTGATTAGCGACCAAATTACCGAGCCAAGTGAATGCTCCTTTGATTCCACTATTGTCGTCACCAAAGAGGTTAAGCAGTCTTTGGAAAGATTCTACTATGCTATTAACAGGATCGGACAATTTTTGTAATGGTGGTAAGAATCCGTCAGTAAAAGCAGTAGCAAATTCTCCGATCTTTGTTACCAATTTACCAAGAGTGTCTCCGATCATCAATGCTACTACGGACAATTTAACAGACAAGACATTCATGAATTCGTCTATAGATTTAAAACTTGTGCCTAAGCCTTTTTGTATGGAATCGGTCAGCATTTTAGACACATCTTTCAAGACGTTCCACAGATTTTTTGCTACCGTGATTACTGTTTTTATGGTGTCGGCTACTGCCTGCCCCCACTTTGCAAAGAGGGCACGATGATCTCTTACCCAATCCAACATCTTCTGCAGATAAGGCATAATTTGTTGTCGGATCGGGAAGAAGAATTCCTTGCTCATTATGTCGCCTGCGATTTTGAAAGCCTGTCCGATTTCGGGCATATTCTTCATTATAGACTTGAAGCCTTTGACTAAAAGCCCAATCTTTGCAGTAGCGGACACAATGCCTTTAGAAACACTCTTTTGCATTGTGCCACCAAATTTATTGAGTTTAGTCTCCATAGAGGAGATAGACTTTGACATCTGATCCACTGCTTTCTGAAAGCCTTTCACATCAAACGGAAATTTCGCTTCGTCTTCCATCTTTCTTCTCCTCACAAGCCTTTCTTACTTTTTCAAACAGTCGCCAAGGCAACTGCAGGAAAAACTCTGCACTAGTGAAAGTTTTGCTACTCATGTTTAAGGCTTCTATGAGTAGCCACTCATCACTAATGTCTATGGCATTAAAAATCAGTTTTAGCGGTACTATGCCATCTAGTCCGCTTCGTAGTCGAAAAAATTAGTAAGGTCAAGGTCTGTAGTCCATCTGCGTTTACACTTCATACAAACACATTCTACCTTACCAAATGGCAGGGAAGTTGCCTTTCCGAGAGCAGTCAAATCAGAGAGTGGCATTTTGCGGAAAATCATGTCTCCATAGGCAATTCTGTCTTTCTCTAAAATTTCCCTGTCGTCTATCTTGATTATGCATTCTTTGTACACTTCAAACTGCATTTGTGTGTCGTCGTCGGGATACTTGCGGAATGCTTTAATGAGATCCTTAATCAATGGTCTTCTCATGAGCAATTTTTCAGCCGAGAAGACTGTCTCCTGTGTCTTAGAGTTTACAATCTCTATCTTGTTGCAGGAGAATTCGACATTTTCATTGTCAATCGGGTCTGCTTCGGGAAGTGGATCTGCGAATTCGTCGAAATGCTCGATAATCGTACCACACTTGCATTTATAGCGACCCTCTATCTTGTCGATTCCACGAGCGAGAGCCATTCCGTGCACTGCTATTGCATATACTGTGTCAAACGGAGCATTCTTGTAGGCTTCACGAATCTGCTTCTTGTCTTCGATATCGCCAAGAGATTTAGTACAAGACACTGCAAAAGCGAGGAATGCTGAATAGATGTCTCCATTCGCACCTACTTTCTTAACTTCTGCAATGTCTGCACCCGACATTTCACGGAGTTCAACATCTTCAATCTGTTCTCCGTCAACTTCAATTCTAATTGGTAATTTCATATGACTTCTCCTTTAATATGAAACTTAGTTTACAGGTGTGATGTCGTAAGGAAGCAGGGTAACGTTGATCTGTGCATAAGTTGGGCTTCCTGCGTCGAATTCGTTTTCAGAGAAATGGTTACATTCTACTGCCGACCAAAGTTCTCTGTCGTATTCAGTTCCGTCTGCGTCACATCTGATGATTGTAACGTCGTGCTTTTCCTTTTTATGGAAATAATCTTTGAAGAATTTACGTGTCTTTGTATTTCTTCGGGTTTCATAAGTCAACTGCACCTCGGGCATGGTAGTAACACCACTCTGTACCTTGCGGATACGGTTGAATGTCGGCACGTCGATAGTACCATTCTCAAGCGGTACATCTCCAAAGCGTGTCAGACCCTCTATTTCTTCGCCATCGTAAAGCACTCTGACTTTACCTGCCATAGATCCATTCTGCATAGCATTCTCCTTTGCGTTTCACGCACGTTTCACGGTATTTTCCTTGCACTCGGTGGGGTTAGGTGGGGCTAGAGCCTTCCCCATGCCCCGAAAGTGCAACGGAAATACCTTTCTTGTTAAGCCACGGTCTTGTAGATAAGACCACAACCTACCTTTATTGATCCTGCAGGAGCAGGGAACATAAACCAAATGTCTATATTGCGTTCGCCTGCCTGCAGTGTAGCAACACTGTTGTTTGAAGCGTCAGCAATAACCTCAAATGCGTCTTCGGTGGTTGAGAGAGATCCGTCGTCTTTCTCATACTGTCCGAATGTCTCACCCTCTTTGGTAGATCCGTTACTACCCGATCTCCAAAGTTTGTTCATAAACTGCAGTACTGCCATTCTGTCCTCACGAACGTTGGCAATAGTGTTAGGTGTGTTCTCGCTATCCTGCAGGGAATCTACACAAGAAACCTTGATGAAGTTTCTTTCGATCACTGCGTTAGCGTAGCGGAATTCCTTGGCAGTAGATGGTGTGAAAGCATTACGCAAGATAAAGCCTTTACCTTTCATTTTCTGAATCACGTTGATTCCTGCTTCTGCGAGATCTGTACGATCTTCGTCTTTGTCGGCAGTGTATCCGATTACAGAATTTACCCCTGCAAGTGCACAATTTTTGCGAGCAGGAGAAGAGTGAATACCATTCTGCTCAATAGAGTAGATCCATTCACCCATCACATGTCCTACGCAAGGGATCTCACGGTCGGGAGCGACAGGAGATGTACTGAATGGATTTGGCACTCCAAGCCAATTGCCTACGAGCAGGGCATCCACTTCGTCAGATCTTTGGAAGAAGTTTCCTGTGTTAATCATAGCCTGCTTTGTGTGGAGACCGTATTGAGCAACAAGCACTGCGATAGGATTGTCGTCACGGTTTCGGCAATACTGCTCCAATGCTGACTGTACTTGATCATTGGCAGTCTCACAGAGAGCAAGCAGTCTGACAGGCAATGTGTCGAATGCGTTAAAGTAAGGCTTCCAAGCATTCACGTTAGCAGGCATAGTTCCTGTAGTTCCACCCGAAAGGTAAGCCAATACTGCGGTAACAGGAAGTTTGTTTTCCACTGCGGTCGCAGTAGTGTTAACCTGTACTTTGACAAAAGAAGACTGTTCAAATACCTGTGCCACGTAGTGGTCGGGGTCGTCTGTGTTGAGAGTACACCAAATTTCGCCGAGTGTAACATCTACCTGTGAAACAATACCTGTCAGAGATTTGCGGTAAACCTTGAGTTTGAAGCCCATTCCCTGTAATATGTAGTCTGCAACGTCAGCCATTGTCACTGCGTCGGCTACCTCTACAGTCTTTGCACTTTCAGAAAGAGCAACAACTGTGGTATATGTGTCACTGCCCGATCCACTTCCGACATAATGGGCACGAACGATATCACCTACGTGAAGACCTGCACAAGATTCTACTGTGAAGACCTTTGAAGCATAAGAGGAAATAGCAGTCTCGAAGTAAGCACCTCTCTCTACTGCAATTCCTGTACGGTTGGCAAAAGTACCGTATTCGTCTTCGCCTTGGTAAGAAGCCTTAACGGTGAGGATAGTCTCATTTGCTCCATCTTTCAGAGCCAAACTTGCCTGTACTGCACCTGCTCCCACAGGAGAGAGAACGAAGATCGATCCCGAAGCCCCTTTAAGGTTAGCAAAGAATCCGTTAAGACAATCCCAACCATAGGCATTCTTGTTGGTCTGATCTCCAAAGATAGCCTTACCCTCAATATCAGATCTCAACTGAAATGCTTTGTTGTACTGTCTGTCAAAATAGCCGATAAGACCTGCGATGCTGAAATCTGCAGGCTCTACCGATCTTTCCTTTTTGGTGGGAAGATTAGCACCATAAACACCAAGTCTTCTCATTTTTATTTCTCCTTAATCTCGAAGTATTTAGCATACTCACCGAGTTTGACATTTGTTACATCAAGTGTATCGCCCTCTGTTCCGCAAGCGTTCCACTTGTACCACTTGCCACCAATCTTGAATTCTCTAGGTTGTGTGGCTAAATTTTTGGCAAAGGTGTGACATTTCTTAGTCTCCCCGATCCCTTTGTTATTGTCTGCCATAAGAAATCCTCCTGCAAACTAAGTTTAATATTGTAAGCCACAGAGGGCTGAATATCCAAATAACTAGATGGCTCTGTATCAACTGCACTATCAGTCCACTCGAAAGTAAACCTCTTACCGTTGACCCAAAGCCTGTTTTCTTCAAGGAAGCGTCGCACATAAGTCGCCACTGCCTGTGTCATTTCGGGGCTTCCGCCCACTACTTCAAGGCGAGCAGTCCACTCTTCAAACTGTGTCCTAGCCTTGATGTAAACCTGCTCACCGAAGATCTTGTATTCCTCACGTCGAATGGCTCTAAGATCGGGAGTAGGTGAAGTAAACCACAACACTACAGATGGCAACTTCATATCTTGGTCGTAGTAGCCGATCCCGATAGGTGTTTCTAAGTAGCACACCCCACTAAAATCTTCCAAGATCTGCTCACCGTCTTCAGTATCTTCAAGGGTAGCCAAGTCTCCGACAAGTCCTTTAATCTGATGTCGGTGTGATCCTATCCCAAGCACTGCACCATCTACTATGTTGGTGATGTCGGGCAGTTGGATCTTGCGTTGACCCTTTATTACCGAGATATTACCTATCGGGTAACGAGGAAGTTCCATTCGCAGGAAGCCCCTCAAAATGTCCTGTGGCAATTCGTCAGTCACTGCTCGTATATTGTTCACTATGAGCGTGTCTGCAAAGTCTGATAGGATCACTATGTCAAAGTGGTCGAATGGTCGATATGGCACTATTACTGTGTCAAAGTCGGCTATCGGCACTTCAAAGAGTTCACCATCTATGTCAATAGCGTAGCGAGCCTGCTTCTCTTTCTGTAATTGTACCACAGGGAGACGCAAACTGCAAGCATTGAAAGCAAGGTCTGTTGCTTCACCGTCGTCGGCTATGTCAAAACTGATCCTCTTTCCGTATGAGCCTGCAGGGATAGTAAACTGTAAAGAAGCGTCAAGACCCCCTGTGTATTCGGGGATCTCACATAACTGTACTTCGAATTCTGTCGTTACTTCATCAAGAGAAGTGAGCGGAGCAATTAATCTTTCCATACACCACTCCTCAAATAAGCGTTAATCTTGCCTGCCATAGCACCGTCTCGCTTCTTTATGTCTTTCAGAACTCGCTTATAGGCTTCGTGCATAGCAGGTCGAGCAGGAAGTCTGCCACCGTGATTGAGAACACAACCGTATTCATGAATGAGCAAAAGCCCATGATTGTCGATCTTACTGTCGTGGTGTTTTCCTGTCATTCGTACCACATAGCCATCTTTAGTGCGGAAGACCCTCATACCCTTGATATAGGTATATGACCCCTCAAAACCGAGACCATAGAGAGGATTTTGTGGCTTTGCATATGCTAGTCGGATTTTGCGTTGGATCGTACTATCTGCAAGTGGTGTGAGTTTGAATTCGTTATTCAGAAGCCCCGATCTCCAATAAGAGATAAAGTCGTTAGCGTCTCGCTTTCGCATAGTATCTATACGATCTTTATAGATTATCGGGAGACGCTTGATTCGTGCTTTAATGGCTGAAGTCTTCTGTGAATATGTCATTCTTTTAGTGCAAAGGTAACGTAGGTAGGTGTCTGATTGATACGGTTTGCAAAGCCTATCTGCGATATCTTCATTTCCTTGCCATCTAAGGCTACTGTCATACGAGACAAATCAAACTCGTCGAGTATCAAATCGTCGAGATCCAACATACCAAGATCAGCCCAAGCAAGAGCCGATGTGTAAATCAGTGCACTGCATTCGTGAGAAAGCCCTGCCTTTGTGAGTTGCTTCTCGTCGGGATTTCTCTGAATAGGATAAGCACTGACTTCGATAGACGACGTGCTCTTGGAAACCACCGTGCCAAGAGATCCTCTCTTAACGTCTGCTTCCGAGCGGATAAAGAATTCAAGTCGTTCTCCCCACTCACGCACTGTGTCACGTATGTCCACAAGTGCCTGTCGTCTTTCCAAGTCAGTCCTCATACAATACCTACCACATACTTCTGCAGGATCTGATAAGCATTGCGGTCAAATTCCTGTCTTACATCGTGATATTTGCCACGAGCACCATAATTCCTGCCATAGCCCTGTACATTCAGCGATCCACCGCCTGTGCTAGAGCCAATAAAGCCCAACACAAATGAAGCAGTGAGCAGGACACAAGCCCTCTGCACATCTGCAAACTGTCCACCATAAGTGTATCGTACTTTCACGTATTCTCGGAAATCACCGTCTGCGTAGCCCATCTGCTTGTCGATATGAATAATGTTGCCCTCAATCTCCAAGATGTCGATAATGCCACGATTTGAGAAGTAAATTCTGCCTGCCTGTGATCGTACCTGTTCTGTGCATTCGGAAACGTCTAACGGAGCGTAGCGGAGCACTATAGGTTTCACCTGCTCTTCGAAAGTCTTGTCTATAAAGGCATCCGACACGTAGTCGTAAACCTTGACTTTCAGTGTGTCTGTGATAGGATTTTCGCAGGCTATGAAGTCTAAGCCGATTTCGGTAATCTTGCCAAAATTGGTATCGTCTCCAACGTGTACACCGTTAGTGTCACAGAAAATCTTTCCGTCTTCTACTGTGCCATGCTTTACTACTAAGTGGGTAGTATTGAGTTCATACTGCTCCAAGAGTTCTCTTACATCATCGTGCATCATTTGCGGTCACTCCTATTACTACTCCCACTATCGTCACTATCACTGCCCCCAATGACGAGATCCCCACTATTCGCCAAGTCTGCAAGGATTGCTTGCATCTTTTCATATCGGCTTCTAACTGCTTGGAGTTGTTCTCGGAGTTGAGATAGAGTAGAAACGTGTTCTGATAAGCATTCTCCAAGTTCTGTATTTGTTTCTGTTGCTTCTCGATAAGCGTCTGCATATCGGTCGTTTGCTCTTCGAGCGTCTGCAAGGTCAGATCTATATCTGTCCACGGATTTAGAAAGAGCGGAAACTCGACAGGTTTGGATTCCTGCGAGTGTAACGGAAGCGAGAAGAGTGAAAGCAATAATAAAATTAAGAATTTTCTTCCACACATTACTGCTCCTTGTTGTAGACCTCTCGAATGTTCACAAATTCTGTGAGCATGTCCTTGGTAAATTTGTTGCATTTGTCTCTGAAAGCGTCAGTAGAGAAGTAAGGGTTTTCCACTCTCTTCAATACTGCATTATAGACAAGTTGTTGCTTGATCGACACATACTTTTCATCGCCACGCTGAATGTGGTTATAAAGTATGGCTTCCTCAAGCACATCACACATCTTTGAAATTACGTATTTGGCTCGCCACACATCATCATCACAATGCACAGTGAAATCGGCAGTGAGACCCTCTGCAGAAGCATGTAGGAAAGACATCTGCTGACGCATAATCTTTCGCTCATTTTCCTCAATATCAGCCTTGCCCAACTGTACCGATTTTGTCTTGATCTGTAACTTACCTGTGCGGAGCAAGATATAACCCACTATCATTATAATGAGCAGGAGTATCACACCGTAGAGTGAAGAAGCCTTTTCAACGAGAGCAGGTAACCAATCCATAATCAACTCCTAGAGTGCGATGTCGCCGTCGTCGTATCTTGTATATTCAGTTGAATCCACTGTGATCGAATCTTCGCCAACTGCCGAGATGGCTTCTTCTGAAATACCTGTTGAAGCCCCAACCAATGCCTTGTCTGAAGTAGTCGGAGTTTCCATTTTTGTGTAAAGAATGTCTGTATCGTGCTTCCAAGCGTAGAGTGTCGCTCCTGCCTGCGGAATGTTAGAGAGAGTAACTGTTACCTTTTTCATTCCGTCTTTGCCCTCTGTAGGTGTAATTTCTACAGGGTCTGTATAGTCTGATACGTCAATAGTGGCTTCTTTATTATCTTCAAGATCACCACTCTGTGAATCCACGAGAGCATTAAAGCGTGATGCCAACTGTAAATTCTGCATCATTGGGTTTGATCGGTCGATAGCCTTAACAAGTGTATCTGAAAGTTTCTGTTCCATGTTTTCTTCCTTTGGTGTAACCCATACCTAAAAAATCTGCTACCAACCATTGCGGAATAAGGGCTACACCATCTTTTATTTCCACGTGGTAACCATTATAATCAAATTCTGCGTTAATAGGGTCAGAGGGTGTGCTATCGGGGTGAAACATCCGCCATAAGGTTTCGTCTCGTTCCTCTTTCTGCTCCTCTCTGACCTCTACCTTGGGAATGGCTACCTCTTTCTTTACGGTAACCAATTCCCTGCGTGTTAACAGTGCCATTATTTTGTACGGAGACCTCTGTGCATGAACGATGTGGCTTCGAATGCGTCACAAAGTGCGAGGTAACTCTTTACCATAAATGGAATGTTGTCGTCTGTGATGGCAAGTGGTGTCATTGTTACGAGACCACCAAATTTGTCTCCACCAACGTTTGTATAAGGCACTTTTCCAAGACCTTGATACTTGTCCAAATCCCAAAGCATTACAGTTTCGGGAGCAACACCACCTGTAGCAACGAGCGGGAGATCGTCTGCCATAGCGTCTGTAACTGAAGCAGTGATTGATGGCTGATCGAATGAGCCTGTAGCAACCAACTTCAATGTAGGATTCTTTACGCTTGGGTCTGTAGTAAATTCAACACCTGTAACGTCTGAAACGTAAGTTCCTGTACCGTCATAAGTGCAAGCAGGAATAACTGCAACGAGTTTTTCTGTGCTTGTAGTCTTAGAACAGTAGATCTTGTAGTAAGAAGCGTTTTCTACTGCATCCCAAGTGAGTTTAGCACTGTGAGCGGAATCTGCCCAAGTGTCTGTAACTTCAGCACTAGCAAGAGTTTCACCGTCGAGTGTGATGGCTGATACTTGGAAGAAGTAGTCACCTGCAGGCACTGTACCTGCTCCTGTCTTCACAAGAGTTACTGTACCCATCTGATCTGATTTTGCGTTACCCATATCTGCAACAGGAAGAATTGGGATATCACGGTATGTGGCAAGTCTCCAACCACCGTTGATTTCAACGTGTCCGAGTGTACCTGCATTACCCTGCATAAGTCGTACGTTTGTCAAAAGACGTGATACGAGTGACTGCATTTCGGGTGACATCATCAATACCTTGTTGTGTCCTGCACCATTCTTACGAATGTTAGCGTCGATCATATCATCAAGGAATGCGAGATCTGTAGGCACTGTACCACCACGTGCTTCGTTATAGCGGTTAGACTTGATGATCTTGTCCAAACCATCGAATGCGTATTTGTTAGCACCTGCGTTACCAAACTTCAATCCGTTGATAATGTCGTATATGTGTGCCTGTAAGTGGTTTTCCATTTCTGCAGTAGAAGCATCAATAAACTTCTTTGATGAATCCTGCAGGAAGTTAGTAACTGCACCCTTACGACGCAGAATCTTGAGTTCTACGCTTGCACGTTCGTAAGATCCCTGTGATGTCGGTGTTGTAGCACCCTCACCCATAAATCCGCCTGCTCTTGGCAACTTCTTCAAACGGTTGAAACTGTGAAGTTTCTGATTGTCAAATTCGGGCTGAATTACTGCCATTTCGGGAGAAAGACGTACCACTGTATTAGTGATGATCTTTTCCAACTTCTCGGGGATAAGTGCTTCACCCGATCCTGCCTGTGATGTCAATGCTTTCTGAATGAGTGTCTTACGTTGAGCACCCAAAGCGTTGTACTGTTCCAATAAACCTTTCATAGCGGTCTCCTATAGTCTACTTATTGTGCACCGAAGAGTGATGTCATTACGTCAGAGAGATCTCCCTCACGCTTGGCATTGTTAGCACTCTTGTTTACAATTGCTTCAATTTGGCGAAGTACCTGTGTGCTCTTATTTACAGGAGCAGGGGTCTTTACCAATCCAAATCCTGCGATCATGCTCTCTACTGCATCAGTAAGAGCGTCTACCTTACCCTCGAGACGAGTGTAATCAGCGGACTTTTCCACCTTAGCAGGAGTAGCACTCTTCTTAACTTCTCCCTTAGTAAGGATAGCCTTGAGTACTGCAAGTGCCTTTTCAGTGTCTGTGTCTTCTGCGTTGAGACGTTCTTCGGCATCATTGTTTGCCACTTCGTCGGGAGTAGTAGATTTCTTTACGAGCGGATTATCGCACTTTTCTACCTCTTCCTCTTCTTCGGTAACTTCTGTGCCGATTTCTTCCTCGTCTGCCGAAGCCATTACTTCGTCAGTTGCAGGAGCATCCATATCTTCAGAGATTTCCTCTGAATCCAACTGTTCAAGAAGAGAGCGAATGTTACCAAGAATTGCTTTCTCTTCGGGTGTGAGTGATTTGTTCACTGCCTGTTTTGTGGACTTCTTCATTTTGCCACTCCTTGTAGTTTTGCCCACTTTGAGAT
>Ga0310786_10010715_pt1 | contig 11494 bp, 9 predicted proteins | sample AusTroGonzalo_MG_FD_203881 | JGI IMG/M metagenome (GOLD analysis project Ga0310786, IMG submission 203881) | Bovine rumen microbial communities from tropical cattle in Woodstock, Queensland, Australia - Gonzalo_03 (v2) (version 2) | ecosystem: Host-associated > Mammals > Digestive system >... | reverse complement strand
CGCATAGTTATATTAATTATAGCATATTATCGCATCTATTACCTACAAAGGCGCTGCGGGGCAAGGTCCGAACCTTCGTGAAAATGTCAGTATCAGGGAAAAAAACCTGTCTTCGCGTGACCTTTAAAGTGCTATAATCAAGGTGCTCTTCCGCATATCGGGAAGACAGCAGAAAGAGGAAGATCTATGACAAATGAACGACCGGTCCCTCCATGGGCAGACAGCATTCCCGAAGGGGCTTTTATCTCTTACGATCCTACTTATCCGACAGGCAGTTATTTTGACAGGTTCAAGGCAGATCACGCCTCCGGCCTTAAGTATTATTTCTTTGATCCGACCGGATACGGATTTCCGGTAAAGAACGGTTACCCGCTCCTCATATTCTTTCACGGAGCTTCGAATGCTCTCGTCGGTGATCTTTGCATCAACTATTCGGGAGCGGAGATGTTTTCTTCCGACGATTACCAGAAAACTTTGGGCGGCGCGTATATACTTGTTCCTGTCGCTGACGAATACCGTGATGAGGAAGGGGTCAAGGGCACCTGGGATGAGACATATATCGAACGCGTCATGAACCTCATCGATGATTTTACGGATAAGCACATGACCGGCTGCGGCAAAAAGATACTTCTCGGCAATTCCTGCGGAGGAAGATTTACTTTTAAACTCGCTTCGAGATATCCCGATAAGTTTGATCTGATAGTCCCTGTGGGATCTTCGGAGATCCCCGATGACAGCGTGCTGGATGTTTTCGACGAGAAAGGGCTGATGCTCTTTTTAGCTGACGGTAAGAGAGATGAGATCACTCACTTTGATGTAAATATCGCTCCGAGGATCCCGCGCCTTAAGAAGATGAGAAAGGTATTCATCTTTACTCCCGACTGGGTCTATAACGGAGACAAAGGAATAGCGTCCATCAACTTCGGTTTTGAGATGGGACAGCACTGTCTGATGAACGGGATACAGTCAAATCTCATGTTCGATGACAAGACGCCCATGGATCCCCGCCTTCCGGAGGGATTGACCGGATGGATCCGCGATAATGTGATCAGCTGATACTTCCCTTGACAGTATCTACGGTTATTGTCCTGCCGTTATTAAGAAGCTTCGTTGCATTTGAGCACGAGAGAACGGCCGGGATATCGAGTGCTGCGGCAACCGTCGCCGTATGACATGACGGATCGTCATCTTCTACCACGAGGACCTTGGACCTTCTGATGAGAGGCATCATGGAGTTTGTGGTATAAGGTGCCACTAAGATCATATCCTCGGGACAGTCGATCTTGGATATATCGACATGCTCCGGATCTTTAATGAGACATACCGTTCCCGAACGGACGTTGTTCTTTACGTTTTCGGAAGGAAGACCCTTGCCGCTCGTTATGGACGAACCGATCGTCTGTACCTTGATGGTGTTAGTCGTTCCGGACATTCCTACAGGAGTTCCGCCCGTCATTACAACAAGATCGCCGTCACTCAGGAAACCGGCCTTGGCGGCACATTCGATACCGACTTCAAAGAGCTCGTCAGTTCCCGTAACTTCAGGAACGAGGATCGGGATAACGCCCCAGCTTAAGTTGAGCTGACGCTGAACGCGCGGGAATACTGTAGTCGATATGATAGGGCATCCCGGACGGAATCTCGACAGGAGCCTTGCAGTCCTGCCCGCATGGGTCAAAGATATGATCGCTTTGGCGTCAAGGTCCATGGCAGTCGTACAGGAAGCATGGCTTATGGCATTTCCGACCGAAGGGAGCATAGGGATATTCTGATTTACAAATCTCTTCCAGTAATTGATCGAGTTTTCCGTCTGCAAGGCGATCTCGACCATCATCTTCAGCGATTCGAGAGGATATTTACCCGAAGCCGTCTCGCCGGAGAGCATGACAGCGGACGTTCCGTCATAGATGGCATTTGCGACATCCGATACTTCGGCTCTTGTCGGACGCGGATTTCTTATCATGGAATCGAGCATCTGTGTTGCAGTAATGCTTATCTTTCCCATCTGATGAGCGACCTGGATACAGGTCTTCTGGATCGGAGGGACTTCCGCAGCGGGGATCTCTACGCCCAGATCGCCTCTTGCGACCATGATGCCGTCGGATACCTTCAGTATCTCATCAAAGTTGTTGATCCCTTCCTTGTTTTCGATCTTGGAGATGATGCAGATACCGTGCTCACCCGCGTGGTCGAGTACACGTCGGATCTCCTGGACATCCTTGGCCTTTCTCACGAATGAGGCCGCGATGAAATCGAATTCGTTTTCTACGGCGAACAGGATATCATCCCTGTCCTTATCGGTAAGTGAAGGCAGATTGAGATTTGCTCCCGGAACGTTGATGCTCTTTCTGTCGGATACATCTCCTCCGTTTAATACTTTGCAGACTAATGCCCTTCCGTTGATCTTTGTTACCTCAAGTTCAATGAGACCGTCATCGATAAGGATCTTCGAGCCTAAGGACACGTCCTTCGCGAGATCCTTATAGCTGATCGAGAACTCTTCTTCGGTACCTTCTATATCCTTGTCGGTGATGGTGACTGTTGAGCCTTCCTTAAGAGTGACTTTATGATCCCTGAAGACGCCCGTCCTTATCTCGGGACCCTTTGTATCAAGAAGGAGTGCAACAGGAAGATCCAGTTCTTCTCTGATCCTCTTGACCCTCTCGATCCTCTTCTTGTGTTCTTCGTGATCGCCGTGACTCATATTGAGCCTGCAGACGTTCATTCCGCCCAGCATGAGCTCTCTTATCATCTCGTCCGAATCAACGGCCGGTCCTAATGTACATATGATCTTTGTCTTTCTTAAACACATAATAGATCCCACCCCTGTTGATGTCTGAATAAGAAAAATGCCTGATTATATTATCATTTTTTTGATGTTTTAATGCAACAGAATTTATTATTTTTGAGGCAAGTTCAAAGATAAGGGGTCCGTCTTTTTTAACATATCTGTCATTGAATGTCACATACTTGAAAAACAACTGAACCCCTTACCTATGTATAATCTCACTATAACGATATTATGGGGGAGAATCCGTGTCGAGGAAGCAGGAGAACATTTTCAGGGATACAGAAAAGAGCAGGCTCAAGAACAAGAAGCTGCTCTGTTTTATCTGTGGTGCAATCTGTATCATATGCCTCATCCTTGACATCTATTTTTTATATCAAATATGGAACACATAAGTTGTTCCTTTTTTTTTGCCGAAAACATATAATACATTTGAAGTTGTGAGGTGCTTTAAATGAAACTCAGTGAGCTCGGAGTCGGCAAGACAGCCATCATAAGTGAAGTAAAGGGACAAAAGGCCTTAAGAGGTCATCTTCTTGATATGGGCCTTACACCGAATACGTGCGTTACGGTCAGAGCCGTCGCTCCGATGGGAGACCCCATTGAACTTGCGCTGCGCGGCTACAGGCTCACATTAAGGCTGGAGGACGCGGGCAATATCGAAGTTGAGCCCGTTAGCATGGTCTGTTCCGGCAACTGTTCCTCATGTGCATCAAATTCCGGGAAGAGGGGTAAACGATCATGATCCTTGCTCTGGCCGGAAATCAGAATTGCGGTAAGACGACGCTCTTTAATGCACTTACAGGTTCCAATCAGCATGTCGGTAATTTCCCGGGCGTTACCGTCGAACAGAAGATAGGAACGGTCAAAAAGACAAGGGACGGATCCGACGTCAAGATAGTCGATCTTCCCGGTATCTACTCGCTTTCCCCTTATTCGAACGAAGAGATCGTATCGAGGGATTATATATTCAACGAGAAGCCTGACGGCATCATAAACATAGTCGACGCATCCAATATCGAGCGTAACCTCTATCTTACCTTGCAGCTCGCTTCCCTCGGCATCCCGATGGTCATAGCACTTAACATGATGGACGAGGTCAAGTCGAACGGCGGAAGCATCAATACCAAAAAACTCTCGGAGATATTAGGTGTCCCCGTTGTCCCTATCTCGGCAGCCAAGGGTGAGGGAATAGAGGAACTCAAGGACGTTTTCATCCGTGTGGTCGAAAACAAGGAAAAGCCGAAGCCGGTAGACTATTGTACGGGTGAAGTCCATAGAGCCATACACTCCCTGATGCACATGATCGAGGATCATGCCGCCGATGCGGGTATCAGCAGGCGATTTGCCGCAACAAAGCTCGTTGAAGGCGACGAGTCGATGGCTAAAAGGTTGAAGCTTTCGCAAAATGAGATCGAGACTATTGAGCACACTCTTATAGAGCTCGAACATGAAGCAGGCGTTGACGCTCAGGCGGCCATCGCCGACATGAGATATGATTTTATCCAGGACGCGGTCGGGAAGACCGTGACGAAGATGTCGACAGACAGCAAGCAGCACAAGATGTCTGTTGCGATCGACAAGATCCTCACGAATAAATATGTCGGACTTCCGATCTTCTTTATCATCATGGGGATCGTCTTCTATCTGTCCTTTGACCTGATCGGCGGGAATCTCACGGACCTTTTCGAGACGGCTATAGATGCGGGTATCGAAGCATTCAGGTCATGGATGACCGACTTCGGCACCAACCCTGTCGTTATTAGCCTTCTTTGCGACGGCGCTCTGAAGGGAATAGGAAGTATATTATCCTTCCTTCCGACCATCATCGTACTCTTCCTTTTCCTGTCGATCATGGAAGATTCGGGATATATGGCGAGAGTCGCTTATATAATGGACAAGCTCCTTCGTAAGATCGGCTTATCGGGAAAGAGCTTCGTGCCGCTCCTTATCGGATTCGGCTGTACCGTTCCCGCGGTCCTGTCTACAAGGACTCTTTCTTCTGAAAGAGACAAGAAGATGACCATAATGCTCCTTCCGTTCATGACATGTACGGCGAAGCTTCCGATATACGGCTTCATGGCTTCCATATTCTTCCCGGATCACACGGGTCTGGTCACTTTATCGCTTTATATCCTCGGCCTGCTCCTTGCGGTAGTAATGGGACTGATCCTCAAGAATACACTTTATAAAGGTAAATCCGTTCCGTTTGTCATGGAACTTCCGAATTACAGGATACCGGGGCTTAAGACGACACTCCTTTTGCTTTTCGAAAAAGCCAGGGACTTCATAGTCCGTGCCTTCACCGTAATATTCGGCGCATCGGTCATAATCTGGTTCCTCCAGTGCTTTGACATCAGATTTAACATTGTTACAGATACCGAATCCGGTATGCTCGCACAGATCGCCAAGCTGATAGCACCGGTCTTCTCGCCTCTGGGCTTCGGAAACTGGCGGGCGGTTACCGCCCTCATCTCGGGATTCATGGCAAAAGAAGCCGTTGTCAGCATCCTTCAGGTCCTGACGAACAAGGATACGGCGATAACCGATATCTTCACGGCGGCTTCCGCATATTCATTCCTGGTATTCACGCTCCTTTATACTCCGTGCGTCGCGACTGTTGCCGCTATAAGAAGGGAATTCGGTAACAGAAGAAAGGGAGTCATGGTCGCACTCCTTCAGTCGGTATATGCATGGGTGATCGCTCTTGTCGTATATAGAGTGATCCTGCTCTTTGTTTGAGGATAAGGATGATGGACGAGTTTTATTCCAGAACATACGGCATATACGGAGATGATCTGGAGAAGATCATAAGATCTCATGTTGCGGTTATAGGATTAGGCGGCGTGGGAGGTCAGGCTGCGATCGCTCTTTGCAGGAGCGGCATCGGAAAACTTACCCTGATCGACGGAGACAAGGTCGTAAGATCCAATCTTAACAGACAGGCTATAGCCTTTGTCTCAACGCTGGGAATGCCCAAGGCAAGGGCATGTGAGAAGATACTGAAGGATATCAATCCCGGTGTTGATATAGATGTATATGAATGTTTCTGGACCAAAGACAATATAGATATTGATCTATCTGACTGTGATATCATCCTCGACTGCATAGACAGCGTAAAGGATAAGACCGACCTTATCGGATATGCCCATGATAAGGGCATCGAGATCATAAGCGCGATGGGAGCGGGGAACAAGACCGATCCTTCGGCTTTCAGGGTCAGTGATATAAGCAAGACCTCGGTCGATCCTTTATCCAGGGTCATGAGAAAGCGCCTTAAGGATATGGGGATCGCTCATACCAGAGTTGTTTTTTCGGAAGAAATGCCTGTAACTCCTTTCCGGAGGGAGGAAGAAAAAGATCAGGGTGTGTATAAAAAACGCGTAAGCCCTGCCAGTACTTCGTTTGTTCCGCCTGCGGCGGGTCTTGTCATGGCGGGTGAAGCAATAAGGATATTGTCTCAAAGGGACTGATCTATTTGCAAATTTCGTCTCCTGCAATTATACTGTAATCTGTTAATTATAATAATATTCAGGAGAAAAATATGAGAGTATCCAAGTTATTTATGGCAACCCAGAGAGAGATCCCGTCTGATGCAGAGATCCCTTCACATCAGCTTATGCTCCGCGCAGGCCTTATGCGCAAGGTTGCTTCGGGAATATATTCCTTTATGCCTGTAGGCTACAAGGCCTATAAGAATGTTGAGAGAGTCGTCAGGGAAGAGATGGACAAGGCGGGAGCTCAAGAGCTCATAATGCCTGCAGTCCTTCCTGCAGAAGTCTACCAGGCTTCCGGAAGATGGGACAAGTTCGGTCCCGAGATGTTCAGGCTCCTTGACAGGGGCGGACGTCAGTTCTGTCTCGGCCCTACGCATGAAGAGCCGTTCACGGAGGCTGTAAGAGATACGATCAGATCATATAAGCAGCTTCCTGTTACTTTATATCAGATCCAGCACAAGTACCGCGACGAGAAGCGCCCGAGATTCGGCGTTATGCGTGCGCGCGAGTTCGTTATGAAGGACGCTTATTCCTTTGATGCCGATGAGGCCGGTCTTGATGAGTCCTACAACACTATGTACAAGGCTTACTGCAAGATCTTCGACAGACTCGGTCTGGACTATATCATCGTTGATGCCGATTCAGGCGCCATGGGCGGATCCGGTTCCCAGGAATTCATGGTAAAGAGCGTAGTCGGTGAGGATGCGATCTGCTACTGTACCGAGTGTTCTTATGCTGCTAATGAAGAGAAGGCATCGACTATTCCGCCGGAGCCTGCCAAGGACTTCGAGATGAAGGAAGTTGAGAAGATCCATACACCTGACGTTAAGACTATCGAGGAACTCATGGGATTCATGAATTCCGAGCCTTCGAGCTTTGCCAAGACGATCCTTTACGATATCGACGGTAAGATCGTTGCAGTAATGGTAAGAGGCGACCGCGAGATCAATGAGACAAAGCTCGGCAACCTCTATGATGCGACAGAGATGAACCTCGCCGCATTTGACGATGTCGAGAGGATCACGGGTGCAAAGGTCGGTTTTGCAGGCCCCGTGGATCTTAAGGAAAAGGTTGATCTCATCGTTGATCCTGAGGTCCTCGCTATGGAGAACTTCATCGTAGGTGCAAATGAGACAGATTATCACTTCAAGAACGTTAACTACGGAAGAGATTTTGAGGCTACAAAGGTAGCTGACGTAAGAAACGTTGTCGAGGGAGACAAGTGTCCTAAGTGCGGCAAGCCTCTGGCTATGTGCAGAGGAGTTGAAGTAGGACATATCTTCAAGCTCGGAACAAAATATTCCAAGGCATTGAACTGCGTATACCTCGACAAGGATGGCAAGGAAAACCCGATGATCATGGGATGCTACGGTATCGGTGTAGGAAGAACACTTGCCGCAGTCATCGAGCAGTACAACGATGAGGACGGAATCAAGTGGCCTTCAGAGGTCGCTCCTTACAAGGCGATCGTTATCCCGACAAAGACTGTGGATGAGGTCTGCATGAACCTTGCTGAGGATATCTACGCTAAGCTCCTCGATGCAGGTATCGAAGTCCTGATCGATGACAGGAACGAGCGTCCGGGTGTTAAGTTCAAGGATTCCGATCTTATCGGTATCCCTGTAAGGATCACCGTCGGAAGAAGAGCAGGTGAGGGTATCGTTGAAGTAAAATACCGTCAGACAGGAGAACAGGTCGAGCTTACTGCAGGGGAAGCTGTTAAGGCTGCGATCGAATTTAAGTGATTATGATAAAAAGAACTCTGGCATTGATCCTTTGTATGCTTATGATCCCGGTATCCGTCAGTACGGGTACCAAGGCTCCTTTGCGCAAAGAAAGGGTTATGAGATCCGAGTTAGTAAGGACGTTCGATCTTCCGAATGATCCGATACCGTTTGAGCCGTCAAAGAATGTCGCTCCCTATAGAGAGTTCACATATTACGGTCCGAAAGGTGAATATATCACCGCGTCTGTCGAAGGTTCTGATCTTGTCATGAGGGGTGATCCCGCCGTATATGCGGACGTCGTTGTTGTTGATTATATGACGGGTAAGACAGTCGCCCAGGCAGACGGATACGGTGAGATCATAACTGACTGTTCCAAGCTCAAGGTCGACGGTCCGTACTTCATCTCATTCCTCATCGAATTTTCGGATCATGAGGTGCTCGATGAAGCTCCTGTACTGTCCATGAATTCAGACGGAGAGATATTCTTTGTTGTTTCCAAGGCTTATGACGTCAATAAGCGCCGTATGGAAAAGCTCTTCTATTACGGGGATCCGTATGATGCTTTCTTAAGCGAGCAGAAGGATATCGAGTTCAATCAGTATGACGTAAAGAAACTGGCCGAGGAGATAACCAAAGGCTGTACGACTGATTATGACAAGGTAATGGCGATCTATTCCTATATCGTGGATAACATGTATTATGATATGGATCAGCTCGATTATGATAATGATATCGGATACCAGGATGACGTTTTGACACTTACAAGAAGGAAGATCGCCATCTGTGAAGGTTTCTCGAATGTCTTCGTAGGACTTTGCAGGGCAAACGGCATCCCTGCGACGGAAGTTTACGGAAGCGCATATGATTACGAGAGCCTGTGGCTATGGATCGATGTCGAGAATGACCAGAATTCCAATCACGCGTGGGCCGTTGTCTATCTTGACGGGCATTGGCAGATCGTGGATCCGACATGGGATAACTACAGCACATACGACGGCGGCGAGTATCTTAAGGAGGAATCACACAGGGACTGGTTCCTGCTTCCTCTTGAATCCGCATCTTACAGCCATCTTTTCATGAACAGTGACTTCTCGCATACGATCATAAGCGAGGGCCAGTGCGGATCTGATGCAAGATACAAGATCGATGAGAACGGAGTCTGCACCATCTACGGAACGGGCGAACTTAAGATGCCTACAGGCGTAAATGATTTCTTTGAGATCAGGTTCGACAAGAACTCCAATATCACCGCGATCGCCGAAGAGGGACTTCTTAACTGCGATCAGTTGAGCAACATAATCCTTCCTGACTCCGTAAAGAAGATCGGCGACAGGGCTTTCTGCAGCTGCGAGGATCTCGAATATATCTATCTGCCGGATTCCTTGCAGTCGATCGGTGAAGAAGCATTCTACCTTTGTGACAAGCTCGCTTACTGCCATGTTCCGGACGGAGTTAAGATCAGTAATTATGCTTTTGACAACTGTCCGAGGCTGATACTTGATATCGAGAGCAAGAAGAAGATCAGTTTTGACGGTTATCTCGTAAGACCCGTCAAAGTCATAGCAAGGGACGAACTGTAATGTCATATATCGAATTCCGTGATGTTAAGAAAACATACAGAACGGGAGATGTTGAAGTCAATGCACTTAACGGGGCTGATTTCTACATCGACGAAGGTGAACTCTGTGTCATCCTGGGACAGTCAGGCGCAGGTAAGACCACGCTCCTTAATATCCTCGGCGGCATGGATAAGCTTACGAGCGGCTCGGTATATCTGGACGGGCGCGAGATCTCCGCACTGAACGACAGGGATCTTGCTCTGTACAGGAGATTTGACGTGGGCTTCGTATTCCAGTTCTATAATCTCATCCCGAACCTTACCGCCATCGAAAACATAGAGATGGCGTCCCAGCTCGTAAAAGACCCGATGGATCCGGAAAAGATCCTGAATGACGTGGGCCTTAATGACAGGAAGAAGAACTTCCCCGCACAACTGTCGGGAGGCGAGCAGCAGCGCGTTGCGATAGCAAGAGCCGTTGCCAAGAACCCGAAGCTCCTTTTGTGCGACGAGCCTACGGGAGCTCTTGACTATCAGACCGGAAAAGCGATACTTCGCCTTCTTCAGAGCCTTTGTTCCGAAAAGAAGATGACGGTCGTAATAATCACTCACAATTCGGCTTTGACTGCTATGGCAGACAGGGTCATAAGGCTTAAGAACGGAATGGTCGAAAGCAATGTTAAGAACAGCGATCCTGTCCCGGTTGATGATATCGAGTGGTAAGCTATGAACTTAAGCTACTGGAAAGTCGTTTTTCGAAGCATTAAAGGAAGTCTTGTAAGATACCTTGCGATCCTTGCGATAATCGGACTCGGCGTGGGATTTTTCTCGGGGCTTAAGGTCACAATGCCTTCGTTCATGTTGACAGGCGACAGATATATAAAAAAGTATCAGCTGTTCGACTACAGGGTATTATCGACTGTGGGATTTACCCGTGAGGATATAGAAAAGATAAAGGATCAGGACGGCATCAGAGCTGCTGAGGGGGCTTTCTTTTCCGACACTCTGGCAAGCCGGCTCAAAAAAGGCAATACAAATAAAGACGACATCGTGAATGTCGTAAGATTTCACACACTGACATCAGGCGTCAACGAACTTGACATAATCGAGGGAAGGATGCCCATTAAACCCAATGAGATCGTTATCGATGCCTACGCCTGCGATTCGTCTTATGTGGGCGATAAGCTGGTGGTCGATTCGGAAGAAGGTTTCCTTTACGAAGAATACGATATAGTCGGAAGGGTCAGATCTCCTTATTATCTCAATTTCCAGAAGGGCACGACCGAGGTCGGAGGCGGCTCCGTATCGTTCTTTGTCTATGTTCCTGAGGAAGGACTGGACTTTGAATACTATAGCGAACTGTTCGTAAAGCTCGACAGTGATCTTGAATCCTATTCGGATGAGTATGAGGAAAACGTTGATTCGTATGAGAAGACGTTTAAGCCATATGTCGAATCAGTCGTGATCGGCAGGTTCGATGAGCTCAGGAACGATGCCGAAAAGGAATATGAGGACGGCCTTACGGAATATAACAACAAGATCTCGGAAGCGCAGAAAGAACTGGATGATGCTAAGAAGGAACTCGATGACGCGAAGAAGAAACTCGATGATGCCAAGGCCGATATAGAGGACGGGGAAAAGAAGGTCGAAGACGGCAAAAAGCAGATAGATGAATATGATGAGAAGCTCGATGCCGCACGGCTTGAACTTGATGCGAATGCGCAGAAGATAAGTGATGCGCAGGATGTTTTCGATGCGAAGAAAAAGGAACTTGACGAGGCTGATCAAAAGCTTCAGGAAGTAAGGGACAACCTTCCGGTCTTAAAGGATGCAAAGGAGACTTTGGAAGCTTCCATTAAGCAGATGGAGGTTACCAGGAGCGATCTGTCCGGACAAAGGGAGCTTTACCTGGCGGCGATGGAAG
>Ga0310786_10010714_pt1 | contig 11495 bp, 9 predicted proteins | sample AusTroGonzalo_MG_FD_203881 | JGI IMG/M metagenome (GOLD analysis project Ga0310786, IMG submission 203881) | Bovine rumen microbial communities from tropical cattle in Woodstock, Queensland, Australia - Gonzalo_03 (v2) (version 2) | ecosystem: Host-associated > Mammals > Digestive system >... | reverse complement strand
GGAAGGATTCGCTCTCCCTTGAAACATTTACTGCAGGAGGGAAACCTTGAATATCTCTCAACTGTTCAATCAGCTGCCCGGCGCCGTAGCCCAGGGGCTCATCTGGGGCATCATGGCCATCGGCGTCTATATCACCTTCCGGATTCTGGATATCGCCGATCTGACGGTGGACGGTTCCTTTGCTACCGGCGGTGCTGTGGCGGCCATTCTGATCACGAACGGGCACAATCCCTGGCTGGCGGTTTTCGTCGCCTTTCTGGTCGGGCTCGCGGCCGGTGCCGTCACCGGCTTGCTGCATACCTGTATGGGCATCCCCGCGATTCTCTCCGGCATCCTGACTCAGCTGGCCCTGTATTCCGTCAATCTTCGGATCCAGGGTATCGGCACCGATCTGGGTTCCCGGGCCAATGTCCCCCTGAGCGTCAACAAATATAAGGATATGCTGGTCTCCCTGAGAAATGTGGGATCCTTCAGCCTGAACAATCCGATCTGGCTCCTGCTGCTGATCACAGTACTTCTGATTGCGCTGATGTACTGGTTTTTCGGCACGGAATATGGCTGCGGGCTGCGGGCTGTCGGCGCCAATCGGCAAATGGCCCGGGCACAGGGGATCAACACCTCCGCCGGCACGGTGGTGGGGCTGATGATCAGCAACGGTCTGGTAGCCTTTTCCGGCGCGCTCATGGCCCAGTATCAGGGCTTCTCGGATGTCTCCATGGGGCGGGGCGCCATCGTCATCGGCCTGGCCGCCGTCATTATCGGCGAGGTGATCTTCTTTAAACTCTTCCGCAATTTCGGCCTGCGTCTGCTGGCGGTCTCCATCGGCGCCATCCTCTATTATCTGGTGATCCAGGTGGTGCTGTGGCTGGGGCTGAACACGGATGACCTGAAGCTGCTGACCGCGCTGGTGGTGGCGCTGTTCCTGGCCATGCCCTACTGGAAGGGCCGGCTCTCCATCAGGAAATTGAAGGGAGGCGTCCGCCATGGCTGAAACCGAAATGCTCATGCTGCAGGATGTTCATAAAACCTTCAATCCCGGAACGGCTACGGAGAAAAAAGCCCTGAACGGGGTCAGTCTGACGCTGAATTCCGGAGATTTCGTCACCGTCATCGGCGGCAACGGCGCCGGCAAAAGCACCATGCTCAACGCCATCGCCGGGACCTTTCATTTGGACTGCGGCATTCTCCGGATTGCCGGCAGGGAAGTGGCCCATCTTCCGGAGTATAAAAGAGCGGCCTTCCTTGGCCGGGTCTTTCAGGACCCTAACTCCGGCACTGCCGCCTCCATGAATATTGAGGAAAACCTGGCTCTGGCCAGCCGCCGGGGGCTTCCCCGGGGCCTGCGCTGGGGGATCACGGCTGACGAGCGTGCCCGTTACCGGGAAAAGCTTGCGGCCCTGGATCTGGGGCTGGAAACCCGTCTGTCCAGCAAGGTCGGTCTCCTCTCCGGAGGCCAGCGACAGGCGCTGACCCTGCTCATGGCCACCCTGAAGGAGCCGGAGCTGCTGCTGCTGGACGAGCATACCGCCGCCCTGGATCCGAAAACCGCGGAAAAGGTGCTGTCCCTCACCCGTCGGCTGATCCGGGAAAACCATCTCACCGCCCTGATGGTCACCCATAATATGAAGGATGCCCTTGCCCTGGGAAACCGGACCATCATGATGCACGAGGGCCGGATTATTCTGGATCTGAATGCGGAGCAGAAGCAGCATATGACCGTAGAAGATCTGCTGGCCCAGTTCGAAAAGGTCAGCGGTCTCGAGCTGGCCAATGACCGGATGCTGCTGGTCTGACAGGTTTTTACTGTCTTTGGGCAGGCGTTCTCCGGAACACCTGCTTTTTTTCATCCTTTTTTCCCTTGCGCAGGAAAGAACGGCATGATACAATTCCGCTGTCTGCAGACAGGAATGGAGGCGCGGGTCATGTCATTTTCACTGGAGAAACGGGTTCAGTCTTTTATCCGCCGGGTGGAAACCGAAGGGATAAATCTGTACGGATTCATGCTTTCCGTGAATGGAAAAAGGAAGGCTTCCGCTTATTACGCGCCATTCCGGGAAGGGCAGCCCCACCGGATGTATTCCGTCAGTAAAACCATGACCGGCCTGGCCGTCGGTCTCCTGGCGGAGGAGGGAAAGCTGAGTCTGGACCAGTCTATCTGTGATTTCTTCCCGGATCTCCTGCCGGAAGACCCGGATCCCCGGCTGTTGCGCCAGACGGTCCGGGATATGCTGAGAATGGCCACCTGCTATCGGGCCACCGTCTACCGGGAGCGGGAGGATCAGGACTGGACCCGGCCGTTTTTCACCGGCGTCCCGACCCATGAGCCGGGCACGGTCTTTCATTATGATACGGGATGCTCCCAGGTACTGGCCGCTCTGGTCCGGCGGCTCTCCGGCCTGGAAGTGATCGATTTTCTCGGGCAGAAGCTCTTCGATCCCCTGAATCTGCGGGATCAGCGCTTTTGGCTGCGGGATCCCTCCGGCTGCTGCCAGGGCGGTACCGGGCTGTGCATGAGCCTGCGGGATCTGCACCGGGTGGGCGAGTGTCTCCTCTCCGGCGGCGAGGGATTGCTTCCCGCCTGGTTTATCCGGGAAATGAGTAAAAAACAGATCGATACCCTTCTCCGGGATGCCGATGAGGAAAAGTTCGGCTACGGCTGGCAATGCTGGCAAACCCGGAAGGGCTGGTCCATGTATGGCATGGGAGGCCAGCTCTGCGTCCTCGTGCCGGAGGAACGGGCGGTGTGGACCACGATTGCCGATACCCGGCTGGATCCCTGCGGCGTGCAGAAGCTCTATGACGCTTTCTATGAGGAACTGGAGCCCTGGCTGGGAACGGAGGATATGGAGGAAACCTATTATACCCTGTCCCTGAAGCCCCTGCCCCATGAGCCCGCCTGGGAGAAAAAAGCGGCGGGGCCCTTCCGCTTTGACGCCGGAAACGCCCTGGGCCTCCGGCAAATGAAGCTGGAAGGTCATCGCCTGATCTATGAGCAGGCCCGGGGAGAGGTCGTTCTCCCCTTTGCCCCCGGTCAGATCCTGGAAACCGCATTCCCCGGCTGGCCCGATGTTCCGGCCCTGGTGGCTTCCGGCTGGGCGGCTCCGGATTTGCTTCGCCTCCGCTGCCACGCCATCGGCACAGCCCCCTGCGGTTTTGATCTCCTCCTGCATTTCGGAGAAGACTGCCTCACCGTCCAGAGCATGCGCTCCTGGGATCCCCTGACCGACGGGTATGACGGCGTAGCCTCCTCCGTCAAAGACTGAAGAAAGGATCGCGGCCATGGAACAGAAAGAAAAGCACCTCTTCAAAAACTCGTTGTTTCGGAAGCTGTTCTTTTCCTATGTGGTGCTGATCCTCTTTTCCGTCGCCGGCTTCTCCCTGTGGTATCTGTATTCCTATAATGATCATTACCGCGTTACCGCCACGGAGCAGGCCCGTCAGCAGGCCATGTCCTTCGCCACCGAGCTGGATCGCAGCCTGCTCACGGCCCAGGGTCTCTGCGGTGCCATGAACGCCTCCGAAAATGTGCGGAATCTGTATCAGGCGATTTTTGTCGAGCGGAAAACGCCGGATTCCATGCTGCTCTATCGGGCCCAGACGGAGCTCACCCGGATAAAAGCCTCCGCCGCCAGTCTGGATATTTATGCCATTCTTCTGGGCTTCACCGGGGGAAACAAGCTCTATGCCCCGGGCATGGTCATCGCCCTGGAGGATCCCGTCCCCGAAATGCCCGGCTCCCCCTGGATCGATGTGACCAATGTGGTTTCCCTCCTGAAGCTGAAGGGCGTCTCCAATATCATTCTGAACAAGGAGTTCCTGGTTTACTCGGAGGGCTATACCGGCAACGGTCACGGCACGGATCGTGGTTTTGCCATGGTGCTGATGGAAAAATCCCTTCTGGAAAACAGGGTGGAAGCCCTGCGGGATACCCTTTCCAGGGTGGAAATCCGGAACGGATCCCGGGTGATTTATCAGTCCGGTACCGAAGAGGCGGACGGGGAAATCCTTCAGATTGACAGTCTGGTCTCCGGCCCGGTTTCCTATCGGATGCAGATTTCGGAGAAGGTTCTCTCCGTGCCATTCCCGCTCGAGGCGCTTCTCCCCCTCGGCTGGATGGTTCTGGGCGGTGCCCTCTTCATGGGAGGATATTATTTCTATCTTCGCCGCCGCTATCATCCCATCAGCGCCATTACCCGTCTGGTTTCCACCGAGCAGAAGGAGCCCGGGCTCAGCCGGGATATGGACGCGGTGGTTCGGGGCATTTCCGATCTAATCGGCGAAAGAAACGGCTACCGGGAAAGGATGATCACCATCTCACCCTACGCCCATCAGGGCGCCCTTCATCAGCTGATCAGCGGCACCCTGGAGGAGGGGCAGATTGAGGTTCTCCGGGAGGAGCAGTTCCTGGGGCTCCGGTGCGGATATTATATGGTAGGTCTGGTAAATCTGGCCCTCACCCATGGTGTTCCCGCCGCGGAGCAGCGTTACCTGGATCTCCGCAGCCTGGCTCAGCGCGCCTGCGAGGAGATGTCGGAGGAGGAACATCCCGTCGTCACCCTGACCCGGGATGTCCAGAATCTCTATGTGGTAGCCAGCGGGGACAGACCCGAAATGCTGCCGGATCTGTTTTACCGGATGCTGCCCGCCATAGAGGAAGCGGCGGATGATCCGGATCTGTCCGTCACCATCGGAGTCAGCAGCCCCCAGACAGAGCTGGATCGGCTCCGCGCCGCCTGCCGGGAAGCCGCCCGCACTCTGGAAAATATGATTACCGGCGGCCGGGGCAGCGTGTATTTCGCCGAGGAGGAAAGCCGGGATCAAAGCCCCGAATATGATCTGCCCCGGGATACCCAAGCCCGTCTCGTCCGGGATCTGAAGGAAAACAATCAGGCGGATATCAACGCGCTCCTGGATAAGATCTGGGAGAAAAACATCCATCGGGCTTCCCTGGCGCCGGATACCGTCCGCCGCCTGGTGGAGGAGCTGTATCTGTGCGTCAACGGCGCCCTGCGGGAAATCAGCGAGCAAAGCATGACCCACCTCCGGGCGGAACGGATCCGGGAGCCCGCCACCGTAGAGGAAATCTTTGCCTATTACCGTTCCGTGCTGCTGGAAGCCTGCCGCACCTGTCAGCAGGAGGGCCTGAATCAGCCCAGCGGGGACGCGCTGGAAAAGGAAATCGCTTCCTATATTAATGAGCACATCCTGGATCCGGATCTGTCCCTTTCCGCGGTGGCGGATCATTTCGGCGTCTCCGGGAAAATGGTGGGAACCGTCTGCAAGAACTCCTTCGGGAAAACATATCTGCAGTATGTCCGGGACAGTCAGATCCAGCATGCCGTCACCCTGCTCCAGACCACGGATCTCCCCCTGGAGGAGATCGCTTCCCGATGCGGTTTTACCAATCTGCTGACCTTCCGGAGAAATTTCAAGGCTGCCATGGGCGTCAATCCCAGCGACTACCGCCGGGAATAATCCCGGGGATCATTTTGGGGCATCATTTCTGGCGCCCCTTGTTTTTGGGCGATTCCAGCCTGCAGGCATCAAAAAATTCCGATGAATGATTTGATGCTTGTCTTTTTTTTCCGGCTCTTTACAATGGAATATGAACATGGTCAAAACGGTCGTCATTGTTCCGTTTTGAACAGGCGGGTCATGAACAGAATATTTCATTCCCCCTCAGAAATCTTTCAGGAAAGGAGGCAAACCCGATGAGTGCCATCTCCCGCAGAAGCGCAAACGTCGTGAATCAGAACAAAACCCTTGGCCAGTTGATCCGCAGGGATAAATACCTCCTCCTGATGTTTCTCCCGGTTCTGATTTACTATCTGGTGTTCAGTTATCTCCCCATGGTCGGTATTGTCATGGGCTTTGAGGATTTCCGCATGGGCAGCGGCTTTGAAGGCCTGTTCACCAGCAAGTGGGTCGGCCTGAAATGGTTCAGCCAGTTCTTCTCCTCAGTGTTTGCCTGGCGGCTGATCCGGAATACCTTCCTCCTTTCCTTCTTTTCCCTGATCTTCGGCTTCCCCATCCCGATCATTTTCGCCGTCGCCATCACTCAGCTGCGCTCCCAGCGCTTTGCCAAGGTGGCCCAGGTGATTACCTATCTGCCCTATTTTATCTCCACCGTGGTGGTGGTGGGCATGATGACGAATTTCCTCTCCCCGTCCTCCGGCATCATCAATCTGCTGATCGAGAAGGCCGGCGGAAAGCGGATCAACTTTATGTCCGATCCCTCCTGGTTCCGGAAGCTGTATGTGATCTCCGGCTCCTGGCAGACCTTCGGTTTTAACTCCATCATCTTCGTGGCCGCCATCATGGGCATCGATCCTTCCCTGTATGAAGCCATGGAGGTGGACGGCGCTTCCCGCTGGCAGCGGATTGTTCATCTGATTCTCCCCGGCATCCGGGAGACCATTATTCTCCTGCTGATCATGACCCTGGGAAACCTGCTGAACGTCGGGTTTGAAAAGGTTTATCTGATGTATTCTCCCGCCGTGTATGAAACCGGCGATGTGATTTCCACCTATGTGTACCGCCAGGGCATTGAAAACCATAAGTATGGCTACGCTTCGGCGGTCGGGCTGTTCTATTCCGCGGTGGGCTTTGCCTTCGTGATGACCTCCAACTGGTTGTCCCGCAAGGCAACAGGCTCATCCCTGTGGTAAAGGAAGGGGGCACAGAAATGACGGTTCAGGTAAAAAAGCGGCCTTCCAATCCCCACTCCTTCCTGGCGTCCAAACCATCGGACAAGCTGATGGATGTCGTCATCTGGGTGCTGGTAATCTTTGCGGTGATTGTGACCCTGTATCCCTTCCTGTATGTGGTTTCCGTCTCCATTTCCGACGGCGCCGCAGTGGCCCGGGGAGATGTGATTCTCCTTCCCAAGGGGTTCAGCCTCGATGCCTTCAGTATGGTCACGAAGAACTCCCAGCTCTGGATCAGCTATGGCAACACTTTCTTCTATACCATCGTCGGCACCCTGTGCAATCTGGTATTCACCTGTCTCGGCGCCTTCCCCCTGTCCCGTTCGCACTTTTTCCTGCGCCGCCAGCTGAACTTCTTCGTGGCCTTCACGATGTACTTCTCCGGCGGCCTGATCCCGACCTACATCGTCGTCACCGGTATCGGCCTGTATAACAGCCGCCTGGCGATGATCCTGCCGGTATTGGTCAGCGCCTACAACCTGATGATCTGCCGCAGCGCCATGTCCTCCGTTCCGCAGGATCTCTTTGAGAACGCGGCCCTGGAGGGCGCCTCGGATTTCTACCAGATGCTGCACATCGCCGTGCCGCTGATCAAGCCGACGCTGGCCGTTCTGGCCCTGTATTACGCCGTGGCCCGGTACAATGACTTCTTCAACGCCATGCTCTACCTGGGCGACAGCAATCTCCAGCCGTTGCAGATCTTCCTGCGCCGGGTGCTGCTCCAGGCTTCCAACGAGGTGCTCCAGTCTGCCGGCGGTCAGGCGGCCGCCGCCGCCGCGGAAAACACCCTGAAGATCCGCTATATCTGTATCGTCCTCGCCGCCATCCCGATCTTCCTGATTACCCCCTTCGTCCAGAAGTACCTGGTGTCGGGAACGATGCTCGGCGCTGTAAAAGGGTAAACATTTGACGACTGCCGGTGGCAGAGATTTCGTCAAATGTTTACTCAACCAATAGGGAGCGAGCTCCCCGGTGGGGAGTCGCGACCATATTGGTTGCGGATGAAGCTCTGTCATCCATCCCAAAAGTTTTTTAGAGCATGCGATTGCTCTGAAAATAAATTTTACAAGGAGGAACCCCCTATGAAGAAGACCCGTATCCTGTCCCTGGTTCTGGCTCTGGTCATGCTGCTGAGCATGTCCCTGGCCGGCGCGGAATCCCTGAACCTGGCCCAGCTGCCCCTCACAACGGAAGCAGGCGCCAAGGTCAGCATCCTCGCCATCAACTCCTACTACTCCAACGTGGACCTGAAGGACGCGACCCTCCTGAACGAGATCGCGAACCGCGCCGGCGTCACCATCGAGTGGACGCTGATCGACCCCTCCAGCTATGCGGACTCCGTGAGCCCCATGCTGGCCTCCGGCAAGGATCTGCCCGACATCATCATGATGCCCGACAAGGATCTGAACATGGATTACCTGAGCTCCGGCCTGGTGGAAGCGCTGGATGAGCATCTGGACATCATGCCCAACTACGCTGCTTTCCTGGAAAAGAACCCCATCATCAAGGGCTCCCTGACCGCTGTGGACGGACATATCTACTATGTGCCCCAGACCGTGGTTACCAACAACTATCAGCCCGTGCTCATGTACAATGTGCCCTGGCTGGAGAAGCTCGGCATTGAAGCCCCCAAGACCCTGGATGAATTCGTGGACTACCTGAGGAAGATCAAGGAAACCGATATGAACGGCAATGGCGAAAACGATGAGGTTCCCATGTCCATCCAGAGCGCCTTCCTGCCCTACATGTTCGGCCCGGCCTTCGGTCTGGATCTGGTCTCCGGCTACTATGCCGATGATCAGGGCGTTGTCCACTATGCTCCCTATGAAAAGGATGCTTACAAGGCTTACCTGTCCTTCCTGAACGGCCTGTACAACGAAGGCCTTCTGGAGCAGGAATTCTCCTCCCTGAACCGGGATCAGATCGTGGCCCGCTGCGCCAATGATCAGACCGGCGCCACCTTCGATTACTCCTGGCAGATGAGCACCCTCTACAGCGCCCAGTATGACAGCTACAAGGCGGATTCCTCCAAGGGCGTGATCGTCGGTGCTGCTCCCCTGTCCGGTGACAATGCCGGCTACTATGTGGGCCGCAACCCCATCAGCAACATCTTCGGCATCAATGCCAAGAGCGAAAACAAAGAGCTGGCCATCAAGTTCCTGGATTATGCCATGAGCGATGAAGCGCAGGATCTGTATGTCTGGGGTATGGAAGGCCTGACCTATGAAGTGGATGCCGATGGCGCCCGTCACTTCCTGCCGCGCTGCACCGAGGACACCATCTGGTATCAGGGCCTGGGCATCAATGCTCCGAACATGCCCTCTCAGCAGTCCGTGCCCGCCACTGACGTGCTCCTGGCTGCCTGGCATGTCCAGAATGACCGTGAGTTCGAAGAGCCCTACATCCGTGCTCCCTTCCCGGAAGTCTATTCCACCGAAGAGGAAGCCGAGATCTCCCAGATGTATCAGGTCGATATCCAGACCTACGTGGATGAGAAGGCTGTCGCTTTCATCACCGGCACCAGCAATCTGGAAGAAGACTTCGATCAGTACATCGCGACCCTGGACAGCATGCAGATCGGTGAAATGCTGAAGGTCCGTCAGGCCCAGTATGACCGCTTTGCTGCCGCCACCAAGTAATTCAGAAAACCCGGAAAACCGGCCGTCCCCGAAAGGGGACGGCCTTTTCCGCCGAAAGCAGGAGGAAATGTCATGTATATTGTCAGTCAGGATGGAACCTGTGATTTCACTTCCCTTCAGGCCGCGGTGGACGCGATACCGGAGGAAGCAGGCCCGGAGGACCGGACCATATGGATCAGAAACGGCGTTTATCAGGAGCGGGTCATCGTCCACCGCAGCCATCTGCGGATCCTGGGGGAGAGCGCGGAGGGCGTCGTCCTGACCGGTTCCGCCTTCGCGCTCCAGATCCATCCGGACGGAACCGAGCGCACCACCTTCCGCACCGCCACCCTGATGACCACCGGAAGGGATATTCAGGTGGAAAATCTGACCGTCCGCAATGATGCCGGCGACGGCCGGCAGGTGGGCCAGGCTGTGGCCGTCTATGCCGCCGGTGATCAGGGTCGGTGGATCGGCTGCCGCTTCATCGCCCATCAGGATACCCTCTACTGCGGTCCCCTGCGCATCCCGGATGTGGTGGCCGATGCGGGCAATCGCTGCGGAAAGGCCGAAATGGTTCCCCTGGTGCAGGACGGGCATCCCTCCCACAGCCGCCAGTTCTTTGATCATTGCTATATCGAGGGCGATGTGGATTTCATATTCGGTTCCTACCGCTGCTGGTTTGAGCAGTGCACCCTCTTTATGGGCGCCCGGGGCGGCTGGTATACCGCCGCGAATACGAATGCGGCGCAGGAAAGCGGCTTTGTCTTTCATCGTTGTTCACTGACGGGTTGCTGTCCGGAGGGCAAAGGATACCTGGGCCGTCCCTGGCGTGCCGGCGCAGCCACCGTTTTCCTGGCCTGCGATATGGATGAGCACGTGGCCCCGGAAGGGTTCACCGATTGGGATGAAACCCGCGTGGTCACCGGCCGCCTTGGAGAATGGAAAACCGCCGGCGTCCACGCGGATCAGTCTCCCCGTCATCCTTCCCAGAAGCGCCTCACCGATCAGGAGGCGGGGGAAATCATGGCCCTCTGGAACCGCTGATCCGCTTTGTTTCCGTATTCCCCGCTCTGTGGTATACTGGTTGCTGAAAGCCCACGGGAGAGAAGGGAAATGATGTCCGTGAAATACGATCTGATCTGTATCGGTATGGCCCTGGTGGATTCCCTGATCAGGGGATTCAATCCCGTCCCTGTCTCCGCTTCCGGTTATCTGGCTTCCTCCGGAACGCTCAGTGCCGGCGGTGAGGCGGTAAACCAGTCCTCCGCCGCCGCGAAGCTGGGGCTGCGGACGGGAATACTCTGCGCCCTGGGGAAGGATGCGGCGGGAGACCTCGTCCGGGAAGCGCTGCGGCAAAGCGGAGTGGATACCAATCTGATTGTTTCCTCGGAGGCAACGCCGGTAACCACCATGTTCATTCATGCTGATGGAACCCGAAAATCCATCACGAACTCAGCGCACCGTTTCAATTTTCATCCGGAGAAATATGCCTCCGTTCTGGCGGAGACCCGCGCCGTCTCCCTCGGGTCTCTGTTTCGCGCGCCCTTCGACGATCCGGAAATCATCGGCGCTGTTCTCCGGGCTGCAAAACAGGCGGGGGGCCTTGTACTCGCCGATACGAAGCTGCCGAACCTTCGTGTTCTGACGTTGCAGGATCTCCGCGATTCGCTTCCGATGATTGACTTTATCACCCCGAATGAGGATGAAGCAAAGTACTTTACCGGGAAGGAAAACCCGGAAGACATGGCGGATGTCTTTCTGGATCTGGGCGTGCGTAATGTTATCATCAAGCTGGGCGGAAAGGGGTGTTTTCTGAAAAACGCGGAAAAATCCCTTCTTCTGCCGGCTGAAAATGTCCACGCCATAGATGCCACCGGCGCCGGCGACTGTTTTGCGGCCGGGTTCATCTCGGAATTGCTTCGGGGAGAATCCACAGAACATGCCCTGCACTTCGCCAACGTCTGCGGCGCCCTCTGCACCACCGCCGTGGGCGCCGGAACGGCGCTGAAAAGCCGGCGGCAGGTATTGGACTTCATTTCCTGTCAGAATTCCCCGGAGTTCAGTAATTCTGGTCCTGCTGAGCGTTCGTAAGCTCCCGAACCAGTTCCGGAAACCGGCAGGTTAGGGATTCCCGGTCGAATAAGCCGAATGCTTCGTCTCCTGTTTC
>Ga0310786_10010713_pt1 | contig 11495 bp, 7 predicted proteins | sample AusTroGonzalo_MG_FD_203881 | JGI IMG/M metagenome (GOLD analysis project Ga0310786, IMG submission 203881) | Bovine rumen microbial communities from tropical cattle in Woodstock, Queensland, Australia - Gonzalo_03 (v2) (version 2) | ecosystem: Host-associated > Mammals > Digestive system >... | reverse complement strand
CAATGGCGCCTGCATTTCTCGTATTCGGAGCCTCACGAAGTAGCAGCCAGCCCATCCTTTATCTACGTAGTAGCCAGTGGCGCATTGTATGCCGTGGACAGAAAAACCAACGAGATTATCTATTGGAATAAGTCGAACGGCCTGACTGGCAGCAGCATTTCGCACGCAGCCTATGACAGTTCGTCCAAACGTTTGGTGATTGCGTACGAAGATGGCCGCATCGATTTGCTGACGGATGACGGCAAAGTCATTACGATGCCTGATTTGTACATGAAAGCCAGTTCCATTGCCACCTCTATCAACGCCATTTACGTAGGCAAGAATGCCACCTATCTATGCATGTCATTCGGCATAGTGGCCATCAACACCTCCAAAGCGGAGATAATAGATACCTATTACATCGGTCCCGATGCGAGTGCTATAGACGTGAAGCAGATAGTGGAAACCGGAGATTCGCTCTACGCATTCACGGAAGACAAATGGTACCGGGCTTCGTTGAAGGACAACCTGCTGGACTATAATTTCTGGAAGGAATCATACTTGCCGGCTATCGGTCTGACTCACGCCGTGGCATTTAATGAGAATTTATACACCTTAATTGGAGGTACTTTATACCGTCTTCATTCCGACAACTGGGTACCCGTGGTGCCGAACACGCTTGCGTGGATACGTGTATCCGGCGGCCAACTGTTGACATTCGACCCAGGAAACGGTTTACTCCGACTTACCGAAGATGAACAATTGAGCGGACTGACCGGCAATTATGTAGCAGTGGATGCCGTTTACTCGCAAGGCGAATATTGGCTAGCAAAGGAGAATGCAGGACTGGTGCACCTGTCAAGTGCTGGCGATGAGATGTTTGTGACGAACGGTCCTAACAGCAACTTCGCGTATCGCCTGTTCACAGCGCACGGACAGATCTATTCGGTAATTGGCGCACGTTGGGCAATTCAGTATTCCCGTCCTGCCAAAATCAATATTTTCGACGGAAATGATTGGAAGCCAATAGCACGGGAAGATATCGTGCGGACATGCGGCATAGATGCTCTTGATCCCGTAAGTGTGGCAGTGGACCCTAACAATGCTGGACATTTCTTTGTGGCTACCTATGGAACAGGTGTCGTAGAATTCAAGAATTATGAGGCTGTTAAGCGGTATGGCGTGGACAACAGCACATTGCGTGAGGCAGCAGTTCCTGTCAATTATTATACACGTACAGAGGGTGCTATCATGGATGCTGAGAGCAACTTGTGGGTCATGAATGCCACATCCGAAGGCTATCCGTTGCATGTGATGACGCCTAATGGCCAGTGGCGCGGAATACCTTTGCGCAGCAATGGGCAGAATATCTTTTTCACTACGCCGACAGGCATTCATCTTGACTACCGGAACAGTAACCATAAATGGATGATTGAGCAGCGCGGTGAGTCCGGCGTAATCTTGTTTGACGACAAAGGTACACCTACCAACACCGGCGATGACCGCTGCATCAAACGCAGCAGCTGGATAGACCAGAACGGGCGAGAGATTAAGCCTGAGTACGTATTGTGCCTGACGCAGGATCTGGACAATCGAATATGGATAGGCACTCAGGCAGGTATCATCACCATCCCTTCGTCGGTAGATTTCTTCACCAGCAACAACTGCCGCCGCATTATCATTCCTCGCAATGACGGTACTGGTTTGGGCGATTATCTTTTAGGCGACGAACGCATCAACTGTATGGCTGTTGACGGCGGCAACCGCATGTGGATCGGCACGGAGAGTTCCGGTTTGTACCTGATTGAAGATGACACGATAACCGTAGCACATTTCACAGAGAACAACTCACTATTGCCGTCCAACTCGATTCAATCTGTTGTCATTCATCCCACAACCGGCGAGGTGTTTGTAGGAACAGACAGGGGCATTGCCTCCTATCGCAGCGATGCTAGCGAGGCGCAAGCGGATATGAAAAGTGCGTACGCGTTCCCGAATCCCGTCCGGCCTAACTACGGCGGAATGATCAGTATTGCGGGATTGATGGAGAACACAGTGGTAAACATCATCGATTCGGGCGGCAATCTGGTTTGCAAGACCCGCAGTCATGGCGGTATGGCGGTATGGGACGGCCGTTTAGCTGACGGACGTCGTGCCACGCCAGGAGTCTATACGGCTCTCTGCAACGCAGAAGGCGGACATACCGTAGTGAAGATCTTAGTGATACATTAATGCGTTCTCCGTCCAGAAACACACTGAGAGTAATAGTTCTTTTCGGATTGTTGCTGATTCCCATTGTCTACGCTCTTTTTACAGCGATTGATTTAGAGTATTCTATCCTAAAAAAAGGAGCGTATCTGGCAGTTGTGCTCTTGATGCTGCTTATTCCGGCTGTACTACTGAAAGCACGTACCTATTTTATTGTAGAGGGAGTATTCAACTTCTTCTTTTTTCCGATAGACCTTGCTAGTCTGTACCTCAACCGGCAATCCACCTCTACTGCCTTTCTCGAAAATATCATCCATACCGATTTTCACGAATCCATCGAACTGCTAGCCTCAATGTGGCCATTCTGTATTGTTGTTATCGCTCTGTGGATGCTCTACTTTTTGCTGGCAATCCGTGTGGAGAATCAGCACCTGCTACCGCCGGTAGCGAGGAAAATTGTCCTGATCAGTATTCCGGTCACTTTCCTTGCCGGGTTGCTATCCATGGCCGTTTTTCTCACACAAATGCACAAAGAACGCTCCTTCGCATGTACGCTCACAGATGCAGCGGATCTGGTGTGGATGAAGTTATACAAGATCTACCCCTATAATCTGTACCTGGAAACAGCGGATATCATTCGCGCCACCCAACGGCAGCGGAATCTCCAAAAGCAGGTAGAAGATTTTTATTTCGGTATTCAGTCCATGCCGAAAGACAGCGCGGCGCTATATGTGCTGGTTATCGGGGAGACCGCCCGTTACGACCATTTCAGCATTAATGGCTATAACCGTCCGACCTCACCGTTATTGGCATCCACTACCAACCTGATCAGTTACGACAGTGCCTTCTCTCAGGCTAACCTGACGGGGCACTCCATACCATTGCTTTTAACGCGCGCCACGGCAGACTGTCCGGAGAAAGCCTATAGCGAGAAATCGCTACCGGAAGCATTTCAAGAAGCAGGTTTTCAGGCAGGTTTTATCACCAAGCAGATTCCTTCCGGTCTTGTCCAACGTATTATGTCCGCCTGCAACTACTCCCATAACTATGCGAAGGGAATAGATGTTGTGAACAACTATGACGAAGAGATGATTGACGAAATGAGAAAACGGAACAATGACTCCTTGCAGTTTGTCGTGCTCCATTCGTTAGGATGCCATTTCCGTTATGAACTGCGTTATCCCTCGGCGTTTGCTGTTTTCCAACCTACTTTCGGTAATAGTTTCAGTTACTCCATGATAACGGAAGAAAATAAAGAACAGTTGGTAAACGCATATGACAACGCCATTCTATATACAGATTATTTTCTCAGCCGGCTGATTGCCTATATGGACAGTCTGAACCGACCGGCTCTTATGCTCTATATGTCCGATCATGGAGAGAGTTTCTGGGATGACGAGCGCAAACTGTCGCTGCACGGCTCCTATCAGATTTCCGAATACGAATACCATGTGCCTTTGTTGGTATGGTATTCAGACGAATACATGGCGAATTATCCTGAAAAAGTGAACGCCATGCATCAAAATAAAACTACACCCGTTTCTTCGGATGTAGTATTCTATTCCCTGTTGGATGTAGCGGGAATTGAGGATGTTGTAGATGCTACCCGCAGTATCTGTTCCCCGTATCTGGAAGCGCAGGATACGCTTACGCTTGTCACCGGTTCCGGCAGTACGGCGCGTTGGGCGATACCCCGTCCCTAACCCCGAATCAATTTCATGAACTCTTCGCGGGTCTTGGCCTGGTTGAAGGCGCCGGTGAAGTCGGACGTGACAGTCATCGCGTGCTGTTTCTGCACACCGCGCATCTGCATGCAGAGGTGTTCGGCTTCAATAACCACCATCACGCCTAGCGGGTCAAGGGTATTCTGGATGCACTCCTTGATTTGCGTCGTCAGACGCTCCTGCACCTGCAACCGGCGGGCATAGACGTCCACCACACGGGCTATCTTGCTCAGGCCGGTGATTCGGCCGTTGGGGATATACGCCACATGCACTTTGCCGAAAAACGGCAGCATATGGTGTTCGCAGAGCGAATAGAAGTCGATATCCTTGACCACCACCATCTGGCGGTAATCCTCATCAAAAAGCGCCGAACGCAGAATAGCCTCCGCATCTTCGTTATACCCTTTGCAGAGGAACTGCAGCGCCTCACCTACCCGATGCGGCGTCTTCATCAGTCCTTCACGATGCGGGTCTTCGCCTATCTGATGCAAAACGGCCTCCACGGACTGCCCGATAGCGTCCGTCACCTCGGGGCGGCTATGAAATTCTTGCAGGTTCATTTCAACACTTTGATTTTGTCGCGCACAATATAGGTATTCCCGACCAGATTCGGGAACTGCTGCACCACTTCACGTTTGTATTCCTTGGCTTCCTCATAGGTTCGGAAATCGCCGATACGCACTTTCCAGAACGGCGGTGCGTACTGGACGTACACCGTCTGCGTCAGCTGGTCCTTGAGACGTCCCTCCAGACGCAGGGCCTCCGCTTTGGCGGTCTGCTGCTGGTTGCTGGAATAGACCTGGACGCGGTAGCCTGTTATCTCTATCCACTCTTCGCCACCGTGAATAGCCGCCTTCAGCAAGCGTGCCACGGTAGAGTCCTGAATCACCTGGACGCCATACATCGAATCCAGCAGATTAGGCACCACCTGTTCCGCTATCGTATCTGCAACGGCCGTGCTATCCGCCACGACGGGAACACTGTCCGGCACCACCACAACGATGGTGTCTTCCGCGTACACGCCGCGGACAGACAGGATGAGAACAGCTAAAACTATGAGCAATCGTTTCATAGACAATCCGAATTTTAATACCGGAACGAACTACCACCGACGAACTCACGCAACAGTGATGTAGGCGGAATCTCGCGTTCGGGTATAGGAATAAAATATTGCAGGAACTTCAACAGGCGGTGTGCCTCGGTGTATTCCTCGCAGAACTTCGGTACGTCCTGCAGGATCGGCTCTGCGTGGCGCTTGAGCACCGCGAACTCGAAGATCAGTGCCGAATTGAACATCACATCGGCCTCCTCCTGATAGGGGTACACCCATTTGGTCTCACCGCGCACCACACTCGGGCAACGTGCAATCGTCTCGCGTGCGGAATAGTTGCGGTATTTGTAGTCGCGCACGATGCGACGCAGCAGACGGATGTCGGTCGTAGGAATCCAGTTGTGGTTGTCGATGTTGATGGTGGTCAGCGCCGAAACAAAAATCTTGAATGTCAGATTGCGGTCCACGTCAGGCAGGATAGCCGGATTCAGGGCGTGCAGACCTTCGATGATCAGCACCGAGTCTTTCTGCAACTGCAGTTTGCGGCCTTCGAACACGCGCTCGCCTTTCGAGAAATCGTAGGTAGGCAGATCCACCTCTTTGCCGTCCAGCAGCTCGTGCATCTGCTTGCAGAAGAACTCTAGATCCACGGCCCGGATATCCTCGAAATCCCATTCGCCGTTCTCGTCACGCGGCGTATCCACACGGTTGACGAAATAATCGTCCATACACACCACTTCCGGTTTGATACCGTCCACCAACAGTTGTATCTGCAGACGCTTGGAGAACGTGGTTTTTCCGCTGGATGACGGACCGCTGATGAACACGAACTTCGGCCGTTTCTCAGCGATGGCATCGGCAATCTGCGCCACTTTCTTCTCGTGCAGCGCCTCAGCGAGTTTGATCATCTCGAACGACTTGTTGCGCTTGCAGGCTATGTTGAAATCCGTCACGTTGTTGATGCGCAGCAGCTTGTTCCAGCGGTTGTATTCCTGGAAGATCGAGAACATCTTCTCCTGCGGAATCGAGTCCTCAAGTATGGTAGGGTTCTTGCGGTTGGGTATGCGCAGCAGCATGCCGTCCTGATAGGGTTCCAGATCGAACACATTCAGATAGCCGGAACTGGGCAGCAGCACGTTGGTGTAATAGTCAATGAAATCGCCCATGCGGAAATATCGGCAGTAGGGATTACCCAGCGTCTCGAAGATCGTGCCTTCGTTATACCGCGCCGCGAACATTTTTATCACCTCTTTTGTCTGCTTCTCCTCTTCCGAGATAGGTCTGTCCTCGGCGATGATACGCTGCATGCGCTCTTTGATAGCCGCCACCATCTCCGGCGTTATAGCCGGTTCCACCTCCTGCTTGTCCGTATCCGTCTGCCATTGCAGCGTGCAGTAGTAGCCTTTGCTTATCGGGTGCTCGATGCGCAAGTCGGCACGCGGATAGAGCTCGTTGATGGCACACGCCAGCACCATACTCAGGGTACGCACATACGCACGCATGCCGCTCGGCGTACTGGCATCCAGAAACTCCACGTCTTTGGGTTTGTAGAGCAGAAAATCGAGGTTCTCCACCTTGTAGTTGACGTGCGCCGCAATGATGGGGTACGGCAGCTGGATTCCCAGTCGCTCTTTGAGTTGGATAAGCGAGATGCCACGCGGTACCTCATGGTAGCTGTGCGTGTTTTTGCAATAGATGGTGATGGTTGGTTCCATATGTGTTGTGATTTGAAACTATTTTGCCTGTTCGATACGCAGCACCTGTTCCAACAGGCCGCGCATATCACTCAGCCGCACCTGATTGGCGGCATCCGAGATGGCTTTCTCGGGTTCGGGATGTGTCTCGATGAACAGACCGTCAATGCCTACCGCCGCAGCGGCCCGTGCCAGATGCGGCACCATCTCGCGGTTGCCTCCGGTGATGCCGGCTTGTGTACTGGGTTGCTGCACCGAATGAGTGGCGTCGAACACGATCGGGCATCCGAACCGGCGCATCTCCACCATCGCTGTCATATCCACCACCAGCCGGCCGTAGCCGAACGACGAGCCGCGTTCCGTGAGCCAGATCCTGCCCTGTGAGGCATTCGGCGACACCTGTTCTATCTTCTCTATCGCACCGCGCATGTCCCACGGCGCCATGAACTGACCTTTCTTCACATTGACGATACGTCCTGTGCGTGCCGCGGCTTGCAGCAGGTCGGTCTGACGGCTGAGGAACGCCGGTATCTGCAGCACATCCGCCACTTCCGCCACCGGTGCGCACTGCCAGCTCTCATGCACGTCCGTCACGATGGGCAGACCGAACTGCGTCTTCACCTCCTGCAGGATACGCAGGCCTTCGTCCATGCCTATGCCACGCGCCGAAGCCAACGTGCGGTTGGCTTTGTCGAACGACGACTTGTAGTAGAGCGCGACATGCAACTCGTCGCACATCCGCTTGAGAGCCTCGGCGGTCTGCATCGTGCAGTCGCGGGTCTCGATGGCGCAATTTCCGGCTATCAGGAACATCTTACTCTACGCTTCTGTATACACGTGCCCACTGGGCTTTCAGCTTGCCTTCGCCGCCGTCCTGGCTTGCCGGCAGGAACGACTGCGCCAGCAGGAACATCTTCTCATGCGGCAATGTGTTCGGCACGCGCAGCACTTCCATGTCGTTGACGAACCAGATGAGCTCTTTCTTCGTCCAGCGCAGGGTATAGACGTGGTACATCGAACGCAGCACGCCCGTCAGGTCCACTGTCTTCGAGTTCTTGCCGTCTATCAGGCCCACACGGTGCACATCGTCGTTGTAGTAGTACAACGCCGCCATCGGCTTGCCCGGTTCGCCGGTGCTCAGACCGAAGAAATGGTGACCGGTACCCTGGCTACGCACCTTGGCCATGAACATACCTTCCTCCTGCGCGAATATCTCGCGGGTGTTCATCACGTCGGATGTATAGGGGAAAATATGCTCCACGAAGCCTTTCTTCTCGTCCCACGCCAGGGCTTTCTTTTCCTCGCGGTGAGTCTCTACGTCCATACGACCTTCGGCAAAATACGTGTTCTTGCCTTCGTTGTAGGCCTGCAGTTCCGACGTGCGCGAGTGACCGTCTTTCATCGCAGGGTTGGCATAGCCGTAACCCGGCTTCCAGTTCTTCGACGACGACATGTCATCGTCAAACGACGGACGGAACAGTTCGGCCCAGTCGATTTTCTCTTCGCGCTGCTTGAAATAGAATTTGATGTCATCCGAAGCGGCCAACTCGTTGAAACGCTGCTCTTTCTTATATTCCTCGGTGAGTTCCCAACGATGTGAGTTTTTCCAGAAAGCATTGCGTTTCTGGAAATCCTCGGTGGCTGTTTCTGCCTCCAGCGCTTGCAGCTGCTTCAACTCGTCCGACTCGCTCATACGTACATAGTTCTTGTAGAAAGCGGAACGTGCCAACAGGTTATACATGCGCAACTCACTGGATTTGCGGCGTTCTTCCGGGTCATTGAGTTTTTCTGCTTCCTGCGATTTTTGGAACTCCACAATATTCTGCACCATCGGGCTTTCCGATGCTATCTTATAGCTTCTCATGCGCAGCGTCGAAGACAGACGGTCCATCATGTCCATCTTCTTGCCTTCTTCGGTGTCGCTATACTTACGCTCTTTGAGTTCGGTGCGTTTGGCTTGGAACTTCGGGTCTTCCACCTCTTTGCGCAACGCGAGGTACTCTGCCAACTCCGGCGATTTCTCTATCTGTCGCCAGCGTTTCACGCGTTCCTGCATGTCGCGGATCTCTGTCTCGAACGCATCCGTCGAGCTCATTCTGCCGGTTAATCGAGCCGTGAATAAATTCATACTATTGCTTTTTTAGTGTTGTTATTTCTTCTTTCAATGCCTCCATGCTGTCGATGAAGACGGGTTTGTATGCTTCCTGTTCGGGAATGAAGCGCAGCCTGCGCATGTGCTCTATCTGCTGTCTGAGCGGTTCGTAGAACGCCTTGTAGTTCAGCACGAAAAGCGGTTTGCGGTGCTCGCCCACGATGGCGCTGGACACTACGTCCATCATCTCGTCCAGCGTGCCGTAACTGCCGGGCAGACAGACGAAGCAGTCCGCCTGTTCGCGCATCCGCAGCTTGCGTTCCGCCATGTCCGCCACATGAATCATTTCGTCGCAGTTCTCCGCCAGACGTCCCGCAGCTACGATACGCGGCGGAATGACGCCGATGACGTGTGCGCCGTGCGCCTTGGCAGCATTGCTCGTGCGCGACATCAGTCCGCCCGTAGCACCACCGTAAACCAGCGCGTGCCCCTGCTCGCCTATACATGCGCCGAGTGCGTCACCCAGCGCCAGATATTCCTCAGGGATGCTGTCCTTCGCCGAACAATAGACTGCTATTTTCATATTCCTGTTCTTTCAATTTTGATTTTTTCCTGAGTGGATTTGGTTTTTACGGTAAGGAAGTTATGGGGTCCATAATAACCGAACCGAAAAGCCGAAGACACCGGAAAAAAGCAAAATCACGCGTCAATATTTGCGTAGGTAGCATTTTCTTCGATGAACTCGCGACGCGGCGCCACATCGTCGCCCATCAGCATCGCTATCGTGCGGTCAGCCTCAGCGGCGTTCTCGATGGTCACCTGCTTCAGCAGACGGCGCGCGGGATCCATGGTCGTCTCCCAGAGCTGCTCGTCGCTCATCTCACCCAGACCTTTGTAGCGCTGCGTCTTGATCTGCTTCTCATCGCCGCCGCCGTAGTTCTGGATGAAAGCCATGCGTTGCTGGTCGTTCCAGCAGTACTCGCTGTAGTTGCCTTTCGAGCACTTGTACAGCGGTGCCATCGCGATGTATAGGTGACCTTGCTCGATCACCTCTTTCATATGACGGAAGAATAGGGTCATAATCAGGGTGGCGATATGTGCACCATCGACATCGGCATCAGCCATGATGATCACTTTGTGATAGCGTATCTTCGAGAGGTTCAGCGCCTTCGGGTCTTCCTCCGTGCCGAACGTGATGCCCAGGGCAGTGAAGATGTTCCTTACCTCTTCGCTCTCGAATACTTTGTGCTCCATCGCTTTCTCCACGTTCAGGATCTTACCGCGCAGCGGCAGGATGGCCTGATGCAGACGGTCACGACCGGTCTTGGCGGTACCGCCTGCCGAGTCTCCCTCGACGAGGAAGAGCTCGCACTCTGCCGCATCTTTGCTCACGCAGTCAGCAAGTTTGCCGGGCAGACCGCCACCACTCAACGGCGATTTTCTCAAAACGCTCTGACGGGCGTTACGCGCCGCGATACGTGCCTGAGCCGCCAGGATCACTTTTTCCACGATACGCTTGGCATCGTCCGGATGTTCCTCCAGGTAGTTCTGCAGGGCCTCAGCCACGGCGCTGGACACCATACCGGCCACTTCCGAGTTGCCGAGTTTGGTCTTCGTCTGACCCTCGAACTGCGGCTCTGCCACTTTCACGGAAATCACCGCCGTCAAGCCCTCGCGGAAATCGTTCGGGTCGATGGTCGAGTTGCCGTCCTTGTCCTTGAGTTTGGCCTTCTCCAGCATCTTGCTGTCCTCGGCGTATTTCTTCATCACGCGCGTCAGCGCAGCACGGAAACCGGCTACGTGTGTACCGCCCTCGATGGTATTGATGTTGTTCACGTACGAGTGTACGTTCTCGTTGAAGTCGGTGTTGTAGATCATCGCCACTTCCACCGGCGTACCGTACTTGTCGGTGTTCAGATGGATCACCTCGCTGATCAGCGGCGTACGCGTGCCGTCAATGTAACGCACGAACTCGCTCAGACCCTTCTCCGAGTAGAACGTCTCACGTTTGCATTCGGTCACTTTCGTTCCGTCCTCCAGCGTATGCTCTTCCATCACACGCTTGTCTTTCAGCACGATCTTGATACCCGCATTCAGGAACGCCAGCTCACGCATACGGTTAGCCAATATCTCCCAGTGATAAACGGTCTCCGTGAAAATCGTATTATCCGGCCAGAACTGAACGAACGTACCTGTCTTACGCTGCTCCCAGTTACCTATTGCTTCCTCTTCGGATATCGTATGCACAGGAGCCAGCGGCTTACCTTTCGCATAATCCTGCGTGTGAATCTGTCCGTCGCGGTACACCTCTACATGCATCTTCGTCGAGAGCGCATTCACGCAGCTCACACCTACACCGTGCAGACCACCCGACACTTTATACGAATCCTTGTTGAACTTACCTCCGGCGTGCAGCACGGTCAACACCACCTCCAGCGCACTCTTGTGCTCTTTCGGGTGCATATCCACAGGGATACCGCGACCGTTATCCTGTACCGTGATAGAGTTGTCCTCATTGATATGCACGGCTATCTCGTCGCAGAAACCCGCCAGAGCCTCGTCAATCGAGTTGTCCACTACCTCATAAACAAGGTGGTGCAGACCCTTCTGCGAAATGTCTCCGATGTACATCGCCGGACGTTTCCGCACCGCCTCCAGTCCTTCCAGCACCTGAATGCTGGAACCATCATACTTTTCTTGTTGTTCTTTGCCTTCCGGCACGATTATTTCTTCCATTGATTTTATTG
>Ga0310786_10010711_pt1 | contig 11495 bp, 4 predicted proteins | sample AusTroGonzalo_MG_FD_203881 | JGI IMG/M metagenome (GOLD analysis project Ga0310786, IMG submission 203881) | Bovine rumen microbial communities from tropical cattle in Woodstock, Queensland, Australia - Gonzalo_03 (v2) (version 2) | ecosystem: Host-associated > Mammals > Digestive system >... | reverse complement strand
GTACGTCGGCACGATGATTCATCGGCACGACGCGAAGGCGGCCGAGGCGATGGCCAAGACGGGACGCTGGCTGCCGGTGGTCGAGACGGAGTACTGCCGCGAGGAGTCTCCGCGTCGCGCGTGGGACCGCTACTCGCCGCCGGACTACAACTTCGTCTGCGAGCGGCTTTCGTCCGGCGCCAAGCAGTGGATGTACAACTGCTACGACATGACGCAGGAGGACTTCGCGCTCTCGAACGGTGGCACCTCCGACGGCTACGGATACTTCTACGGCAACCGCGCGGGCGGCGGCGGAAAACTCGGCAGGTACTACGCCGCGTGCGCGATGCTCTGCTGGACGGACTGCAACCAGCACGGACGCAACTCCTGCACGGAGAACTGCCGCTCGTCGGGGCGCGTCGACGCAGTGCGGATTCCGAAAGAGAACTTCTACGTCCATCAGGTGATGTACGCGCAGACGCCGAAGGTGAAGATCCTCGGACACTGGAACTACCCAAAGAAGACGTCGGAGAACTACTGGTACAACGAGAAGGTTGATGACGGGAAGGTGATCGCCTACACGGGCAAGCGGAAACAGCGCGATCCGGAGCGCAAGACCGTCTATGTCATCGGCTCGCTCAGCGTGGATTCCGTCAGGCTGTTCGTGAACGGGCGTCAGGTCGGCGAGGCGAAATCGCCGTCGAACCTCTTCGACTTCACGTTCCCGAACGTCGACGTGACGGAATCCGGCAAGGTCGAGGCGGTCGCGTACGACAAGGAGGGAAAAGAGATCGCGCGCGACATTGTCGAGACAGCTGGCGAGGCGGCGCGGCTGGAGATGTCCGTGCGGACGGGTCCTAAGGGGTTCCTTGCCGACGGTGCGGACATCGCGATGGTCGATTTGCGGCTCGTGGACGCCAAGGGCCGCGTCCTTCCGCTGGCAGATGATCGTATAGACTTTGAGTTGAAGGGCGATGCAGTGTTCATGGGAGGTTGGAATTCGGGCGTGTTCGACGACAAGTCGCCTGTCGGGAAGAACTGGGTGAACCTAGAGTGTGGAATCTCCCGCGTGTTCATCAAGGCGGGGCGTACGCCGGGGAAGGTGGAGCTTGTGGCAAGGATGGTAGGGCGCGGTGCCCCACCGCGCCGCGGCGGTCGCGGGGCGACACGCCCTACCAGTTCTGTAATTACGCTTGAGGCAAAGCCCGTGGCGGTCAAGGGCGGCATTGCCGCAGAAATGCCTCAGTCATTCACCGCCAATATTAAGAACTACACTGTAAAGAGCCCCGTTCAGCCCGTGCGCGACCTGGAGGGCGTCATGGGGAAGATGCCCTACAAGGTGTTCGTCAACGGCGTGGAGGTGAAGTTCCCGAAGAAGCAGGGGGCATATAAGCCGGATTCGCAGACCGGCGTGGTGTGTCCGTACGTGCCGGTTCTCGCCGCGCTCACGAACGCCGGGGTCAAGGTATCGTTCGATTACAATCCGAGGAAGATTCCGGCGGGGAAGAAGAAGTACCTCCGTGCGCTTTCCGCCTCGCCGTTCCGGGCGACGCTCACGATGAAAGTCGCGGGCGGAAAGGAAATCGACGCCGTCGCGGGCTTGACTGTCTTGTTCGAGGACAACGGTGCGGAGAAGAACCTGACGAACTTCGAGATGACGGGCGAGAAGGGTGTTCTCTGCGGCGAACTTGGCCCGCTCCTCGGCTACATCCCCGGCCTCGTCGTCAAGACCGACGACGCCAAGCACCGAGTGGAAATCAAGATTGGCGTGGAGAAGTGACAGGAACAAGGCGTGTCACTCAGACGCCGGCCGCCGCCTCGTGTCGTGTGTAGTGCATGTGCGTCCGATTCCCGGCGCTCTGCGGTTCGGCGCAGGGTGCGCGCCTAGCCAGCTCTCGCTTCGCCTCTCTCGCCCGCTCAGTGCTCTGCACCCTTGAATCGTCACCGGTAGGGCGGCCAGCCCCTGGCCGCCGCAGCGGACGCGCGGGACGCGCGTCCCTACCGATTTTGGCCGCCGCCGAATCGTCTCGGTAGGGTCACGCGTCCGCGTGACCGAATCGCCGTCGCGGTTGCCGCCCACAGGACGTCTGAAATGTGGTATACTTTACGCCATGGAAAAGTATTTCAACATCGCGGGGCCGTGCTTCCCGGCCGAACATTACATGCTTCCGGCGCTTGACCGTCTGCCGGAGATACGGCGTTTGGTCGCCCGCCGCCAATACTTCCTCATCCACGCGCCGCGCCAGACGGGCAAGACGACGGCAATCAAGGCACTCGTCCGCGAGATAAACGCAAAGGGCGACATGGTTGCGCTCTACTGCACGCTGGAAACACTCCAGAACGCGAAAGATCCTGATAAGACTAACATTGCGATACGTGATTTGATTCTGAACAACTACGACGCGGCGTTCCCTGCGGAGGCGGATGTCTCCGGATGTGAGGCGCCGATGTTAGACGGTGGCGTTGGCCTTGCCGTGCGCAACGTGCTTCGATACCTTTGCCGTCGTGCGGGCAAGCCGCTCGTTGTGTTCTTCGACGAGGCGGATTGCCTTTTCGGTGATGTGCTGATCTCTTTTCTGCGCCAGTTGCGCGACGGCTACGTCAACCGCGAGGATATTCCGTTTCCAGCGTCTATCGCGCTTGTCGGGATGCTGGACGTGCGCGACTACAAGGCGCAGATTCGTCCCGATGGCGAGTCGCTCGGGCAGATCAGTCCGTTCAACATCATTTCCGAGGACATGATGCTGCGCAACTTCACGGCCGAGGAGGTCGCCGCGCTCTACGCGCAGCATACGGAGGCGACAGGACAAGTTTTTGCCCCAGGCGTTCTCGACAAGGTGATGGAGTTCAGCGGCGGGCAGCCGTGGCTCGTCAACGCACTTGCCCGCGAGAGCGTCGAGAAGATTCATGGATTCCGCTACGGTGAATCGCTTACAGCTGAAGACATCGAGACTGCCAAGGAGACGATCATCCGCCGCCGCGACACGCATGTGGACAGTCTCATGGAACGGCTTCGCGAGCCGCGCGTGCGGCGCATCGTGGAGCCGGTCATCCTTGGCGAGCAGCTGGGAGGGGTCTCCGTCAACGATGAGGATTACCGCTACGTGCAGGACCTAGGCCTTCTCAAGGAGGTGAACGGCGCGCTCGTCCCTGCGAATAAGATGTACGCCGAAATCATCGGGCGCTACCTCTCGCGCGACGAGCAGACACGCATGACGCAGTCAATCCCGCAGACGCCGTGGGCGACGGCGGACGGACTCGACATGCCTGGCCTCATGGCGGCGTTCCAGAAATTCTGGCGCGAGAACAGCGGCGCCGATCGCCGCGCCTACGAATACGGCGAGGCTACGCCGCATCTTGTCCTGATGGCGTTTCTCCAGCGCGTCACGAATGGCAAGGGGCGTATCGAGCGCGAGATGGCGCTCGGCTCGAAACGGCTCGACCTCTGCGTGGAATTCCGCGGCCACCGCTACGCCGTGGAAGTCAAGACCGCGAAGAACTTTGCGGGAGAAGATTCCTACAAGCAGCTCGCGGGTTATCTCGACACACTCGGGCTATCAGAGGGCTGGATGCCGATATTCGATTCCGATCCAGCGAAGCCGTGGGAGGAGAAGCTGTACAACCGCGAAGTGGAGTTGGACGGCAAGACGTTGCACATCGTAGGATTGTAGGATTTAGAAAATTGGGGAACCTCCAACCGCTTTTTTCGGGTTGTACAAACATCTTGGATATGATATGATACCCCCATCGCACACTGGTAGCTAGGCGCGCCGTCATTCGGCGCGCGCCGGAAATGAGGAGCGTCAAAATGAACAGAAAAGATACCCTCTTCGGGAGTGCCGCGCTTGTCGCGGCCGCAGTCGTAATGTCGGCCAATTCGGCCATGGCCCGGACCGTGTCCGTGGCGAGCGAGAACAAGAACGGGTACGGTGTAACTACGTCGTTCGACCTGGAGTTTTCGGCAGAGTCGGCAGACACGACCAACTCGCTCTGGGCGGTCTGGGGCGGAACAGACGGCGGCACGTCGAGCTTTGTCGATTGGGACAAGATCACCTATGTCGGGCAGGTGCCGGGGGATGTCACGTCCACGAACGTGGCTGCTCCGTTCACGGGCATGGACACTGTACAGTTGCGCTTCTTCCTTGCCGCCGCCGATGCCGCGAATGCAGCAGGGTACAGGCTTGACTACATCCAATGTACCGGTGCGCAGTATGTAATGACCACGTTCACGCCCGACGGCAATTCCGCCGTGGAGGTGGAGCTTGCGTTCAACAGCAACCCGGACGGGGGCGGCAACCAGAACATATTCTGCGCGCGCGGCAGCTCGTCAACCACAGATATTTTCGTTCTTTTCTGGCTCAACAACAAGTGGCGATGGGACTACAACGCCACGCAGGCGTCGGCCACGAGCCAGAATTCGCCCGGCACGGCCCGCCACAAGATACGGGCGGACTACCATGGCGTCGTGATCGACGACGCGCTCGCCCAGGGAACGGCGAAGGACACCGCCGCCTCCTTCACCGCCGGTGATGTGATGTCCATCTTCGGCACCCATGGCGGCGGGGGGTCTCCTGGCAACTTCGGGAAGTTCAAGCTCTATTCGTTCAAGGCGTGGCAGGACGGCTCGGACGACTCTACGCTCGCGCTCGACCTTGTGCCGTTCAGGAAATTGGACGGGACAGTGGGCCTCTACAACAAGGTCGATGGCTCGTTCCTCGGGAACGCGGTGAGCGGAACACCTTTCGTGGCTGGCGAAGTGGTCGGGACTTTTGAGAACTTCACGCCGACGGCATCGACGGATGCGCAGTCGTACACGAGCGCCATGGTGTTCGACTGGATTAACGCCACGGACGGCGAGAACATGACGATCGGCGCCGTATGGGAAAACGACGCGAACTGGCGCGGAGGCGTGTACCCGTCGAACCATGTCGATGCGGTGGGGCGCTGGGCGATGACGAACTCCGTGATGTATCTCACGAACGACGTGCCGTTCGTGCAGACGCTCAACATGACGAATTCGCCCGAATATTGGAATGGCTGGGTGTTCGGCAGGCTCGTCTCGGACCGCTACCATCGCATTGGAGGCAAGATCAAAGCTCCCCGCAGACGTAGCACAATCTACGATGCGCGCGACTACGAGAGCTTCATCGTGACTCGTCCGGACCCGCAAACATACAGTACTGCAGACCACGGCCCGATGCTGGTGGTACACAAGGATTTCACCAATGCGCTGCCGCAATGGCACGTCCAGAACTACCAGCGCATCTCGGCGATGGGCGACAAGACCGGTGGCGTCGTGGGTGCCGGGAAGCTCTTCGGCGCGGGGCTGTTCCGCTTGGGTGACGACTACGGTAACAGTGACGACGTACGCTACGGCAGCGCGAACGTGGAATTTGACTTCGGCGAGCTCCAGACGGGCGCGGAGGGTCACATGCGCCTCATGAAGTTCGCGAACGCGACCTTGCACGGGCGCACGAACGATGCGCCGTACATCGTGGCGGGTCCAGCGCTCCACCTGGATGCGTCGAAGGAGGGGACTCTCACCGTCTCCAGCGGCAAGGTGACTTCGTGGAGCGACGCAGATGACGGGCCGGTCTCGGCCACCGCCATCGGCAGTCCCGTTGTCGGCACGTCCACGAACGGGCTTGCGGTGGTGCAGTGCCCGGCCAACAGCGCATTCAGGCTGTCATCGGCGATCTCCGCGCGCGAGATATTCCTCGTCTTCCGCCATCTGGCGACTGCGTATAACGCGAAGGCGCCGGCATTTGTCGGCAACTCGCAGGGGAACACCGAGTTTTTGCGGTGCGCCACGACCACGTCATATCGCTATCAGGGACTCTTCGCCGGCGGAGCGGGCGCGAAGCACCTCGAGGCTGGCGAAGTGTGGTACGACGGCACTCGCACGCTGCCGTTCGGGCTCTACGACGACTTCCGGCACTCCCTGCACGTCGTCTCCGGCGCGTTGTACGATTCAACCGCGCCCGTCGAGTTCATAGGCGCAGAGACGGAAAGCACGAACGTGGGCGCCATCGAGCTTGCCGAGGTGCTGATCTACGACAAGGAGCTGACATCGCGCGAACGGCGCGAGGTGAACTCATATTTGCGCGCCAAGTGGCAGACTCCTGACCGTTCGGCGGACTGGGACCTTGGTTCGTTCTCCTTCCCAGTCAACCAGAACAACCACGGCAAGCTCACCGTCGCCGACGGCCGCGTGGGCATCCGCGAGATCTCATATTTTGCAACGCAGACCTTGTTCACGAAGCGCGGTGGCGGCGACCTGGAGGTGGGGCGGCTTTCGCCGGAGAGGATGTCCGTGCAGGTGGACGGCGGCACGATGGCATTCCGCGACACGGAGGGCCCCGTGCGGAAGCAGATGGCCGTCGATCCCTCTGTGTGGCTGGATGCCTCGCAGAGCGACACATTCGTGAGGGATCCCACCAACGATACGCTCGTGTGCAAATGGAACGATCCTCGCGGCAAGAACCGTAACGGCTCGGAGATTTACGCGACGAACGGGGTCAGTGGCACTGGTACAAAGACATACGGACGCTCCCCGAAAATCGTCAGCGACACGCCGACTGGCAGAACCGCGCTCGACTTCGGACCGGACAGGTCAAGGGACTATTGGGAAGCCGGCACGCAGGGCGAGGCGGGATGCATGAAGATAAGCGCAGCGCCTTTCCGCGAAGGCTTTATGGTGATGAAGTCCAACGGAGGGAACTCCACCACGAATTTCCAGACTTTCTCGGCCAACAGCTGGGATCTGTTCGGCGCCAATTCGTCAAGATTCCTGAATGTCGATTATTGCGGCTCTGCGGCGTGCGGCGGATATTGGACCGTTGACGGAAATGTCTGTGATGGGCCCGCCCACCCGGCATTGAAGGCAGACACGTACTATGTCATCGGATTCAAGCCGAGCGGATATTGGTATGGGAGTATGACGCGTCTGGCCGGTGGACGCGATAACTCCGACGGCGGCGGCGGCGTGACCATCGCCGAGGTGGTGTACTACGACCGTATCCTCTCCCCGGCGGAGCGGCGCGACACGGAGGCGTATCTGATGGACAAGTGGCTCGGCAGGGAGCATCCTGTTGCGAGGGCGCAGAACATCACGATACCCACCATGACGTTTGCCGCCGGTGTTTCGGCCGTGCTGGACTCCGACGTGGAGACGGCGATCGGCTCTCTGGTTGGCGCGACTGGCACGCTCGTCAAGAAGGGGAAGGGTCGTGTGGCCGTCGGGGCGTTCGGCGCAGGTTCGGCGTGCGATGCAGTTTCCCTTGCGGACGGCATACTTTCCTTGCCGTCGCTTGAGGGCGTGGACACGCTTTCGGGCGAGAAGGGGACGCTTGACCTTGCCGCCGCGGGCGGCAGCTGGACTGTCGCGAACGTCGAGGGTACGCCGTCCGTCACGAACGGCAACTTGACGGTGACGGGCAACTGGTCGCTTGATGCGGCAACGATCGGCGCTGTTGTCGCGAATGTCTCGGGGACGCTCACGTTCAGTGCGGGCTCCACGATGTCCGTCGCCGGCGACCTCAACGCGATACGTCCGCGTCCGCGCGGCGGGTTCCTTGTCGCGAAGGCGGCGAGCATAGTCGGGCAGCCGCGCATGATCAACGGTGGTGGATGGGTGCCTGTCGTGTCCGGCGGCGAATTGCGCATTGCGAAGCCCGGCTTCATCATCCGCATCCGTTAAAAAAGACGGCAGGGCGATTCTGCGGCGCGCGCGGGGCGCGCGCCCTACCGTCATCGCGGACGTGCGTCCCTACTGGGTCAGCCGCGATCGGCGGTTTCGTCGAAACCGCCCTACCGTCGCGGCGCGCGCGGGGCGCGCGCCCTACCGCAGGGGCGATTCTGCGGCGCGCGCGGGGCGCGCGCCCTACCGTCGTCGCGGACACGCGTCCCTACTGGGTCAGCCGCGATCGGCGGTTTCGTAGAAACCGCCCTACCGTCGCGGACGCGTGGCACGCTTGATTATTGCGGGGTTGCATGCGCCATGCAAATATTGTAAGATATCTTCAAATCAAACGAAGATAAGGAATTTGCGAAGATGAAAAAAACGATGGTGGCGCTATCGCTGGCCGCAGTTGCGGCGATGTCCGCGCAGGCGGCGAGAAATCTTGAGCCGAGCAAGGTCGATTCGCGATATTTCGCGGATGCCCAGGGCAAGACCTTCATCCCCGTGGGGTGCAACATCTGCTTCCCGCGCATGTACGACGCGGGATCGGCCGCATCGCGTGTCGAATGCGAGGAGAGGTTTTTCGGGTGGCTGAGGAAGTTCGCGGCCAATGGCGGCAATTTCGTGCGTCTGTGGCTCGGGCATTCGTTCTTCGAGATCATGCCCAAGAACGCTGGGGAGTACGACCCTGCGGCGGAGGCTTCGCTCAAGAAGACAGTCGCCCTGTGCGAGGAGCTGGGCATCAAGTTGAAGCTGACGCTTGAAAGCTTCCGCACCGTCCATCCTGCCGGGGCGGAGGGGAAGGGGTTGTATTCGACATTCTTCAACCGTCCGCTCTACGCGCCGTATGCGAAGAACATGCATGAATTCATCCATTCCGAGAAGTGCGCGCAGATATATCTCGGCAAGGCGAAGCGGCTCAAGGAGCTGGGAATCGGCGATTCGCCGGCGGTCGTGTGCTGGGAACTGTGGAACGAGATCAACTGCATCGGGGAATGGCGCAACAACGTTGGGCCGTGGAGCGACCGCATGCTGGCGGAGCTTCGCGCGATGTTCCCGCGCCAGATGACGGTGCAGAATCTGGGCAGCTACGGCAGTCCGTCGATGTTCGACTACTACAACTATCTCGGCCGGATTCCGCTCAACGACTTCATGCAGATACACTGCTACCTCGATCAGGGAACGACGATCGACATTTGCCGCGGACCGATGGACGCCCTTGCGGCTAACGCGGTGCGCGAGCTTCTCGACAGGCGCGGCGACATTCCGGCGATCCTCGCAGAGGTGGGGGCGGTGGAGAAAAGCCACACCGGCCCCAGCAAGCTCTATCCGAAGGACAAGCAGGGCATGTTGCTCCACGACGAGATATTCGCCCCGTTCTTCGCTGGATCGGCGGGTTGCGGGCAGCCTTGGCACTGGGATCACCAGTACATCGACGGCAACGATCTCTGGTGGCACTTCGGGCGTTTCGCCCGCGCCGTGGAGGGGATCGATCCGGCGGCGGAGCATTTCCGTCCGTTCCACACCGAGACGCGCCGTCTGCGCATTTGGGGGCTTAGCGGCGAGCGCACCACGCTCATGTGGTGCCGCGACAAGCTGAACACGTGGGAAAGCGAGCTTGTGAACGGCGAAGCGCCGAAGGTCGTGACTGGCGAGAAGCTTCCGTTCGGATGCATTTTCAAGTGCTATCTGCCGTGGGAAGACCGCTGGACCGACACCGTGAAGGGGAATGTCCTGCCGGACTTCACCCGCTCGATCCTCGTCAAGATAAACAAGCAGTAGCCTAGGGCAGACGTGTCCCTAGACTAGCAGTCAAACCGGACATATGGTATAATGTCCGCTGGAAACAAAGGAGAAAAAGATGGACATGGTTGACATTTTGAAAAAGGCGGGCGTAGTTCCCGTGATCGTTCTTGACGACGAGGCGCAGGCGGTGCCGTTGGCCCGTGCGCTCGTGAAGGGCGGCTTGCCCGTCATCGAGGTGACATTCCGCACGAAGGCCGCGCCAGGCGCGATAGCGAAGATCAAGGCCGAGGTGCCTGAAGCCATCGTGGGGGCGGGCACCCTGATAACGAAGGACATGGTCGCGGAGGCCAAGGCCGCCGGGGCGGCGTTCGGCGTAGCTCCCGGCTTCGATCCCGTAGTCTTTGCCGCGGTCCGTGACGCCAATCTTCCCATGGTGCCGGGAATCTCGACGGCCAGCGAACTTTCGCAGGCGCTGACGGCAGGCGCAAAGCTGGTAAAGTTCTTCCCCGCCGAGGCTGCCGGGGGAGTGAAGATGATCAAGAATCTTCTTGGCGCGTTCCGCTTCACGGGCGTGACGTTCATGCCCACCGGCGGCATAAACCTCGCCAATCTGCAGGATTACCTCGCGGTGCCGGAGATTGTGGCATGCGGCGGAACTTGGATCGTGCCCAAGGCCGCGCTTGCAGCCAACGACTGGGCCGCAATCGAGAAGCTCGCGGCGGATGCCGCGGCGCTTGTCCGCAACCGCTGAAAACACAAAGGACCAGACAAATGAAATACACTGACGAACAGCTTAAGAAGGCCGCGAACACGGTTCGCTGCCTTGCCGCCGACATGATCGAGAAGGCGAAGTCCGGCCATCCGGGCGCGCCGCTTGGAATGGCCGATCTTGCGGTCTCCCTGTGGTTGAACTTCCTCAACTTCGATCCGAAGGAGACCAAATGGGCAAATCGCGACCGCCTCGTGTTCTCGGGAGGACACGCCTCGGCGCTCGTCTATTCGCTCTTCCATCTCGCCGGGGTGGGCAATCTTTCCATGGACGAAGTCATGGAGTTCCGCCAGCTCGGATCGCGCTGCGCGGGACATCCCGAGCGCGGCGTGATGCCCGGAGTGGAAGTGACCACCGGGCCTCTTGGGCAGGGCATCGCGATGTCCGTGGGACTCGCCATCGCCGAGCGCATGGAGGCCGCACGCGACGGGGAGGAGGTCTGCAATCACCGCACATGGTGCTTCTGCGGCGACGGCGACTTGATGGAGGGCATATCCCATGAGGCTTGCTCTCTTGCCGGGCGTCTCGCGCTGGACCGTCTTGTGCTCGTCTACGATTCCAACGGCATCACCATCGAAGGTTCGACGGATCTCGCTCTGGCCGATGACGCCAAGAAGCGCTTCGAGAGCTACGGCTGGAAGGTGCTAGAATGCGATGGACATGACTTTGCGGCCATCGACCGCACGTATCGCAAGGCGATGAAAGTCACGGGGCAGCCCGTGTTCATCGTCGCGAAGACGCACATCGGCTTCGGCGCGCCGGGCAAGCAGGACACCGCCGACGTGCACGGCGCGCCTCTTGGCGCCGAGGCGCTCGCGGGACTGAAGTCCGCGTTGGGCTTCGACCCTGCGGCGTCCTTCGTGGTCGATCAGGACGTGTACGATCTTTTCGCGGACCGTGCAGCCGCCATGCATCGCCTCTACCTGCGCTGGAAGAAGGCGTGCAAGGCATGGGCCGAGGCGAATCCGGAGAAGGCCGCCGCGCGCGACGCCGCCTATGCGAACAAGCTGCCCGACGATCTCATCTCGAAGCTGCCGGTCTTCGATCCCGAAAAGCCGGTCGCCACGCGCGGCGCATGCGGCACGGTGATGAATGCCCTTGCGGCCCATGTGCCGTTCCTCGTCGGCGGGTCCGCCGACCTGGCGCCGTCGAACAAGACGTACCTCAAGGGACTTGGCGACATCGGTCCGGGGTCGTATTCCGGGCGCAACTTCCACTATGGCATTCGCGAGCTTGCGATGACGGCGATCGTGAACGGCATCACAGCCCATGGCGGATGGCGCGCTTTCGGCGCGACCTTCGCGGTGTTCAGCGATTACT
>Ga0310786_10010710_pt1 | contig 11496 bp, 9 predicted proteins | sample AusTroGonzalo_MG_FD_203881 | JGI IMG/M metagenome (GOLD analysis project Ga0310786, IMG submission 203881) | Bovine rumen microbial communities from tropical cattle in Woodstock, Queensland, Australia - Gonzalo_03 (v2) (version 2) | ecosystem: Host-associated > Mammals > Digestive system >... | reverse complement strand
TCGCCGGTCTTGCTAAAAACCGTCTCATAGTAACCTCTGTCGCTTTGTATCTGCTTACCGCCAATGTAAATGGTCGGTCTGCGAGTAGTATCGACAGCAGCCATAATGATTTGTGCGCTGAAACGTCCGCCTTGAACTACCGTTTGAGCATTAGGAATGACGTATGCATTCAACTGGTTCACACGAATATCCTTAACGTCGATATTGCTCACCAAGTTGTGAAGCACTTCGCCTTCAGCGTAACGAACGTCGTTCTGCAACTTTGTGAGAAGCGTCACAGCAGCAGCCGTCGGCATGTTTTCGAAGGAGTACTCCTGCCAGTTTTTGCCGAGAACCTTTGCCTTTGTCGGCACTTCGGTGGCAAGGTTACTGGTAATGATGTTCTTCTTTTCCTTGTCCGTTACCATGCGAACGATGCGTTCGCGATAGTTGTTGATGGCGTCGTAGAGTTCTTTGCCGCGTCCTGTGCCTGGAGCAAGCATAACTTGTGTGCTGGCTTCCAAGTCCTCGCGGTTCTGTATGTTATTGACGTCGGCATCCTTGCCATCGCTCTTACGGACGATAGCTTCCTTGAGTTCCTCTGCCAGATTGTAGAGAGAGTCGCTCATGCCGCGCACATATTGTGCCTTTTCGTACCATTCCTTCACCTTTGCAGGATTGTTCTTCATCTGCTGGTCGAAGGTGCTGTAGATGCCCATGTTGACCTTTGAGGCATTCTCGGTACTCTTCTTCAGTCCGTCTGCCACAAGAGAGAAACCTTCAAGTACGTCTGTTGACACATTAAGTGCCAGCATGGCCAAGAGGACCAAGTACATCAGGTTGATCATCTTCTGACGTGGGGATATCCTTTTCTTCTTTATAGGCATTGCTTTATTGCTTTCTGATTATTCAGAATACTCTGTTTCTTCCGATTATTCAGAGTCTTTATTTCTCGCTTTCTTCTGTGCCGGGCACAGCCTTCATGTTGACAGTGAGGGCTTTTATCATGCGTGCATAGACGTTGTTGAGCTCCTCAATCTGCTGAGCCATGCGGCGTGTTTGCTCATCGATCTGCTCGATGGTGCTGACTTGCTTGCTGATGTTGCGCAACTGCAACTCGTAAACAGTGGCGATGCCGGTAATAGAACGATTGAGGTTCTCCATTTCCTCGCTGTCGGTTGACATGCGTTCTGCCTGCTTCTTAACACGAGAGAAGACTTCGGTAAGTTCGGCAAGTTCCTCAGCATAGTTAGTGATAGCCTCTTCGATGGAAGCAGGATCGGTTGCCTTAATCTGGTTGGCATCGACGGTAGGACCGCCATTCTGAATCTGTTCGAGAGCAAGCTGAGCCTGTGCAGCTGCTTGACCTGCTGCTGCGAGATTGGCTGCTGCGGCACTCAAGCCTGTTCCTGCGGCCAAAGCATCCGGGTCGATAGAGCCGCCACCTACAACTGCAGGACCTCCTCCACCGATAACAATCGGACCTTCTGGCACTTCAGCTCCTTCAGCAAGGGCAGAGCCGCCGGCAACAACAATTGCCTGTCCACCAGCAACGGCACCTTCGCCTTCAGTGCGAGGCACTTTTTCATACGTCTTCTCAAAGCCGGAGATGAAGAAGACCAATACCTCAGTTATCATACTGATGAACAGTATCAAGTTGGCTCCAGGAATGTGTGTCAGCTTGAACAAAGCACCCAAAACCACGACTGCAGCACCCCAGCTGTAGGCGTAATTCATAAATACTTGACCGGATGGGGAGTCCATCCACTTCTGCATTTTAGCTATAGGATTCATGTTTCTTGTATCTTTTCAATGGTTGTTATGCTAATCGGGAATTGTTTTAACGGCGTGTTTTGCGTGTGCTAAGCGTTTGTCCTGTTGAAGATGACTTGGCGCTCTTGCTGCCGCCTTTGGCTGTGCTGCCGCTTACTTTGTTTGTGCCGGGCTTATCGTTCACCATAGTACGGACGCAACGGAAGCCTACGAAGCATCGAGGCTGGTTCTGATATTCGTAAGAACGCCAAGCGCTTCGAATCATGCTTTCAGGATCTTTCCATGAGCCGCCACGAACTGATTTCTTCTTCAGGCGGTAAGGATCTTCCTTAGCGGCATTGTATGAGAGTTCCGGATTCATGTCCGCCATGCTTTCTACGCCGGCTTCTGTGTAAACGGTGCTCGTCCATTCGGCAACGTTACCAGCCATATCGTAGAGACCATTGCTGTTGGCCGAGAAGATGCCGCACTTGCAAGTGATGAGTGAGCCGTCCTGAGTGTAGTTTCCTCTATCGGGCTTGAAGTTCGCATAGAAGCATCCCTTGTCGCTCTTAACTTCCTTACTTTCCCAAGGGAACGGGTTGCCTTCCTTACCGCGGGCAGCATATTCCCATTCCACCTCACTTGGCAAGCGGTAACGCTGAATCTGCTTTGCATAGCCGCCCAAGCCTTTCATGAGGAAGTTGGTACGCCAAGCGCAGAAAGCATTCGCTTGTTCCCATGTCACACCTACTACTGGATAGTCGTCGAAAGCTGGGTTCGAGAAGTAGAGCTTCATGTAACGCTCGTTATCGGCATTCTGGAAGTCGTTCACCCAACAAGTGGTATCGGGATATATATTAACAATGTATGTGTTCAGGAAATCCCAAGGTCCGGAGAGAGGACGAGTGATGGTCTGACGGATGATCTTGCCGTCGTCGTCAATCCAAGCTGTGTCCTTGCTGATGATAACCTGCTCGTTGCTGACGGGATGGTCAGTATTGAGGTCGCGCTCTTCTGGGTTGAGGCGGTATTTACGCTGGGCTGCAGCCACATAATCGTATATTTCGTAACGATAGTTCATCTGGCTTGCGTCGAGCATCTTTGTGCCGTCGATGGGATGAATGACATAGACGCTTTGGATTGCGCGGTCCTCATCCTCGTTGGCTTTGCGCCAAGGAATGCTCTTGCTCCAGTCGAGATGAGGCGTGATGGGGTTTCCTTCCTTGTCTTCTTCAATCTTGTATGTCTCGTCGCCACCATAGGCGGGATCTGCAAGACGCTCGCGAATGATGCTGTCACGCACCCAATTGACGAACTGACGGTACTTTGCGTTGCTTACTTCGTGCTGGTCCATCCAGAATCCATCCACGCTGATGTCGCGAAGAGGGAACTCTGTACCCCAAAGTGTATCGTTCTTCTCGAGACCGATTTTGAGGGAGCCTTTGTGGACGGGAACCATTCCGAAGGGCGTTGATTCCGAGAAAGATGAGCCTTTAACGCCAGTCAGTTCGCCTCCTACGGCATTTGCCGAAGAACTTGAACCGAGGCAAGAGCCTAAGGCTAAGCAGCCAAGAGCTGCAACTACTAAAAGCAGACTTTTTGTCTTCATATTTAATTATTAATAAGGAAGCCCTAGTTTTTTCAGGTTTTCCTATGGTTTTTACAGTATTCTAACAGACTTGTGTAAGTTCTTTCCTTTCTTATAGACGTCGAGGTCGTGTTGGTAGCCGATCAGGATTTCGTGTGTTCCGTTGAGGGCTCCCACGCCTCCTGTATAGACTTCATAGGAGTAACCGATGTTTATTCCGTGGAAGTCGAAGCCGAGGAGCAAGCCTACACTAATGGTTGGGCTGTACATGAGGCCTCCGTAGAGCTTGTGTTTCTCGCCATCATACATCAGTCTTGCGTCGATGTCGCCTCGCCAGTTGTTCAGGTCGGAACGCACCATAGCATCCAACGCGAGCTTGTATTGAGGGTGACGGAACGAGAGATTGTAGCCGCCTTGAACCATGATAGTGGGGTCGATGGTTACTTCATGAGTCTTGTCGTCGCCGAGTTTTACGGTAGGACCAAGCAGATGGACGGCACTCACGCCTGCATACCAGAGTTTCTTGTAAGTGTAGCGAAGGCCCACATCGAGGTCGAAAGCGTTGCCTTTCACGTCGTTTGTGGCAAAAGCCGGGTCGCCAGGTTCGTTCAGATCTATGTCCGAACCGTTGAAGCCAACCATGAGCAAAGCCGGACGAACGCCGATGCTGGCTCTGCCTCCAAGAAACTTTTGGTGGTACGCATACTGGAGCTGGATCTTCTTATTGCTGAAGGCTCCGATTGCGTCGTTGAGGAAAGCGGCTCCAACGCCATGTTTCGGTCCTACGAAGAACAGGGGCATATCGGCATTGATGACCATCGTTCTGGGTGCTCCCTCGTATCCCACCATCTGGAGACTATACATTCCCACGACGTTTAGTTTAGCGTCGAGCCCCGCCGCTGCAGGGTTATAGTAGGATTGCAGCGCCCAAGTATTGGTAAACGCTGCATCGAATTGCGCCCTTACTCCAAGGGAGATGAGCAGCATACCTATACAGAGCAGTCTTTTCATCCTGTGTTTAATAACGTAGTTAATAATGTGTTTATTGTGTCTAAGGACGCATAATTTTATGCAAAAGTACAAATTTTATTGCATTTTTCCAAAAAGCGAGGGCTGACGAGGGCTTTTTAGCGAACTTTTTCGCCCTTTTCTTCAACCTGAGAACCTGAAGCGAGAGACTTAACGAAACGAGGCGAAAATGTAAAGATTTTTTCCTGCGACGGAAAATACTCCCAGTTACGATTGCAAACAACCCCAGTTAAGTTGCCCAACTTAACACGTTAAAAAGGCAAACTTAACACGTTAACTTTGCCAATTTCACAGGTTAAGTTTGGCAATTTCACACGTTAACTTTTCTGGTTTAACTGGCTGAATTTCCAAGTACCTCATAATGAGCGGGTTGGCTTGACTGCCTAAAATTCCCTTCCTGAAACTCCAGATATAAAAAGAAAGCCTTCGAGGTAAATTTTCGAAGGCTTTTATGTGTAATATTTTTGGCGGAAATGTCTAAGGTTTTCTGAAGTCGTCCCAACCCTCGATATCTTCCAGATAGGTTCCGTTTTGCTGAGGAGCAACCTGGAAAAACTCGTCTTTGCTGACTTCCACCAACGCAGAATCGCGCTGAAGCAGGAATTGTGTGCCTGTAGAAACCATTTGTCCGTTCTTGATTTCGAAGCCTTCTCTTGCTACTCCAGAAGCCGCTACCTTGCTGTTTTCCAGCTTGAAGAACTCGGAAATTGACGAGCCTTTTGCTCCGATTCCGCTCCTCCAAATGGTTCCATCTTGGGTGATTGAAATTCCCATTTCTCTTTGATCGACTAATGTAACGAGGTGAACGGAGTCTTTCATGAAAGTAAAAATGGCTGCATAAGGCGGTTCGCCACGCATCAGAACCTCAGCAATTCCGTCTTTATCCAAGTCGGTAGAAATGAAGAGCGAAGGCGTATGTGCCTTATAATCAAGGCCTTTCTTCTTTTGGGGGTCAACAAATCCAATCTGCTTCCATGCATTATAGAGCAATTCCTTGCTGCAAGGAAGGTCCACCTTTGTGAGTTCTGTGTATTCTTCGTCTTCTTCAAATATAAAGGTCTGCTCAGTTTGCGACTCACCTTTCTTGTTGTCTTTCTCCTTTTTCGAGTTGCAACCAGTCATCAGCAAAGCCAAAGTGGCCAAACATATCGTAAAAAGCGGCTTTCTCATATTAGTCTTTTTGCGTTTTCTCCTTAACAAAGGACAAAATTACGACATCTTTCGTTTCCGAGCAAGAAAAGCGAAGATTTTTTTGCAACTGAGTCTTATTATACAATAAAAAGTGCTCATTCTGCACCAAGTTTCAGCAAAATTAGCTATCTTTGCAGCCAAAATAATGTCTTTATATTAATAAGGTAAGAGAAATGGCACAGCAAGAAGATGTTTTCAAGAAGATAGTGTCGCACTGTAAGGAGTACGGCTTTGTCTTTCCTTCAAGTGATATTTACGACGGACTGGGTGCCGTCTACGACTACGGACAGAACGGCGTTGAGCTGAAGAACAACATAAAGCAGTATTGGTGGCAGAGTATGGTGCTCCTCCACGAGAACATTGTGGGCATAGACGCCGCAATCTTCATGCACCCAACCACTTGGAAGGCAAGCGGTCACGTTGATGCCTTCAACGATCCTCTCATCGATAATCGCGACTCGAAGAAGCGCTATCGTGCCGATGTCCTCATAGAAGAGCAGATGGCTAAGTACGAGGACAAGATTCAGAAGGAAGTCGAGAAGGCTCAGAAACGCTTTGGCGACAGCTTCGACGAGGCAAAGTTCCGCGCCACAAACGAGCGCGTCCTCGAGAATCAGAAGAAGTATGACGACCTGCATCATCGTTTCCAAGAGGTCATGAACGCTGAAGGAGGCATCGATCTTGACGGCCTGAAGCAGATCATCCTCGACGAAGGAATTGTCTGTCCCATTAGTGGAACTCGCAACTGGACCGATGTTCGTCAGTTCAATCTCATGTTCAAGACAGAGATGGGAAGCACAGCCGATGGTGCAAGCACCATTTATCTCCGTCCAGAAACGGCTCAGGGCATCTTCGTCAACTACTTGAATGTTCAGAAGACTGGCCGTATGAAGCTGCCGTTTGGCATCGCTCAGATTGGTAAGGCCTTCAGAAATGAGATAGTTGCTCGCCAGTTCATCTTCCGAATGAGGGAATTCGAACAGATGGAGATGCAGTTCTTCATCCAGCCCGGAACCGAGTTGGATTGGTTCGCGAAATGGAAGGAATACAGAATGAAATGGCATCAAAACCTCGGATTTGGTGCGGAAAACTATCGCTTTCACGACCACGACAAGCTCGCTCACTATGCAAATGCCGCTACGGATATCGAGTTCCACATGCCTTTTGGTTTCAAGGAAGTGGAAGGCATACACAGTCGTACGAACTTCGATCTCTCGCAGCATGCTAAATATAGTGGTAAGAAGATTGAGTACTTCGATCCTGAAACGAACGAGAGCTACACGCCGTATGTCATCGAGACCTCAATCGGAGTGGACCGTATGTTCCTTTCCATTATGTGTCACAGCTACGAAGAGCAGTTGCTTCCTGATGGTCAAACACGAACCGTATTGCATCTTCCCGCCGCTCTTGCCCCAGTTAAGTTGGCCGTATTCCCACTCACGAAGAAGGACGGAATGCCCGAAAAGGCTCAGGAAATCATCAACGATTTGCGCTTCCACTTCAATTGCAAGTACGAAGAGAAAGACCAGATTGGCAAACGCTACCGCAGAATGGACGCAATAGGCTGTCCTTACTGCGTAACCGTCGATCAGCAAACGCTCGAAGACAACACAGTAACTCTGCGAGATCGCGACACAATGGAACAGAAACGCGTTGCCATCAGCGACCTTCGCAGCATCATAGAAGATAAGGTAAGCATCACTTCTCTCCTCAAGAAACTGCTCTAAAAAATGAAGTTCAGCCAGAAATATCTGCTCCTATTGCCGGTTTTGTCGGTCTTTCTTCTTGCTTCCTGCAAGGATAGTACTGAAGAGGATAACCCGCATTACAACTGGAAAGAACGCAACGCTCAATGGTTTGCCGAAGTGTACGATGCGGCTCAGGCCTCTATTTCAGAAGCCAAAGCTCAGTATCCGGAAGGCAACGAATGGGAAGAACATTGCGATTGGCGCATCTATAAGACGCTTTTGAAGAGCCAAGACACACAAGGTCCTTCCACAGATTACATTGTCTGCAAGATAAATGAGCGGGGTGATGGAGATTGGAGTCCTGCCTATACCGATAGCGTTCGCCTGTATTATCGAGGTTGGATTATGGATGAGAACTATCCTGCAAGCAAGGATAAGATGAAGGTTTTCAGCCAAACTTACTACGGAGACTTTGATAAAACAACCGCCGCACCCATAGCCATGCCCGTTACTGCCACAGTTGAAGGCTTCATGACTGCAGTTCAGTATATGGTGAAAGGCGATGATTGGTACGTTTACATCCCGCAACAGTTGGCCTATAAGGAAACCGAATCGGATGCCATTCCTGCTTATAGCACGCTTCTCTTCCGCCTACAAATAGAAAGAGTCCATAAGAGCGGAACAGGAATGCCTGGCTGGAGATAAAAGAACAACGCCCCAAAGATGTAAAACTTCCTTGGGGCGTTGCTTTTTATCGGATGTTGCTCCGTATCTTTGTCAAGTAGGCGTTGAGTGCCTCTTCGTCTCGATTGTCGATAATCTGAATAAGTTCTTTCAACTCGGAACGTATTCCTTCGACATGCGACTTAGTGCGTGGGTTGAAGAGAATCTCGCGAAGTAGGGTATCGTCTTCTCCCAAAACGCCTCTCGCAATCTTCAAATGTCGCTTGAAGGTCGTGCCTGGAGCATCCTGATGCTTCATTACGGCAGAGAACACGAAAGTGCTCACGAATGGAACCGACAGGCTGTAAGCCATCGCTTCATCATGCTCGTCGAAACTGTATTCGTGGACATTCAGGCCAAGACGCCTGTATAGATCGAGGAAGAAAATGCGTCCCATATAATCTCCTTCGTTGATAACGATGGCATTCTCCGAGGAAAGTGCTCCGAGATTGGCAAATGTGGGACCAAACATGGGGTGAGTCGAAACATAACGCAAGCCAGTTCCTTCGTAGAAATCCTTCATTCCAGTCTTAACTGAAGCGATGTCCGAGATGATGCAATCCTTAGGAAGATGGGGAATTACTTGTTGGAAAACCTCGATTGTGTACTTCAGCGTGACTGCATTTATAACGAGTTCGGGCTTGAAGTCCTCAATCTCGTCGAGCGTCGTAAAACGCTGAGTATTATAGAGGAACCGCATCCTGCGGGCATCAATTTCATAGACGGCGCATTCATGATCGAAGGAAAGGACATCCGTAAAGAAGCTTCCCATCTTGCCGGCACCTAAGATAAGTATTCTCATAGCTTACTTGTTGAATATTTCCATTTGCTGACGAACGCTCTCTTCATGTATGTTCTCGAAGATGTTCTTGATGCAATCTCTGCCAATACCCAGCAAAGAACCTTGAGCACCACGCTTGTCGAGAATCTCGCTATAACGGCGAGTCTGCACAACAGTCATGCCTACTTCCTTTTTGTATTCGCCGATGTTGCGCGACACCTTCATGCGTTTGGCAAGCAACTCAATGAGTTCGTCGTCGAGTTTATCTATTTCGTGACGATAGTCCTTCAGTTTGTCGGTATGTTCTTTTGTGTCGCGAAAGACGAGACGAGACACAATGAAGTCCAACACATCGGGCGTCACTTGCTGCGAAGCATCGCTCCAAGCCTTATCGGGATTGCAATGGCTCTCAACCATAAGACCGTCCAAACCCATATCCATCGCTTCCTGGCAGAGCGAAGCAATCAGGTCGCGACGACCGCTGATGTGGCTCGGGTCGCAAACAACCGGCAGTTGTGGGAAGCGACGCTTCAGTTCGATGGGAATCTGCCACATAGGTTCGTTGCGATACAACTTCTTCTCATAGCTGCTGAAACCTCTGTGAATGGCTCCCAACTTACTGATTCCTGCTCCGTTTATGCGGAGAAGAGCACCAATCCAAAGTTCGAGGTCTGGATTTACGGGGTTTTTGATGAGAACAGTTGCGTCAGTACCTTTGAGTGCGTCGGCAAGTTCTTGAACTGCAAAAGGATTAGCTGTGGTGCGAGCTCCTATCCAAAGAATGTCAACACCATGCTTGAGGGCAAGTTCTACATGCTTTGGTGTTGCCACTTCCGTTGCGACAAGCATGCCTGTTTCCTGCTTGACTCTTGCCAACCAAGGAAGTGCCGGTTCTCCGTGACCCTCGAATCCTCCGGGCTTTGTGCGTGGTTTCCAGACTCCAGCTCGGAAGATGTGGCAGCCTTTTCCTGCCAGTTGTTGGGCTGTGGTCATCACTTGTTCTTCTGTCTCAGCACTACAAGGACCTGCTATAATGAAGGCGCGTTCCTGATCGCTAGGCAGATTAAGGGGTTGTAAATTGAGTTCCATATTGTATAATGTATTGTAATCCGTTATCTCATATATTGTTTGAAAGAATGGTCTGTGACGAGGCTGCTGTCGCCGACACTCAGGTTCCAGAGGATGCCGTCGCCTCCTTCTTCAGCTGCATCGAGGATGACATTCTTCTCGACTGCATTGTGGCGATATATTCCAGCATTCATGGAGACGACGCTCGAGTTGAAGCGTCCAGTGCTCTTGAACACGGTATGTTGCTTTTGTTTGTTGTTGTACCAATAGGCAAAGCAGTGGTCGTAGAAGCTGCGACCGCCGTGACTGAGGAAGCCGACAGCGAATTGGTCGCTATAGCAGAAGTTGTACCAGTTGTTTTCTTTCTCGTCGATGAAGCCGCAACTGCTTTCGTATTGTTCGTCCGAGTTGTAGTAGAGTGGGTGGATATTGCGTAGGCTATTGCCAGCGGAACGAAGGAGGACACCTATATGCACGCCGCCGATGCGCATGTTTGTCAGGGTGTTGTCGTAGCCTTCTACAAGTACGCCGATACAGTCAGGCTTACAGTTGCCCGTGATATTCGTGTCGGAGATGTCGCTGTCGGACGAGCCGCTGTTTGCTCCGTGCTTAATGTGTATGCCGATAGTTGTGTTCTTGATTGACGTTTGTCGAATGGCGGTTTCACGTCCGCTGTCGATGGAGATGCCTTTTGCTATGCCTCTGCCGTCGATAACACCGCCTTTCAGGTAGTAGTTGCTGCCGGGCAGGGAGATGTTGTTTGCGGCATCTTTGCCCCCGAGACGTATCATGGCCTCTTCGCTGACCCAGTCTTCAGCGGCTTGTATAATGGCGAAGTTCGAGAGTTCAAGTGCGACGCTCTTCTTCGGGTCGGCAGGTGTGAGGATGGGCTTGCTGATGATGTAGATGCCGTCGGGAAAGAAGATGGTGCGGTTGGGGTGTGTGTCGATGATGCGTTGAATGTCGTCGCTGACGTCTTTTCCTGTCTCCGCTTTTATGTAATCGGTAATGACGACGTAGCTTCCCCCGGAGTTCATCTGGGCGAACAGCATCATGGGCAATGCCAAGAGCAGAGTGGTGAGTGTTAGAAACTTGTGGTTCATGGCTTGATATTGATTGTTTTGATGCGTCGAAGCGCTTCTTCGAACTTGTCTTCCTTAGCACAAAGACTGATGCGAATGTATCGACTGCCGTTACTTCCAAAGATGAAGCCGGGAGTGATGAACACTCTTGCTTCGTGAAGAACCTGTTCCGTAAGCTCTTCTACATTATTATATTTGTCGGGAATACGTCCCCAAAGGAACATTCCAGTTTGTTCTGGATCATACTGACAGCCAAGAACTTGCATGATTTCCTCAGCAAAACGACGCCTTTTGGCATAGGTCTCGACATTAGCTTGCTGGTGCCAAAGGTCGGTATTGTCGTAGGCTTTGGCTGCTGCGAGCTGGAGTGCGCGGAAAGTTCCGCTGTCAACATTGCTTTTTACCTTCAGTATCCATTGAACGAAGGTTGCGTTTGTTGCCAACAAGCCTACTCGCCAACCAGGCATATTATGGCTCTTCGACATCGAATTGAACTCTATGCAGCATTCCTTAGCTCGCGGAACTTGCAAAATTGACAGGCGTTCTCCCTCATTTAGGATAAAGCTGTAGGGATTGTCGTTTACCACAATTATGTTATGTCGAAGGGCAAAA
>Ga0310786_10010709_pt1 | contig 11498 bp, 9 predicted proteins | sample AusTroGonzalo_MG_FD_203881 | JGI IMG/M metagenome (GOLD analysis project Ga0310786, IMG submission 203881) | Bovine rumen microbial communities from tropical cattle in Woodstock, Queensland, Australia - Gonzalo_03 (v2) (version 2) | ecosystem: Host-associated > Mammals > Digestive system >... | reverse complement strand
ATAACCGTTCATACCAATCCCCTCAACACTGATGCTCCCCTTGTATTCCATAGTTTGAGGGTTAAAGATATTGATGTAGGGAGAAAAAAGATCAGTAACGTAAGCTTTGTCCTTATATACCTTATATATATAACGTGGGTTGATAATATGATTGGAGCCCGAGGCTGTCAGACGTCCCTTTATTTGAAAAGTTTTCTCGTCCAAGGCCCAGATAACGCCCGAGTTCTCTACGGCTATAAATACCTTTCCGTCAAAGATACAGATGCTCTGCCCTGTATCGCCCAATGGAATTCCGTTCACTCTGCGGAAGATGTCATTTGCCACCTTTTTCTCGGTAGGACTATAATATGACAGAGTACTGTTACCTGCATTGAAGTTACCTTCGCACAAGATGAGCACCCCACCGTCAGCAACTGGATCAACGGGGATAATAGGGTCTGTATCTGGTTCCAACCCGCCTTCGTTACCTTCAATACCAGAACATGCTGCTGTCAGTAGCAATACCAGCAGCAGCATGTATATTTCTTTTAACTTAGCCATTTTAAACATTTAAAGCCGTGACCCAAAAAGGGAAGGCTGTGAAGAAGGCTTCTTACTTCTTAACCACAACGTTATCAATGGCAAAGTAAGCAGGTGTGTTCAGACCATAATCACCCTTATCACTTCCATCCATGGTGAAGCTCAAACTATCTACAGCACCCAGAGCTGTCATGTCTGTAGTATACCATTTATCAAGGAAACCACCATCTTTTGCCAAAGCGACTTCCAACTTACCTGTAACCTGCTGATTCTTGAAACCAGTAATCTCAACATTACAGAAATCCCCGATTGCTTTCAGCGGCTTAGCATAATCATAACCATCACCGTTTTTAGCAACAGATAAGAAATAAGTGGTACCAATGATATCCATTGACTTTATGATACGAGCCTTATTATCAGCAAACTTCATACCTGCGTCACAGAACACAACCACAAAGTTATTGCTTCCGTTCTTAACAGGAACAGCCAACTGTATATCGAAGCTTCTGGGCTCATCTATGTTCTCGTCAATGTAATTACTGATGGCAGAACCGCCTTCAGAAAAGCCATACATACCGCCCCAAGAATTGGACATATAACCACACAACTGAGTAGCCTCGTCACACCAGTAATAGTTCTTGGCATCGGGACCGTAAAGCTGGGGACCATAGTACTGTGGAGCATCAATCAGATCATTCCAATAAGAACCCTCGAAAGTTACAGTCTGAACCTGCTCTTGTTCTGTACCGGGTTTAAAATCTGAATCATCACTTTCACATGCAGTGAATGCCACACCTAAAGTAAGCAGGCATGCAAAAAAGCCAAATTTCTTCATTTTTATATTCATTTAAAGAGTTTTTTATTACGTCCTCGCGTTATAATTCGCCATCTCATGACACTCTTGTGACAGATACTCTGACTTATCCTTCCGGACTCACAGTTGCGGGACAGTTCCAGATTCTCACTGGCATTCCTCTGACATAAAAGTGCTGCAAATATAATATGTTTTAACGAAAACTCCAAATTGTTCCCGTTTTTTTGCGCAACTCATACACATTCAGAATGAATTCTTTGAATATGCAAGCATCTGACTCTTTCTAAAATGAGAAGAAACTGCCGTTTTTCTATGCATTTCGCTCACTAATTCATAAATTTGAACACATCATCGGGCTTACCCACGTTCGGAAATGAAAGAAAACTGCTGTTTTTCTTTGCATTTCGCTCACTAATTTGTAACTTTGCACAAATTTTGACAGTAAAACATAAATTACGCTAGAAAAATGAGCAAATTATTAAAGCCAACAGACTACAAAGCATTGCTGGATTTGAAGCAGACCGAGTTGGCTATAAAAAAAATAAAGGATTTCTTCCTGAACAGCCTGAGCACAGAGCTAAGACTACGTAGAGTAACTGCTCCACTCTTTGTCTTGAGAGGACTGGGACTTAACGATGACCTGAACGGTGTGGAACGTCCTGTAAGTTTCCCTATCAAGGACATGAACGAAGCAACGGCTGAGGTAGTTCATTCCTTGGCTAAATGGAAAAGAGTCACTCTGGCAGAATACAATATTGAACCAGGATTCGGCATTGTAACGGACATGAATGCCATCCGTTCGGACGAGGAGATGGATAATATTCACAGTCTGTACGTTGACCAGTGGGATTGGGAACGTGTGATAAATGCTGAAGACCGTAACATCGCCTTCCTGAAGAAAATTGTAAACAAGATTTATAGCGCTATCCTGCGCACCGAATTCTACATCTGCGAGACCTACCCTCAACTGAAGCATTTCCTTCCTGAGGACGTTTTCTTCATCCATAGTGAAGAGTTGGTTAAGATGTACCCCGACAAGAGCGCCAAGGAACGCGAGGATCTAATTTGCAAAAAGTACGGTGCCGTATTCATCATGGGCATCGGCGGTAAATTAAGCGATGGAAAGGAGCACGACCTTCGCGCCCCCGACTATGATGACTGGAGCACACCTAACGAAGAAGGATTCATGGGCCTGAACGGCGACTTGCTGATTTGGTATCCCATCTTGCAACGTAGCATTGAGTTGAGCAGTATGGGTATCCGCGTGGACAAAGAAGCACTGGAGCGTCAGTTGAAACTACAGGGAAAAGAAGAACGTAAGAAACTTTATTTCCACCAGCGTCTACTGAACGACACATTACCTCTCAGTATCGGAGGTGGTATAGGCCAAAGCCGCCTGTGTATGATTCTGCTACACAAGGCTCACATCGGCGAAACGCAGGCCAGCATCTGGCCTGAAAACATGCGCCAGGAATGCCGGGAAGCAGGAATGACACTAATATAAAACCAAAGAACTAGACGCCCTTAAAGGGCAGATATACCGTTATAACGAAATATCGTAATAACGAACGGCATGTAATAAACAAGAAAAAGAGACCTTAAGGATACCACCCCTTAAGGTCTTTATAATAATTAATCATTAACAACATGTACAACAAACAGACAAGAAAGCCAAAAGCCATCACATGGAAGCAGTTTGCCCACAAAGGCTATTGCGCTTTTGCCAGTCTGAGACGGGAAGTACGCATAGGCGTGCTTAGCGTTGCTACTTTGGGTGTTGCAGCTCAGGCCGAGGCAACATTAGGCAACGTTAGGATACAACATCCCGTTGATGACGTGACAGAAGACGGTAAAGAGATGAGCGAGGTGACCGTGATAGGCACCATGGCACCGCTGACGCAGTTGCAGTCGGCACGAATTGTGAGTGTACTCAGTCGCCAGGACATCGAACAGGCGGGGGTACAAAGTATCAACGATCTATTTAAATTAGCTACAGGCGTTGACGTCCGACAACGTGGTGGCTTTGGTATTCAAACGGACATCAGCATTGACGGTGGCATCTTTGACCAGATAACGGTCCTTTTAAACGGTGTCAACATCAGCAATCCACAAACAGGTCATCTTACCGCAGACTTCCCCGTAAACGTCAGTGACATTGAGCGCATTGAGGTATTGGAAGGTGCCGCAAGCCGCATATACGGCGGACAGAGTTTTGGCGGAGCCATCAACATTGTCACCAAGCATGACGAAGGAAAGACTGCCGAAATAGGCATTCAAGGCGGCAGTTTTGGTACCATAGAGGCTGACGCCCGACTGGGATTCTGTTTCAAAGGCATCAACAACCGCATAAGCGGCGGTGGCGGCAGAAGTGACGGCGGTACCGACAACAGTGAATGGCGTAAAGGACAACTATTCTATCAGGGTGACTACGACAACAACCAGCTAAATATGAACTGGCAGTTTGGCTTCTCAAAGAAAGCCTATGGAGCCAACACATTTTACAGCGCTGCCTACCCCAATCAGTTTGAAAGAAACGAGCGTTACCTGTTATCAGTAGAAGCAGAAACTAAAGGAAAGTTCCACTTTACCCCTCAGGTATATTGGAATCGTACATACGATAACTTTGAACTGATTCATAATGAACGTTTTGGCGAGAACTTCCATCAGACAGATGTTTACGGAGTGAAGGCAGGTGGATACTTCCATTGGCCCTGCGGAAAAACAGCATTGAATGCGGAAATGAGACACGAAGGTATTCTGAGCACCAACCTGGGACAAGAACTGAAACCCGAACAGTACGTAACGGTAAAAGGGGAAGACGACATTTTCTATACCCGTCAGGATGACCGCACAACCGTTTCATTCAACATAGAACACAATATCTTGTTGGAGCATTGGACCTTCTCGGCAGGTTTATTGGCAAGTATGACCACGTGTGTAGACCATAAGTTCCGCTTCTACCCTGGCGTGGACATTGCCTATCGTCCCAACACCCACTGGAAGGTGTTCTTCTCGTACAACAAAGGCTTCCGTCTGCCAACCTTCACGGACCTCTATTACAAAAGCGTTACCTTGGAAGGCAACAAGGGACTGAAACCCGAGAACAATCACTCCCTTCAATTAGGAAGCCAGTTCCGCAAAAACGGCTATTCAGCTATGGTACGCACCTTCTACCATAGAGGCAGCAACATGATAGACTGGGTAATGTACACCCCCGATGACACATACCACAGCGCAGCATTCCAACTGGATAATATGGGTATACAAATAGAGGGACGTTTCGACTTTGACCAGATAACCAGTCGAAATGCATGGTTTAAAAACCTAACAATAGGATATACACACATTTACCAGAAGAGGAACGACGATACAGAAATCTACAAAAGCAACTATGCCATGGAGTATCTGAGGAATAAGTTCGTGGCTACGCTGAACCACAAAATATGGAAACGCCTGTCGGCCACCTGGAGTGTCCGCCTGCAAGACAGAATGGGCAACTACATCAGTAACGAACAGTTGGTAGGCTACAACACCTATGCCACGCTGGACCTAAAACTGCAATGGACAGCCCCGCACTACAATGTGTTCGTGCAAGGGACCAACCTGACAAATAAAAGGTACTTCGACTTGGGGAATGTTCCCCAACCTGGCACATGGATAATGGCAGGAGCAAGGTGGAAGATGTAGAAAAAAGCTTGCTTTTTTATAATTCATTTTGGTATTTTACAGATTTTGCTTAATTTTGCACAAAAATTAAGTGAAAAAATTGAAAAAGATAATCACAATACTAATGGGTGTATGCTTGAGCATCAGTGCTCAAGCATACACTATTGTTATAGACGCAGGCCATGGCGGCAAAGATCCCGGGGCCATTGGATTCTTTAGCAAAGAGAAAGACATCAATCTGGCTGTTGCCAAAGAACTGGGAAGACTGATAGAACAAAACTGCACTGGAACAAAGGTAGTTTATACACGCAAAACGGACATTTTCGTGGAATTACATGAACGTGCCCAAATTGCTAACCGCGCCAAGGCTGACCTTTTCATCAGCATACACACCAATAGTACGGCAGCCGGTCCCAAGGGAACCACATCCTGCGGAACAGAAACCTATACTCTGGGTATGCACCGAGCTGCAGAGAACTTAGAGGTGGCAAAACGAGAGAACACGGTCATAACGCTGGAAAGCAACTTTGAACAGAAATATGAAGGATTTGACCCTAAGAGCAGCGAAAGCTACATCATCTTTGAACTGATGCAGGATCAAAACATGGCTTCTAGCGTCGGATTCGCAAAAGAAATACAAAAACAATTCCGGACAACAGCAGGAAGGATTGACAGAGGCGTTCACCAAGCAGGTCTCTTGGTACTGGCTCGCACCAGCATGCCTGCAGTTCTGGTTGAATTGGGCTACATCAACAATGCCACTGAAGAGAAATACCTGAATTCCAGTGCCGGTGTAGCAGCTTTGGCAAAAAGCATTTACAATGCATTCGTGACATACAAGAAATAAACCATACCAATATGAAAAAAGAAGTCAAAATCGGAATCACAGGAATCATTGCACTCATCATACTATTCCTTGGCATCAACTTTCTAAAGGGGGCAAATCTTTTCTCCTCCACCAGCATCTATTACATTCAGTTTAGTAATGCCAAAGGACTAAGTAAAAGCAGCAACGTGTATGCCGACGGATACAACGTAGGTGTTGTAAGCGACATCATCTATGACTTTGAACATCCAGGAACCGTATTGGTAGAGATAAGCACCATCAAAGATCTGCGCATTCCCAAAGGCAGCAGTGTAAGACTGGATGAGGCCGTTTTGGGCGGATGTACACTAAATATGTTACTGACCAACAACTTGACTGATGCCTATCACCCTGGCGATACCATCCCCGGCTCGGACACACAGGGAATGATGGCCAAAGCAGCCAGTATGATGCCTCAAGTAGAGCAGGTCGTAGCACGTGTAGACACTCTGATAGCTACCCTTAACAAACTGACTTCAGACCCTAACCTACCCCTTATCATCCAGAATGCGGAGCAGATAACAGAGAACTTGAACAGAAGTACACAGGAGCTGAATAACATCCTGACAAACAATGTACCCCAACTTACCACAACCTTTAACAAAGTGGGTGAAAATGCCATCACACTGACCAACCACCTTAACGACCTGAATCTTCAGGCTACCATGGACAGTGTAAACATAACCATAAGTAGCGTACACCAATTGATGAATCAGATTCAAAGTCCAGAAGGGACACTTGGGCTGTTAATGAAAGACCCTGCCTTGTACAACAACTTGAACCATACAGTTCAGAGTGCAGACAGCCTTGTCGTGGACCTGAAAGCCCATCCTAAGAGGTATGTTCACTTTTCCGTGTTCGGAAAGAAAAATTAATGCTATTTAAATTTCGTTCAAATAAAGCTTCATTAGAACTGTATTTCACACAAAACCAAATAAGAAGATATATTCTTGCAAGTTACGTGGGATTCCTCCGCAAAAAATAGTATCATAGTCTTTTTTGCATACAATCTTAAAACACAAATAGTTGCACATTTGCAAGACGGATAGAAAAAAGATATGCATTCCAGATTTCTTTCATAACTGTAAAACAGAAAGTTAAAAACAATTTGTGGCGTTTTAATCTGGAAAAGCAAATTTTGCCATAATCCGAAAAAGGTATATCTTTGCATTCGAAATTTAAATTCTTGCCTAAGACAACACATGACTAATTCACCACACATATTGTGGACACAGTTTCTGGGAATCATCCGGAAGAATGTGAATGAGCAACAGTATAAGACTTGGTTTACACCTATTAAATTCAAGTCATTTGATACTGAGGCCAAGGAGTTAGTTATATCTACCCCAAGCCAATGGTTCTATGAGTATCTGGAGGAGCGCTTCCGCGGGCTCATCCACCTGACCATGTACCGAGTCTTCGGAAAAGACATTAGTTTAATATATGAGGTAGAGGTTGTCAAAAACAGTTCTGTAAAAATGGAAAGCGACGACATACAGCCGATTTCCAAGCCAGAACCCAGTAAACGTCAGGCAAACCAGTCGCCTACCCTAACACAAGCTGTTGGTCCCGCACAGGATTTGGACTCACAACTGAATCCCAAGCAGACATTTAGCAACTTCATAGAGGGTATCAGCAACAAACTGCCTCGCAGCATTGGACAGGCCATTGCAGAGAAACCCAATCAGCAGACCTTTAATCCATTATTTATATATGGACCCAGTGGTGTGGGCAAAACTCATCTTGTAAATGCCATCGGTACCAGGCTGAAGGAGTTGCACCCCGAGAAACGTGTACTATACCTGAGTGCCCATCTCTTCCAAGTTCAGTTCACAGACTCTATACGTCACAACACGTTCAACGACTTCATGCACTTCTACCAGAGCATAGACGTGCTGATTATTGACGACATTCAGGAGATGATTGGCTTGGAGAAGACGCAGTATGCCTTCTTCCACATCTTCAACCACCTGCGTCAGAACGGACGACAGATTATCCTTACGAGCGACCGTCCACCCGTCTCCATGCAGGGAATGGAAGACCGTCTGCTTACCCGCTTCAAGAGCGGATTGTTGGCAGAATTGGAGAAGCCTGAAGTACAATTGCGTAAAGACATTCTACGTAGCAAGATCAAACATGACGGTTTGGAAATTCCCGAGGATGTCATAGACTTTATCTCACAGAATGTATCAAACAGCGTTCGAGAACTGGAAGGGGTTATCCATAGTCTGTTAGCCTACTCTGTTGTCTTTAACAAGGACGTAGACCTAGCATTTGCCCAAAGCATCATACAACATGCTCCCAAGACAGAAGTCAAGGATATCAGTCTGGACAAGATTGTTGAGGAAGTTTCTGTAATATATAATGTAAAGCAGGAAGACATCTACGGCAAGAGCAGAAAGGCCGAGATTGTATTGGCACGCCAACTGAGCATCTATCTGGCACAGATGTGCACCAAACTTTCTGCCAGCAAGATAGGATTGATGATTGGAAACAAGAACCACGCTACAGTCCTGCATAGCATAAAAACCATCAAGAGTCGCTTAACCACAGATACCGGACTAAAGGAACAGGTGGATGAGTTAACAAACAGATTAAAAGGAACCAGATGAACATCAAGGAAAGAAGAACAATCCGCAAATACACTCAGCAGCCCATCTCAGATGAGCTGCTGAATCGCTTATTAGAAGAAGCTGCCAGAACACAAACCATGGGCAACTTGCAATTGTACAGCGTAATAGTAACACGTAGTGATGAAATGAAGCAGAAGCTGGCTCCTGCCCATTTCAACCAGCCCATGGTAACGAAGGCTCCAGTAGTTCTTACCATCTGTGCCGATTTCCGCCGTACTACAGATTGGTGCGAACACCGTAATGCTGCCCCCGGCTACAACAATCTGCTCAGTTTTATAAATGCCGCCACAGATGCCTTGTTGTACACACAGACATTCTGCAATCTGGCCGAAGAAGAAGGCTTAGGCATCTGTTTCTTAGGTACCACAGTCTACATGCCCCAACAGATAATTGATGTGCTGCAACTGCCCAAGTTGGTATTCCCCGTTGCCACCCTGACTATAGGATGGCCTGATGAAGAGCCCGCCCTATCCGACCGTCTGCCCATGAAGTCCTTTGTGCACGCTGAGACCTACCAGCCTTATACCGAGCAGTCAATCAATGAATTTTACGCTTATAAAGAGGCGTTGGAGGAAAACAAGCACTTCGTGGAAATCAACAACAAAGAAACTCTGGCTCAGGTGTTTACTGATATCCGATACACAAAAAAAGACAACGAAATAATGTCAAAAGGGCTTCTTGATGCCTTACTTCGCCAAGGGTTCATCCAACCAGAGAGCAGCAATTCTTGAAATAGAATAATTTTCACCACACTTTGATAACTTTTTGCCGCAAAAATGCTCAAATTGAAGATTTTTTGAGTAATTTTGCGGCAAATTTCAATTTAACACTATATATATGGAAAATTTAGGTATTGGTTTTGAGCTCATGATAGTTGGCATGAGCACAGTATTCCTTATCTTGTTGATAGTTATATGGGGAGGCAAGCTCCTTATCAAGACTGTAAACAAGATTGCTCCCGAAGAAGTAGCAACTCCCAAGAAAGGTACAGCAACATCTGCACCTGTGGACGGAAACACAATGGCCATCCTTCAGCAGGTTGTCAGCCAGATAACCGGCGGAAAGGGTCGCGTTGCCTCTGCAAAGAAGATATAAGAACGGGAAAAGAGAAAAGAACGAAAAGGTAAAAATTCAAGATAACACAAATGAAAAAAGAAGTTAAGTTTAGTCTGGTCTTCCGCGATATGTGGCAGAGTGCTGGTAAGTATCAGCCACGTGTAGACCAGTTGGTAAAGGTGGCCCCTGCTATCATCAGAATGGGTTGTTTTGACCGCGTTGAGACAAACGGCGGTGGTTTTGAACAAGTAAACCTCCTCTATGGTGAAAACCCCAACAAGAGTGTTCGTGAGTGGACAAAGCCCTTCCACGAGGCAGGTATCCAAACTCACATGCTGGACCGCGCTCTGAACGGTCTGCGCATGAGTCCATGTCCCAAGGATGTACGTAAACTCTTTTACAAGGTCAAGAAGGCTCAGGGTACAGACATCACCCGTATCTTCTGCGGTCTGAACGACACACGTAACGTAATCCCCTCTATCCAGTATGCTAAGGAGGCAGGCATGATTGCCCAAGCTAGCCTCTGTATCACATACAGCCCCATTCACACAGTAGAGTATTATGTGAATCTGGCTAAGACCTTCATCGAGGCTGGTGCTGACGAAATCTGCTTGAAGGATATGGCTGGCATTGGCCGTCCCGTTTCTTTGGGTAAGATTGTTGCCGGTATCAAGGCTCTGAAGGAGGACATCGTCATCCAGTACCACTCTCACGCTGGCCCCGGCTTCTGTATGGCTTCTATTCTGGAAGTTGCCAAAGCTGGTTGCGATTACATTGACACAGCTATGTCTCCCCTCTCTTGGGGTACCGGTCACGCAGACATCATCGCCGTTCAGGAGATGTTGAAGGATGCCGGCTTCAAGGTAAAGGAAATCAATATGGAGGCTTACATGGAGGCTCGTACCCTCATTCAGGAAATGTATGACGACTTCCTGGGTTACTACATCCCCGCCCTCAACCACATCAACAACTCACTTTTGGTTAAGCCCGGTCTGCCTGGTGGTATGATGGGTTCTTTGATGACCGACCTCGAGGACAACCTGAAGTCTCTGAACAAGTGGAAGGTTAAGAACAACCAGCCCGAACTGACAACAGACCAACTCTTGGTAAAACTCTTCGACGAGGTAGCATATGTATGGCCCAAGGTTGGCTATCCCTGTCTGGTAACTCCTTTCAGCCAGTATGTTAAAAATCTGGCTCTGATGAATGTTATTCAGATGGAGAAGGGCAAGGAGCGTTGGAGCATGATTGCCGACAATATCTGGGATATGATTCTTGGCAAGAGCGGTCAGCTGCCTGGTCCCGTTGCTCAGGAACTGGTTGATATGGCCAAGGCTGAAGGTCGTGAGTTCGAAACCAACGATCCTCAGAGCTACTATCCCGACAAGTTGGAAGACTTCAAGAAGGAAATGCAGGAGAACGGCTGGGAGTTGGGCGAAGACAACGAAGAACTCTTCGAGTTGGCTATGCACCCCGAACAGTATCGTGCTTATAAGAGCGGTAAGGCTAAGGCCGACTTCGAGAAGGATTTGGCAGAGCGCAAAGCAAAGAAGAACGCTCCCGCTGCTGGTGCCGAACTGCCCAAAACTATCAAGGTAAGTGTAAATGGTCAGACCTACGAGGTAAATATCGCTTACGGAAACGAGGCTCCTGCCGCTACAGCCGCTGCCGGTGCTGCTGTACCTGCTGGTGAGGGAACTGACTTGCTGGCTCCTCTGGAAGGTAAGTTCTACCTGGTGAAGGATAACTCAGAGACTCCCAAGAAGGTTGGCGACAGCATTCAGGAAGGCGACGTACTGGGTTACATCGAGGCAATGAAGACCTTCAATGCCATCCGTGCTGATAAGGCAGGCGTTATCACAGCCATCCTTGTAAATAGCGGAGATTCAGTAGAAGAAGATGATCCTATCTTTAAAATTCAAAATTTATAAATTCAAAATTCAAA
>Ga0310786_10010708_pt1 | contig 11498 bp, 10 predicted proteins | sample AusTroGonzalo_MG_FD_203881 | JGI IMG/M metagenome (GOLD analysis project Ga0310786, IMG submission 203881) | Bovine rumen microbial communities from tropical cattle in Woodstock, Queensland, Australia - Gonzalo_03 (v2) (version 2) | ecosystem: Host-associated > Mammals > Digestive system >... | reverse complement strand
TGCGCTGCTTCGGCCGCGAAGAGCTGACGACGGTGGGTTGTATCTTCACGCTGCCCCGTTTCTCGGGTAAGAATTTTGCGATAGTCACCCACGCCGGTGGTCCTGGCGTCATGCTGACCGATGCCCTCTCGAAGGGTGGTATGCAGGTGCCGCCGCTGACGGGCCCTCTGGTCGACGAGCTGAAGTCGAAGCTGCTGCCTGGCAGCAGTGTGGCCAACCCCATCGACATCCTGGCGACGGGAGGTGCCGAACAGCTGGGACTCGCCATCGATTGCTGCGAACAGATGGACGCTGTCGATGCTATCATGGTCATCTTCGGTACGCCCGGCCTGATGAAGATTTTCGAGGTCTACGACGTGCTCCACAAGAAGATTCAGGAGTGCCGCAAGCCCATCTTCCCCATTCTGCCCAGCGTCAGCACGGCAGGCCCCGAGGTGCAGGAGTTCCTGAAGCGTGGCCACGTGAACTTCTCTGACGAGGTGACGCTGGCCACAGCGCTGACACAGATCATGAAAACCCCTGAGCCCGCCGAGCAGAACGTGGTTATCAACGGGGTCGACGTGCCTCGCATCCGTCGCATCATCGATGGCATTGACACTAATGGCTATATCGCTCCCAACCTTGTCCACGACCTCCTGTCGGCTGCTGGCATTCCTACGGTGCCCGAGTTCGTGAGTGCTGACAAAGCCGAGGTCTGCGCCTTTGCCGAGAATGTGGGCTATCCCGTGGTGGCCAAGGTCGTCGGCCCCGTCCATAAGAGCGACGTGGGCGGTGTGGCGCTGAATATCCGTTCCAAGGAGGTGCTGTCCGCTGAGTTCGACCGTATGATGCAGATTCCCGAGGCTACCGCCGTGATGGTGCAGAAGATGATCAAGGGCACCGAGCTCTTCATCGGTGCCAAGTACGAGCCGCGTTTCGGCCACGTCGTGCTCTGCGGCTTGGGCGGCATCTTCGTCGAGGTGCTGCGCGACGTGTCGTCGGGTCTCGCTCCCTTGAGCTACGAGGAGGCTTACTCCATGATCCACTCCCTGCGTGCGTATAAGATATTAAAAGGTACGCGCGGACAGCGAGGCATCAATGAGCGCCGCTATGCCGAAATCATCGTGCGCCTCTCGACCCTCCTGCGTTTTGCCACGGAGATAAAAGAAATGGACATCAACCCCCTGCTCGCCGATGATAACGACGTCATAGCGGTTGATGCCCGTATCCTTGTAGAGAAATAAGCGCTATCGCGGATTGTTCTCTTCGAATATCGCCATGCGCTCCTCCAGCTGTGCGTACTGATGATCCTCAATAAATGAGGTGCAGACGCGGAGACCCTCCTGGTGTGAGCCGGTGGTGACGAGACAGATGGCCGAGACACCGTAGTACATCAGCTCACGGGCCAGCTCGCCGCTGGTCATGTCCTTATAGCCGATGGTGAAGTAGAATCCGTCGGCCACCGGTTTGTCGAGGTCTTTGTCGTAGACCACATGGAAACCGTGTCTGCAGAAAATCTCCTTCAGCTTGCGGGCGCGATCGCCGTAGACCTTCACCTCGTTGCGGAAGTTGTACTCGCCGTCGCAGGCAGCACGGAACATTGCGGCCAGGGCGTACTGTGCCGAGTGGCTCGTGCCCGACGATAGGGCATAGAGCATACGTGTCGAGAACACCAGTCCGAAGGGCAGACCTTCGTAGCGTGCTGCGAGGTCGTCGAAGTGGCGGCGGAACAGCTTGTCCGAGATACACACCACACCGATACGCTCACCGGCATAGCTGAATGCCTTCGAGCCCGAGATGAGCAGCATGTAGTTGTCCGTATAGCGGGCCACCGTCGGCTGGTAAGGGGGCTCGAACGGTACGGAGAGATCCTGGCGGAAGTCCATAGCGAAGTAGGCCAGGTCCTCCATGATGATGCAGTCGTACTTCGTCGCCAGCTTGCCGATGGTCTCCAGCTCCTGCTCCGTCAGACATACCCACGACGGGTTGTTGGGGTTCGAGTAGACGATGGCACAGATTCTTCCCGTCTTCAGGTAGGACTCCAACTTGTCGCCCAGCTTGTCGCCGCGGAAGTCATAGACGTCGAACGTCTCGTAGGGGACGCCCTGCACCTGCAGCTGCATCTTCTGTACGGGGAAGCCCGGGTCGATGAACAGTACGGTGTCCTTGCCCTTTGTGGCCTGCGAACAGGTGAGGAACGAGGCGAACGTGCCCTGCATACTCCCCGTCACGGGGACGCAGCCCTCGGGGGCGATGTCGACGCCGATGAACGCCTTGACGAAGCGCGAGGCCTGACGTTTCAGCTCTGGATAGCCCTGGATGTCGGGGTAGGAGTGGGCGATGCCGTCCTGAAGCGCCTTGATTTGTGCGTCGACACCCACCCGTGCGGCGGGCAGTCCGGGGATGCCCATCTCCATCTTGATATACTCCACACCGCTCTCCTTCTCGGCGGTGGCAGCCACCTGCTTCACCTCGCGGATGGTGGCCTTGGCGAAGTCCTGAATGCCCATCTTGGCAATCAGTCCGTCGACAATCTCTTTCTTGATTGGAGTCGGTTTCATTTCTGTGCCTCCCTTCCCAGTGCCAGCGCCTTGATGTTGGCCTCGACGATAGCCTCGCCCTTGCGTCCGAAGACGCGGCGGATGGCATCCTCGAGCTTTGTGTACTCAATGCCGAGGGCCTTCTGGGCAGCACCCAGCAGGATGACGTTGGCCGAGCGGGGCACGCCGTTGTCCTTCGCCATCTGCTCAATGTCGATGGTGATGACGTTCGGCAGCTTCTTGAGGTCGGCGTTGATGACGTCCATGTCCGGATAGTTGGGGATGTTCTTGAACGGTGCGCTGCTGGTGATAATCCAGCCCTCCTTCGAGAGGTAGGGGAGGTAGCGCAGGGCTTCCATAGGCTCCATCGAGATGATGACGTCGGCACCGCCCTTGGCGATGAGGTCGCTGGCTATGGGGTCACTCGATATGCGCAGGTTCGACTGCACGTCGCCGCCGCGCTGGCTCATGCCGTGTACCTCGGCCTGCTTGATGTATAGGTTCTCGTTCATGGCGGCTTCGCCGATAATCGTGGCGATGGAGAGAATACCCTGTCCACCTACGCCGCAAAGAATTATATCTGTTTTCATAACTTCAATTCTTCAATTCCTCAATTCTTCAATTTTTCAATTCTTCAATTCTTCAATTCTTCTCAGCCGCTTTCTTTTGTTTCAGATGACGTTGTAATGTTTGCATACACTCACGGCGCGGGATGATGACCGAGGTGCCCTTGTAGTTGATCTCGTCGCGGATGATCTGTGTGATCTCCGGCATGTTCTTCGGCAGGGGAACGACCACCTTCAGGTGCTCGTCGCTCAGCCCCAGGCCGCGGCAGATGGCCTCGAACTTATTGGTGCCGGCAGAGTCCTGACCGCCCGTCATACCCGTCGTCAGGTTATCCGAGATGATGACGGTGATGTTCGCGTTCTCGTTGATGGCGTCGAGCAGGCCCGTCATGCCGCTATGCGTGAAGGTGGAGTCGCCGATGATGGCGACGGCGGGCCACTGGCCGGCGTCGGCAGCACCCTTGGCCATCGTGATCGAAGCACCCATGTCGACACACGAGTGGATGGCGCGGAACGGGGGCAGGAAGCCCAGCGTGTAGCAGCCGATGTCGCCGAAGACGCGGGCGTTGTTGTATTCGCGCAGCACCTCGTTCAGGGCAGCGTAGACGTCGCGGTGGCCACAGCCCTGACAGAGTGCGGGGGGACGGGGAGCCACATCGGCGCAGGGGTCGAAGCACTGTCCGCACTCCATGCCCAGCGCCTTCTTCACGATGTCGGGATTCAGCTCACCCGTACGCGGCAGCGTACCGTCGAGTTTGCCCTTGATGTTCTTGCACTCGCCGACGCCGCGGACGATGTCCTCGATGAACAGCTGGCCCTCCTCAACGATGAGCACCTCTTGGCACTCGCTGAGCAGACGGCGCACCAGCTTCTTCGGCAGCGGGTACTGCGAAATCTTCAGGATGGGGTAGGGGCTTCCCTGGGGGAAACACTCGCTGACGTAGTTATAGCCGATGCCGCTGGCGATGATGCCGAGCTTCTTGTCCTGACCTTCGCAGTAGATGTTATAGGTCGAGTTGGCGGCGTCCTCCTCCAGCTGTTTCTGCTGGGCCGTCACCACGTCGTTACGCTTGCGGGCGTTAGCAGGCAGCAGCACCCAGTTGGCAGCTACGGCGTTGTAATTCAGTTCGTTCTCCTTTCTTGCTTCACTCTTTACTTCAACCACGGCACGGCTGTGGGCCATGCGGGTGGTGACGCGCATCAGCACGGGCAGCTTCTGCTGCTCGGAGTAGTCGAAGGCCTGGGCCATCATGTCGTAGGCCTCCTGCTGGTTCGATGGTTCGAAGGTCGGTATCATGGCAAACTTGCCGTAGAAGCGCGAGTCCTGCTCGTCCTGTGAGGAGTGCATCGACGGGTCGTCGGCCACCAGCACGATGACGCCGCCGTTGACGCCCGTCATGCCGCTGTTGACAAACGGGTCGGCACAGACGTTCAGTCCCACGTGTTTCATACATACCAGGGCGCGCTTGCCCATGAACGACATGCCCAGGGCAGCCTCCATGGCCGTCTTCTCGTTGGTACTCCAGCGGCTGTGTACGCCGCGCTCCTTGGCCAGTGCGTTGCCTTGGATGAACTCAGTAATCTCGGTCGACGGCGTACCGGGATAGGCATACACGCCCGACAGTCCGGCGTGCAGCGCACCCAGCGCAATCGCTTCGTCGCCTAACAAAAGTTTCTTTTCCATGTTCTTATTCTTACTTTTTTTTGCTATTGTTTCCTTTTGGGTTGCAAAATTACTATTTTTTTTCGGTTTGGTGAAAAGTTTGACGGTTTTTTCGTCACTTTGCTATCAAAGATGGCGAAATTACTCCGTCTCGGCAAAAAAAGAAATGAGTTTCTTTGTTTTGCTCTCGACTTTTCGTAATTTTGCATTCGATATGTCACAAGAACGTCTTTGGAACGCAAACTATTGTAAGGTGATGGCGGCTAATTTCGCCCTGTTCTTCGCCTTCTATGTCCTCACACCGCTGCTGCCCCTCTACCTGAAGGAGCACTTCGGTGCCACGAAGGATCTGATTGGACTGGTGCTGTCGGGCTACACGCTGACGGCGCTGCTCTGCCGTCCCTTCAGCGGCTATCTCGTCGACACCTTCCCCCGCAAGACGGTGCTCATGGTCTGCTACACCGCCTTTGCCATCTTTTTTGCTGGCTACCTCGCCGCCTCCACGCTCCTCCTGTTCACCATCCTGCGCACCCTCCACGGCGGGCCCTTCGGCGCTCTCACCGTGGCCAACTCGACGGTAGCCATCGACGTGCTGCCCTCATCGCGTCGTACTGAGGGCATCGGCTACTACGGTATGTCCAACAACCTCGCGATGGCCATCGGGCCCACCGTTGGTATCTTCATCTACCGCTACACCCATAGCTTCGACCTCCTCTTCTGGCTAGCCCTCGTCGTTGCCACGGCCGGGCTGGCGGTCGATGCCACCGTTAAAGTCCGGGAGTGCGGGGGCACGGGGGCTCGGGGGAGCGAGAATAGTTCAGTTCGGGGGCTCGGGGGCACGGAGGCTCGTGGGTGCGAGGATAGTTTAAGCGCTTCCACTGCCCTCGTACCCCCGTGCCCCCGTACCCCCGTGCCACCGATAAATGACCCCCGCACCCCCGTGCCCCCCAAAAAACTCAGCTGGGACCGTTTCTTCCTCGTCCGCGGCTGGCTGCTGGGTGTCAATATGGTGGCCTTCGGCTTCTGCTTCGGCGTGCTGAGCAACTACCTCGCCATCTACGGCAAGGAGGTGATGGGTATCACCGGCGGCACCGGCACCTACTTCATGATCTGCTCCGTCGGACTCATCCTCTCACGACTGCAGGGCGGCAAGGCCCTCCGTGAGGGACGCGTCACCCACAATGCCGCCACCGGCATGTGTATCTCCCTCGTCGGCTACACCTTGTTTATATTGGGCCCCACACTTCTCTCCCTCCACCATCCACCATCCACCCTCCACCTTCCACCCTCCACCTTTCACCTTTCACCATTAATCACCTACTACGCCTCTGCCCTCCTCATCGGCCTTGGCAACGGCCACATGTGGCCCGCCTTCCAGAACATGACCATCAACGTTGCCACCCACCGTCAGCGTGGCACCGCCAACTCCACCATCCTCGTCTCGTGGGATGTCGGCATGGGACTGGGCATCCTCGTCGGTGGTGTCGTCGCCGAGCATCTCGGCTACGCTGCCGCCTTCTGGACCGTCGTCGCCGTCAATGCCCTTGGCGTGGCCCTCTTCTTCTTCGCCACCCGCCGTTTCTTCCTGCGTCGCAATCTCAACGCGACCGTCCGTTAGCCAACGGAAAAATGGGCCTTTCTTTGATTTTACGGCTCAGATTTTTGGTGTTGTGGGAATTTGTCACTATATTTGCAAACGAAAGTGATAATCATCAGACTAACCTAATTAGAAAAAGCCGAAGATATGGAAAGACATTTGACACTCTTTTTGATGATGTTGCTCGTCGGACTGTTTGCAAGCTGCAGCAAAGACGGCACAGAAGAAAACTCCGACAACCCTGTGCAACCAGGCCCTTCCGGCAAGTACTACTGTACGACGGACATGCCCGACGACTGGGTGCTTGGCTGGAGCGACTCCTGGGTCTCTTTCCCCCTCATCACCAATATCGCCGAGTTCAAGGTTACCGTCAGTGAGTCGTGGCTGACGGCCGAGGTCCAGCCGACCGCTGATGCCGGGAAGAAGGAGCTGATGGTTCGTGTCGAGAAATACGACCTCCGCGATGCTTCCGGCAACAACATTTTTGCTGAGCCCCGTATCGCCAAGGTACATATCACCGGCGGTGGCGTGTTCGACCGCAGCGTCAGCATTGTCCAGAACTCGCATGTCCAGATCACCTTGCCCTCGCTGCCCTATGTCGACGCCAACCAGGTCCTCTATCTGACCGCCGACGGCGAGACGCAGGATGTGACTGTTTCGGCCAACTGTTACCGCTGGCGGGTATCGTCAAATGTCGACTGGCTCACCGTCACCGTTAAGGACCGCTCGACGATTACCGTCAGCTCCAAGCCGCGTACCAGTGGCGGGCCGCGCCGTACCTCTGTCAAAGTTTACAACGAAGCCAACGCGGCGAGCGACTTCTGTACGTTCACCGTTGCCGACAAGGATGCTGTGCTGACGGGCAACGACTTCGACTACGGAGAAAGCACAGCATGGGATTAACCAACCGCCAAACATTCAGACTATGAAAAGAAACAGATTCTTCCAATGGTTCATGGCCGCACTGACACTGCTGGCCACAGCCTGCACGGAGCAGGAACAGGCAACCCCTCAGGGCGATCCCGCATCGCTGCGTGTCACCATCAGCGACGACGAGGCCGCCACACGCTCCATCGTCATCGACAATCCGGGCATCAAGCTGGAGTCGTTCTGGAAGGGCAACGACAAGATAGGCGTCTTCGGCACGTCCGCTCAGAACGTCGTCTTCAGCGTCTCGGAGACCAGCATCTCTGCCGACGGCAAGACGGCCGACTTCAACAGCACCTCTGGGCTGCCCCTCGGCACGCTCATGGCCTACTATCCCTATATCTCCAATGCCTCGCAGACAGGCGACGGGCTGGTTCTCGACTTCCCTGCCGTTCAGCACTATACCACTGTGGGCGGCGTTCCCCAGCCCGATTCCGAGGTGTGCTTCATGGCGGGTAAGGGCTCTGTCGGCAACGGCATCAGCTTCGTCAACCTCATGGCCGTACTGAAGGTCGGCCAGGCTTTCGAGTCCGAGACACAGGTGCGCAGCGTCGAGTTCCGCGACCTCAGCGGCGCCCCCGTCAGCGGCACCTTCTCCGTGAGTTTCAACGGCAATATCCCCGAGGCCACGTTCACCGGCAGCGGCACGGTGCTGACACTCGACCTTGGTGCCGAAGGGCAGACGGCCTACGAGGGCAGCCTCTTCAACGTCTTCCTCGTCGTGCCAGCCCGCAACTATCCCAAGGGCTTCGAGATCACCTTCGTCACCGTCGACGGCCAGCAGACCGTCCGTACCATTGGCTCACGCGAGGGTAAGGAGCTGAAGCGTAGTGTGGTCTATCCCGTCGGCGATGTCGTGAGCTATGCCGACGTGCCGGGCATCTCCTACGAGCTGAAGCCTACCACCCAGGTGATGACCCCCGACAAGCTCGACATGGTCACCCTCGTCTCCACCGAGCGGAGCTACGTGCTCACCGACGATGGCAGCAGGGCCGTCGATGCCGCTGGCAACCCCATCGTCCAGCCCTCCCTCTACCTGCGCGTCCATAAGGACATGAACCCGCAGGTCGGAGGCTATCTCGTCTTCAACACCCCCACCACCGACCTGCCCCAGGGCGGCGTCTTCAAGGTTGAGCAGTGTAGCAAGACGACCGACGGCGAGCACTACGAGGTGAAGGCTGTCCCGGAGCCTAACTTCGCCGCGGCGTTCCAGAACCTCGTCATCGGCGAGCCGCTCTACGATGCCGAGGGCAACCTCAATCCCGATGCCGGTGTCGACATCGACATCAGCAACTACGTCAGGGAGATACGCGACGGCGACGGCAACCTCGTCAGCACGCGGGCCATACCCACCTACGACAGCAACACCGCCGAGGCCATTACGCGTAGCGCCTCCAAGCGCGCCCCGCGGACACACACCTACACCGCGCCGCCGCTGACGCTGAGCATGGACGACGGCGAGCACTGCACGTGCGACGTGTCGGCACAGATGTCCCTCGGCATACGCATTGCCGCCGGAGTCATCGGCGGCGAGCTGCAGTATATCTACACCACCGTCAACCCCAAGTTGAAGCTGAAGACCACCTTCGGACTCTATGGCAAGGTCGAGAAGCAGAAACGCCAGCACCTGCTGACGCTCTACACCACGGGCATACCCATCGGCCCCATCGTCGTCATACCCGAGATTACCTTCGACATGCTTGGCGGCGTGGGAGGCGAACTGAAGTTCACCGCCTCCACGACGTTCAACTACGACCTCGGCACCTACGGACTGGCTTACAACAAGGGCGACGGCCTTACCTATCGTCACACCTGTGCACCGCCCGAGAAGGATGATGGCTTCACGCCCCAGCTCGGCACCGACCTGACAGGCTCTCTCTATGCCTTCGGCGGTCTTGGCATGAAGGTCGGACTGTCCGTCTATGCCATGTGCTCCCTCGGTGCCGCTACCGATGCCAAGCTCACCTTCGGCATCCATAACGACTACCTCAAGGGTGGCGTCAAGCTGGCGCTGACCCCCGAAGTGGCCATCACACCCTACACGGCCGTGCTGGGCGGCAAGCTCTCCAAGCTGTGGAAGGGACTGTCCGGCAAGATCGAGTTCGACCCCATCTGGGAGCGTTACATCATCCCCAATATGTATGGTCCGGGAGCCCAGCTCGACATGAAGACCATCGGGCCCCGTTCCGTCAAAGTCGTTGATGAGAACGGTTTCGAGTCGAGCATCAGCGGACTGGAAATCCCCACCGGTGCCGACATTGGCTATGACATCATGCTGTCAGGAAAACCGTTCACCGACTGGAATGTCGTGGTGAACGTCTATGAAGGCTCCAGTTACGAGTACCTGTGCAACATCTTTGGTACAAATAGCCAGTTCCGCAGTTTATATGCGGCAAACGGCATCCTCCATCTCTACGATCCGAACGTCTTCATAGCCAAACCACGATTCGTTAGTTCGGTGAAAGTTGGTGATTACACCACCAACGACGACTCGCTCCGTATAGAAGGCCATATCGACTACCCCTTCGAGTCGGGCGTAGCCTATGCCGTAGTGGCGGGGCTCGAGTACGGCTCGACAAGATATCCCGAGATAGGCCCCAAGGACACGTATATCGGCAGCACCCTTTACAACGGTCTATTAGGCAGAATCTTCTTCTGGCCCAACCGTTCCGACGGCGATCCCTACTAAGGCGTTACTCTTTGATTACGCTGTTCCAAAAAATAAGTTTTTTCTAAAATATTTGGTTCGCTCGCAATTATGTATTAAATTTGCGACGAAAAAAAAGAATACAATTATAAAGGCGTTATGGAGAATTATCGGACAGACACCTACAAAAAGATACATTTCGCAGTAATGGCCATTGAGGCCAGTGCAAAGAAGGCGCATCTTTCTGGTAAGGAGATGCACGACCGTTTGAAGCGTCAAGGCTTAATCCACAAACGCCTATTGCGCCACTACGAGCAACTTCATACACAAAGTCTCGAATGGGTTACTGACGATACCCTTGAGACGCTGCATAATTGGGAACAGGAAGAAAAGGAGAGCGGAGTATGTTGACATTATATCATGGTTCACAAATGTCTGTTCCTCAGCCTAAAGCAAAAGCTGGAAGAAAAAACTTGGACTTTGGCCCAGGATTCTACTTAACGAAAATAAGAAAACAGGCAGAGGATTGGGCTGTCGTAATGGCTGGTCGAAAGGGTCGGAATGCAGAGGCCGTGTTAAATACTTTTCTATTCGATATGGAACGGGCTGTCGCTGAGGGCGTTCGAATCAAGTCGTTTCCTACTTATGATTTAGAGTGGTTAGACTATGTCGTTGCTTGTCGTCGAGGCAAAGATTATTCCGGCGAATATGACATTGTTGAAGGTGGCGTTGCCAATGACAATGTAATCGACACCGTTGAAGACTACGAAAAAGGTATTATTACAGCAGAACAAGCTCTGGGACAACTCAGATATAAGAAGGTAAATCATCAACTTTGCATTCTTAATCAGGCTGTGATAGACAAATATCTGACATTTGCCGAGAGTATTATCTTAGAATCAGAGGAGGACGAGTCATGAGAGATGCAGTACTTTGGAGAAAACAGAGCCATATCATTATGATGCTGGCTGATACGCTTAAGATTGATGCAGAGCAAGCGTTAGACCTTTTCTATTCCACTAAAACCTATCAGCAATTGTCAGACCCCAAGTACGGTTTGCAGCTCATGAGCGACCAATATATTGTTGATGATGTATTAATGGAGTTGAAGTAGCCTCCCACTCATTTTGTTATTCCGTGCTGTGAAGAACAATAATCTCCAATTTTTCGCTGCTCCAAAATTAGAAACAATTCATATTTTGCAAACGAATAAAACAATAAAACTATGGGAATCATTTTATCAATCGTTATTGGATGTCTCGCTGGCTTCTGTGCCGGCAAGTTGATGAAGGGTGGTGGCTTTGGCCTCATCATGAACCTCATTCTCGGTCTCTTCGGTGGAGTCCTTGGCGGCTGGCTGTTCTCGCTGCTGGGCATCGAGTGGGGTGGTCTCCTCGGCCAGCTCGGCACCGCCATCATTGGCGCCGTCGTCATCCTCTGGATCGCCTCGCTGCTGAAGAAGTAGACACTCCTTATAAATAACGTATCGATGTAGCGCACCATTATTTGCAATTGTCCGCAGCTATTCGAAAAATTCGAATTCCGTCGGACAATTGCGATTAACAGGGCGTTTGGAGGG
>Ga0310786_10010707_pt1 | contig 11499 bp, 8 predicted proteins | sample AusTroGonzalo_MG_FD_203881 | JGI IMG/M metagenome (GOLD analysis project Ga0310786, IMG submission 203881) | Bovine rumen microbial communities from tropical cattle in Woodstock, Queensland, Australia - Gonzalo_03 (v2) (version 2) | ecosystem: Host-associated > Mammals > Digestive system >... | reverse complement strand
AGCAGATCGTTACTCTTGGTAATAATAGAGTTGAGGGGATTACGCAGGGCATGGCTCACGTTGGCCAAGAACACCGTTTTGATATGTTCGGAACGACGGGCACGCACAACCTCCTTCTGCAGCAAGTTCAAATAGTATTTACGTATATAAAGGTAACCTACTGCAACCAACAGCAACAAAACGACAATAAGTATTATCTGCAAAATCTCCATAGGTGTAGTAATTATATTAATCTGTGTGCAAAGATACGAAAATAATCAAAAAGAAATGAGCAGTTAACGTTTGTTAACTGCTCATTCTTCAACTTATGCGATATCTATCTGTCGGGATAGCTTAACTTTCTCTTCAACCACCTTAGGCAACTCTACTGTAAGAACACCGTTCTCTACGCGTGCCTTGATGTCTTCCTTTTTCACATCCTCTGGGAGTATCAGTGTCTGTTCGAACTTTGAGTATGAGAACTCACGACGCAAGTAGCGTGTGTTCTTATCCTCCTCTTTGTGTTCCTGCTTGCTCTCCATCTTGATAATGAGGTTACCCTCGTCATTGATGTGAACATTAAAATCCTCCTTCTTCATGCCCGGTGCTGCAAGCTCTACTGTGTAGGCCTTGTCGCTCTCTTTTACGTTAATAGCTGGTGCGGTGTAATTGCCTCTTGGAACGAAATCTGTGTCGAACAAGTCTCCAAACACACTGGGAATCCAACTGTTACTTCTCATTACTGGCATCATAATTTTTACCTCCTAATTCTATTTTTTTAATTGATGAAACATGTTATGAACTTTGGTACTAAATAACCGCGTTCATCATGCTAAAGGCAAAATAGATGCCGAGGCTACTCTCTATGTCATAATGACAGAATTTGCTGACAGATTGTCAGTGCAGAAGCTACAGTAGGTACACCCGAGATGACTACCGAACGCTTGCCACTACCCTCACGGAAGTTGCATTGGCGTGGATTATTAGACACATAATGCAAAATGCGACCAAAGGCTTCGCTCTGATAATAAGGACTGTCATCACGTGATACGAAGTAGAAGTACATCTTCTGTTGTTTCAACATAATCTTCTCTATTCCCAACTGCTTACCAGCCACACGCAGAGGGACTACCAGAATAAGTTCCTCGCTAACGTTGGGGATAGGACCAAAGCGGTCTATCAGACGCTTGCGATAGGCATCAAGCTGAAGATCGAGCTGAGTACTGTTTGCCAGATTGTCGAGCTCACGATAGAGCAGCATGCGCTCAGAATCACTAGGCACATACTGATCGGGGAAGTACATCTCAATATCAGAATCAAGGGCGCAATCATCAACCCAAGCTATGTTACTTGTATCATCCGCATGACTATTCTTAGGAGAATCATCAGATTTGCAGGAAGCCGAAGCTGCAGCAAACTCAGGCTCCTCGTTTTTAAGCTCAGACATAGCCTGATTGAGGATTTTCTGATAGGTCTCATAGCCCAGATCAGCAATGAAACCACTCTGCTCGGAACCGAGAAGATTACCTGCACCACGAATATCAAGATCCTGCATAGCGATGTTGATGCCAGAGCCAAGATCGGAGAAATTCTCGAGGGCTTCCAATCGGCGGCGACTCTCTGGATTGAGCGCCGAAAGTGGCGGTGCCAGCAGATAACAGAAAGCCTTACGGTTACCTCGTCCCACACGGCCACGCATCTGGTGCAGGTCAGAAAGTCCAAAGTTATGGGCTCCATTAATAATAATGGTGTTGGCATTAGGTATATCGATACCGTTCTCGACGATGGTAGTAGAGAGCAGTACGTCGTAATCATAATTTGAGAAGTCAAGGATAATCTTTTCGAGTTCCTCGGGTTTCATCTGTCCGTGACCTATACAGATACGTGCATCGGGCACGTACTTCTGAATAATTTCAGCAATATGCTCCAAGTCGGCAATACGATTATTGACAAAATACACCTGGCCGTTGCGACTCATCTCAAAGTTCACAGCCTCTGAGATAATCTCCGGACTGAAGGTATGTATCTCGGTTTGTATAGGATAGCGGTTAGGCGGTGGCGTCTGGATAACGCTGAGATCGCGTGCACCTACCAGTGAGAACTGGAGGGTACGAGGAATAGGCGTAGCCGACATAGTAAGTGTATCGACAGAGGTCTTCATCTGGCGCAGTTTTTCCTTAGTAGAAACGCCGAACTTCTGCTCCTCGTCGATAATGAGCAAGCCCAAGTCCTTGAACTTAACACTCTTACTAATCAGACGGTGTGTACCAATAATGATATCAATCTTGCCATCAGCAAGATCCTTCTGTATCTGAGTAGTATCTTTCTGAGTACGGGCGCGAGTAAGGTAATCTACTCGCACAGGCATATCCTTGAGTCGCCCAGAGAAGGTACGGAAATGCTGATATGCCAATACAGTAGTAGGCACCAGAACCGCCACCTGTTTGCCATCGACAGCAGCCTTAAATGCAGCACGGACAGCCACCTCGGTCTTACCAAACCCCACATCGCCACAAACCAAGCGATCCATGGGGCGAGCACGCTCCATATCAGCCTTAACGTCCTGCGTAGCCTTCAACTGGTCAGGAGTATCCTCATAAAGGAATGAGGCCTCTAACTCATGCTGCATATATGAATCGTGACTAAAGGCAAAACCCTTTTCGCGGCGACGCTTAGCATAGAGTTTGATAAGGTCGCGGGCTATCTCCTTGATATGTGCCTTGGTGCGCTCCTTAAGACGTTCCCACTGACCAGTACCAAGACTCGACAGTCGAGGTGCCTCGCCATTATCATGTCCCTTGTATTTTGCCACCTTGTAGAGCGAATGAATGGAGACATAGATAGAGTCGCCTTTCTGGTAAATCAGTTTAATCATCTCCTGATAACCATCGCCTTGAGGCATGCGCACCAAACCGCCAAACTTCCCCACACCATGGTCTACGTGGACCACGAAGTCACCAATCTCAAACTGTTGGATTTCCTTGAGTGTGAGAGCCATCTTACCGCTACGGGCCTTATCGCTCTTGAGGTTGTACTTATGGAAACGGTCAAATATCTGGTGATCGGTAAAGAAACATACCTTAAGATCATCGTCGATAAAACCTTCGTGCAGTGTTTTCTCTACAGGTGTGAAACGGATCATACTCTGTTCGCCTTCAGTAGCAGCACGCTGGGCGAAGATATCCTTGAGACGTTCATTCTGTTTAGCGCTATCGGCAAGAATATACAGCTGGTAGCCTTGTTGCAGATAATTATCGAATGCCTGAAACAGCAGTTCGAAATTCTTGTGGAAAAGCGGCTGTATGGTGATGTTGAAGCGGATAACACTGCAATCAGGCACAGAGGCACGATGGCCGAACTCTATACGGCGGAAGTTCTCGGCCTGCGACATAAACTGCGGACCAGTGACAAGCGGCATGCCTTCCTGGAAACAGGCATCGATGGCATCGCGGACATACAGGTAATCTTTAGTAGCAATAACCATATCCTCAGGCAGTAATGAGAGGAAGGGTTCCTGAGCGGCATCGCTTGCCTCAAGTTCAGGAACTATCTCTACCCGCTCGCGCGTATCGAGCGAGAGTTGATCTTCTACTTGGAAGGTACGGACTGAGTCGACATCGTCGCCAAAGAAATCGATACGATAAGGATACTCGCAACTATAGGAATAGACATCGAGAATAGAACCGCGCAAAGCGAACTGACCAGGCTCGTAGACGTAATCGACCTCGGAGAAGCCCAGATCGCGTAACTGACGCACAATTTCACCTACGGGCACCAACTGTCCTCGTTCAATGATTATTGTTCGCGAAGAAAGCGTTTGCTTAGGGACAACCATCTCAGCAAGAGCCTCTGGGTAAGTAACAATATATAATTGACCATTGACCGATAATTGAGTCATCACCTCGGTGCGGAGAATCTGCGAAGCAGAATCAAGCTGTCCATACTTAATAGCACGGCGATAGCTGCTTGGGAAGAACAACACCTGACGTGTACCAAGAAGTTGGGTGAGGTCGTGGTAGAAATAACCAGCTTCCTCAGCATCCTGAAGGATGAAAAGTATGGGTGATGAACATTTGGCAGCCAGACTACCGAACAACATCGGGGCACTGGAAGCCAACAAACCCTCAAGGAAAATCCTGCGAGCAGAGGAATTTCCTAACTCATGAGCCAAAGCTGGCACCTGTGGCAACTTGGCGTAAACTTTCTCTAAATCTTCTAATTTCATTGCGAATCGTTTGCAAAAATACAAAAAAATCATGTAATTCGTGTAATTCGTGCCAAATTTTCATTATCTTTGCAGCGTTTTAATTAGAAAAGAAATGAATCAGAGTGATAGTATAGTCATTATACCTACTTATAACGAAAAGGAGAATATTGAGAAAATCATTCGTGCGATATTCGCCTTGGAGAAAAGTTTCCACATCTTAATCATCGATGACGGTTCGCCTGACGGCACTGCTGCCATCGTTCGCGGATTAATGGCCACTGAGTTTGGCGGCAGACTATTTATCGTAGAGCGAAGCGGCAAACTGGGACTGGGCACCGCCTACATAGCAGGATTCAAATGGGCGCTGGAGCACGACTATGAATACATATTCGAGATGGATGCCGACTTCAGTCACGATCCTAATGATTTGCCACGCCTGTATGCCGCATGTCACGACGAGGGTTACGATGTAGCTATCGGCAGCCGTTACGTATCTGGTGTAAACGTGGTAAACTGGCCTATCGGACGTGTGCTGATGAGCTATTTTGCTTCAAAATACGTAAGGATCGTTACAGGATTCAGTGTTCACGATACCACAGCAGGATTCAAGTGCTACAAGCGTCGCGTACTACAGACGATTGAACTGGACAAGATACGCTTTAAGGGATACGCCTTCCAGATTGAGATGAAGTACACCGCTTATAAGATTGGTTTCAAGATTAAAGAGGTATCAGTCATCTTTGTAAACCGCAGAGAAGGCGTCAGCAAGATGTCGGGTGGCATCTTCGGTGAGGCATTCTTCGGTGTGATGAAACTACGCTGGGACGGTTGGACAAGAAAATACCCCAAAATAATTCAAAATTGACAATTCATAATTCATAAGACAAAATCACTATGCTTAAATTACTATATAGAATATATCAATTAATAATCTGCTTGCCTGGAATTGTGCTGATGACTATGATCACAGCATTCGAAGTTGGTATTGGCACAACACTTGGCAACGGCCATTTCTGGGGCTATTTCCCAGGACACATGTGGGGAAAGATTATTTTAAAAATGTTCCTGATACCAGTAAAGGTCGAGGGACGCGAGAATCTGGAAAAAGACCAGAGCTACGTATTTGTAGCCAACCATCAGGGATCATTCGACATATTCCTGATTTATGGACATCTGGGACGTAACTTCAAATGGATGATGAAACAGCAGTTGCGCAAGGTTCCATTCTTAGGCTATGCGTGCGCTAAAAGTCATCAGATATTCGTTGACAAGCGTGGTCCAAGTAAGATTCGCAAGACCTATGAGGATGCTCGCGAGATTCTGAAGGAGGGCTACAGCGTAACCGTATTCCCAGAAGGAGCCCGTTCGTTTACAGGTCACATGGGGCAATTCAGAAAAGGTGCGTTTGCACTGGCCGACGAGTTGCAGCTACCAGTGGTTCCATTGACTATCAACGGTTCGTTCGACATTCTGCCACGCATGAAGGGATTCAACTTCGTGAATTGGCATCCCATGACACTCACAATTCACCAACCCATATATCCCGTAGGACAAGGGCAGGAAAACGTTGACGCCACTCTGCGTCAGGCATACGACTCAGTGATGTCGAGTCTCGACCCAAAATATCAGGGATTTGTAGAGAATCCAGATCAATGATAGCTCGTGCACCATATTTGTTCCTTATGCTGGTCATTATACCCGATATATATTTTGACCTGCACTACTGGCGCCACAAGCCCCCGTTGTCAAGACGTATTGTCAACTGGGTACCTACCATGATACTGATAGCTTACACACTGAAACTGACCTACGAAACAGAGTTCATCCCCGCCGATTCGAACTCGCTTTATATATACCTGCTGCTATTAGGATTGATAGCCATACCCAAATGGGCATATATGCTATGCTCAATGGTGGGCTTAGCATTCAGTAAGTTATCAAAGCCCAAACGCGGCAAGGTAAAGAACTACGGCAATCTGGTAGGAACCATCGCTGTGATACTGATATGGTATGTAGTAATATATGGTGCATTTGCAGGTTTCGAGAAACTCGAGGTGAACCACCAGACGTACACATCAGCGGATATACCCAAGGCCTTTGACGGCTATAAGATAGTGCTCTTCTCAGATGCGCACGTTGGCACGATGACAGGCGATAGACAATGGATGCTGAAACGTGCTGTAGACACGATTAACGCCCAGAAAGCCGATATGATAGCTTTTACCGGCGACCTGCAGAACGTCAAGCCACTGGAGTTGCTGGAACATAAGGAACTCTTGCGCTCATTAGAAGCCAAAGATGGTGTGTACAGCGTGCTGGGGAACCACGACTACGATAAATACATGCACCCTACTGACGAGCGCAAGATACAGCAATGCAAGGAGACTATCAAATTAGAAAAAGAGATAGGCTGGAACCTGCTGCTGAATGAGCATAGAAAGATCTACAGAAAAGGACAGTTTATTACCATAGCAGGTATGGAGAATGATGGTGACGGGAAACGTTTCCCACAGCGTGGCGACATTAAGAGAACTATAGGTCATACCAAAGGATTTATACTGATGCTGCAGCATGATCCCGACTCGTGGCGCAGAAAGATTATACCTGATGGAAGATCGCAACTAACCCTAAGCGGACATACGCACAACATGCAGTTCTCGCTGTTCGGATGGAGCCCCATGTCGGCACTTGGCAAGGAAATTAACGGATGGTACAAAGAGGGCAATCAGTCGCTCTTTGTAACAGCAGGTTTGGGTGCCCTCATCCCATGGCGCTTTGGCGCTACAGGCGAAATCGTAGTACTGACACTAAAGAAACAATAAAACGCCACATCTCTCACATCAACTTTTGCATCGTTTGACTCGAGTATTTTGTTCCCCTTATTGGAACCGTTTGTTCCCAGCTTGGGAACAATTCATTCCCAACGTGGGAACAAGTCATTCCCAAGCTGGGAACAAAAAAGACACAAATTGCTGTCAACATTCACAGACGAACACGCTCGCTTTGGCCTGCGTGGCTACCTTTATAGCGGCTGCGAGTTGCATTGAACTTCCAAGAGACATTGATGCCGATACGACGAGAGTCTTTGTATTCGCTATACTGGGTGCGGATGTTGATGCCGCCGTATGCCGTGCGCTCCGTGTACTGCGTATGCAAAATATCGTTGGCGAGGATGGCAACGCTAAGACTCTTATTCTTCAAGAACTGTTTACTAAGCTGAAGATTTATGAATCCAGTGGCTTTGGTCTGACTGGGTCCCGACTCATAATAAGGTGCGAAGCTGCCTGAGGCATTAAAAAACCATGAGTGAGGAAGTGTAAACGTATTGTCGAGCGTGAAGTTGGCAATCAATCCATTCCATTTGTGCGTAATTCCTAATGGATATACATCATCATTACAGAAATAGAAATCTGTCGAATAATTGAGTTGCCAAATACCGAACTTAGGGGTAAAATTCAGCGTCAGGCCATAGTACTCCTGTTTGGGTGTATTGCGATAGTCCATGATTACTACACCTGGATGATTCACGTCATCGTAGGCAGTCTGGAAAGAGCGGATGCTGTTCTTATAGTATTGATAAAAGGCCTCTACATAAAACCACTTCCATGATGAACTCCAAGAGATGTTGTGTAACGTCTGCGGTTTTAGGAATGGATTACCCGTGTCGTACTCGTATTTGCTGCGGTAGTTGACCGATGAGGACAGTAGTCCGTAAGATGGATTGCTGCGCGAACAGTGATAGGACAATTTATGATGCCATTTCTCTGTTCTATAAGATGCAGAAAAGCGTGGAATTAGCACGGAGTAGTTTGGACTCATCTCGTCATTTCGTTGTCCGTCAACATCGTAACAATTGTACTCATTCTGCCAGCGAAGACCTGCGTTGAACGACAGTTTGCCCAGCTGTAGGGAATAATTAGCAAAGAGCGACCAGATGGATGTCTGCTGCTGGATGTGACTGTCTGATGAGAATCCACTTTGTATGAAGTCGTGTGTACGGTCAACTAAAGAGACTTCTTCACCGAAAGTCAGTTCACCATTCGATACAGGGGCTGTGATGACCAGTTTCTCTGCCAACAATTGGTTCTTGGTTTTCGTTTGGCTATTAACAGAAGTTGTGTTTTCTGTTCCGCCATCCATATCCTGCACAGACTTCGCATCATAGAAATCGGCACTAAAATCAAGGTTCCATTTCCCGATGTTACCAACATAATATGTATTTATAGCATGTGTCATGCGAGGTCGGGTTAACGTATTGGTGATACTATGACCGCCATCCACAAGCATCCCGTCTTGCCACGTCTGCTCATCCATCTCTCTAAGAGTAGTGCTATTGCCTATATAGTTGAAAGCAGTATAGGTCAGACCAATTGAGTGATTATCATTAATTTCCCAGTTCCATCCAAGGTCGGCAAAGTAGTATTTCATTTTGTAGAGCCAAGATGCTTCTTTATGATAGTCCCATACTGAAGATGCTTGTAATTGGTCGTTAGCGGTTGCGTCGATTCGCGAATTTTGATCCGTCAGATAGCCACGGACAAAGAAATCCATACCATTATGCAGACGATAGTTTAATGCTGCATTTACATTACCATAGTACTCTTTGCCTTGTCTGTAGGATGTAGAGAAGTTGCCGCTCCAGCCTTCACCCGCCTTGCGCACAGTTTTCAGTCGTATAACTGAAGTGATGTCTGCACCATATTCTGCGCCAGGATTAGTAATAATCTCTGCCGATAGAATTTCATCGGCACGAAGACGGTCGAGTTCTTGTATATTGCGCACCTTTTTATTATTAATGTATATTTCGGGTTTTCCATGACCTGCTATCTCACCATTGCTCATCATCAACGGCAAATGAGTGAGCATTTCGTTTACGGAGCCGAACTGCTCCAGAACCGTACCTTGAACGTTGACCACCAATCCCTTATCTGTGGAACTGACCAGTCTCTTGGAACCTTTAACTGTTACCCCTTTAAGCGTATAACTATCTGATTTCATCTGGATGCTGCCGATATCGCCCACTTCGCAGGTATGCCAGATAGTCTCGTAGCCTATAAATGAACACTTGACAATCACCCGATAGGCATCTGTAGGAATCACAAAATCGCCTGCCTCATTGCTCACACCTCCGCCAATAAGAGAGGAATCGGCAGGGTTGAGCAGTGATATATTGGCATAGGCGAGTGGTTGCTGTTGCTCATCAATCATTCGGCCTTTCAAGTGACGTTCTGTTTTGTGGGTACACTCTACGAAATACTTCTCACCGTCTCTGACGATGTGGACGGGATAGAAGCCAACGACCTTTATCAGGGCATCGCCAAGGTTGAGGTGCTCTAATTTACAGGTAACGGTGAAGTTCTCCAAGTCGTTATAGACGAAAGATATCTCGTGGCGATTCGTGGCTGCATTCAGGTCTTCGAGCACACGGCTCAACGACTGATTCTTGTAGTTACGTGTTATTTTCTGCGCTTGGGCCATGCTTACTACTGCGCACAGCAGTAGTAGGATATATAGTTTTCTCATAATGGTTTTATGATATCATCAGGGTTTCACAATCAGTTTGTCGTCCTCGAGTACAAGGTTCACGTGGTCGAAATGGTTCAAGTCGCTGACTATGCTCTCCAGTTCATCTTTCCTCTCCCACTTATAATAGAGTCGCAAATCATGGGCCTGCGCGTTCTGGATATCAACCACCTTATTATAATATAAGGCCAGTTCACTAGCCACCTCGTCAAGCGGAACATTCTCGAAGATGCGAGTCTGCGGGATGCTATCGGTAATTTCCTCTATTGATTGGGTTGGCCTTTGTGGCTGCTGACTTAAAACCTGCGTTTCCTGAGGCTGGGATTTCATATTCACTCCTACATTGCTTATGATATGAATGGCAGCATATGCAATGCCAGAAAGCATCAGCACACCAATAATGTTGGCAGCAACGAGGTATTTCTTTCCCCTCCTGAGTAGGAAGGTTGTTCGAAGGACGGGGTGGTCTGATGAGCCGTTTGTCGCATCTGCAACTTCAGCCTCTGCAAACACAGCATCAGCGCCTCTAACCATCTGCTCGTACAGCTGACGGCACTCCTCGTCAGCCATCTGCTGGCGTATCTCTTCTTCGGTGTAGCGCTCTGGATGATCCTGCATCTCTAAGAGTCGCTGTAATTTCTCTTCATTTGTCATGGGTTGAATCTGTTTTTGAGTTTGGTAATAGCCTGCGAGAGATGTTTATAAACGGCGGCCTCGCTGATGCCTACCTGTTCCGCTATCTCACGGTACTTCAGCCGCTCACCATAGTGCATCCGGAATACACGTTGGGTCTGTGGCGTCAGTTCTGTCTGGATGAATTGCTGGTACTGTTGGAACATTTCTTCCTCTTCGTCACGATTATCCTCCTCGCTGTCATCAAGGGGCAGGGCTCGCCTCATGCGTTCCTGCAGTTTCATCCTTTTCAGGCGGTTCAAGCACTCGAAGCGCACGCTGCTTCTGACATAGGCAATCAGTTTTTCGCCCTCGGGCAAGATGTCTGTCGCCATCAAGTGTGCCATCACATCACTGACAGCATCACGGGCATCTTCCTCGTCGTGCAACAGAATGCAGGCCCTTCGCAACAGTTCCTCGTAGTGCAAGCGGTATAACTCCGCCATCGTTTTATCTCTCTTCAGCATTTCTTCTTTGTCTTTTTACTTATAAGACAATCGAATCTAATTTTTCCCAACCCCAACAAGGAAGGAAAATTCAAGAAAAGTACAAATTGCCAAAAGAATAGCCGCCATTTCCTACAGATTTGCTGCCAGGAACTTGCGAACTACTTCTATGGGAAGCCCACGGCGATGGGCGTAATCCTGCAGTTGGTCTTCGCCGATTTTGCCGATTGAGAAATAACGGGCTTTTGGGTTCGAAATCATAAGACCAGATACACTTGCGTGGGGCTTCATCGCACCACTCTCTGTTAGGCGGATGCCTATCTGCTTCATATCTAATATCTCATCGATGACAAAGTTCAAACTGGTATCGGGCAACGAGGGATAGCCCACTGCAGGACGAATGCCCTGGAACTTCTCTATCAGCATATCATCGATGCTAAGATTCTCATCCTTGGCATATCCCCAATATTGCTTACGCACCTGCTCGTGCATCCGCTCGGCAGCAGCCTCAGCCAGTCGGTCGGCCAGCAACTGCATCATCATCTTCTGATAAGGATCGGCATCGAAATCAGTCTCGAAACCATGCGAAACAGATGTTGAGAAGAGTCCTATCTTAGATGATACTGGCGAGATAAAGTCGGCCAGACATAGGTAAGGTGGACGTCCCTGTTG
>Ga0310786_10010706_pt1 | contig 11499 bp, 13 predicted proteins | sample AusTroGonzalo_MG_FD_203881 | JGI IMG/M metagenome (GOLD analysis project Ga0310786, IMG submission 203881) | Bovine rumen microbial communities from tropical cattle in Woodstock, Queensland, Australia - Gonzalo_03 (v2) (version 2) | ecosystem: Host-associated > Mammals > Digestive system >... | reverse complement strand
CTATTCTTGTATGAAATAGAAAAGGTAAAATTTGATTAGGATCTGCTAAGGGAAATGATGTTGCAGGTGCCGTTTCAAAGGCTACTAATGAGGCTTATAAAGCATTATTTCAAGTTCCTGTTACAAAAGGAGATACAGTTCCTTATGCATTAACTTATAAGTACAAGACTTGTAAAGTAAGATTACTTCCTGCTTCTGAGGGTACTTGACTTAAGGCTGGATCTTCAATCAGATCAGTTCTAGAATTGGCTGGATATTCAAATATCCTTTCAAAGATGATTGGATCTAACAATAAGTTGAATAATGCATTGGCTACGATTTTAGCTTTGGCTTCTTATAAGCACGCTGATTATTTCTCATCTTTACGTACAGTTAAGGCTGTAGAGAATGATGAAGTAGAAGCTGAAGAGAAAAAACCAGCTAAAAAAGCTCCAGCTAAAGCTGAAAAACCAGCTAAGGAGGAAAAAATAGAAGAAGTTAAAGAAGAAAAGAAACCAGCAAAGAAGGCTGAAAAACCAGCCAAAGAAGAGAAGGTAGCAGATAAAAAACCAGCTAAAAAGGCTCCAGCAAAGAAGCCAGCTGCAAAAAAAACTGCAAAGAAAGAGGAAAAATAGTTTAGATTTTTATTCCTGTTAATTGGTATTGATCATGAAATTGCATCAATTAGAAAAAAGTAAGTGATTTAAAGATAAGGCACGCAGACTTGGAAGATGAAATGCTTCTAAGGGTAACTATTCTGGTAAATGACTTAAAGGTCAAAAGGCTAGAAGTGGAAGATCTGTTAGACCATTCTTTGAATGAGGACAGACTCCTGTAGTTATGAGAATGCCTAAAGCTAAAGGATTTAAGAGAGCTGATAAATGGATTGATAAATATGTAGTTATCAATGTTGCTACTCTTGAGGCTGATGCTGCTTTTAGTACAGAAGTTAATAAGGCTGTACTTAAAGAAGCAGGATACATTAAGAGTATTTCAGATTTGGTTAAAATACTTGGAAATGGAGAGCTTAAAAAATCTCTTAACTTCACTGGAATCGAGAAGTTCACTAAATCTGCAGTAGAAAAAATAGAAAAAGCAGGAGGAAAGATTTCATAGTCTTTCTTTCTTTGTTTTATGTCCTCATATTAGAATCTGATGAAAAAATTTATGAGAAAAGTAAAGGAAATTGTTTCCAACAAAACTATTATGAAGAAAGTTTGGTTTACTGTTGGGATTTTAGCGATTTATAGATTGTTGATTTTTATACCAGTACCATTTGTAGATATTTCATCTGTGATAACATCATCTTTGGATGCATGAGCTGCTGGCGGATTTGGATATTTGGTAATGCTGATGTGAGGTGCTTTGGAAAACTTTGCTATCATAGCAATCTGAGTGTCTCCTTATATCACAGCATCAATCATACTTCAGCTTTTAAGTTCTGTACTTCCTTCATTAGAAGAATTAACAGAACAGTGAGAAGTTGGTCAAAATAAGATTAATCAATATACAAGATTGTTAACTGTGCCTATGGCATTCTTACAGTGAATCTGAATGACATATTTGATGAATTCAATGTTGGGAGGAAATGCTGTAGCTACAAACTTTAGCACAGTATTATTAGTTGCATTTGTACTTACTGTTGGTGCAGTATGACTTATGTGGCTTGGAGAATTGATTACTGAGAAATGAGTTTCAAATGGAATTTCATTATTGATCTTCGCTTCAATCGTTTCAGGAATATTCCAGAAATGATACAATAGTCTGACGGCAGGAACCAATTGGTTATATGTATTATTGTTCATGATAGCTATTGTATTGGTACTTATTATTCTTTCAATATTCATCCTGAAATCTACTAAAGAGATTCCTGTAATCTATACTAGAAGTGGAAAGGTACAACAATCAAGTATTCTTCCTATTCCAATGAATCCAGTTGGAATGGTGCCTATTATCTTCGCGATGGCTTTCGTCTCATTCCCATATTTGTGTTTCCAATTATTACACAATTTTATGCCAATGAATGAGAAGATAGCTAGTATATCTAATTGGGTGGAATTACATTTGAATATATATTCTACACAACCAGGATGGTTAGCAATATTATGTTATGTAATATTGATTGTGGCTTTCACATTCTTGTATGCAATGATTACATTCTCACCAGATAGAATATCAGATAATATTCAGAAGAGATGAGGATATGTTCCATGAATTAGACCATGAAAAGCTACTGCAAAGTATGTAAATGGAGTATTGATGCATTTATGTTTGTGGTGAGGACTTGGATTAGCATTAATTGCATGTTATACTTATATATTCAATTGGATTCCATTCCTTCAAAATATTGCAACTGCACTTGGAGGTTTACCAACTGTAGTTACAGGATCTGGAGTAATCATCATCGTTTGAGTGGTTCAAGAATTGATCAATAAGATTCAAACAGATATGGTGATGAAAAGATATGAAAAGTACTAGAATTCTGAAATAGAAAATCTCTCCTGTAATGGAGAGATTTTTTTATAAATAATTTTTTTTAGAATAATCCTAATTGTTGAGGTTTTTCAAAGTCTTTTTTCATTTCAGTTAATGGTTTTTCTAGTCATTTAATTCAGTATTGGTTGCAGATGATATCGATATATTTACTTCAGTCAAAGCTGAACCTGAAATCATCTAACTGGGTTTGAGATAAGTCTACATTGGCTAATTGAATCATTTTTTTGGAGAAAAATGCGTCGTCTTTTTGGCTTCCCAGCATTGATGATTCAGTATTTTCTAATTCATCCAAATGATCATAAATATTTTCAATAGTTCCATAATGTTGAACTAAACTCTGAGCTTTTTTCTCTCAGATTCATGTCACTCATTTGATATTATCTGCACTATCTCATAGTAGAGATAAATAATCTACGATATATTGAGGCTCAAATCCAAACTCTGCCAGGAAGTCTTTTTTCTGATATGGTAAATCTTTTACAGGATCGACGATGAAAACTCAATCTGTTAGTAATTGCTTCAAATCCTTATCAGCAGAATAGATATACATTTCTAGGTCTGGGTTTTTATAATGGTTGACAAAACTGGCTAAGACATCATCAGCTTCGTATCATGGAGCAATCTGTGATATGATTCAGAGTTCTTTTATTATGTTTTGGATAATTGGGATTTGAGACAAAAAATCATCATCCATTTTTTTTCTAGTGGCTTTGTAATCTGGTGCTAATTCATGACGAAATGTTTTTTGTGGAGCATCCCATGCGATTGCGATGTAATCCGGCTTCTTATTGAGACGTTTGAGAAGCATACGCAAGAATCAATATACAGCGTTAATATTCTGTCATTCAGCGTTTCTTATCTCTGGAAATGCATAATATGCACGGTATAAAAAGGCAAATCAATCGAACAAAAAGAAGTTTTTCATTACTAATGATGTGTGTAAAATAATTATTTGATTATTTCATCGAGTTGTTTGTGTAATTCTTCAAGATTTCAGTCGTTATTGACTACGTAATCAGCCATTTTGATGCAGGCGTTGATATTTTGTTTACTTGGATCTGAGTTTTCACTTTCTAGGCGTTCTTGTTCTTGGAATTTCTCAAAAGATACAAAATCTGAAGCACTTTTTCTAGCTATAGCTCTTTCAAATCTGAGTTTTTGATCAGCATTTACGGCTAATAAAATAAAATCAGAATTCTTTTTTAGGCTTTCAACTTCTCAAATTGCACGTACTGATTCTATGATTGCATCTTTACCATTTTCTTGAGCCTGAAGAAAAAGCTGGTCAGTAATATAGGATGGTCAATATTTTGCACGTAAATCATTACCGACTTCACGCATAGTATCTCTATCTAGAGGTAGTCATCTTTTTTCGATTTCTTGAGTTAAAAATCAACGTACTGAATAATGAGCAAATCATTTTTTTTCTGTGAGATAATTTACGATTTCTCATTTTCATGCGGCCTGTGGACCAGTGATTCAGATGATTTTCATGAGATGAGTGATGAAATAAAATTTTTATCAGCTTTTTTATATAAATTTTGTATTTATAAACAAATAGAAAATTTGGTTGGAAAAACTTATTCACATTATTATAAATTATGCGGATTTAGTTTATTTAAAAAGCGTATGCTATACTTTGTACCAACGCCAATTTGAAATAAGGAAGATATCACTTTGAGGGCACTCAGACTTTTGAAAGAGATAAATGTATTGATATGTGAGGATACAAGAACAGCAAAGAAGTTGTTATCTATGTATGATATTTCTACTGTTTGAAAAGAATTTTATTCAATTACGAGTTTTACATCACAAGGAAAACTGTGATTTTACGCCAAAATCTTATCAGAAAATGATGCTGTAGTAATTTCTGAAGCGTGAACGCCATGATTATCTGATCCATGAAAATCTTTGGTGCAATTGTGTAATGAAAACAATATTCAGTTTTCAGTGCTTCCATGAGCAAATGCGTTAGTTCCATCTATTGTGGCTGCAGGATTTGATACGACAGAGTTTATGTTTATATGATTTCTTCCTCAAAAAAAATGAAGGCAGACTGCTTTGAAAGATATGATGGAAAGAGAAAATCCTACATTCTTTTATGAGTCAGTGCATAGAATGCCAAAGCTTTTGGAAGAATTAAAAAGTCTGAATTTTGATTGAAAGATATTTATTGCTCGTGAGATTAGTAAAGTGTTTGAGCAATTTTTTACGTGAAGTCTAGCTGAATGTGAAGAAATTATTAAATCGTGAAAAATGATTATTAAAGGTGAGTTTGTAGTCGGAATTAAAAGTTAGGATTTTAAGTAAAACCCCTCGGTTAAATCCGAGGGGTCTTGTTTAATCTTGGTCAATATTATTATCATTAGAGGAGAGTAAAAACTCTTCCTCATCTTCTCTGTAGAGTACGTATAAATGCTTTTCGTACTGGAATAAAGACCATACATTGTCGTGGTTGTCCTTGAATACATAGAAAGGATAGCGATTTTCTATGTCTGCTTGGTTTGGAAACTTGCAAACTAGTGAGAGGGTGTCATTCTTGGTAGATATGATGATATCACCAGGTACACTTTTCTTTGCATCCTTTAAATGTCTAGGGAACTTTTTACAAACCAATTGTTCGCAGGGTTCTAGTTCCATCATTCTTTGGTAGAAGATTTCAGCTCTAGAATTGTAGCATAAAGATGCCACAAAGAGGAACATTGACACTATCAATGTTACCTCAAGTATTAGATACCTTTTCATAGTTTAATTTATGTTTATATTCTATATATATAAAAAATTACACGAAAGTCAATACATACTGAAAATTCTGATTTCTCTTGTTTTTGCGATTAAAAACTATAAGTTCTAATCAGTTTATTTTTGTATCAATAAAAAATGACATTATTAGAACAAATAACAGAAGATTATAAACAGGCAATGAAAAATCACGAAGAAGTGAAGAAGTTGGCTTTGAATTATTTATTAGCTCAGATAAAAAATAAGAAAATTGAATTACGTGCGGATCCTACTGATGATGATGTAATTGCGGTTATCAAAAAGGAAATTAAGTCGTTAAATGAAGCTTTATTATTTCTAGAAAAGGCAAATAAATCTGATGAAATTGCAGTAGAGACTCAGAAAAAGGAGATATTGGAGTCATATTTACCAGCAATGTTGTCTAGAGAACAAACTGAAGCTTTGATAGATGAAACAGTGGCTAAATTATGAATTACTGACCTCAAAACTCAGAGATGATTGCTTATGAAAGAATTGATGGCAGAGCATAAGAGTGAATTGGACGGAGCAGTAGTAAATGATATTATTAATTCTAAATTATAATTCCGATTTTTATCTTTTGTAAACTGAGATTTTACGTATGACTAATACTGAGAAACCAATAACTGAGAAACAAGCAATGAAGAAGAAACTGATGCATGATTTGATTGAGTTGTTTATATGACTTGCTCTGTTATGAATGTGTTATGGATATATTCAGACACATCCAGCAGAAAAGATTAGTTTTTTTTCATGATATAAGGTTATTTACCAGCAAACTGAGATATTTTTTCAGAATTTGTTTGGTAAAAATTGAGATTTATTGAAACAGAAGTATAATCTGGAGTCATACTATCAGGTAATGATTACATTGTCAGAAGAAAAACCTTGTATAGATCCAGAGGTAGTTGAGGATTTGCATAATACTTATGAGGCTTTACAAGATGAACATAAAAATACACTTGAACATAGATTGCATTATTATGTGGAGAAACAGTATGAATTTGATGAAATATTAAGGAAAGATTGTTAAATTAATTAAAAAATTATAAAAAACGGAAGATTAGGGATTCGAACCCTAGATTCGTGTGAACGAATACACGTGTTCGAGACGTGCGCCTTAAACCGCTCGGCCAATCTTCCTTTTTTGTATATGGAATATATAAATTTTGTGTAAATTTTCAATTTTTATTGAAAAACTCCTCGAAAGAGGAGTTTTTGTAATGTATTGTATAAATTACTAAGCTGCAGCGTTTGGAGTTGGTTGTTGAACATCTCCAGGTTGAACTTCAGGAGCTGGCTGTTGAGGAGCAGGAGCTGCTGGTTGAGAAAGATCAACATCAGATTCGCTAGGCATATTTAATGGAGAATTTGCTTGATCCATAATTTCTTGGTTTTCCTTATTTGAGAATCCAGACTTAAAGTTGTCCCAGATTCCAGTGAAGAATCCTTTAGCTTTTTCTCCAGTTTCTTGTAAAGTTTCTTTAGCTTTGTTTCATAAATCTTGAGCTGATTGAGTTACTTTATCTGTAACATTTGTTACAGTTTGACCTGCTTGTCCAGGAAGAACAGATCCAACAACATTGTTAAATCCATCTTTAACTACGTTTGTTGCTCATGCTGCGATGTTTGTAGCAGAATCAAGAGTACCATTTACTACTGATTGTCCTGTATTAACTACACTAGATGCAGCATTTCCAACTACATTAGTAGCAGTTCCTACTGTTCATTTTACAACAGCAGTTCCAGATTCCATAACAGATCCTCATGAAGTGATATTTTGGAATGTTTGAGAAAGTCCATCTTTCAAATCATCTCCAACTCATTTAATTCATGAGATTGCAGTTTCTGAAGTTTGTTTTAAAGTGTCTCCAGCAAATGCAACAGTATCTTTTACGGATTCTACTCCTTGTGAGGCAACTCATTGAATTGAATCAACTCATGCTTGTCCAGCTCATTTTAAAGTTTCAACTCAACTACTTGCAATATTTGTGACTGTGTTTGTTCCGTTTTGTAGAATAGAACCAACACTTGAATTTTCACTTGGTTGTTGAGGTTGTGCTCGATCTGGAACAATAGGTTGTGCTACAACTGGTTCAGCAGCAACTGGTTCTGCGGCAACTGGTTCTGTAGCAGGTGTAGCAACTTCTGCAGATTCTGCTGGAGTTACAGGAGTTCCTACGTTTTGTTCGTCTTGTGTTTGTGTCATAATTTATATGGTTAATAAAATAAACCTAATTGAATTATAAATAAAAAAAAAATAAATGCAAATTTTTGGGGACTTTTTTTATTTTATATTTTTTCACTTGTATAAAATAGGTGAAAAAGTAGATTAAAATCAGATTTATAATGGTTATTTCGATGCAAGAAATAGTTTATGAATGAACATGATGAGATAGAATTGATTCACGATTGAGTGGCCAATTTTCATATTCTAGAAATTTTTTTCATCATATTATCGAAAGAGGAGGAATTCAAGTGAATGGAAAGGTAGTGAAAAAATCATATAAACTTAAATCTTGAGATAAGGTTGGAATCGATGAATTGGAACGCTATTTGTCACCAATAATTTTGGATGAAGCGGAAGAAATAGATATTCCAATTATTCGTGAGGAAGAAGATTATATTATTCTGAATAAACCGAAATGAGTTTTGTCTCATCCAAATAGTATTCGAGATGCGAAGAAACCGTCGGTTGTCGCATTTCTTTATCAGCATTATAAAGATTTACCTAGTTATGGAAATTTTATTAGGGCAGGATTGGTTCATAGATTGGATAAGGATACAGATTGAGTTATGATTGTGGCGAAAACGGAGAAGTGATTACAGCATTTTAAATCTATTTTCCAAGAAAAATCAGAGTCTTCTAGTTTAGAAGAAAAAGAATCTACACCATTACAGAAATATTATCGTGCAATATGTGAAATTAGTCCAAAGTGAGCAGAATTTTTGGATGAAATGAAAAAAAAATGATTACCATATTATATACAGGAGACAGTTATCGCAAAAGTTCCAAATTGTACTCCAAAAATGTGAATTACGAAGGTTCTTGATTTTGAGGAAATCGGAGATTGACTGGTAAAAATGCAGTTGCAGATTCTTACATGAAGAACGCATCAGATTAGATATCATTTATCTAATCATTGATTACCAATTCAGTGAGATTATTTATATGGACGTGAGGATGAAAATATTCCAATGCAATTAACTGCATGGAGACTGGAATATTTAGATATAGACTGAAATATGCAAATTGTAGAAATATAACTTGACTTAATTTTAAAAATATATAAAGTGAAAAGTACTGCTGATATTGGCAGGAATTTTTTATCCTTTAAATTATGGCAAAAGAGAATTGGGGATCTGTGTTCCCCGGAGTGAGGAAGTGCGTTATCGCTTCCCAGTTTCCTCTAGAGACGACAGAGGAACAAAAAGAAGAGGCATTTGTTAGTTTGGTGCACATCTTGATGAACAACCGAGTCTTTCATTCTACTGGTAAGTTTTATGACTGTAGGGAGAGAGCTCTGGACTATTTATTGGATGTGATGCCCCGTCTAGAAGAAGATGAGATTCAGCTTATCTTCTCCGATGGTAATCTGTTCTACAAAAGGTTTTGTTTCAGTCCGTCTAAGAAGACAGGTTCGTTGTACAGTAAATTCAAGAAGATGGGAATAGATTTACAAGATCGTTACAACGATATATCCGTTGATAAAATATTTCGGCGGTATTCTATGGAGACTGGACTCTCTCCTTATGAGTTATCTGAGACTTCGGAGGTGAACAATTTTTTGGAAGAGATTGAAGCGGAACCCAATATGCTTCTTGTAGCGACAGGTTTCGATCAATGAACGGTTGCCGGTTAAAGGTTTAAGGTGTGGTTTATCCACACCTTTTTTTATTAATTTTAATACTTGACATTATTGAGATAATTTGTATAATATTTGTGTTTATATTGGATGGAAAAGTTATGAAAAATTTGAAGTCAGGCTTATTCATGTTTATTATATGACTTTGATTGTCTGTAAATTTTTCATTTGCAGGAAATCCATTTGTTCGAAATTTACTGTGAACTCAGTTAGAAATTTGATTGAGCCAACGTTCAAGTTTTGGAGAGCTTAGAAATTGAAAAACTGTAAATTCATTAGTATTACAACAGGAAGTGGCGAGTCAGAATAATTTTGATTTAATTTCTCAATTAGATAAAGCTAAATCTGAATCTGAGAGGTTATGAATTATTAATCAATATATTATATCACTGAAAAATACTATATCCAATGGTAAGAAATTATGAGAGTATGAACAAACACAGGTAGATTATTATAATAATGAAGCTAAGAAATGTGAGACTCCAATAAAAGCTAAAAATTCAGAATTTTCTAATGCAGTAAAGAATTATGATTATGAAAAAGCTGAATCTATAGCGAAAGAAATAGCAGAACTTCGTGCATGTATAGCCAGAAATCAGGTTTATGCAAAGGCTCATGCATCATATGCATCATCATCAGAATCAGTAAATAATCTTCAAAAGAGAGTTGATTATTTATCTCAGAATAAGGAGAAGATCGCTAAATATTATGAAATTTTAAAACCAGATTTATTGAAAGAATTGTATGATATTTCCAAAACGGTGAAGAATTTTTAAGGAATGAATTTGGTTTGATTTTTGTGGAGATTATAATATAGTCAAGTAGGTGAAGTTTTTTATGTTGAAAAAGTTGTAAGGACTATGGTCTTTTTGATAACATTCTTTATGTTAGCACTATTCTCCACATTCTTTTATTTTATAGGATTGTGGTATTTAGCATTGTTGCCAATTGCAGTGTTTATTTTTATGTTATCACATTGATTAAAAAATATTTTTACTGGAATAAAGATAGAGATACTTTGGGAGAAACGAAGTCTGATTTTGATTTGGCTGGTTACGATGATATGAATTTCGTGAATACTGTTCTTTGTGTGAATCCAGGAAATTTCTGTATATCTGATTTTACTCATTCTGAATACATTTTTGTGGTTATGATCTCATGTATTTAGATATGAAGATGGGAAATTGATATTTGAAATATGAACATGGATTATGGCGATAATTATACTATGAACATCGTTATTTTCATGATGATTCTATGTTTTCTGTGAGGTCGGATCGTTATTGGCGTGTTTGATGCTATGAATTTATTCGTTCTTGCAATTCATAATATGAATTTTCTATGAAAAAGATGAGAGGTGGAGTTATGAGATAGTATTATTATGAATGCTGGTGTGTGTGGGAGGAATCGTTACATATTTTTATCCAGCAGAATGGATTTTCCCTCTAGCATTCTTTGCACTTTCTCTTTTGTTTGTATGAATATATATCGTACAGCATTGGGAGATGCCAGCGAAACAAACTGCAACTATTTCAGTGCGTAGAATATTAGCAGGAGAGAGAATATTCAAAAAATTAAATGTTCCAAAACGAAAAATTGTACTATATGAATGGTTAGAAAAAAGTCCAAGACGATTTGAACGTTTGTTTGAGATTATCAATCTCGGACTGCTGATTTATTTACTTTTCTTTTTCTTCTGGTGAATATTTACATCGTCAGAGATAATATTGAGTTTGTGGTATTGGATCTGAATTGCATTATTCTTGATAAATACTTTCTTACTCAAAAGAATCTGATATGCGACAGATGTGTCTAGATTTGCAATGGCTTTAATCGCGAATTTTGTACTATATTCGATTCTATTGATAAGTGGATCGAGTATTGAATGAATATTGCCATTCTTGATAGTTTGGTGATTCTTGTGTCAGATTGCGTTATTCTTTGTAGATCGTATCAATATAACGTTATTTGGAGATAAGGACTATGTTTATTGGACTATCGTTACATTTATAGCGTTTGTATGTAATATAATATTATTATGTCGTGTTGAGTTGCCAACGCAATTCCTATTCTCATTGATATTTGTGTATATCGGAATAGAATTATTATTGATGTATTATATTATTAAGTTCTTAAACGAGAGAAGAGAAGCAATGGAAAATGCTGAATTGGAAGAAAAGAGAATTATTAAAGAGTTATGAGGTGAAGATATTGAAGACGAAGAATAATAAATTTTATAAATCTCTAAATAATATATGATAAATAATGAGAAAAATATGAAATTTTTTTGTTGTAGAACTCCAACTTTTGGTGAAATTTTAAGGAAGTGGGATTATGAAATAGAAAATGCTGATGATAAAATTAATCGAAGAACTTGGAAAGATGAATTTATTGGGTA
>Ga0310786_10010705_pt1 | contig 11499 bp, 8 predicted proteins | sample AusTroGonzalo_MG_FD_203881 | JGI IMG/M metagenome (GOLD analysis project Ga0310786, IMG submission 203881) | Bovine rumen microbial communities from tropical cattle in Woodstock, Queensland, Australia - Gonzalo_03 (v2) (version 2) | ecosystem: Host-associated > Mammals > Digestive system >... | reverse complement strand
CATCAATCAATACCGGGGTCACTTTGAATCTGACCTTTGTGCCTTCAGACAAACCCGCAGGAGCAAGATTTATCGCCTTTGTGAAGCGAGTGTCGGTATTAGGCTGAGTGACGGGGCACGAAAGACTACCAGCCTCACTTTCGCTCTCACCAGAGACGGTGTAAACATCGATATCAAAACGGCTCATCTTGTTTGTATAGCAGGGCGCGATGTGCCAGGCAAGCGTGAGCGACGTGCCACTCACCTTGGGAAGAGGCTCGAACTGCACGATCTTCTGCGGACGGAAGCCCGTCTCGAAACCAGCAAGCGTTCCCGAAAATGTGCCTTCCGTGACGGCGGTCTTTAAGTTATCCCAATAGGTCGCGTTGCCATAACCCAGATTGAGGTTGATCCAATCCACCTCGTTCGTTTCGCCGTAGTTCTCGATTGCGTAGCCATCGATAACCATCTGGTGGGCCGCGGTATTGATCTGGATCGGTGAGCCCCAGTCTAGGTCGGCCTTGATGGCATTCCAAAGGTTGGTGTAGCCGTCGGACGAGTAGGTCATGACTTTGCCGCTTTCGTACCAGTAGTTTTCGGCCTCCGTGATAAGCCGACTCACGCCACCTGAACCACCCGGCTTGTATCCCATGCCAGTCAAAGACTGCGCCCACAAAGAGAGCCATGCCGCATTGTAGGTGGCCACTTTGTCATTTGCCCAAGGCGTGGAGGCGTTTGCCTCATCGGTGTAGTTGGCCTTTACCTTGTCCCAATCAAACGGCACGAGTCCGTTCGGACGGATGACGAAATCGCTATAGTTGAACTGCGCGTCCCTTACGCCATGGGTTGACTGGCGGAACTTCTCATACCTGTAAGGCCAACGCCAGTAGCGGAGTTCCTGTCCTGCAGCAGTTGCCTTGCAGCCGCAATAATAGTTATAGGGCGAGAGATCGTTGTAGGGGGCTGTCTGATGCCATGTAGCGCCAAGCAACGGCGCGACGTATGGCGTATAACCTGTCCCGTCAGTTCCAGTAGGCTTCGCGCTCAACAACGTGCGCTTCTTGGCGACGGGTGCGGTGTACTTCGCCCAGTCGGCATTGTCTTCGAGAGATTCGTCGGCCTCCTTCGTTTCGACCATCGTGCTGTCGGCCGTGAGCTTCGCCGCGAACGGCGAGCCGACTTCCGGCTCGGCGAAGTCTGCGGGCGAAAACGAGAGTATGGGCGCGCACTTCGTTGAGCCCGCGATCTCGATGTAGCCGGACGGCTCCAGCGCGACGATCCAAAGGTTGCCCCATGCGGTGGCGGACGCGACCGAACGGTCTGGCAAAAGACGTGCGCCAAATCCGCCGGGCCTGATGAAGCCTTCGGCGGCCGCCAAGGCGGTCTCCTGCGAAACAGTTGCCGCGACGGCAGGTTTCGCGACGGTACATATCCCCACCGCAAAAGCGACAAGCATTCCTGTCTTTTTCATTCTCGCACTCCTTTGTGTTGTGATTCGCGTTTGCCTAGTTTCTCGCGGCGAGCCACGCGCAGCCGCGCGCTGATTGATTCGCCGCGCTTCATGTCCGGCCATGCCGTGACGAGCGCGAAATCGTCGCCGGCGACGACGGACATTCCGTGCGGACAGTCGCAGGCGTAGGTGCCGGCGGCGCGCGGCAGGACGATTCCGAATGGGTGGACGACGTGGACGTCTTCGACCTTGTCCTCGGCGGCGCGCATGTCGGCGAGCGCAGTCAGCGTCAGCACTATGTCCGCGCCGTCGCGCCTTGCCGCGAGCCGCGCGTTCTGCGGCGCTCGCTCCGTCTCAAGCCTTGCGTCCAGCGCCGGGTCGCCCCAGAACGCCGTCCCGTCGCGGTCCCACATGCGCCCCTTGTGGTTCACGCTGTCTTGCGGCGTGAGCGCAAGCTTGCGCTCAAGGTTTTGCCCCGCGAAGTACCACGCCTCTGACGCGGTCGCCCCGCGCTCGGCGAACTGCGCCAGCGTCTCCCATCCGATTTCGCCGAACCATGTGGTCTTGACGTAGCCCATGAACTGCACGACGCGGCCGTATCCGATCAGCGCCGCGGCCATCGAGTCGTTGTCCGCGTAGTCGCCGATGAGGCAGTTCCCCGCCGCAATCCAAACCTTGTCGCGCTTTGGCGCGGCCAGGCGCACGGACGCCGCGCGCGCGGCGGCGTCAGCCGTGGCCTGCCCCGTCGTGTAGTCGATGAGCCGCGCGTCCGGGAGCGTCATGAGCTCGCCGCCGCGCGGGACGATGTTGCCGGTCGAGAAGGGCATCTCCAGGTTGCGCTGGCTCGCGTGGGAGGACGTGGCGAGCAGCTCCGGGTCGAGCTCTTCCCAAGCCGCGGCGAATTCTGCCGTCGTGTCGCCGCGCATGATTCGCGTTGCCTGCGGCGCGCCGGCGCGCTTTTCGGCAATGGCGACGGGACGGCTCGGGAGCGCGTATTCCTCGCGCTTCGATCCCGGCGCATACGCGTCCGAAATCGTCGTCGCGTTGTCGTATGGACCGAAGTCGATGCCGGTGGTGGTGAGCGCGCTTCGCGGATGCACCGGATTCGCAAGGGCGAGGCGCATCGCGGCGTCCGCCGTCGGGCCGGTGACGATGCCCCACACGGCGTCGTAGTACGGATCGTCGTCGAGCGACTTCATCGCCGCATGAAGGGCGGACACCGTCTGCGCGCCTGCTTCCTCTGGCTTGACGACGAACGCGACATAGCGCGGCGCAGGCGTCTGGCCGCCGGTGCGCAGCGCGGCACGGGCGTCGGCCGGATTCGCGACGACGACGGCGCTCGAGAAGGGTGCCTTGGCATGCTTCGCCGCAAGTGCGTCCGCGACGGCGCGCCAAGCGGGATCGGCGTTGGCGGATTCGGAGACGACCACCCAATAGGACATGGCGCGCGGGGGATGCGAGGAGTAGGATAGCCCCGGTACTTCGCGTGGATGGTCGCTTGTCCCGAGAACAGGCGCGAATGTGCCGATCCATTTCCATCCGCCATTCTTCGGCAGAGTCATCTTGACGTGGTTCTCGCCTTTCTTCAGGTGGATCGGCGTCGGCTCGCGGTACCAGTAGTCTTCGTCGACGAGCGGCGTCTCCTTCGGATTGCCGCCGACTCCAGGATGCGTCCACTTAGGCGGCTCTATCTTGCGGCCGTTCAGCTCCACTGTCGCTCCATGCTTGTTCCACTCGCCGAGCTTCGGCGTCGGGGCGTCGCGGCTACGACCGTCGGAACGCGAGAAGCCCGTCATGCCGATCCACGCGCCGCAGTCAATCTCTCGTTCGCTCGTTATCCACGTCTCAAGCGTCACAACGCCGCCATTGCCAGGCGCATACGCGCTTGCGGGGAACCAGAAGTGCCGCGGATAGATCGTCGCCTGCGGAATGTTGTCTCCCAATACGGCGCCTTTGTCGTCAGTCATCCGCCAGCGCATCTGTGCCTGCGCGACGTATGGGAAAGGATGTCGCAACCCATTCAAAACCTTGTCGCGCTGCGCGATCGTGCGACGCTCGAGATCGGCCGCAAGCGCAAAGCGCGGATCGTCCGGCTTCGGCAGCCGTGCATAAAGCGCCGGCTCGTCTTTCTCGCGCCCGCGCCAGAAGTTGTCCGAAAGCAGCACGATGGCGGGATAGACGGCGTTCATCCGCACGACATCCTCGGTGTCGGCGATCGCGTCGTCGTGCCACACGCCGATTGTCGCGCCGAGCTTTTCGTCCTTTTCGCCCCAACGGCACGGCTGTTGGTATGCGGCGACGGAAAGAAGTTCCTCGGGATCGACGTGGTTGATGTAGTAGCTGTTCTGCGAGTCGATGTACGGAGTCTTGTCGCCGCGCGGATCCTTCGCGCCCATCCAGAGCTGCTTGATCGACTGCCCGGGGAGACGCAATCCAGGCGACCAGCCCATCAGCATGCGTCCGTTGTCCGTCACTTTCTTCGCCCAGTAGTCGAGGTGAGTTTGCGGCACCTTCTCGCCGCGCTCGCGCGCTTCGTCCGTGCCAAGATGAACGATCGGCATGTCTGCGGCCGGCGCGAGCGCGCAAAGTTCCTCGATCAGCTCGCCCAAGACAACCTTGGCCTCTTCGCTGGAGAGGTCGCCTATGCCCGTCGCCTTGCGGAACGCTAGCGTGTGGCCGGGCATGTCGAGCTCGGGGATCACGATGACGCCGCGCTTTTTCGCAAAGTTCAGGACGTCCTTGAACTCGGCTTGCGTGTAGAACTTTCCGGCGTTGCGCGAAAACGCCTCTTTCTTCTGGAGTTCGGGATGCTTCTTCGATTCAAGCCGCCAGCCGTAGTTGTCTGTGAGATGCCAGTGGAAGACATTCATCTTGTAGGCGGCTAGGGCCGAGATGACGTCTTTGATTGATGCGACGCTTTGGTAGTTGCGCCCGCAGTCGAGCATCAGCCCGCGGTACTTGAACTCCGGCCAGTCGTTTATGGCGCAGTCCGGGATCTTCGCGTTGTCGGCCTCGGCGAGCTTCTTCAGCTGTCGGAAGGTCGCCAGCGCATAGCGCCTGCCCTCGTCGTCGCCCTGTATGCTGGGCTCGCCGCCGCATACGACAAGCTGATACGCTCCGGGGCCGACAGGCGCCTTAAGACACCCGTTGATCCCACGCATCACCTTGCGAGGCCGCGGCATAAGCTCGTCCAGGCAGTCCGCGCGGACTGCTCCGCAAATGGCCGTCGCCATGCTCGCTGCTGCGCAGAATGCGCATGCTGTAGAAATCTTGCCCATTGTATGTCTCTACTCCTTGAAGCGGTCGTCGAGACTCTTTGTCAATGCCTTCAGTCGGGCGCGCTGCGACTCGTCGCCCGCGAGGTCGCGGGACTGGAACGGATCTTCGACGACGTTGTAGAGCCGTACTTTCGCTGCGCCGCCGCCTTCGCGCATCCGCGTTCGGAGCGCCACGTAGTCGCCCGCGCGCACCATCTGCTGGAGGCCGCGCACGTCGCCTTTGCGAGCCTTGAACCCGGCGAACGCCGCCGTGCCGCCGCCCCACGGGAATTCGTACTGCGTGTAGACGAGCGACGGCTCGCCGCGCTTCCCGTCCCAGCGGGGCAGGAGCGAGACTCCGTCGCAAAGCCCGGGCTTCCCGACTCCGCCGACTTCCGCCAGCGTCGCCATCCAGTCGTGGAACTGCGAAGGCGAATTGTCGACGGTGCCCGGCCTGATCCTCGCCGGCCAATGCGCAATCGCGGGAACGCGCATGCCGCCCTCGAAGACGTCGCGCTTCATGCCGTCGAAGGGCCCGTTGGACCCGAAGAACCTCGGGTCCGCGCCGTATTCGTCGGCGGGCCCGTTGTCCGAAGTGAAGATTATGAGCGTGTCCTCCGCGATTCCGCAGCGCTCGAGGTGCCTTGCGATGTCGCCTATAGCGTCGTCCATGCGAGTGATCGCCGTCGCGTACCTGGCGGCGAAGGGCGGAAGGTTCGTGTATGCGGGGTTTATCCACGTGTTGCGCGCGGCGGCGGGTTCCCTCTCCAGCGGCCAGGTGACCCCGTCCTCTGGATATGGACGCCCGGGGACGTGAAGCGGTGTCTTGTCCGGAAGATTGTCCCCTGACTGGCCGGAGCCGTGGATCGCGTTGACGGCGAGGTATAGGAAAAACGGCTTTCCTGGCTTCGACGCCAGATGTGCTGAGATGAGCTCCTTGGCTTTCGCCGCGAAAAGGTCGGTTGAGTATATCCCCTCTGCGGACGCGGTCGCGTTCGTGCGGTTCTCGGTGATGCCCATGAAGGCCCCGCGTATGTGGCCCTCGTAGTGGTAGTAGGTGTGCCCCGCCATGTGGTCGAGGAATCCGTAGAAGTAGTCGAAGCCCTTGTCCAGCGGATGGGAGGACACGGGCTCGCCGGACTCCCCTCCGCCCGCTATCCCCCACTTGCCCACCGCCCATGTCGCATAGCCCGCGCTCTTCATCACGGTGCCGAGTGTGTCCCTTTCCACGAACGCGTGGTCGAAGCAGTTGTCGCGGAGCGAACACCGGCCCTGGACTCGTCCAAGCATAAGCGACGCCCTGGACGGAGCGCACACTGGCGCGGCGCAGTAGTGGCTCGTCATCGTCGCCCCCTCGCGGGCGAGGCGGTCGAGGTTGGGCGTCAGTATGCGCGCCTGTGCGGCCGCGCGCGCGCGTTGCTGCCATGAAAAGCCCGTGTCTCCGTAGCCTAGGTCGTCGGCGAGGATGAAGACGACGTGCGGCTTGCCTGCGCCCGCCGCCGCAAGCGGAGCGAGTGCAAGCACCGCGATGGCGCACATTGCCGCGAGACGCCTGGGCAGCGCCGCACGTCCCACGTCTGCCGCAGGGTGCCGCTCTGTCGCATGAGTTTTCATTTTCTTCCGGTATTATACCAAAAAAACGCCTGTAGCGGGGGCTGGCTCCGCAACGATGACGGTGAAGACATTTCAAACGAGGCGTTACGGCCCGCCCTGCGGACCCGTGGCATTTGAAGCCGATGGCGTTTTGTGCTATAATAGCCGAAAAATGACATACGCACTGAGAAAGCTCATCGCCTTTGTGTTCCTCGGCGGGATGTTCTGGTTCATCTACCAGGATCTGGACAATCTCGACAAGCCGTGGTTCATGCATGCGCTCGGGCTCTTGACGATAGCCTTTGCGTTCTTCTGGCTGCTGATACCGATGGTCGTGGTATGGGTCCGGCGCGTGCGCCGTGTCCGCAACAACCGCGCGCGCCACGCCAAGTGGCTTGCCGAGGGCGGGGCCGCCAACATCCGGCCGCGCCCGGCGGACCGCGGCAAGACAGCCAGCCTCGCGTCGATAGGGAAGGGCGAGGTTACGTACTTCCACGAGAAGGGGACGCTCTATACCGAGTTCGGCGCGCCTGGCGTCGACCCGTCGAAGTACAGGGGGCGCCCCCTGTCGCGGCCGAGCGACGTCGCGTTCCCCGGATTCCGCCGCAGGTGCCACGTCGACCAGCGCACGCACTGCTATTTCACTGGCGGAGGCGTCGCGTTCGCCGGCAAGGAGCTTGACTTCTCGATTCCGTACGGCGAGCTCGCGGCGTTTTCGGTCGAGCCGGGCGGAATCGTGTTCGAGGCGAACCGAGGGCCTCTTGCCGCGCGCTTCGCGTTCACGTTCCAGAATCCGTTGATTGCCGCGGACGTCCTGAGGTTTGCGGAGAAAGAAGGCAGATGAGTCAGTCGAGTGAAGTTGTCAGGATCGAGCACGTGACGCGGGTCTTTGGCGAGGTGCGGGCCGTGGACGACCTGTCGCTTTCCCTGTCGGAGGGCGAGGTCGTGGGCTTCCTGGGCACCAACGGCGCCGGCAAGACCACGACCATAAAGATGCTGCTGGGGCTTGTCCGCCCGACGTCCGGCTCGGTGTCGGTGTTCGGCGGCGACCCTGCGGATCCCGCGACCCGGGCGAAGATGGGCTACATGCCGGAGATCGCCTACTACTACCCGTATCTCAACGCGCGGGAGCTTCTGTCGTTCTACGGCGGGCTATGCGGGATGGACCGGCGCACAATCCGCGCGCGTACGGACGAGCTTCTGGAGACGGTTGGGCTAGCCGATGCCGCGAAGCGTCCGCTCAAGACGTATTCAAAGGGCATGCTGCAGCGTGCCGGCATCGCGCAGGCGCTTCTGTCCGATCCGCCGCTCCTGGTGCTGGACGAGCCTTTCACCGGGCTGGACCCGCTGGCACGGATACACTTCCGCGAGCTCATGCGTTCGCTTCGCGACCGTGGCAAGACGATATTCTTCTCCTCGCACGAACTGGGGGAGACGGAGCTCCTGTGCGACAGGGTCGCAATCATGAAGCACGGGAGGTGCTTCTACCAGGGGCCTGTCAGGCAGCTGGCCGGCGAAGGCGAGCGGAACCTCGAAAGGCTGTTTCTCGACGTGCTGGAGAAAGGAGCTGTGTCGTGAAGACTTTTCTGCGGCAGATGGGCGCGCTGGTCAGGCTCTCCTTCGTCGAGCTTTGGCGGAGAAACGACGTGTTCGGGCTTCTGGTGCTTGCGCTTGCGCTGATGGTCCCGCTTTCGATGGCGTCGCCGTTCGGCGCCTCGGGCGCGTCAAGGTACCTTGACGAGGCGGCGCTCCTGCTGATCTGGGCGTTCTCGCTCTTCATCGCGCTTGGGACGGGCTCGCGGCTCTTTCCGCCGGAGTTCGAGAGCCGCACAGTGTATCCGCTCCTTTCGAAGCCAGTCTCCAGGGGGCGGGTCCTCTTCGGCAAGTACCTCGGCGCGGTGTCCGCGTCCTGGTCGGCGCTCGCGTTCTTCTACGTGCTCTACTTCGGCAGTTCGCTCCTGCGCGGCGGTTCGGCGTCGTCCGAGTTCTTCCAGGCGGTCGCGCTGCATTTTGCGTTTGTCGCGCTTGCCGTCTCGGTGTCTCTCCTTGGGTCGCTGCTCGTCACGCCGTCCGCGAACCTGACGCTTTCGTCGATCGCCCTGGCGGGCATGTTCTTCTTCGGGAGGAGGCTCCCCGAGTACGCCGATGCCATTTCCGCGCCGCTTGCGTGGCTGGTGAGGCTTGTCTACGCCGCCGGCCCGCACGCAGAGTTCTTCGACATGCGCCAGCGTCTCGTCCACGGATGGGGGGCGGTCGACGCAGGCGTTTTCGCGGCTGTCCTCGCCTATGCGGCCGCATATTCGTGCGTCTGCCTGGCGCTGGCCGCGGCTGTGCTGAAGAGGAGGCGTCTGTGACGACGGGCTCCTCGGCCCGCGGGCTGGCCCCGCATCTCGCCGCCGCCGCGCTGGGAATCGTCGTCGCGGTGTCGCTGGCGCTCGCCGCCGGGCGCTTCGGGGACGCCATGCCGCAGGTCGCGACGGGCGGGGACGCGCTTTCCGTCGCGTTTGGCGACGCGAAGGCGGCGATAAGCCTTGCGATGGTCCGCAAGGCCGACAGCTATTTCCACGGCGGAATCGACATGGACTGCGGCGATGCCCACGGACACAGGCAAGGCCAGGCGCACGACCACGAAGGCGACCATGGCCACGACGACGACCATGGCCACGTGGAGGGGGACGTCGCGCCTGCACGCGACGGATGCGACCCGTGGCGGTGGATCAACGCCCGCGTAAGGGCGCCGGAGGTACACCGCCACCTTGAGCGGGCGGAGGCCGTGGAGCTCATGCCGTGGTTCTGGGCTGCGGTCAAGGCCGATCCCCACAACGCCGACGCATGGACGACGGCCATGTATGTGGCCGAAAGGATGCTCAAGGACGTGGATCTCGCCCGCAGGATAGCCGGCGAGGCCAGGGCGAAGAACCCAGACAGCCTGGAGATCGCATGCGCGGCGGCATGTCTGGAATACGGCGGGGGGCATGGAGACGTGCAGGCCGCTGAAGCTCTTTTCGAGCGGGTCCGGAGCATAGGCAAGGCGAAGTGCGGCGGAAGGCTCGGGGAACTCAATCCGCATGACGCGGAGGAGTACTGCCGCGCGCTCGACTATCTTTCGAAGATCATGGCCGACCGCGGCGACAGTGCTGGCGTCCAGCGGCTTCTGGACGAAGCCCGCTCCACCGGAATCCAGACGCCTGTCCTGGATTCCATTTCAAGGCGCCTGCCATGAAGAAACTGGCGGTGGCGATTGGATGCTTGCTGGCGATGTGCTGCTCGGGGTGTCTTTCGTATTCGCACTACAGGTATTCAAAGCGCGCGGACGCGGCTCGTGCGCTGCCAGATGGTTCAATTGCGAGGCCTGGGCGGGTTTACTTCGTGAGTTTTCCGGAAAATCGGCTGGCATTGTCTGTTTTGGGCTGGCATCCGAATGTCGGCCACGCGGCGTTGGTGACGAGAGACGACGCGGGGCTGGTCACGCAATATGACTACGGGTGGTTTGTGGGGCATGGCGGCGGGAGGCCGGCCGACGCAATAGGGTGTGTGGGCGATAGCCCGAGTTATGGAGTGGTGAGGCGCAAGACTTTCTCCGAAAGGCGGACGAACGACGTTGAAATCGCTCGAATGGTGCTTGATGGCATGGCTGGTTACGGAGACAAGGCCGAGCTTTGGGCGAAGGATGTCGGCGACATCGGCGTTGCCGAGCGCTACCTGGAGCAATTCGCGGACGACGAGAATCGCGGGTCGATGGCATGGCGATGCTGGCAGATCGGGGGCTATCGCTGTGGCAACGTCACGCGGCAGGCGTTTGATGCGGCCCGCGGGGAAGGGCACTTCCTCGACTTGCTCTGGGGAGGTTACCCTGGTGCCGACGCACCCAGTGTCGGAACCGAGAAGACGGTGTATTCAAGGACGCGCGAGTAAATCACTTTGCGAGAATCTTACTCCTTGCGCCTTGGCCGAGAAATATGGTACAATACGACATGTAAATTGTGACTCTATCTCACTCACACAAAAAAGAAAAGAAAGGAATAGATCAAATGTTTGCAAAAGTAATTGAGAGAATCAAGTGTCCCAGCAAGTTCGTGGACGTCAACGACGTCTCCACGAGGAGCGAGTTTTGGGGAACTTATCTCCTTCTGTCCCTGCCAATTGGATTTCTTGGCTTGATATTCTGCTTGATTGCGTATTTTTGCGACATTGACTCCAATGGGGTGATGAAGACTCTCTTGGTTCTGTGCACCAGTCTGTTGATGTTGGCCACATTGGCGCTATATCCTGTTCTCGTCCGCAGGGTAAGGGACGTCGGCCTCTCGCCCTGGGTCGCGCTGGCAATCATTGCGCCAATGTTCTTCCCGTATGTCGGTGGCCTCACCGGCATCGCGATGATTGTGTTCGGCTGCATTCCCGGCAGGGCCAATTCTGCGGAGAAGTGCGCGGCAAGCCCCTGCAATGTGGCGGTATTCTGGGTTGCGAGCGTTGTGCTCTTCATGTTTGTCGGCATACGCATGATGCAGGGGAATTACAGCTCGTGCCAAGAGTACAAGTTGGAGTCTGTGCAAAGGAGGATTGAAAAGGAGGCAAGGAGCCTTGAACGTTCTTTTAGAAATATGAGTTGGTGATTCGGCCAACTACTAGATAATCATAGGAGACAAGCGGGGCGCGTTGCCATCAACGCGCCCCGTTCTTTCAACCAGGGCTCGGATGTGTTCGCGAATTTGTGATATAATACCGCTGGCGGCGAATATGCGATGAGGAGGAGGGGAATGAAAACTAGTTGTTGGTTTGCAATGACGCTTGCGGCGTCCGCCCAAGTGGCGGTGGCTTTCACCATAGACCACGACTTCCCGGCCGGGAACGTAGTTGTCGACTCTATTGAGGGTGACACGGCGAAAGCCCGGCAGGATATGCTCGATACGAAGTACAGTTGGTTCTACTGGGCGTTTCGCGTTAAGGGCGCGAAGGGGAAGACCGTCAGGTTCGTCTTCGCAGACAAGTACGGCGGCGGACCAGTGGGCGTGCGCGGTCCGGTTGTTCCACGGATGGCGGCAAGACCTTCGCCTATCCGCTCGACGGAAAGGCGAAGAACGAGTTCGCGTACATCCCGCGCAAGGATTTCAAGGCGTGCCATGCCACCGAGGATGTTTTCTCCTCCCCGATCGAGAGGCGCCGCGGAAGCAGATGGCGCAGTGTGCCATAATCGCCCAAGAGTGCAAGTTGCCAATATTT
>Ga0310786_10010703_pt1 | contig 11501 bp, 13 predicted proteins | sample AusTroGonzalo_MG_FD_203881 | JGI IMG/M metagenome (GOLD analysis project Ga0310786, IMG submission 203881) | Bovine rumen microbial communities from tropical cattle in Woodstock, Queensland, Australia - Gonzalo_03 (v2) (version 2) | ecosystem: Host-associated > Mammals > Digestive system >... | reverse complement strand
ACCCGTTTAGAAAAAGGAACCCTCGTTTCGATTGTGAAAAAGTAAAAAGTATAGAAGTAAAAGTTAAAGATATGAATAAAGAACAGAAATACGAAGAAGCCTTTGCACAGCTTCAGGAGATTGTGCGGAAGATGGAGAACGACGAGTACAGCATAGACGAACTCGCTGTGCAGCTCAAGACCGCACAGCGATTAATCAAGTTCTGCAAGGACAAACTGACCAAGACAGAAGAGGAAATCCAAAAGATTCAGGCCGAACGCGAGTAACGCTTAGAAGTAGAAACCTACGGCAAGCGACTTGAACTCTGTGCCGCAATCCTTCTTCAGCACGCTCATTGGTGAGTACTTGCAATAGACGCCAAAGCCCTTGCAGAAATGCACGATACCCAGCACATCAACTGTGAAGGGACGCTGGCCGATCTTCTTCGTATATTCGTCTGCCTCATATTCATCCTGTTCCACATTATTATGGATACGACCATAGAAGTTCCAGTTCAGCTGTGCACCCAGAGAAACGGCGAAGTGCTTGCTGAACTTCTGCTTGACGAGCAGAGGCATTGACAGTGATGTCGTATTGATTTTAGAGGAGAAATCATCATATTCCTTACCAATCTCGCCTATGCCAACAACATCGTTCAACTTGAAGAATCCTTTCTTATGGCCACTCAGCGTATAGTTGCGCCAGTTGAATCCCAAGCCTGCAGAGAGCGTCGTGTTCGACTTGCCAGGCGTATAGTCATACTGAACAACCGTCCAGTTGACCTCCCATGAACGGAAAGGCGCGAAGTCCACACCATCAGGTGCACCTGTGGGGATGTCAATACCAACGGCAAAGTGCATCGACCAGCGGTCGTCTTCATCCTTACCCTTACCAAGATCTACACCACCCTGGTTCTCAATCTGGTTGTTGTCATCATCGTTTGTCACAAGTGTTTCGGCATTAGCCATCATTCCGACTGCCAGAAATGCCATCAAAAGCATTTTTTTCATCTTTCCTAAATATTAATAATGTTAAAAAAACGCTGCAAAGGTAGCCATTTCCCCTTATACGGACAAGAAAAGGTTAGGAAAAAGCGATTTTTCATGGAAATTGTTGCTCAAAAGCAAGAATTTGATTACTTTTGCAAGCAAAATTAGCATAAATCATTAAAAAGTAACAATATGAAGAATCTGGATTGGGGTAGTCTGTCATTCGGCTACATGAAGACCGACTACAACGTGCGTTGCTACTATCGCGACGGCAAATGGGGCGAAATCGAGGTTTGCTCCGACGAGTATCTGAACCTGCACATGGCTGCAACCTGTCTGCATTACGGTCAGGAGGCATTCGAGGGCTTGAAGGCCTATCGTTGTCCTGACGGCAAGGTGCGCATCTTCCGTGTCGATGAGAATGCAGCCCGTCTGCAAAGCACCTGCCGCGGCATCATGATGCCAGAGGTCAGCACAGAGCTGTTCACTGAGATGGTGAAGAAGGTGGTCCGCCTGAATCAGGAGTGGATCCCCACCTACGAGAGCGGTGCCACGCTCTATATCCGTCCGCTGCTCATCGGAACGAGTGCCCAGGTGGGCGTACATCCCTCCAAGGAGTACTGCTTCCTGATCTTCGTCACACCCGTAGGCCCGTACTTCAAGGGTGGTTTCGCCGCTAACCCCTACGTGATCATCCGCGATTACGACCGTTCGGCTCCTCTCGGCACAGGTAAATATAAGGTAGGCGGTAACTACGCTGCTTCCCTCTTCGCCAACAACCTGGCCCACGAGAAGGGCTATGCCTGTGAGTTCTACCTCGACGCCAAGGAGAAGAAATACATGGACGAGTGCGGTGCTGCCAACTTCTTCGGCATCAAGGACAATACCTATATCACCCCGAAGTCAACCTCTATTCTGCCCTCCATCACCAACAAATCGCTGATGCAGGTAGCTGAGGATCTCGGCATGAAGGTTGAGCGCCGTCCTATTCCTGAAGAGGAACTCGAGACCTTCGAGGAGGCAGGTGCCTGCGGAACAGCCGCCGTCATCTCACCTATTTCTTATATAGACGACCTCGACACGGGCAAGCGCTACTCGTTCGGCGAGAAGCCAGGCCCCATCTCGAAGAAGCTCTTCGACACCCTTCGCGGCATCCAGTATGGCGAGATCGAGGACAAGCACGGATGGACAACCGTCGTGATTGAATAATGGATAATGGATAATTGATAATTAAAAATTATGGGAACAAATCAAGATTACAAGAACAAGGCCCTCGCCAGTCTGGAGGGCAAGTGGAGTACAGCCGTCATTGCTACGCTCATCTTTTTAGTCATCACCGCAGGTATCAACTGGACTATTACCACCCCTATGGGCGATAACATGGCTCTAAGCTTCAGCACCTCTGGTATCTGGACACTCATCTGCCTGCCATTGAGCTGGGGTTTCGCCGTCTATTTCCTCCGCCTTATCCGCAATGAGGAAATCGGCTACGGACGCCTCTTTGACGGCTACAAGGACTTCGTGCGCATCTTCTGTACAGAGTTTCTCGTGATGCTCGCTACTTGTATCGGTCTCCTGCTGCTGATTGTCCCTGGCATCATCCTGGCTTGCGGTCTGCTGATGACAAGTTTCGTCATGAAGGACGACAAGCAGATAGGCTACATCGACGCCATGAAGAAGAGTTGGGAGCTGACAAACGGTCACAAGTCCAATCTATTTTGGCTGTTCCTGAGCTTCCTGGGCTGGATCATCCTGGCCTGTCTGACCCTCGGTATTGGATTCCTCTTCCTGTATCCCTACATGCAGACCGCTCTGGCTCATGCCTATGAGGACCTGAAAGCAGAACAAGCCGCATAATACATGGGAAAAGGCAAGCTGGCGAAATTCGCCGACATGGCATCATACAAGAACGTGTTCCAATACCCCTATTCGGTAGTGGAACATGTTCCTTTTGAGATGCAGGGGCACTGGCGTGAGCAGTATTTCCATAACAATCACCCCATCGTCCTGGAATTAGGATGCGGCAAGGGCGAATATACGGTGGAACTGGCCAAGCTGTATCCCGACATGAACTTCATCGGCGTAGATATCAAGGGAGCCCGTATGTGGACAGGCGCTACCCAGGCCCTTAACGAAGGTCTGAAGAACGTGGCCTTCCTCCGCACGAACATCGAGATCATCGAGCGTTTCTTCGCCGAGGACGAAGTGCAGGAGATCTGGCTCACCTTCTCCGACCCCCAGATGAAGAATCCACGCAAGCGCCTCACCTCCACCTACTTCATGGAGCGCTACCGCAAGTTCCTCATCGACGGCGGCATCATCCATCTGAAGACCGACTCCAACTTCCTTTTCACCTACACCACCTACATGGCGGAACACAACCATCTGCCCGTGCTCTTCAGAACAGAGGACCTCTACGGTAATCATACCTCTCAGTTCTCAGTTCTCAATTCTCAACTCCTCTCCATCCAAACCTACTATGAGTCGATGTGGATCGCCCGCGGCCTCAACATCAAATACATGAAGTGGCAGCTGCCCCGTACTGGAGCCCTCGAAGAGCCCGACGTGGAGATTGAGCTCGACGACTACCGCTCCTACCACCGCTCCAAGCGCAGTTCATTAGACAAAGCAAAATAACGAAGATATGAAACGAATATTAAGCATCCTTTTTGCAGCCATCCCCCTGTTGGCAATGGCACAGAACACGGTGAACGTCACCGTCGATTCCGTCGGACAACTCTCCAAGAAGATTGACGACGCGAAGAAGTTCCAAATCTCAGAGCTCACGGTCAGCGGCCCCCTCAATGGTGCCGACCTCAAGCTGATCCAGCAGATCGTCGCCCGTTCGAAGGCCAACGAGAAGAAGGAAGAGTGCCTCGTCACCGCTGTCGATCTCTCCAAGGCCACCATCGTTGAGGGCAAGGACGCTATGAAGACCAAGGCCAACGAGCTACCTGCCAACCTCTTCTCAGGTGCCAAGGGACTGCTGAAGGCCACCCTGCCCAACGACATCACGGCCATCGGCAAGGGCTGCTTCGACGGCTGTGCCGCCCTCACCGACGTGCAGATACCTGCCAGTGTCACCGCTATCGGCAGTCAGGCATTCCAGGGCTGTAAGAGCCTGAAGACCATCACCCTGCCCTCGTCGATCACCATCATCGAGGCACAGGTCTTCAACAAGTGCAGCGCACTGACCGACATTGTGCTGCCTGAGTCCGTCAAGGAGCTGGGCAACGGTGCTTTCGAAGACTGCGAAAACCTGGCCAACATCGAGATGGCATCCGTCGAGAAGCTCGGCAACAACGCCTTCGAAGGCTGCAAGAGCCTGAAGACCGTCACCTTCAATAAGATCACCAAACTGAGCCTGGATGCCTTCAAAGACTGTCAGTCGCTGACAGAGGCCAACCTGCCTGGCAGCTATCAGGAGATCGGCGACGAAGCCTTCCTGGGCTGTGTCAGCCTCACCAAGCTCACGATTCCCAACACGATCAAGACCATCGGCAGCGGCGCTTTCAGAGACTGCAAGAAACTGGCCGACTTTGAGATGCCCTCATCGCTCGAGAAGATTGGCAGCCATGCCTTTGAGGACTGCGCCAGCCTGCGTAGAGCCCTCATCCCCAACTCGGTGAGGAACATCGGCAGCAGCGCCTTTCAGGACTGCACCAGCCTCGACAGCGTATCGCTCGACTGTATGATCTCCGACCTCCCCACAGACGCTTTCCGTAACTGTCGCAGCCTGCGCAGCATCGACCTGCCCGCCTCCGTCAAGAAGATCGGCAAGCAGGCCTTCCGCGAGTGCTCCGCCTTGGAGTCCGTCACGATGCCCGTCGCCCTGAGCTATATTGGCGAGGAAGCGTTCGAGCAGTGCATCTCGCTGTCAAGCATGACGTTCCCCGTCGCCGTATCGGAGATCGACGATGAAGCCTTTTTAGGATGCAGTTCACTCACATCGGTAGAGTTACCAGCCGCCATACGGAAGATCGGCAGCTCTGCCTTTGCCCAGTGCCCGGCACTGAGCGTGGTGACGCTGAAGTCGCATGCAGCACCCTCCATCTCGAAAAATTCCTTCAAGGGCGCGCCCTGCACCTTCTATGTGCCGAAGGGCAGCGACAAGAACTATAAGACCCATAAGGACTGGGCCAAGGTGTCAAAGATCAAGGAGACAAAATAAGATGACGCTCTATCCCCAACTCATCATCGATGCGCTGGCCACGGTGACGTATGCCGGCACAAAGAAAAGCCTCGTGGAGAGCGGCATGGTGGCCGACACGCCGTCGGTGGCCGCTCCTGCCTCAGAGGGCGAGCACTGGAAGGTGAAGGTCGTGCTCGAATTCCCGCGCGACACAGACCCCTTCCTGAAATCCACCGTCAAGGCAGCCGAGGCAGCCATCAAGTACCACTGCGGCCAGGACATCGAGGTCACCATCGCGACCGAGTTCAAGTCGAAGCCCCGTCCTGAGGTCGGCCAGATGTTGCCAGGCGTCAAGAACATCATCGCCGTCAGCAGCGGCAAGGGAGGCGTGGGCAAGAGCACCGTCTCAGCCAACCTCGCCATCGCCCTCGCACGTCTCGGCTACCGCGTGGGCCTGCTCGACACCGATATCTTTGGCCCCTCCATGCCCAAGATGTTCAACGTCGAGGATGAGCGCCCGTACGCCATCAAGAAAGACGGCCGCGACCTGATCTGTCCGATAGAGAAATACGGTGTCAGACTGCTGTCGATAGGCTTCTTCGTGTCGCCCACCACCGCTACCCTCTGGCGCGGCGGCATGGCCACCAGTGCCCTCAAGCAGCTCATCGCCGATGCCGACTGGGACGAGCTCGACTACTTTATCCTCGACACACCTCCAGGCACCTCCGACATCCACCTGACGCTGCTGCAGACACTCCCCATCACAGGCGCCGTCATCGTCAGCACCCCTCAGGCCGTTGCCCTCGCCGATGCCCGCAAAGGCATCGACATGTACCGCAACGAGAAGGTCAACGTGCCCATCCTCGGCCTCATCGAGAACATGGCGTGGTTCACCCCTGCCGAGCTGCCCGAGAACAAATACTATATCTTTGGCCGTGAGGGCTGCAAGCAACTCGCCGAGGAGATGAGCGTGCCCCTGCTCGCCCAGATCCCCCTCGTGCAGAGCATCTGCGAAAGCGGCGACACAGGCACCCCAGCCGCCCTCAACAGCGACACCGCCACAGGCCTCGCCTTCATCAACCTGGCCCAGGCCGTCGTTACCGTCGTCAACCGCCGCAACAAGGAACAGCCCCAGACCAAGATCGTCGGCATGAAATAAACGCCCGACACCATCATACAAAAAGACATCCCCGCCCATCTGACGAGGATGCCTTTTTATATCATCGCATATCGAAGAGAATCTTCCGGCGGTTGTCCTTCGGCCTGACGGCGAAGTGGATCCAATAGGTCGTGCCGCGCTTCTCCTGAATCAGCTCGTCGAAGTCTGCGGTTGAGCGAGCGCAGAGTGATGCTGGCATAGACTCTGCCGAGCGTGAGCAGACTCGACTGGAAGTCAAATCCCTGTGCGTACCGTCGACGATATCCAGCAGAATCCCCGCATATCTGATCATCTGCTCCGGCCCCATGCAACGGATATCCACCGCACAGCCCGTCAGATGGTTGGAGTTCTTCGCCCCTCCCGCCAACTTCCTCGACCCCACCATCTCCATCAAGGTCCGTGATGGCATCTCCGACTGGCTCGATGCTCACGGTTGCCAGTCTGTCCAGGAAATCATCGGCGTGATATAATTTGTATTGGACTCTTAGTATTTTGTCCAATACATGCACTTGTAAAAGGGGCCCAGTTTGCCCTTCACCTCCAGTGTCTTGGAGTCTTTGAAGCGGAGTTCAACGCGATAGGTCTTTCCGTGGGCAGGGTCGTAGATGTGTCCGTTTTTCCATAGTCCGTCCTCATAGGTTACATGGTCGATGAGTACGACTTCCGTCATCGGTGTCTTTCGTTTGTTGGGATCTGGGTTCTTGTCGTCGCATTTCAGCGTACCGTCGGGATGGCGCTTCTCTTTCAGGTCAAAGATCTGCATCCTGTAGCCGCCCTGATATTTGAAAACCTTGACGTAGGCATCGTTGTGTGACAGTTTTGCCAGGTAGTTCCCTACAATACGGTCTGCTGCCGACTGGCCGCTGGCAGTAAGCGTCAACGGCAGGCAGAGCGTCAGCAGGACTGTGCGCAGCCAGCAGTATTCCCGTCGCTCAGCCCTCCACCTTCTGATTCTTCTCAATATAGTCATAGAGGTCGGCAAATGTCTTGATGAGTGGCAGGTCTGCCTTGGAGATCTTGATGCCGTAGCTGGCGCGTACGATGCTCACCAGGTCGATGAGGCTGATGCTGTCCAGGTCAAGTGTCTCGAAGATAGAGGCCTCTGGGGTGATATCCGATTCCTCGATCTCAAACTCTTCAGCCATCTTGGCATTGATTTCCTGTATGATGTCTTCTCTTGTTTTCATTGTCTGATAGTTCTCTATTCGCTATTCTTGGTTCATTTTTCTTATAATAAGCGTGGAATTTGTTCCTCCAAATCCGAACGAGTTGCTGAGGAACAGGTCGAAGGAGGCCTTGCAGGTCTCTGGCACGATATTCAGACAGGCCGTCTCTTCGTCTGGGGCCTCGAAGTTGATGTTGCCAGCAATGAAATCGTGTTGCATCATCAGCATCGAGTAGATGATCTCGCTGGCGCCTGACATCCACATTTCATGACCCGTCTGACTCTTGGTCGATGTGACAGGCACCCTATAGTCGCCAAATACCTGATGGATGGCCTGTGCCTCGCGCTTGTCGCCGATGACGGTGCTGGTGGCATGGGCATTGATGTAGCCGATGTCACGAGGAGAGACGCTGGCATCGTGGAGACAACGCTCTAAGGAACGTGCCGGTCCTTCGATATTGGGTGTAGATATGTGGTCGCCATTGCCGGAGAACCCCCATCCCAGCACCTCACCAAGGATGGTTGCCCCACGCTTTCTGGCATGTTCATAGCTCTCCAATACCACTGTGGCAGCCCCACCGCTGGGCACCAGCCCGTCGCGATTGCGGTCGAAGGGGCGGCATGCCTTGGTAGGCTCGTTCTCACGTGTGGAGAAGGCCTGTATGCCGTCGAAGGCCGCTATGCCGTAGAGGTTGTTCTCCTCGGCACCGCCACAGACGACACACTCCTGCAGGCCGTTGCGTATCAACATGGTAGCCAGTCCGATGCTCTGCGAACCGCTGGCACAGGCTGCCGAGGCCGTCAGGTTGATGCCTTTCAGATGGAACAGGCATGCCAGGTTCATGGTGATTGTCGAGTTCATGGTCTGGAAGATGGCTCCGCCGCCACAGGCCACCGTGTCATGGGCTTGACGGAATTTGTCGAGCGATACCATGGTGGCTTCTATGGCCGAGTCGTTGCCGTAGATGATGCCTACCTCGTGGGCGTCTAAGAAATCCTGGTCCAGACGGGCCTGTTCCAAAGCCTGGCGTGTAGCCATATAGGCATACTGCGCCTCTTCGGGCATGAAACTGCGCAGACTTCGCGGCAGCAGGGGCTTGAGGTCGGCCTTGGGGACGTTGCCTACCAGTGCCGATTCGAAGCCAGCCTCTTTGCGCTCAGGGCTAAACACGATGCCGCTGCACCCTTGATATAGTGCGTCGCAAACCTCTTCAAGCGTCGTGCCGATACACGACCAGATGCCCATACCTGTGATGACTACTCTATTCATGTTCGTTCAGTATTAGTTTGATCTTGTTTCTGATGTCTTTTGCTTCATGCAGCAGCCTGTCGGAAGCCAGGTGGTAGCGCATGCGTCGATACGTCTGTCGCAGTTGCTTCCAGTACCACCACGCCAGCTGTCCAGTAGGAATCCACAGCAGTATCCAGACCGTCGTTTGCCACCACCATCCCCATGCCAGTCCGAGTGTCAGCAGCGTCAGTAGGGCAAACAGCGGATAAAGCAGTAGGGCAGACAGAATATAACGATAGGAATTGGTGAACATCTTATCCTCTCTGATAAACCGTGGAGGCAAGACATAGCAGACGGCATGTGGCCACAGGCATACTATCCATAAGGGCAACAACACGGCCAGCAGCACTATCCAGAACAGCGTGACTGCCCAGCTGGGGCGTCGTTCCATGGTCGCGTCATCCGTGCCGATGGCTTGTTCCTTTGCCTGTAATTCAGCAGCCAGACGGATGATCTCTGCCTGACGTAGGTGCTCCTGCAACTGTCTGCAGAACAGCTTGTCACACTCCAGTCGCTCTGTCAGCGGCATCTTTCGCATGGTGGCAGGGTTCAGTGCCGAGGTGCGCAGGAAGTCCTTGGCTTCATAGTCGTCGCTCCCCTCGTCAAGCATCATGCCTTGGATGCGCTCCCTCAACTGGTGGGTGATGTCGCGCATGGTGGCATTGGGGTGCTGCTGATAGGCATCGTAATAGGGCTTGAGCGAGACCGGGTCGCTGATCATCCATACAAAATCCGTCCTAAGGCCGAAGTAGTCGGCATAGTGGTGGGCCGTAGGTACAATCTTGACATCCTTTGTCCAGCCATTCTGACGGGCAGTATGGAAGGCCATGCGCACAGCCCCCGTGGTGAAGCGGTCGAGGTAATGGCCCTGGGTATGACCTGCTTCAGGGAACACGATGACAGGATAACCGTCGTTGACGCGGCTGGCTACCTCGTCGAACGACTGGAAATTCTCTTCCAAACCCTCGCCGCCTTCCCATCCGAAGCGGAAGGCCGGCATCAGTCCTATCCAACGCAGGAAACGTGTGATCCACGGGTGAACCTGAAACACATTGGCTCTCGCCAGGGCACAGATATGGTACCTGACGGGAAAGGTGAAGATGATGTTCAGCGGGTCATTGGCCGTGTTCTGGTGGTTGGCGACAATGAAATACCGTTCACCTGGCTGTGGCATCTTGTCCAGTCCCAACGTATAGCGACGGTGTATCATCAGCCCTTCGTGCAAGAAGCGCAGATAACTTTTCAAAGCGATATACCACCAGTGACTGGAGCCGATTTCCTTCATCTTTCTATTCCCACTCGATCGTACCCGTGGGTTTCGGCGTCAAATCGTACAACACACGGTTGACACCAGGCACCTCGGTGATGATGCGCTGTGTGATATGATGGAGCAGCGTGTAGGGAATCTCCTCGATCGTGGCAGTCATGGCATCGCGGGTGTTCACGGCACGGATGATCACCGGCCAGTCCCAACTGCGCTTGTTGTCCTTGACACCTGTTGACTTGTAGTCAGGCACGATGGTGAAGTATTGCCATACCTTGCCCTCCAGTCCGTTCTTGGCGAACTCCTCACGCAGGATGGCGTCGCTCGCGCGCAGGGCCTCCAGACGGTCACGTGTGATGGCACCCGTGCAGCGCACACCCAGACCGGGGCCTGGGAAGGGCTGACGATAGACCATGTTGTCAGGCAGTCCGAGTTCCTTACCTACCACACGGACCTCGTCCTTGAACAACAGTTTGATCGGCTCCACCAGTTCAAACTGCATGTCCTCGGGCAGACCGCCCACATTGTGGTGCGACTTCACGGGACCCGACTCCACGATATCGGGATAGATGGTACCCTGGGCCAGGAAACTGATACCCTCCTGCTTGCGGGCCTCCTCCTCAAACACACGGATGAACTCAGCACCGATGATCTTGCGCTTCTGCTCAGGATCGGCCACACCGGCCAGTTTGTCGAGGAAGCGGTCAGTGGCGTCAACATACACCAGGTTGGCATTCAACTCATCGCGGAACACCTTGATCACCTGCTCGGGTTCACCCTTGCGCAGCAGTCCGTGGTTCACATGAACCGACACCAGCTGCCTGCCAACTGCCTTGATCAGCAGCGCAGCCACCACCGATGAATCCACACCGCCGGAGAGTGCCAGCAATACCTTCTTGTCACCAATCTGAGCACGCAGCTCCTTGATTTGCTCGTCAATGTACTTTTGGGCCAAAGCGGGAGTCGTGATACGCTCCATATCAGCCGGTCTAACGTTTCCTGTAGCCATAATTTCAATTTTTAAGTGAATAATCTGTTATTGGGATGCAAAGATACAAATTTTTCCGTTAATAACGCAATTTCTGTGCTTTTTTCTTCATAAACTTTGAGCCCTGGCAATCGCCAGGGCTCAACCAACACAAAAACTAAACTAGACTTAACTAAACATGTCGGGATTTTCACAAACCCTCGAATGCAATTGCAAATGTACTACAAATTTTTCAATCTGCAAGTTTTTTAACGAATTTTGATGCAATTATCATGCAATTTCAATAATTTTGAGCATGATTGAGCATAAAGTGGTCTAAAATGGTCATCGCAGCCATTGCCTCAACAATGGGCACGGCCCTTGGCAATACGCAGGGATCATGACGGCCTCGGGCAGTCAGGGTGGTCTTATTCCCTTCGAAATCTATGGTGTCCTGCGTCTTCAACAAAGTGGCCACGGGCTTGAAGGCCACACGGAAACAGATGTCCTGTCCGTTGCTGATACCGCCCTGGATGCCGCCACTGTGGTTGGTTG